>Ga0210410_10005370_pt1 | contig 11161 bp, 9 predicted proteins | sample IncBWC4MmetaG_FD_161058 | JGI IMG/M metagenome (GOLD analysis project Ga0210410, IMG submission 161058) | Forest soil microbial communities from Barre Woods Harvard Forest LTER site, Petersham, Massachusetts, United States - Inc-BW-C-4-M | ecosystem: Environmental > Terrestrial > Soil >... | reverse complement strand
GAATCGACAGGACTGAGTTCGACAAGGCACACCGCGCCAAGAAATTCGTCAAGGAACGCATGAGCGGCGGAAAGGACAGTTGTGGTCTTTCCTACGCCTCCCGGTCCGACGACGGTCACGAACCTGTGTGCAAGCAGTTTTTCGCAGATCGCGCGGACATCTTCATCCCGGCCCACCATTCTGGCGAGTGGCGGCGGCAATGGATATGCGGGCTCAATAGCGGGAACCGATCCAGGCAATTCCTCCATCGTACCCCGCACTATTGGGGCGACAAGACAATATCCGCGGCCGGGCACATTCGCGAGGAAACGCGTACCATCGCAGTCAAGCGCTTTACGCAGCGCCGCAACATGGACGCGAAGACTGACGTCTTCGACAAAAACGTCTGGCCATACCTTCGCGATCAACTCTTTCTTGCTAACGACTTCGCCAGGTCTGTCAGCTAAAGCGAGCAAGATGTCGAACGAGCGGCTGCCGAGCTTGACGACCTCAGCGTCCCTCATCAGCAGGCGTTGCGACGGGAAGAGCTTGAATGCTCCAATGTGGACAACTTCGGTTGCTGGGCGATCATTCCATCGAAGCATGTGAAGGCCGCGCCCGCAAAATCCGATCCCGCGCGGCTTTCGTATTGATGTCCCTCAAGGTCAACACGCACCCCTACCGCGTCCAGCGCAAGAACATACAAAACACAACACAATTGGACAAGCTCCAATTCAACCAATCGTGGTTGTGAATTCCGACAGAGCACGTTGAGGTGGCATCATCCAAAGGGGATCCGCGATCGGGTGCAGAACCACACGCTCCAAGACGTCAGTTCGAAGAACTGCGATCGCTGGAATTTTGCCGGAGAAGCGAGCCGCCATGAGGAAATGGAACGCTTTTGCGCGCGCATTACTGAGCAAGAAGCGCCCGCAAGAATATCTTGATGTTTTGAATCATCGCGGAGTTTGCGACCGCAATAATCTTGAATATTCTGAATCAGCTTGCTGGCTTGAGCCGCCGCCGAGACCAAATCCTGATCGTTGCCAACAACTCGTCGGCGGACAAGGGTCGCTCGGACCGGGTCGAACGCCAATCAAAACCGTCGGCAGTTTCTGGCCCTATGCCACGACCCTTTTCGATTACGTGCGACGCGCGATGCCGCTGAACGAACCCAAATCGCTCCGCGATGAGGAGGTATATGCGGTGGTCGCCTACATCCTGCTGCTTAACGGCGTGATCGGAGAGAACGACACGATCGACGCGCAGACGCTGCCTGCGGTGCGAATGCCGAATCGAGATCGGTTTGTCCGGTTTTCTCGAGGGAAATGATTCTAAATTTTGCAATGCTGACGTAACGCTTGGTTGTGGAACTCTCCACCGCGAGACGGGTCGTGAAGAGAGTCTGCTTTTCGTTGAGCGCCCGACTTCCGTTAAGGTCAATCGCGTCGGTTTTGGCGCCCGCCCCTTACTTCGATCTGCCCAATCAACGGACACCGCGACCAGCCGGTTTAGCAGCGGACGGAACGCACCAGTCTTGGGCCGCGGAGTGTTCAATTGTCTCTGCGAACCTCAGTTCGCCAGCGGGTCGGGCCGGAACTGGATGTGTACGGCGCGCGGCATTGCGCCCTTGCCGCCTTCCTTGAGCCAGGGTGTGCGGTCGCCGTTCGTGCTCCACAACCCGCGGCCTTTCCAGCCGGCGTTCGGATCGTCGATCCGCCCATCGAGGCCTTTGGCATAGAAGCTGAGCGGATAGGGAATCCGGATCGTGATCATCTTGCCGTCCTTCAACGCCACGAAGCCGTCACCGAGATTGGCGGTGGAGATCGGGATGTTCTCGCCCAGTCCGGACGTGTTGTGCTGATCGACCCAGGTGTAATAGCTCGACTCGGCGCTGTTCTCGCCGATGCCTTCGAAGCCCGGGCCGGGATATTGATAGATCGTCCAGCCCTCCGGACAATGATTGCCGGTGGCGTCCGCCCCATTGAGCGGGCCCTTGCATTTGCGGCGGTCAAAGCTGCCGAGGTGACCACTCGATAACGATGCCCAGACCACGCCGTTCTTGTCGATATCGCCACCGCGGATTCCGAATGCCGGCGCGGGAACGTTGTACACTTCCGACAGTCCGGTCGCCGGGTCGAATCGGAGGACCGCCGGCGTGCCGCCAAAGATGCCGACGGTGTACCAGATCGAGCCGTCGACCGGTGACGGCATCACCGCGTAAGGTCCCGAACCCGGGACGATCCGCTTGTCCTTGTTCGGATCGAGTGGGGCGTTGGGCTCGACATAGTCGTCGCGCTTGCCGTTGCCGTTGGTGTCGAGCACGAACGGCGACCAGCCTTGCGACTTCGCCGCATCACCGGTTTCGTCGAGCATCCTGGTGTTGATCCAACCGGCAACCGGGCCGGTGCCGCTTAGCCACAGCGTGTCATTGGCGTCGTAGCCGAACTGCAAATGATGGGTGGCAAAGCAGGTGTTGATAAAGCTGTACTTCATCGTCTTCGGGTCGAGCATCGCGACCTGGCGCGCCGACTTTTCCAGCGGGAAAATCCGCGCCGACGGATGATCCGAACCCTGCTTGCAGAATGCCGGGTTATCCAGGCCGCGCACGGTGGCGGAGAGCCAGAGCCGGCCCTTTTCGTCGAACATGGAGTTGTGGTTGTTCGCTCTCGTATCCCAGAGCTTTCGGTCACCCCAATAGGCCGACGGCTCGAGCGGCTTCACGCTGGCGGCGTGTCCAGGGCCCAGCGATTCCGGCATCTCGGGATCAGCGACCGGCATCTTGAAGAACGACACTTTATTCGTCTTCGGATCCAGGATCGGCATGTTGTCGGTCGAGTATTCCGGCGAGCCGTAAAGCGGTCCATAGGCATTGACCGTCGGATTGCGCCGATCCGATGAAATCAGATCGTGCAGGTATTTGTCAGGCGTCGACCACTCCCAGGAGGTGATCACGATATTGCGTTCAACGCCTTGCGGACGTGGCGGCTTGTCCTTTGGCAGTTCGCCCTTTGCGACGCGGTCGGTCCAGTCGCCGAGATATTTGAAGGGGGCGCCGCCCAAAATCCCGGCAAGATAGTTGGTCATCGCCTCGCCGGACTGCCCCGATTGAACGCGCCGCATCCAGGCGGCTGAGCCGGAATCGAACTTGCCGAAGGCTGCGGGGATCGTGCGAGTGGCTTCCTGGCCGATCTGATGACAACCGATGCAGGCCTGGTTCTTCATCAGCTTCAGCCAGTCGGTCTGCGTCAGCTTTTCGGGAATGTCGCTCTTGCCGCCGAACTCGCCGGCCCCAGGAATTTTCATCATCGCGTACCAGTAGATCGCCGGATAATAATGCGCCGCCGCCGCTTCGTTCGGCGCTGGCACCGCGGTCTGATTGAGGAGCTGACCTGGCTTTGCGATGAGCTTGGGCGAATCCACCAGACCATAGCCGCGCACCCAGACGCTGTAATTGGCTGTCGGCAGATCGGGGATGAGATAGCGACCGGAATCGTCAGTAACGACGATGCGCGCGAACTTGGTCGGCAGCTCGGTGGTCTCGGCGATCACCCAGACCCCGGCTTCGGGACCGGATGCCCCGACAACGGTGCCGCCGATGTCGGCTGCGCCGACAATTACGGCCTGCTGCGCATAAACTGTGGTGGGGATGGTATTTGGCAGCGCCATCAAGCCGGCAAACATCGTCAACCGCGCGAGCGCTTTGGTCACGAACATGGCTTGCCTCCCGGCATTGAACCGGCTCTCCGGCCGGCTTACCGCTGCTGCCATCTTAGCAAACCGGTCGGCAGCGTCCAATGGCTTGAATCAACCTTCTTACGGACGTCCGCGTGTGGCACTGGCTGACGCCTGGGGTTCGTCGGACGCCCGCTTCGCTTCGACTGTCGGAAAAAAGCCAACTGAATCCCGGCAGCGAGAAGAATGCCCGTCAGAGCGAACCTCGTCGCGGTTTGGTTTAGCCATCTCAGGCCGATTGCCGTGCCCACGATGGCACCGCCCAGTGCAGCCGCCGCGTAGAGCCAGAAGTGCGGAGACGGAAGCCGCCCGACGAAAAGTACACCGACCATGCCGACGGCGGAGTTCGCCAAGATGAAGGGGGCCGATAGCGCCCCAGTATCCAAATCTACGACGCGCACGTAGTCGCCCTTGCACTGGTGTCGCCCAGTAGCCGCTCGTGATGGGCCTCGCCCAAGAGCCGGCTTATGGCCGCCGCATAAGGAGCGTTATGGCGTTTTATCCTGAGCGGATTCGCGACGAAATTTCTTAAAGGCGCGATCCGTTGCCATGAAGCGCGCGAGCATCGGGGCCACCAGTTTTCCCGGATCACTTATCGAATGTCCGCTATCCCGAGCCAGAATTTCTGCATAAGCAAGCAGGTCGCGATGCACGGGGGCCGGGAGTTCGATCACCAACTTGACGGGTTTGTCATTCGGGAGCGCCCCGATTTTAAGCTTGACCATTTTACCGCTCATCCGCTGTATGGCTCGAGAACGAGATCGCGATTGATGATCACCCTCACCGGAAATCCTGGCCGGATGGTCAGGGTTGGCTGAATGTTGAGGTTTCGGCGAACCGCTTGCTGTCCCGTTTGATTCAGCGAATTCGCAGCACTCAGGCGGAGCGCCTGAATAATATCCGTGTTGTTACCCGTATCTGCACCAGAGCCGAGCTCCGCGCCAACGCCCAGGACGGTCGACAGCAGCGCCGCCTTGAACAACTCGGCCCAGTGATTATCGACCTCATCCTCAAGGCCGGAGTACCCGCCGGCGTCGGCTCCCTGTTGCCGTTCCAGAACGATCGAGCGGCCGTTGGGCATAATTAGCCGTGTCCATACTAACAGGACCCGCGATTGACCGAACGCGACTTGGCTATCGTAGATACCTATCAGCCGCGCCCCTTGCGGAACAAGTTTCGCACGGCCGGTAGGAGAATCAAAAACCGACTCTGTCACTTGAGCGCTGATTTGACCGGGGAGATCCGAGCGGATTCCTGTGATGAGAGCTGCAGGAATGATCGTTCCCGCCTGCAGCACAAAGGGAGACGCAGGACGCGAAAGCCTGTCAGGCGACGTAGTCCGTCGGTCGACGGGTGCGTTGACGAACAGCAGTTTGCGATCTTGCCCGTTCTGGGCGAAGGTTTCGTCAGAAGATGACGCGGCGTTGGTGGCCGTTTCCTGGGATGAGGTACGTGGTGGCGTGGGCGCTGTGGTCGGCGCAAATACTTTGCTGGTCCGAGCCGCCTCGGTCTCCTGGTTGGTCCGCTGTTGTTCGGCATCCGGCCCGATCGGTACTGATTGGCCTTCCGCTGTAACGATCGGGCGTCCCAAGTCTCCTGGCAATGGCGGCCCGAGCCGGGGAATATCTTGAGGAATCCCGGCATAGTCCTGCGGCAACGCAGTCAGGCCATCCGCAACGTTGTGATGATCGGTGCTGTAGAGTTCGTTCGGAGCTGCATTGTGCGGATGGTTGCTCCTGAGCGCCCAAAGCACGCCGCCGGAGATGAGCAGCAGGGCCAGCGCGGTGCCCCCGGCGAGGGTTTTTCGGGACAGCCGTGTGATCCTTGGGCGCTCTGCACCGAGACGCAAGGTCTGTGTGCTATTATCAGATGGTCTTGGTTCGGATACACGCCCGACGCTCTCGCTTGGATTATTGTCCGTCACGATCGTCTCCCGTCGACTCTCGCAATCCGGACTCTCTGCTGCTTCTCTCCGCCGAGCCGCAATTCGGCCGCGGCGAACAGACGGTCGGCAATCAGAACATTCCTGTAGACACGATAGTTGACTAGCTCGGGCTTACCGTCTTGGCCGATGACGAAGAGCGGCGGCATCTCGCCCTGCCTGATCCCGGGCGAAAATTCGATATAGACTTTGCGGCCATCATCATACGCATTGACCGGACGCCAGGGCGGGTTGTCGCCCTCGATCACGTAGCGATAGCGACGCTGATCAACTTCCGGGATGAAGGGGGTCGGAGGCAGCGGCTTTGAATGTCCGCTCCGATTTTCCGGATAAAACCAGGCGACCGACGGCATGTACGGCTTTTCGCGGGAGCGTAATTCGATCAGGTAAGTGCGTCGATCGGTGTTGATGACAAGGTTCGTCTCGACAGCGGGGCGCGTCGGTTTGACCATGATGTGGACGCGCCTGGTATCGCCGCTGCCACTCTCGGTGTCGCCGACGATCCAGCGCACGGTATCGCCGGCAGCGAGCGGGCCCGAACCTGTCAGCTGCTCGCCCGCTTCGAGCGCGATATCCGTGATTTGTCCCGGCGAGGCATAGATTTGATAGAGCGCGCCGGGGCTATAAGGAAAGATCTGGACGGCGTTGAAATATCCTGCGCGCCGGGGCTGGACCCGCGCCACATCGTTGGCAATTTCGATGCGATCGGTCGGGTCCTTTGCTTCTGCTTCACCCTTGTTGCCGCCGCTTGCGGGGGACCAAGCTGGAGGGATATGCAATGGTCGCGCACGATCGTCCGCCGGCGCCGGTAGATCGGGAGACGGCGGCACGTCATCATCGTAACTGATCTGCGGTGGTTTGAACGTCGTACAGCCGGAGAGAACGAGGAAGAAAAACAACGCAAGACGCAGGGGCGCTCCATTGCCAGCCGATATCGATAAGGCCTTTCTCACTAGCCGAGCTCCTTCGACCAATTGATAGCGTTGACGTAAACGCCCAGTGGGTTCTTGCGCAGGCGATCGGCATCGCGTGGGGTTTCGATGATTACTGAAAGGATTGCGGTCCAGCGCTCGGTCGCGGCCAGCTGGCCGCTGTCGTAGCGGCGTTCGGTCCATGCGATCCGGAAGCTTTCCGGCGAGGCGCGAATGACGCTGGAGATTTCGACCGCAACCTGCGTGTTGCCGAGCTTGGCAAAGGGATCGTTGGTACGAGCGTAGTCATTCAAGGCCGCTGCGCCTCGATCAGTCGTGAAGTCGTAGGCGCGCAACCAGTCCTGTCGCAGTACAATGGCGTCGGCCGGCAGGCCTCGCACATCTTCGATGAAGTTAGCGAGGTGAAACGCGATTTGCGGATCGGTCGGCTGATAGAAAGGGCTCGCCGGCGCGACCGCCTGGGCCTGACCGAGATGATCAACCTCCACCACCCACGGCGTAACGGTGCCTCGCGTGGTTTGCCAGACAAGGGCCGCTGCAAGCCCTCCCGACAGCAACAGGCATCCGAATGCCATCAGCCGCCAGTTTCTGGCCTGGACGCGCGCCGAGCCGATCCGTTCGTCCCAGACCTGCGCCGCCCTCTGATACGGCGTGGCCGGCTCTGGCGTCCGGCCGTAATGTACGGAAGCTCGCTTAAACATCACTGCCCTCCCTCGGACAGATCGACCGAAGCTCCGCCACCTGCGCTATCACCGCCTCGGACGGCATGGGTGGCAGCAGACACGCCCTGGTTCACGGTCTGCGCGCGCTTCATGCGGCGCGCCCAAGCCGGAGGCGCGTCCGCCGTTGGAGAACTCCTTGCCAGTCCAGCCACCAACCGGCGGAGCGGACTGACGATCGCCGAGCCGCCTTCGCTCGCGACACCACTCAGGCCGCCGGCTCGATAAGCGCTTGCCGTTCCTGTCGCCACCGTGGCTGCGCCGCGGGCGCCGCCCAGAAGCGCGCCGCCTGCCAGTCCCACACCGCCGGCTGCAAGACCGGCGCCTGCGACGACGGCGCCGCCAGCGGCCAAGCCAGTACCGACCGCCGCACCGGCACCGAGTTGTGGTCCGCCGGACACGATGCCGTTGGCTATGCCGGGTCCAAAGATGCCGAGGCCGAGAAGAGAAAGTGCCCCCAGCACCAGCGCCATGGCGCTGTCGATCGTCGGCTGATTGCCGCCAAAGCCAACAGTGAACTGGGCAAACAGCGTCGACCCGATGCCGACGATGACGGCCAGCACCAGGACCTTCACGCCCGACGAAATCACGTTGCCGAGAACTCGCTCAGCAGCAAAGGCCGTTTTACCAAAGAGGCCGAACGGGATCAGCACGAAGCCGGCAAGGGTCGTCAGCTTGAACTCGATAAGCGTGATGAAAAGCTGAATGGCCAAAATGAAGAAGGCCAGCAGCACGACGATCCAGGCGAACAGCAGCAGCACGATCTGGATGAAATTCTCGATGAAGCCGACATAGCCCATCAGCCCCAGGGCGGATTCGAGGAGTGGTCGTCCAGCATCAAGGCCAACCTGGGCGATCTTTCCGGGCCTCAAGAAATCGGCGGAGGAAAGGCCGGTGCCGGAGGCTTTCAGACCCAAACCTGCAAAACTTTCGAAGATGATGCGGGCCAGGCTGTTCCAGTTGCCGATCAGGAAAGCGAAGACACCGACAAACAGAGTCTTCCTGACGAGGCGCGACAGGATGTCCTCATCCGCGCCCCACGCCCAGAACACGCCGGCGAGCGTGACATCGATCGCCGCAAGCGTGGTGGCGAGATATCCGACTTCACCCCCGAGCAGCCCGAATCCGGAATCGATGTAGCGGGTAAAGGTCTCCAGAAACTGATCGATAATGCCGGTGCCGCCCATGGCTTATTCCTTTCCAGACTGCGGAATTGAATTGTGAAGAGGCGGTCCAAGCCTCGAATCGCTGCCGTCCTCAGGCGGGATGAACAATGGCGACGCGCCTTGAGACGCGGCTCTTTCTGGTGATGTCGGAGGGGTTTGCCCTACGAACTGGTGACGTCTTTCTGCCCAAACCTTCCGGCACTCGGACAGAGCGTCCTTTTGCTCATAGGTCACGGAGCGGCACTCCGCGAGCTTTGTTGCCGGAGGGTCGGATGCTTGGAAGGACGTGGCGGACCTGTTTTGGTCTTCGTCGTCACGCAGTCGAAACGCGCAGGCCGCGACGATCAGGACGACGAGCGCCACAGCCGCCGTCATCGGCAGCCTATCGAGCGTTTTCTGCTTCATCAGTGAAACATCTGCACTATTGTGGATTGATAGCCTTGGCCCGGGGTCAAGAAGCGGCGCAGTTGCTCCCTGCTCTGGTCCAGCGCTGCAGCATGCTGAGCAGACTCCAGATTTTGCGCACGCCCATGAGCCGCGACGACCGCTGTGAGGTCGGCCAGCTGCTGCGCCTGCAAGGCCAGGAGCTGATTGCCGGCCTGGCTCGCCTGGAGAGCGCCAGTCGCACCCTGGCTCGACGTGACAAGCGCAGACATCTGGGTACGGTTGGTATTGAGATTGCCGACGACGGTCGCCTGCGTCCGCATCGCGTCCTGCAGGCTGGCAAGCGCGTTCTGCCAACGCGTCTGCGCGTTTGCCATCAGCGCCTGATCCGAAACACTGGATGTCGCCGGTGCGTAGGTGGTCGAGAAAGCACGATCAATCTGGGCGATGTCGTAGGCGATGCGCTGGGCCTGAGCGAGAAGCTGCTGGGTGCGCTGGATCGATTGCTCCAGTTGCAACAACGATGAAAACGGCAGCGTTGCGAGGTTTCTCGCCTGATTGATCAGCATCTGCGCTTGATTCTGCAGAGACACGATCTGATTGTTGATCTGCTGCAGGGTGCGAGCAGCCGTCAGCACGTTCTGCGCATAATTATTGGGATCGAAAACGACCAATTGCGCCGAGGCGGGCCTCAAGCTGACGGCAACGGCGATCGCAATCAGGCTGGCAGCAGCGAGACGATGAAGGCGTCTCATTTGGATGCCTCCAATTCAGCGATATGCGGGATGAGGTCCGTCGCCCAGGAGACATCGCGGGCCCTGAGCCAGCCGCGCACAAAGTCCTGATGGCCATGTTCGGCAATGACCTGTTCGATCAGGGCCTGTTCGGCTTTAGAGGAAGCAGCCGTGAAGGCCAGCGCGACCTCGCCGAGACCGAGTTCGAACAGGCGATTGCCTCGACGCGACTGACAGTAGTAGTCGCGCTTCGGCGTGGCCCGAGCCAATATCTCAATCTGGCGGTCATTCAGTCCAAAGCGCCGGTAGATCCCCATGATCTGCGGTTCGATCGCGCGGTCGTTTGGCAGAAGGATCCGAGTCGGGCAGCTCTCGATGATGGCCGGCGCAATCGCCGAGCCGTCAATATCCGCAAGCGATTGAGTGGCGAAAATGACGGAGGCATTCTTCTTGCGCAATGTCTTCAGCCACTCGCGCAGGCGCCCGGCGAAATCCGCATCATCAAGGGCGAGCCAGCCTTCGTCGATGATGAGCATGGTTGGTCGGCCGTCAAACCGAGCCTCGATCCGGTGAAACAGATAGGCAAGAACAGCCGGCGCGACCGCGGTCCCGATCAAGCCGTCTGTTTCGAAGACCTGGACGGACGACTGACCCAGGCGTTCGCTTTCTGCATCGAGCAAACGATCGTAGGGACCTCCGATGCAATAGGGTTGCAGGGCTCTCTTCAATACGTTGGATTGAAGCAGGACGGAGAGGCCAGTCAGCGTACGTTCCTCAACCGGAGCGGAAGCCAACGAACTCAAGGCCGACCAGATATGCTCCTTGGCTTCCGGGGTGACCTCAATGCGCTCACGGGTCAGGATCGCCCCCACCCATTCCGCCGCCCAGCCGCGTTCGGCAACATCGTCGATTCCGGCGAGCGGCTGAAGGGAAACGGGTTCGGATGACTCGCCGGCAACCGCACCGCCGAGATCATGCCAATCGCCGCCCATGGCAATTGCGGCCGCACGGATCGATCCGCCGAAATCGAAGGCAAAGATTTGGGATTGTGGGTATCGGCGAAACTGAAGCGCCATTAGCGCAAGCAGGACCGATTTGCCGGCACCGGTCGGTCCCACCACCAACGTGTGTCCGACATCGCCGACATGGAGTGAAAACCGAAACGGGGTAGAGCCCTCCGTCTTCGCCAGAAACAGAGGCGGAGCCTTGAAATGAAAGTCCCTCGCCTCCCCGGCCCATACGGCGGAGTGTGGGATCATGTGAGCCAGATTCAGCGTCGAGATCGGCGGCTGGCGAACATTCGCGTAGACGTGTCCCGGGAGGCTGCCGAGCCAGGCCTCGACCGCGTTGACCGTCTCGATCATGCAGGTGAAATCCCGGCCCTGAATCACCTTTTCGACGAGCCGGATTCTTTCGTCGGCAATGGCGGGATCGACATCCCAGACTGAGATCGTCGCAGTAACGAAAGCTTCTCCAATCTGGTCAGAACCCAATTCCTGCAGCGCCTCGTCCGCATCCATGGCCTTGTTGTGGGCATCGCTATCAAGAAGCGCGGAAGCCTCATTGGTCA
>Ga0210410_10005369_pt1 | contig 11162 bp, 10 predicted proteins | sample IncBWC4MmetaG_FD_161058 | JGI IMG/M metagenome (GOLD analysis project Ga0210410, IMG submission 161058) | Forest soil microbial communities from Barre Woods Harvard Forest LTER site, Petersham, Massachusetts, United States - Inc-BW-C-4-M | ecosystem: Environmental > Terrestrial > Soil >... | reverse complement strand
CTCTATCTACGCTTCACTGCGTCCCTCGCGGTAGCAGCGCAAGACTCGAGGCCAAGTGGATCGCTACTCCTTTCTTGTAAGGCTCTTTCATCCTCTGCTTCATGCCGGTTTATCCCGGCGCACAAACATCCCCATTTCGCTCATAACCAAATGGTTATGAGTAAAATCGCTGATCTCGCCAACTACCGGCGCGGGCATCACTAAGGTGTTTAACCAATACGTAGCATCGTGTGGAGCGAGTATACTCGCGGGCACTTGGGGCGCTTATGTCGTCATTGGATGCTTGGGCCAATCCGAGCTACTGCTGGGTAGTGATCTGCAAGAATGCCAGGGCGCATCACAGCGCCAACATGATGTTCGGGCACAAGATTCCACTTGCGGAGACGGATCCCTTCGAGCCACTACCGGTCACTGGACCTTTTTTGGTTCAATGCGATGAGTGCGGTCACGAACACTCATACGATCCCACGGAAGTTTTACGGATTGAGATGAGTACTTCCGAAACCTTCACAACTCACCCTCGATTCCTATAGAAGACTCAAGCCCTACGACTGTCAGTCACCTACATTAAATAAAGGGTCTCTTTGCAGTGCTCACGCCCTGCAACAGCCGTGACAGGACGCTCTAAACTGCGTAATTTCTAACGTCGAACGGAAAGAAATCCAAGCAGCAATCCAACGTGTCCAGGAGGAGATCAACAGACTGAGCGAACAACAAACGGCAGCCGGAAAAATCGCCGCACTCGTGGGCATGACGACTGATGATTCCCGGCAGTACAGCGAACGGCATAGCCGGATCAAGAGGGGCGCCCTCTTATAATGCGGTTTCGTCAACTGTCTTTCCCCCGCTACGAAGATTGGCACAAGTAATTCGTTTGGAACCGTTTGCGCTACACCAAGTCACAGGGCTTGAGGCCCAACGTACCTCCCGCAAATTCGTCTTGACAGGTCGAATCTTCCGTGCCAAGCTCTCGGGCCAAGTAGGCCTGCCGCTTCGCATAGACCTCAGCATCTCCTTCCCTCTGGTCGTCGGCGAGACGGCTTTCGCACTCATTCTTTTTCGACCACTCGGCTCCTGGGCCCCACTTGTTGAAGATCAGTTGAGCAACTTTCTATAGGCTGCTTCCGAAAGTTCACTTGAGTTCTTGTTTTGAGGGCTAGGAACCACGGAGGTTGTCGTCACAATTTCTGGCTTTCATTTGCGAAAGATCATTGGCAGCGATAGGCGTATCAGCACGGCTGCTCGGCTCTTTGCGAAGCAAGATACGGGGCGAGAAGGTGCTGTGCACGTTCGGCATTAACGCCGCACGCAAGGATTTTGGGAAACGACAGGATCGGCCCAACCTTGGTTCCCGGGTTCGGCAGGAAGGATAGAAAGCAATGGCAACTCAGCGCGAAATCGCAAATGCTCGCAAGAACAGACTGGAAATTATCAAAGCAGGGTTGACCCGGCGCGATCTTTTCAAGATGGGCCTTCTGACCGGCGCTGGCTATCTCGTGCAGAAAAACGGCTTAAGTGCCTGGGCGCAAAGCTGCGCGGCCGGCAGTTGCCAGCCCGGATGCAGTCCGTTCATTCCACCCTTCCTCGATCCCCTTTACATTCCGCCAATCGTGCCTTCGCGTCCGCTGACGGATCCGGCATTTAAGCTTGCGCCGCAGCAGTGCCCCCACAACGCAATTAATCCCGCAATCAATCGCCCCTACGAGGGACGCGGCCAGTACAATGGAGTATTGCAGCCGGGAAAAGACTGCTTCCAGTACTTCCACAAATATCCTCCACAGGTTTATTTCGTCCAGCGCCTGCGGGCAAACCATAACTTCAGGATTACATCGGACACCAGCATCCCTGCGCAAACCATTTGGGGGTACAACCAGGGTGGCAGCGACCCCGCCATGGTTCCTGGCCCCACCATCGTGACCCACTATCAGGTTCCATTTTTGGTTCGCCGGTTCAACGAACTGCCGCCTCAAGCGCAGAATGGCGGTTTCGGAGTTCCCGAGGTTTCCCCCCATCTGCACAATTATCACTCTGGACCAGAAAGTGACGGCGGACCGTGTCGCTACTTCTTCCGAGGACAGTTCTACGACTTTTACCACACCGGGCAACAGGCCGGGTTTAGCACCACGCCTTTTTCGCCCACTGGAGATGTACGGGAGTCCTTGGGGTCGTTGTGGTATCACGACCACCGCAAGGATCACACGGCAGAAAACACGTACAAGGGAATGGCCGGATTTCAAGTTAATTTCAACCAGTTTGACACAGGCGATGAAGGTACTGGATTTCGTCTGCCCAGTTTCCCGGAGTACGACATACCCTTATTACTGGCCGACAAACTGGTCGATCCGGGGACCGGCCTGCTCTGCTTCGACACGTTTGGCTTCGACGGCCTTGTCGGTGACGTTCAATTGGTTAATGGCAAGGTCCAGCCCTTCCAGGACGTCAGCGCCCGCCGTTACCGGTTCCGGGTCTTGGATACTGGGCCGTCACGCTTCTACGAACTCCATTTGACTGACCCCAGGAATCCGAGCACGCGGATTTACTTCTGGGTCATAGGAAACGACGGTAATCTGTTACCCAAGCCTTTCCTAACTGACATGATCCGGATGGGGCCGGCGGAGCGTTTTGACATCGTTATTGACTTTGCCAGGCTGCAGAAGCAGTTTGGCGTATCCGTTCTCAACCTTGAGAATCGCCTGCTTCAGACCGATGGGCGGGCTCCCAAATCGGTGCTCCCCGGAGGTCAGGGCACGGTCTGCATGCAGTTCCGGATTGGTGCTGCGGTTCCTGACGGGAGCTTGGATCCCATGAAGGGGGGGATGACGTTCTACCAGCTGCCTCCGACAACAACTGTGGTCCCCCGCATCACTCGCACTTTCAATTTCAACCGAAAGAATGGCCAGTGGCAAATTAATGGCAGAGGACTAGACAGCTGTGCCGACATCCGCTTTACCGTGCAAAGAGGCGCTCCAGAAAAGTGGATCCTGATCAATACTTCCGGAGGCTGGCAGCATCCGGTCCACATTCATACTGAAGAGTTCCAGATCCTTTCGCGCGACGGAAACGTACCTACGATGGGCGAACGCTCGCGGAAGGACGTGTGCCGGCTGCAATTCAACGAGAGGGTGGAACTCATGATCCGCTTCCGCGATTTTCTGGGCGACTACCCCATGCACTGTCACAACGTCGTTCACGAAGACCACAACATGATGATGTTGTGGCAAATCGGCACCGTGGGCGACAACAACACGGCCCCCTGAGACAGACGTTTCTTCGGGGAGCCTCGGCAAGTGCGGAGTACAAAGAAAGGGGCGAGGATTATGTCAGGGATCACGCGGAGGACTTGGTTGACAGCTGGCTCTGCTTCTGCCGTGGCCGGCTTAGCTGCCCGCATGGGTGCAGGGGATGATCACGCGAATCATCCCACCCGCAAATGGGAGCAGGTGTCTCCCCGCGAGGTCATTCGGCGGCGACATCTGCCGAATGTCGAGCTGATAACGCAGGATGGCAAGAGCGTGCATTTCTACGATGACTTGGTTAAGGACAAGATGGTGCTCATCAACTTTATGTACGCGCACTGCGAGAAAATTTGTCCGACTATGACTGCAAACCTTGCCCATGTGCAGAAGATGTTGCCTGAGCGTATCGGCCACGATATTTTCATGTATTCCATCAGCCTCAAACCGGAAGAGGACACGCCTGAGGTTCTGAAGGAATACGCGAAAATGCATGGGGCCGGCCCGGGGTGGTTATTCCTGACCGGCAAGCCGGAGGACATCGAGACGCTGCGACGCTCGCTGGGGTTTACTTCACCCGACGCGGAGGAGGACGCCGACAAATCCAATCACATCGGCATGATACGAATCGGGAACGAGCCCATGTTGCGCTGGTCTGCTTGTCCGGCAGAGATACGGCCGCAGGGGATCATAACTACGATCTTGGCAGAAGCCGATGATCCGCTTATAGGACCAGCATCGGAGACCGGGACCGCCGCTGCGACCGCGAAATAGAAGCTGGCGGCAGAACTTGTGATCTGCGGCTGGACCGGAGCGTGTTCCAGGACTGACTCGAATGCCCGCTCGAATGCCCGCTCTCCACAAACTGCCATCCCGGAGCGCACGCGGAGCAAAAGCTTTCGTCGCCGTGCTCTTTCTATGTGCCTTGTTGCCTGGCGCCCGCGCGCAAGTCTTGGTCACCTTTCCGGTGGGTGAGAGTCCCGAAGGTGTAGCTTGCGATGGGACGTTCGTCTGGGTCGCCAGCCAGTTCAGTAACATTGTTACCAAGTTGCGCGCACGCGACGGCGCCGAGGTCGGCACTTATCAGGTGGGAACGCGTCCGGTGGCAGTGCTGTTCGACGGCAGCAACATCTGGGTTTCAAACCTGGTGAGCGGGACGGTGACGAAGTTGCGCCCGCGGGATGGGGCTCTGCTGGGCACCTTCCACGCAGGCACCACTCCCGGGGACATGGCTTTTGACGGAGCGAACCTCTGGGTTGCAAACCGGGACGGCGATAGTGTTACGAAGCTGCGGACTGGGGATGGAGCGATCGTGGGTACCTACCCTGTGGGCTCCCGCCCCATGGGCTTGGCCTTTGACGGCGTCCACATCTGGGTTGCCAACAATTTGGACGGGACCGTCACGAAGTTGAGGGCAAGCGATGGTTCTGCAGTGGGGACCTTCCCTGCTGGGGAAAGCCCATTTGGACTGGCTTTCGACGGAACCAACATCTGGGTCGCGAACTTCTTCGCCGACAGCGTGACAAAATTGCGGGCACGTGATGGGGCAAAGGTGGGCACCTTTTACGTCGGTAGTAGTCCAGCTCGTCTGATCTACGATGGGACCAATATCTGGGTGACCAATAATGGCAGCGACAACGTTGTGGTGCTGCGCAAAAAGAACGGCAGTATATTAAGAACTTATGGTGCCGGCAAGGACCCCTTCGGCATTGCTTTTGACGGAGTCAACATCTGGGTAGCGAACTCTGGGGACAATACAGTTTCCAGTTCCATCTCACTGTTGTGATGACCAGACGCTGGAATTTACTAACCTATAGGCTAAGTATAAGGACGCATCCTCAATGCCCTCGGAGAGGTTCGGTTCGTATCCACGCGTCCTTTTTTGAGATTGCTCTTCAAGATCGGGAAAAGGGTGCGGCTGCGCGATCGGTGTTCCCACCCCGCGGCGCGTCAGGGTGCCGGGTTTACGGTCAGAATGGTCGTAACCGTATCACCGATCGAGGCGGAAATCTCGGCCGACACAGTACCAGCGGTAAATGCGGTCGTGCTCGCAGTGAAAGTTCCACTGGTGAGGCCCGCTGCGATCGTGATGCTGCTCGGTACTTGTACGAAACTGTTTGTGCTGGATAAAGTGACCAGCGCGCCACCCGAAGGTGCTGCCCCATTCAACGTGACCGTTCCTATGGACGAATTCCCCGCCGTCACCGTGCTGGGATTCATACTGACCGACGAAGCTGCTAGCACCGCCGGGCCGCACTGACCCGGCATCCCACCACCTCCGCAGGTCTGCCCCGGAAGGCTACATCCGCATGTGTGTGTACCACCACAACCGTCGGGCATCGGCCCACAAGCGGGCCCTCCGGAACACGCGACCGGGACACAACCACTGGTTACCGTGAGTGGCCGCGTCAGCGGATTTTGTCCCGCTGCGCCATCGCTGGCGCTAATTGTGACCGTCGTTTGCCTTGGAAGCGAACTGGCTGCCTGAACACCAAACGAACCGCCGCTGGTAGTGCAACTGCCTAGAATGACAGGGAGGGCATTTTGATTAATTGAAGCGACAGATGGATTGCTGCTCGTTAACTGCACCTTGACTCCACTTGCGGGAGCCATTTTCGCCAAAGTGACATCTACCTCGGACTGACCTCCCGCCGCTATTGTGGACGGGGTCAACGTGAATGAGGCGAGTGGAGGAGCGGGTGGTTCCGTTCCCCCGGGGTTCAATGTCACTCTCTGGGGTACACTCACCACGTCATGTGCGACACCTGATGCATCAATGTAGGACAGGTCGGTGAACATGCGCGCCAACGCCCGAGAGCTTACGACCGCTGTAGACAACCCAAAGCTTGCCGAATTGGCTCCCCCTGCGAGCTGATCGGGCGGCGCACAATATGCGCCCGGGATGAGGTCTCCTCTGTCAATCGATAGGTTTACGTAAGCACCGCCTGGATGAGTGTTGATGAGTGTCACCGTTGCAGCCAGGTCTTCCCCGCCCAGGATGTTATTAGTTGAAAGGGTAAGAGGCACTGTCCCTGAGAAACACTTGTCAGCCAGCGGATTCGGCGATCCTTTCGTGATACAGCCAATCGAGCACGCTTGTGCGAGCGTGCAGTTATTCTGCGTTCCAACAGGTCCCGTTTTACAGTTGTAGAGCGCGCCTGCAGTGCAACCGAGTCCATGCGACGATCCGCCACATGCCAGGCCAGCAATCGGCACTCCTCCAATGGATGTCACCGTGCATGTTTTTACTGGAGGAATGCTGAAGTTCTGGGCCAACAAGACGGGAGTGATAAGCAATCCGCAGACAAACGCTGCTTTCAACGGAAAGGAGTTCATAGTAACTCCTCCAAGTAGCCGCAGCGTAGCAAGGCTTGGTGGACTACTTGTCTCGGTGTTGTCAAAAAAGCGTCATATTCTTGCTTAGCGTTTATAACGGCGAACGGGCAAACCCGAGTCATTTTACTCTGAGAGACGCAGTCGCTATCTCCCGCAACGTTCTCATCTCGGACTTCAAAGCAGAACGGCTGCATGTCAGTTACGGAGCTGGTACATCCTTCTTTTCGACGCAGCTCGTCATGAAGGCGATTCGTTAGTCTGGCCACGCAACATTAGTAACAAACTCAGACCGCGTCAACAGGACCACATCGGGCGTAACGTACCCATGCCTGCTCTTAGGTGATGAAATCTTGGCCGGGGTTCATTATGAGAAGAGTTCCTGCATTCCCGCTCACCATTTGTGTGCCAATTGCTAGAGCCTAGCCAGGCGCAACAAACTCAGCCGTCGACACCGTCGATTTCTGGATTTACAGCAACGGCGAATGCTCGACCCAGACAGCCTCAACCTTCCTGCATTGACAACGGCACATACCAGAACAAAGACGACCAAACAGTTCCCAGGCCAGAGAACTGCTCAACCGCACCTGCGGGCGCTTCTGCGCAATGCCGCGATGGATCGTACGGCTTCAGTAAGAACTGGCGAGTACGTGCTCCCATCACGGCGGCGCGTGGCCAAGTCGTTTTGATGGAGAAAAGCGCGTCGCGGCTCAGCAAGAGAAGGGCTCTAGGAGCTTGGGAATTTGGCCGATCAATGACCAATTCCCCGACAGCTAGAAGCTTAATTGGACTTTCGGGCCTATTCGCAGGACTGTGCGCAACGTTTGCGCTGATCTTCAGCATCTTGGAGGGATGGCAGGAGCACATACAAAAATGCTGGCCGCAAGTTAGCGCAACTATCGACCGATATATTCCGCTCAGGCGGCGATCCGCGCACACGTGACGGCTTTGCAGGCTGAGATCGCAGGACTGCGCGCCGAAAACGAACGCTATCTCAGCAAGTCATATCCACTCGGTAGTGGAAGAACACGCGCAACGGCAACGGGAACTTCGGCTGCAACAGATCATCGACGAGCTCAGCCAGCTGACGAAGACGAAGATTCGATAAAGGCCCCTGTCTCGCGCTGCGCCTCTGGCGGAAGCCTGCATCACGCAGATGAAGCGCCCACCGGTTCTCAATTCATCTCGTCAACGAGCCTTCGAGGTCAGTTGGCGGCGACTGCTAGAATATCTTGCGAAACGGTGGCCTGAGTACCGCAAGAGTTGCCGAGGAGCCCTCCCCCACGAGAGTCAACAGCATCATGTCGGAGAACTCAGGCCACGGTTGGGCATCTGTAATGATGAGAATTCCCCAAGTCCCGGCACGTAAAAAGACGTTTACAGAACCTCGTTCAGATGGATGACGTAGTCCAAACATAAAAGCCGTCCCGCCCTTCAGGCATGGTGAGACGGCCCGAGGTGTAACGATATGGGATTCGCACACGATAGCACAGAATGGACCTTAGCCGGGAGCCAACGTAAGTGCCGAGTCAGTTGATGTAATGCTTCGAACAGCTCCTGGACCTGCTCGTCTCTGGGTGGTTACATGATCCAGCGGCAGGAGCGTGGCTCAACGGGTAGAGGTGAGAGTCGCCACTCGATCATGTGGAGGAGAGCCTCAACGCTCTCGCCGGTTCGCAGAATCTGAATCATCTGCTCCACAGTAAATCCAGCCTGCTCGCCAGCCAGCACGAGCTTTTCGATCGCGGTCATGATCGACTTTTCCACGGCTCACCCTCCCGATGGAAACCAAGAGCGCGACGAGGCCGGTCTGGAGGCAGCCTTACCGTGCCTCGGTGTAGGTTTCGGAGAGAGTATGGAAACTAGACTTGGACGTCAGTGATCTGCGTCACATAGCAAAGAAGCCGCCCCAATTGGAGTAATGGAGGCGGCTCGTTTCTGGCGTCTCTCTAGGTTTGCCGGAAAGGATAGCACAGGCCCGGGCGAGCTAATAAATCATGCGAGATCGGTCTTTGCGGCATCCCGGCGCGTGTCGTTCGGATGGCTCCTTGCGCCCGCGGCCGTCTTCGGGTTGGACCATCGGACCAAGAATTCGTACAATCCTTTCTCTAGTCACGCTAGCGCCCTTCTTGAAATTCAGCCGATCGTTCTGAGGTCATGCCTTTGCGAGTGCGTCGGGGCGTCGCACATGTCAAAAACTAGGCGTCTTGGACTGGGGATTTTAGCTGTCGGTGCAGGCTTGGGTTTCGTCGCAGGCGGTGCTCCGGGGCTTGCATTCGCAGCTGTGTGCCTGGTCGTAGGCTTCGTTATGTTTGTTGTTTCTGAAGCAAGGGGTACAACCCAGAAAGATGCTGCGCAGAAAAGCGAGCGAGTTCGCGAAACGGCACGTGTGCTGGTTCTGCTGAAAGAGGTTCATGCTCGTCCACAGCGGAATGGGAAGTTCCAGGAGATTGGAAACACGGACGAATCGGGGCTCGAATTCGAGGTATTCCTAAACTGCTGGCTACTGAACGAAACTGACCTGCCGTTGCAGATTGTGGAGCCGATTCAGCTGACAATAGGAGCGCGTGACGGTTCCCGCAAGGTCGGCGAGCGAGTCAGCTCGGATATGGAGAATTGGCGACTCGGTAGTCTCGTGAAGGACGAGTGGAATACAGATAAGGTTCGGGCGGTCCAAGAGAAATTGTCCGAGCTATACACGGCCGATCCGCTGGAATGTGGAGTTCCACGACAGGGCTGGCTGCATTTCCGATTTCGTGACATCCTGCCTTCAGATTTTCGCGTTGGCCCGATGGAACTGATAGTCAAGGATGCCATGTCTTCCACCCACGTAGGTCGAGCGAGCGGTCCTCGCCACCTGCCGGGAAAAGTCTGGCCGTGCATTCCGAACAGCTCGACTAAGGGAAAGAGCGACGCCGCTGGAACGGTAGTGACACCACGATCCATCACTGGAAATTACAGTGCCTTTCAGGTCATCTCGAAAGACGGAGAGCTGGAAGCGTACTATTGGGTCGTGATCTGCAAGAATCGCAAATTTCATGAACAGCAAAATATCTATAGTGGCCACAAGATCGCCTTATGCGAAACAGATGAATTCACGCCGCCGCCACAGATGGAACTCTTTACTGTTCGATGTGACGAGTGTGGCGAAAACCAGTCCTACGGCCCTTCTGATCTAGTGAGATTTCAGATGCCACTTGTTCCGAATTTCAAACCGCATCCACTTTTTGCCGATCTGTGAGGCAGCTGCAGCGTCAAAGGATTTTCGTCTTTGTGAGCCTGCCAAGTTCTTCGACGATCTCTTGCAACCGCGCTTCTCTCAGTCGGTGCTCACGAGCTTCCAGCGCCGAATGAAGGTGCTTGCGCACATAGCTTGCGTTTTCAACCCGAAGTCTGGAGATCTCCTGCTGTAGAGCATGTACGCGTTCTCGGATTACAGCCAATTGCATGAGCGGCATTATCGCATGCTAATGTAGAGATTCCGGCAACATTAGCGTTCATTGATTTTCGCTTTTTCGGTTTTCGTAAAAAATCCGGCGACCGATGCACGATCCTCAATCCATGCCATAAAGCGCAAGAGACTTGTCCCCAGACATGCGTTGATGATTGCCTGTCGCGCTTGCGGCTCTAAGCCAGGTGAGCCATGTGTGTCATTGGCTGCTCCCCGCGCTTCTCCAAAAACCAGCTCTGCCGCAGCAACTCTACGACAAGGTTGGTGTTAGCAATCGCGTCGAACTAGCGTTGTGGTACGAGGCGCGAGTGCATGAGCGCAGGTTTCGAGAGCAAAACTAGCCGCCCTTTCCGGACTTGCGTGCATTGCGCGAGACTCCGATACGAACTTGGACGCGCCGGATCATTAGGTCTGCCCGGGGTTCCTGGGCGGGTAAAAGTTTCTTTACATCATCCAGCGTGAGGAGCAGGGCTCCGAGGCACAAGGCAGTAGCCGCCATTCGATCATGCTCAACAAGACCTCTATGCTGGTGCCGTTTGGAGGAGTTGAATCATCTGCTCGACCGTGAATCCGGCTCGCTCACCGGCCAGTACTAACTTTGCAATTGCTGTCATTAAATTGGTCTGTTCCACAGCACACCCCGCGAGAACGACCGGACAGCGCGGCGAAGCCCGCACTCTCCAGACCGCATTTAGGAGTTCTTCCCGCGCACTAGGCCGATCAGGCCAATCACGACGGCCAGCACCAACATGACATGAACGAAGCCACCCATGGTATGCCTGGTAAGCAAACCCGATCAGCCACAGCAACAGCAGAACGAGACATGCAGTTCGGAGCATACGGATTGCGTTTCTTTCACGAATAGGCCGAAGGGAAAGGTCCTACCGAGCTCGCTGAACGCCCCAAGCAGACCCGAGCGTCGTAGCATTCTACACTCTTCAGGGACGCCCAGCGATCTGATCAAGCGCTTTATCGCGATTGAAGTCAAACACTACTGCCATCCGTGACATTCCGAATCCGCTTGACCCAGCCAGCCAATCGCCAATAGAGTCTTCCGTTGGGAAGGCTCCCCCATGCCATCGCCTCCCTGCGACAGACATACGAACTTGGAGATGGTCCCATTCGGCCAGACACTCATAGAGGTC
>Ga0210410_10005368_pt1 | contig 11165 bp, 8 predicted proteins | sample IncBWC4MmetaG_FD_161058 | JGI IMG/M metagenome (GOLD analysis project Ga0210410, IMG submission 161058) | Forest soil microbial communities from Barre Woods Harvard Forest LTER site, Petersham, Massachusetts, United States - Inc-BW-C-4-M | ecosystem: Environmental > Terrestrial > Soil >... | reverse complement strand
CCTTGGAGTCGGTGGTTGTGTTGGCCACCACCGCCATGCCCTGCTGCACGTCGACCAGTTCCACCTTGTCGCCGGCCGACGGCTTGTTGGTTGTCTTGTCCGTTACCGTTCCGGAGACGGTGACCGCGCCTGCGAGAACACCGGAAAAAAGAACTGAAAGTACAGCAGCATGCAGCGAACCTTTGATCGATCTCATGATCTTGACTGTGATCCTTTTGTGAGAACTCCAGACACTTTGAGAGGGCGCGCCCGGGCATCTCCGGTTGCCGCGCCCTCAGTCTCTTGAAACCAGCTAGAAGCTAGAGGCTAGCAGCTAAAAGCTGTTCTTACGCCTGCTGCAGGGTGTCAATCTCCGCGATCAGCTGGGCCGCCTCATTCTCCAGCACACTCCGCTGCGTCGCGTAGTCTTCTTCGGGATACTTGCCGGCGCGATACTCAAAGTTCAAATCGCGCAGGTTTTCGTAGAGTTGTTCTTTCCGCTCTAGCAAGTAGTCCAGGCGGGTCTTCTGGTGTTGGCTCGCAAAGCTGTTTTCCGGCCAGAAGGTGTACACAAACGCCGCCACTGCCAGCACCAATCCGGCTATCAGTCCATACGTCTCGGTCATACCGGATATCCTCCGTCAGCGCCGGTCTCCCGGCGGATTCTCTCGCGCAATGCATCCATCTCCGGGGTTGCGGGCGCCGGCTCCAGCTTCGGGCTGGTGCTCACCCAGTGCCTGATCAGCAGGATGGTTCCCAGCAGCGCCGCCGCGAATACCGCGAAGGGGGCAATCCACGCCACCAGGTCGAAGCCCTGCTTGGTGGGAGCCGCCAGCACGGTGGCGCCGTATTTATCCACGAACGAATCGAAGATCTGCTTGTCGGTGGCGTTCGAATCCACGCCGGTCCGCAGCAGCGCCAGCTCGTCGGTGGAGTTGGGGCAGCCCACGTGATTGCACTCGCCCAGCATCTCCGCGCAGCCGCAGGTGCACATTAGCTTGTGATTTATTGAATTGAAGCGAGACTCCGGATCGCTGGCGCCCAGCGTGAAGCAAACCGCTACCGCCAACGCCAGGGCCTGCCCCGCCTTCAGCCAGAAGTTCAAACCACGCATCGTCTTCATGGCTGGCCTCCGTGCATCGCCGGCTCCGCAGGAACGGCTCGCGTGGCCGGCACCCGCAAAGTAGCCTGCGACGGCGATATGCTTGGCGCCAATGCGATAAACGTGCCAAAGATGATCAGCCCCACACCTGCCCAGATCCAGCTCACCAGAGGATTCAGGAACGCCTTGATAATGGGATGTCCGTTCCCTGGATTGATGCCCTCATACACCACGTAGAGGTCCCACTCCGGAACCGAGTGAATGGCCACCATTGTCTGTGGCTGCTGGCTTGCCAGGTAAGTCCGCTTCTCCGGCGACATCTGGAACTGCTTCTTGCCGCCCCGGTACACATCGAGCAGCGCAAACTGGGAGGTGTAGTTGTTGTTCGAGTCGTCAGAGAAGCCCACGCACTCCAGCGTGTACGGCCCGAGGGCGATCCGGTCGTGCAGGTTGAGTTCCTTCTCCACGTTGCGATTGAAAGCCGCTCCGGAGAGACCAATCACGATAATCACCACGCCGATGTGGATCAGATACCCGCCGTAGCGCCGCGTATTGCGCCGCGTCAGCAGGATCATCGAGGCAAACAGATTCTTGCCCGTCTGCCGCCTGATCACCGCGCCGCCGCGCAGGAACTCCGTGAGAATCGCCGTGAAAACCGAGATTGCCGTGGAGAATGCCACCAGCGCATAGAACTGCCCGCTGTCGAACTCTCCATCGTGATACGGCCGAGCGCCCGCCGCCAGCACCACCAGGAACATGGCCCAGAAAGCAAGGAACGGTGCCACGAAGTTGCGGCGGACCGACCGCAGCGATGTCGAACGCCACGCCAGTAGAGGCCCAACGCCGGTGAGAGCCAGAAGGAAGAGGCCGATGGGGATAGCCACCGCGTTATAGAACGGCGCGCTCACCGTCACCTTCGAGCCCTGCACGTACTCGCTCAGGATCGGGAAGAGCGTGCCCCACAGGATCACAAAGCAGGCCACCAGCAGGACCAGGTTGTTGAAGAGGAAGCTCGATTCGCGGCTCACCAGCGACTCAACCTGGTGGTCGCTCCTCAAATGCGAGCGCTGCAGCACGTAAGTAAAAATGCATGTGGCCAGCACCAGCAGCATGAAGACGTAGAACCAGGTGCCGATCGACGACTGCGCAAAAGCGTGCACTGAACTGACCAGGCCCGCGCGCGTCAGCAGCGTGCCCAGCATGGTCAGCAGGAAGGTGGCGAAGATCAGCCACACATTCCAGCTCTTCATCATGCCCTTCTTCTCCTGCATCATTACCGAGTGCAGGAAGGCCGTGCCGGTAAGCCACGGCATGAAGCTGGCATTTTCAACTGGATCCCAGCCCCAGTAGCCGCCCCAGCCCAGTACGGCATAGGCCCAGTGCATGCCGAGGAAGATGCCGCAGGTCAGGAACAGCCAGGTCACCATCGTCCAGCCGCGCGTGATCTTGATCCACTTCTCACCCGGGTAGCGCATCATGAGCGCGCCCAGCGCGAAGCAGAATGGCACGCAGAATCCCACATAGCCGAGGTAGAGCATCGGAGGGTGGATCACCATCTCGGGATACTGCAGCAACGGGTTCAGACCGTTGCCGTCCGGCGGAACCTCACCCCGGTAGAGCGCGAAGGGCGGCGCCGCAAAATTGAGGATGGAGAGGAAGAACACCTGCACCGCGGCCAGGATTGTGCCCGCATAGGCGTAGAGTTTCACGTCCATCTTGTGCGTCAGCCGCAGCACAAAACCGTAGGTCGCCAGCAGCCAAGCCCACAGCAGCAGTGAGCCTTCCTGGCCGCTCCACATGGCCGAAAACTTGTACGGCCCGGGCAGCGCGCGGTTGGAGTGCTCAAGAATGTAAGTGATTCTGAAGTCGTTGGTGAAGACCGAGTAGATCAGCGCGACCGCCGCGGCAGTGACCGCGAAGAAACAAGCGATACCGGCACGGCGCGCTGTGTCAGCCAGGCGCTCCGGCGCTATCGGCGCCCTCTGCCCGGTGGCCAGCAGACGCAACGCTACGCCTCCCGCCAGCAGGTTATAAGCTGCCAGCGCGAGACCGATGAGGAGAGCAAAACTTCCAAATGTTGCCATCAGAGCTCCAAAACGATTGTCGCAGGCTGGTTGGCGAAACCAGACCTCCCAAGGCCACGTTAACCATTGGACGCCCCAACAAGGCCTTCGCTATCTAGCGCTTGCGTCGGCTAAACCAAATTCCGGAAACCTGCGCTACGGTGCACCCGGTGGGGTTCTCAGCGAGGGAAAACGGGCCTGCACCTTTATTCTTCCTTATCTTAGTGGCTTGCCGTGTGATCTACCTCACTCAATCGGTGTATTTCGGGCAGAAATTCGAGCCATCAACACGATTGTTCGGCAGTCGCACGCAGACCTCGCGAACGGTTCTTCGACGCGTTCGCATGCCTTCACCCGAGGGGCGCAAGGTTTGGCAAAGATTGCAAGCGAAGTCTATGACGGAACGAAGACTTACGCCACCTGGCGAAGTCTCGCGGCGAGAACTTTCCGCACCGCCGCCAGCAACTCACTTCCGGGAGATCCGGAGGGAAGGAATCCCACTTTTTCGCTGGTGTAATCGGTGGCGGTCTCGCCTCTTCGCCCGATCACAAGCACGGGCACGTGAGGCAGGCGCGACCTCAGCTCACTCACAATAGCGGGGCTGCCCACGCCGGGCAGGCTCAGGCCCACCAGGATCAGGGCCAGGGTCTCCTGAAATTCGGGCTCACCCAGGCGGATGAACGCCTCACTGGCGCCGGTTACACGCTCGATGTTGGGGAAATGCCGCTCGAGAGCCAGGCGATGCGCGTTGGCTTGGAAAGGGTCGTCGTCGACCAGGAGGATAGTCGTCTTGGGTGCCCCTACTGCGACGGATGAGGGTGCATACACTAAAGCCACGAGATGATGAGATGTTTGTTACGGCTTCCTGGGTTGTGTCGTTGTTTCCAAAAAATCCCGGTGAAAATCGGTTTACCGGTAAATCCAACAAAACATTGGCCGCCAATCTGTGGATGCTCTTGGTTCCCACCCCGATGAGCCGCGTGCTCGTCCTAGAGTTGTTCCGCTGTTCGAGTTGTTCCGCTGTTCGCCCCACGTCGCCGGGTCCACGTCCTCCATCGACTGCGAAAACGTCCAGAATGACCGGCGAAGTCCTTCGCGTCGAATTGCCGTTCGCCAAATGGATAGGTCGTCGGCTCCTGGGTCATCTTTGCGCCGTGCTCCCCAGCCCGCTTGTAGTGCGCGTCGGCATCCTCCACGCGAATCATGACCGAGTGCCCCATCCCCAGCGCCTGGTTCGTTTCGTTCTCGCGCAGTTCCCTCACCACCAGCGCGCCACCGTCGCCGCCCACGTTCATCTGCACGCGGTGATGAAAGATGCGCAGCCTGACGGTGAATCCGAAAGCATCACACAGCCAATCCGCGGCCTGGTCCACGACCGGATAGGCCAGAACAGGAATTACGACCCCCGCGAGGAATTGATCGATTCGACAGCACGCCGTTCCTCCCGTCATCATTTGTCTCATACCCAGGATCATCGGCATCCAAGTCCTGTTCAAGTCAGTTCAACCGGGGAGATCCAGCAATGGCCATTCGAAACTGTCCCAACTGCGCCAAGCCCAATCGCGTTCCGGCAAAGCACCTCGCCGACACCGGACGCTGTGGCGCGTGCAAATCGCCGCTGCCCCCGGTGGCCGAGCCCATCGAAGTGAGCACGGTGGAGTTCGATGAGATCATCCGGGAAAGCAAGGTCCCCGTCTTCGTGGATTTCTGGGCCGCCTGGTGTGGTCCTTGCCGCACGGCCGCGCCCCACGTAGCCCAAGTTGCGCAAGATCTCGCCGGCAAGGCAGTAGTGCTCAAAGTCGACACAGACCGATACCCCGAGCTCGCCGCGCGATACAAAGTCCAGGGCATCCCCAACTTCGCCGTCTTTGCGAACGGAAACCTGCAATTCCAGCAGGCCGGGGTCGTTGACGCCAATACCATGAAGAGCTGGCTGGTCCGCGCGGCATAACCTGCCGCTCAAGTTCCGTCCTCTTCACGCGCCCGACGATTCCCCCTTAAGACCGGCTCTCTTGCCCTGCGACGAAGGTGTAACATGCAGGGGCGCACTCGTTTCGCTCGACTCATCCCCTCTTCTTTGCGGAGTTTCACGCACTTTTTTTTTTCGTTGGAGGATCCATGAGACGTGCCCGGTTCCAGTTGTTGCCTCTGCTGTACTCGCTTCTCCTGCTCACGCCGAACTTCGCTGCCGCCCAAAGCTCATCGCCGCTGCTTCTGCGGTCTCCTTCACTCAGCCAGGAACGGATTGCTTTCCGGTACGCCGACGATATCTGGACGGTGAGCCGGCAGGGCGGCGAGGCCCAGCGACTGACCTCGAATGGCGCGGTGGTCGAAGGGCCCTATTACTCCCCCGATGGGAGCCAGATCGCCTACACCGCGCACCTGCATGGGAACTTCGATGCGTATGTCATCTCTGCCACCGGCGGAATCCCTCACCGGATTACATGGCACCCAGCCGGCAGCAGCGTAGCGGGATGGTCGCGCGACGGAAAAAGCGTACTGATCGCCAGCGGCGCCCTCAGCTACCGCCACTTCAACAAGCTGTATCTCGTGCACGCCGATGGTTCCGGGCTACCCGAGCCGCTGCCCCTCCCCGCCGGAGTTGAGGGTTCGTTTTCGCCCGACGGGCAGTCCATCGCCTATCAACCCATCACCAAGTGGGAGCTCGCCTGGAAGCGATACGTGGGCGGGCAGACAACGCCGGTCTGGATCGTGAACCTCAAAACCCTGGAGCTCGAAAAAATCCCGCGCGACAACTCCAACGACTCAGCTCCTGTCTGGCAGGGCGACTCCATCTATTTCCTCTCCGACCGCAACGGGCCGGTCTCGCTCTTCCGCTACGACACTGGCACCAGGCAGGTTTCCGCAGTCGCAATCCACGACGGCACCGACCCGCATCTCGACCTCAAGAGTATGCAGGGCGGCCCCGGCGGCCTTGTCTACGAGCAGTTCGGCTCTCTTCACCTGGTTGACACGGCCACCAAGGAAGACAAGATCGTCCCCGTGCAGATCCATGGAGAACTGCCCAGTTTGCCTCCCCACACCGCCACCATAGTCGCCGACGAAATCAACAACGCAGCCATCTCACCGAGCGGCGCCCGCGCCGTCTTCGAGGCGCACGGCGAAATCTTCACTGTCCCGGGCGAAAAAGGCGACACGCGCAATCTCACCCAGACTTCCGGCGCCGCGGAGCGCAATCCCTCGTGGAGTCCTGACGGCAAGACCATCGCTTATTTCTCCGATGCCTCGGGCGAATACCAGCTTTACCTGCGCGAACAGACCGGCTTCAAGCCGCCCGTCGTGATCGACCTGGGTGCGGAGCCCAGCTTCTACTACAACCCCACGTGGTCGCCCGATTCGAAACACATCGCCTACGCCGACAAGCATCTCCGCATCTGGGTCATTGACGTCCCATCAGGGCCAACGGCGCCTGCGCCCAAACCCGTGCTGATCGACGCCGGCATCTACGGCAGCTTCGGGTCGGACTTCGGCATAGTATGGTCGCCGGATTCCAAATGGATCGCCTATCATCGCGATCTCGAAAACCAGCTTCGCGCCGTCTTCCTTCACTCCATGGAGACGCATAAGTCAACCCAGGTGACCGACGGCATGAGCGATGCATTCAGTCCGGCATTCGACCTGAATGGCAAATACCTTTACCTGGTGGCATCGACTGACGATGGCCCCTCGCACGCTGGGATCGATCTGTCGTCGCTGAACCGCGGGCAATCCAGCGCAGCTTACGTGGTGGTGCTCGCCAAGGACGGCGCATCGCCCATTCCGCCCGAGAGCGACGACGAGAAGATCAAGGGCGAGGAGAAGAAGGACGAGCCCAAAAAGTCTGATTCCGCCAAAGACGACAAGGAAAAGGACAAGCAGAAAGACAAGGCCGCCGAAGAAAAAGACAAGGACAAAGATAAGGACTCGACCAAGGATAAGGATAAGGACAAGGACAAGAAAGACGACAAGCCCGCGGAGACCAAGGTGGATCTCGACGGCATCGGCAACCGCATCCTTTCCCTGCCCATTCCCCCGCGGAACTACGGCGGCATTGTCAGCGGCAAGGCAGGCGTTGTTTATCTGCTTGAGGGTTCGCCCGTCGGTCAGTCCTCGCACGATGAGGGCAGTGGCATTCGCGCCGTGTGGCGCTTCACGCTGGAGAAACGCCAGCCGGAGAACGTCCTCGGCGAAATCGACGCGTTCATTGTCTCCGCTGACGGCTCCAAGGTGCTTTACGGCAAGAAAAACGCATGGACTATTTCCCCCGCCGACGATCTGAAGCCCGGCGGAGGTTCGCCCGGAAAGCCGCTCAACCTCGGCGCCATGCAGGCCACCATCGATCCGCGCGCCGAGTGGAAGCAGATGTACCACGAGACCTGGCGCATCGAACGCGACTTCCTCTACGACCCGCATACCCACGGGCTGAGCATCCCCAAGGTCGAGGCACGCTACAAACCCTATCTCGACAATATGGCCTCCCGCGCCGAGTTCACCTATCTGTCGGAAGAAATGCTGGGAGAGATCACCATCGGACACATGTTCGTCGGCGGTCCAGCTCGTCAGGACAAGGAACCGAAGGTCGGTCTGCTGGGAGCCGATTACGTTGTTGAGAACGGCCGCTACAAGATCGCAAGAATTCTTGGCGGCCAGAACTGGAGTCCAGGACTTCAGTCGCCCCTCACCATGCCCGGCGTCTACGTCAAGGAAGGTGAATACCTGCTTGCCGTCAACGGACGCGAGTTGCACGCTGCCGACAACCTCTACGAAGCCTTTGACGCCACCGCCGGCCGCCAGACCGTGCTCCACGTCGGTCCTAATGCTGACGGCAAAGACGCGCGCGACGTCACCGTTGTCCCCATCGGCGATGAGGACGGGCTTCGCAACCTTGACTGGGTCGAAGGCAACCGCCGCAAGGTCGACCAGCTCTCCGGCGGAAAAGTGGCGTACGTCTACATGCCCAACACTGGAGGCGCGGGATACGACAGCTTCAACCGCTACTTCTACTCCCAGCTCAACAAGCAGGCGCTGGTCCTCGATGAGCGCTGGAACGAAGGCGGCTACATCGCGGACTATATCGTCGACGTTCTCAAGCGATTCCCCCTCTCAGGCGCGGTCGAGCGCGACGGCAAGCCCATTCACGACCCCGTTGGCGCGATCTTCGGGCCCAAGGTCATGCTCATCAACCAGAACTCCGGATCGGGAGGCGATGCGATGCCCTGGTACTTCCGCAAGGCGGGGATCGGCAAGCTGGTGGGAACCAAGACTTGGGGAGGGCTGGTGGGAATCGGCGGCTATCCGCAGCTGCTTGACGGAGGATATGTCATGGCTCCGCGATACGCTATCTACGGGCTGGATGGCGATTGGGAGGTCGAGAATCGCGGCATCCCGCCCGACGTGACTGTAGATCTGTTGCCCAAGGATGCAGCTGCCGGGCACGACGCTCAACTCGAAGAAGGCGTTAGGCTGGTGCTCGAAGAACTGAAGGCGAACCCCATCCCCTCCATCAAGGTGCCGCCTTACCCGAATTATCACAAGAATGACGGTCTCGGCCAGGAGACCCTCAAGGCGGCAGGCAGCCAATGATGGGCCGGCCGGCGCTCCGCAGTCTTTAATCAACGCGGACGCGCCGGCCGGAGGCATTAAGTTCTCTATTCGACTTCAGGCCGCGCCCGGTAGCCATCGCGCGCAATCACGTCGTACTTGAGCGGATGGTGCTTTTCATCCTGGAACCGTAGCGGCTTGCCTTCGTCGTCTACCAGCTCCACGTGCAGCTTGCGATAGGCGCCATCCTGCTTGGGATTGCTGGGGTGATACACAAGCTGGTATTTGGAGCGGATGTTCTTGTTGATGTCCGCGAAGATGTCGGGGAACTCGGCCTCAAACCGCGGCGAATACCAGTCGCCGCCGGTGAGCTTGGCGAAGGTCTTCATCTCGTTGTCGGCCTGCAGGTAGTCCAGGTCGCGCATCTGGCCATTGAATCCGCCCCGGCCCTCGGTAATGGCTCGCAGCGCACCGCCTGTCGAAACGGCAAAGATGGTGATGTCCGGCGTGTTCTTCACCTTCTTCAGAATCTGGTCGAAAGTGAGCTTCGAGAACGTGTCGCGCCCCGAGGCAAGAAGGATGATGTACTTGCGTCCTTCGATGCGGCTCAGGCGGTCCTCTGCCTCGTAAAGTGCGTCGAAGAGGTTGCGCTCGCTGAATCCCGGTACGCGCAGGGTGTTGATGGCCTCGTAAACCTGCCGCTTGTCCTGCGTGAAATCGGTCACGATCCGCGTGCGCATGTCGAAAGTCATCAGCGCCACGTAGTCCTGCGGGCGCAGTTGCTGCGCAAACGAGTAGGCGGCGTTGAGCATGTCGTAGTTGAAGGCGTAGGTGTAGTTGTTGCCCGCAAATTCGCACAGCAGCAGCGCGGTGATCGGCGCCTCCACCCGCTTGAAGCCGGATATTTTCTGCTCCACCCCGTCTTCATAAACCTTGAAGTTGTTGGGCTTGAGGTTGGGGACAAACTGGTGCGTCTTCTCGAGAATTACCCCCACGTCGACCGTGACTTCAGGCACCTCAATGCGCAGCGAGTAGTTCCCCGCCCCTACTGGATTCGTCACCTTCGGCTCGGCGGGCGCAGGCGGCGGGGTGTCTTCCGGCTCCTTCTTCTTGGGGAGGGCGATGGAACCGTTGTCACCGCCGGGACCGCCGCTGTCCGGCGAGGTCTGGTCTGGTTCGGCGGGTTTCTGGGGTTGTTGCTGGGGTGCGGGACTCTGGCTCACAGCCAGCGCCGCCGTTCCCAGCCCTACAGACGCCGCCAAGGCCAGCCTGGAAAGCAGCCGGGGGAAATCGGACGCGAGTTTGTGCGTGAATAACATAGATGCCTCTGTGCTCAACAGGATAAGGGATATTCCCGGCATCGGCTCAAAACTCCGTGGTCAACGAACCGCTCCGGGCAACGTCCATTCTGATAGCACGGCTGCCAAGACCTTCGCGGTTCCTGCGCCGCTCGGCCTCGTTGCCGGTTACAGTAATAGACGTGGACACCGGATTGAAGGAAACCCGCACTCCCCTTGCCGCTGCTCTCCTCCTCGCCATCGCGGCTCTCTCACCGTGGGCGGTTTTCGCCCAGGACGGCTCCTCTGCCGCCGGTCCACCGCCCTCGACCGGCGGCATCTACCCGCTCAGCGAAGTGCACCGCGGCCTTCAGGCGACGGCTTGGACCGTCTTCACTGGAACGGTGCCGGAACCCATGCAGGTCGAGATCCTCGGCGTGCTCCGCGGCGGCCGCGGCCCCGGGCACGACATGATCCTGGCTCAGCTCCACGGCGCCAAGCCGGAATACACGGGCGTCGTCGCCGGCATGAGCGGAAGCCCTGTTTACGTGGGCAACAAGCTCCTCGGCTCCCTCTCTTACCGCATCGGACAATTCAGCAAAGACCCCATCGCCGGTATCACTCCCATCGAGCAAATGATGGAAGTGCGCGACCTGCCTGCGACTAGCCCGGACACCCTGGACCGCGCTCACCTGGCCCCGGTCTCAGCCGAATCACCGCTCGCGCCATCGCCGACGCAGTTTCAGGCCATGGAAACCCCGCTCGTGATGAGCGGATTCCAGCCCGACGCCATCCGCCTCTGGCAGGAAAAGATGAAAGGCACGGGCCTCGACGTAGTAGCCGCCGGCGGATCGGGCAGCTCTCTCGGTTCGGGCGGATCACTCAAGGATCGCGCCACCTTCTCGCCCACGGCGGCCGCGTCGATTGTCCCTGGCTCCGCCGTCAGCATGCAGCTCATTCGCGGCGACCTTGAAGTGGCCGCCACCTGCACCGTCACCTACGTAGACCCCAAGAGGCTCCTGGCCTGCGGTCATCCCGTCCTGCAGGCGGGCCCTGTCTCCATGCCCATGACTACCACTGAAGTGGTGGCCACGCTAGCCTCACCCCTCGACGCCTTCAAGATCATTAATACCGGCGAGACCATCGGGGCTTTCACCCAGGACCGCGACTCGGCCATCAGCGGCGTCTTTGGCGCGCAGGCAC
>Ga0210410_10005367_pt1 | contig 11166 bp, 9 predicted proteins | sample IncBWC4MmetaG_FD_161058 | JGI IMG/M metagenome (GOLD analysis project Ga0210410, IMG submission 161058) | Forest soil microbial communities from Barre Woods Harvard Forest LTER site, Petersham, Massachusetts, United States - Inc-BW-C-4-M | ecosystem: Environmental > Terrestrial > Soil >... | reverse complement strand
AGCAAGACAAGAGTTCGCTCGCGGAGCCCGAGACCAGCAATCAGCTGCCGAACCTCGCTGGCACTCAGCAACGGCCAGAAACTTCTTCCTTTTCGCGCTTTGCCGCACCAATCGAATCGGATTGTACTTGCAGATTTCATGTCGGATTCCATGGTTGAAAAGGACGCTCATGATATTTCTGATCTTCGCGCAGCTTGACTTCGCCAATGCTTGCGATCTCAGCCAAAGTTCAACTTCTCTCGCGCTGATGCGGTTGAGCGTGTAGCTCCCCCACCTTGGCACAATCCATCTATTTAGATAGCCGTCGTATGTCACTTTTGTCTAGTGGGTTTTCCAAAGAATATCGGGCTTCAACTCTCGCTGCCGATAGTGATCGCCCAATTCGGACAGAGTGATTTGACGCATTTTCACTCTTTCATTCCATGCGTTCATGCGAAGATGAAGGCCCGCAATCGCTTGGCGAGCCGCAACCTCGTCGTCGAACTCATTCGTTGTACCAACGACCATTCTGCGAAGTTTACGTCTGCCATCAGGTCCAGGTTCTCGCCACCTGAATTCCCAACGTCTGGTCCGCCGTGTCGTTCTGTTCGCATGCTTCCGTTTTGCATGGATTTTCCTTTCGGTGCCTCCAATGCGGAAATCGCCGAGCAGGACTTGCAGGCACAATTCAGGAACAGATTGTCGACGAGGAATGGCGACAACCGCAGCAAATCGAGGAAAGTTGTTGCTTTCCTGCGGCAATAGCTCGGAGGCAGCATGAATGGAGCCGCCAATTTTCCCTCGCAGAGCGCAGCCCTGAAAAGGCTGGCGTCGGGGGTTCAACTCCCTCCCTGGCCACCACATTTCAAAGCAGTTACATCGAATCAGCAAAATCGCTTCAGTCCGCATTCAGTCCGCTGTTAGCGGCAGTAGCGCCGCCAAGAATGGCCTGAAGTACTTCCCCTTGGGCGGTCATCCGATCCGCGCTAACGCTGTGTGCATAGAGCTGCAGCGTCGTCTTCACGTCCGAATGCCGCAAGAGCGCCTGCACCGTCTTTGGATCGGTCTTCGAGCGAACCAGAAACGATGCCAGCGAATGCCGGAGATTATGGAAACCGAACCGGCATGGGTCGTCTGCGGCGATCACTCCCGCTTTCACCGCTGCTGGCCGGAGATAGTCTTCTACCAGAATGTTTGCTGCCCGTGGCTTTTTACCGTCTAGTCTGAGGCTGGGGAATACCCAGTCTTCAGGTTGTGGGTAGGGCGTGCGGATTTGCCACGCCCGCATGAATTCTGCCAGCAGAAGATGCATCGGAACCGGAGCTTGTGACGCCTTGCTCTTAGGTTGTCCGACCTTTCCCCAAGTCCAGGTACGCCGCACATGGATGAGCGATCCGTCGAAGTTCACATCCAGCCATTGCAAGCCCAAGCACTCGGAGATGCGTAGGCCCGTACTGGCAGCGAGCAGCGTCAGGGTTCTTTCCGGTTCCGGCAGATCAACCAAAACTGCGAAGGCCTGCTCCGGACTCAGAATCACCGCTTCGTAGTTGCTGATGGTCTTGCAGCGGACAAAGCGCAGCGGGTTGCACTCCTCCCGGCGCGGAATGAGTCCGTAGCGCTGTCCGTGCTTGTACACCAGCGACATGACCCTCCTCATCTTGTCGAGGGTCGGGTTCTCTAGCTCGTGGTCTTCCTTCATTGCAGAGAGCCATTCTTCCACTTCGAGCGGCTGAATGCTGAATGCGAAATGCTTGCCCCACCTCGGCAGCAAACGATTTCGTAGGACCCGTTTGTATCCTGCAATGGTTGTGCGGGCTTTCGGATCAACAATCGCACTCCGCCGCTCGCCTAGCTCGTGCTCCTGATAGTGTTGCGCTAGGTCTGCAAACGTCACGCGCTTCCGAAAGTCCGGTTTATTGATATGGATCTGCTGTCGCTCCACTTCCGCCCAGGCCGAAGCTTTGGTCGGGAAGTCGTGAACCGTTCCAACGGAAATCTTTTGCTCGACTCGCTTGCCGTCGGATTCCCGAGTTGTGCGGAAAAACAGCATCCAAGTTTCGCCGTCTTTGCGTCGTTCTTTTTTCAACCAACCACGTTGATGTCTCTGTGCCATTTCAGATTTCTCCTCCAGGCACGTGAGACTGCCGCTTGCATTGTACCCTGCCTGCGAGCAGAGACGAGCAAGTTCTGAAAGACGGAATCGCCACAGGTGGCGAGGGCCATTGCCCAGTGGATAACCGGGAAGAACGCCACGCCGTGCTAACTCAAGGATGCGACGCGGACTCACCTGTAGAAGCTCAGCAGCCGCGTCAGCGTCAGCAAGAGGCTCCATTTCGCCGCCGATTGTGGATTGATAGCTGCTTTGGTGGGAAGACGGGTTAGAAGTGGGAGGCTGGGATTGGGAACACATGTTGACTCCGGCGGGACGAAGGCTGTGACATTTCGATTTTCTTCTTTCGCTTCCATAGTTGCGGGTTGGGTTGGAACTGCGAAGGTTCAGTCAAGGGCGACCGGAGGGAGCCGCGCCAGCGGGCCTGCCCCTTGACGGGTTCTTCGCAGTTCCGGTTTCGTTCCTGTGGAAGCGAAAGAAGACGTTGGATGTGTGGGATGTTGTTCAGGTGCTTCATTGCGCTGCCTCATCCTTCGATGTGGGTTTACCTTGAATCTTGCGGGCAGGGTGAGTCGTAACGGTGTTCGGCGCTGTTGACCCTGGTTTTGATGGAACAACGACCGCGTTCGGGGTTGGTTCTGGTGCCGCTGAATTGGCCCAGCGGTAATAGAGGGTTCCCAGCGCAAATCCTACGGCCAGAGCCACACTGCAGAGGGCGAGAACAGACCACTTGTATTCGCGGAGGAAAGTGTGCGTTAGATCGTGTGCTGCTTGCTTCGCGGTGGCCGTGGCATACTCGATGCTTCCGCGTATCTCATCGAGCGCCCTGCGTGCTTCGCTGGCAGCGCCTCGATAGGAATCGGTCAGTTGCTTGGACGAGCGGTCAAACTCTCCCGCGACTTGCTTCGTTTGTTTCGAGATCACGGCTAGAGCTTGTGCTGTTTCGGGAATGCCACTTGCCACAAACTGTTGGCGCAGACTCTCGGTGAGTTTCGCGGCAATAGCTGCGGGACTGATGCCCTCGGAGATTTCTGCTGGCAATTGCGCCAGCCGCTCTTCGAGTTGCCTGTGCAAAGCGACTGCATCTTGTCGGGCGGACTGAACGGCCTTGATGCTGTGGTCCAAGATCGTGGCAAGCTTTTCTCGCTCCGTGGCGATCTGTCCGGGAGTTTGCCGCGTCACCAATGCCAGAAAGCCCATAGCGCGGGCAATCCGTAGCATCTCGTCATCGGCGGGCAAGCGGCGCAAGTGCGCCATGTCACGATACCAAAGCGGACGCTGTTCGGCGGGCAGCAGTTCGGCGATGTCGTCGATGAAATCGGACTCAGCAGATTGTTCTTCTACGAGTTTGGGCTGGGGGTTCACAGCAAGAGCAACTCCTTGGCTTTGTCAATTTCCTCAAAGAGCCGTCGCCGATAGCTCTGAGCGCGGATGACCAGTGATGCCCTCTGCAGTTCCGGGACTTTAAGACGGCGTGCGACGACCTGGCCGAGTGTGACGCCGTGTTGGCGGGCGGGGTTTTCGAGTTCCGGCAGACGAAACTCCATCGTGAGGACAACTGGCTGGAAGACCGTGCGAAATTGCTTAGCTTGCTCGCTGTCCCGCCAGTAGGAGAAATCCGCTTGATGTGCCATGGCGTTCTCAACCACAGCGTAGTTCACTCTGTCCTGAAGTCTTGCCGCCCAGCTCAGAATACTTTCCACGCTCGCCGGGTCGGGAGTGACGATGCCGATGGCCGTGAACGCCACACCGGTAGCTGCCACATCCTCAAACATGCTGTCGAACCACTCGTGAGTCACTTGCCCGGAACTCGCGCCCATATCTGCAAGGACGATGGGGGCGCCCTGTGCCAAGTGGTCAACGAAAGCGTCGAGGCCAGCAGCAGTGTGAATGTTCACCTTGGTCACCCTCCCGTCGAAGTAGTGCTTCAAGCTTCCGCGCGATTTGTTTTCGGTGTCCAGGTCGAGAAGCGTGACTGGAATCTCATGGCTCTGGAACCATTCGGCAAGGGCAAGCATAAAACTCGTTTTACCGACTCCTCCTTTTCCTCCCATGGTAAGAATCACGCGCTTGGACGGGGCGGTGGACGAGACGGCAGAAGGTGAATCGGAATTTTTCTGTTCGGCTGTTGCGGCGGTGTTGGCGTCGTGCATATATGGCTACTCCTTCGTTCTTTGATTACGATGAAGCCGCAACGGTTCGTCTGGGTTGTATTCAAATAAAAGTTTTTTCGCCCGCGTTTTCAGTGGTCGGTCTTTCAATTCCTTAATCGTCTTTGCAGTGCCTTCCAGTTCCTTCTGAGGCTTTCTGGTGCTCTCCTGAGCCTTAGTGTTCCTATACGTACCTGTAAGTGCTCTCTTGTTCTTCTTAGTCCCTACTGTCCCGGACGCCGAAACAGACGGCTTTGTTTTTGATCTCGACCGTGCGAGCACGAAGTCGTTCACCGTGCTCGTGCCTACCTTGAGGCCACAAGCTTTCTTGAGTACCTGCGTAATTTCTCGATAGCTGTGACCTCGCTTTCGCATCTCAGTGATTAGCTCGCTGTAAGGCTCCAAACGCGAGCGCGGCTCTTTCGTAGGCAGGCTGTTGAGTATGGCTTCAAATTTGGCGTCCACAATTTCCTCCGAGAGCGTCAGGCGAGATGGACTCCGGCGAAAGGCCGTTACTGATAACAGACGCCAAACGGAGGTCAGAGGATGGCCGGACAAGCCCCGGACAGGTGCCGGAAGTACACCGGATAATGCCGGATACAGACCGGACGAGATTTCAGGTCGCGCACGCGACACCGGACCTAACGCGCAGCGTTAGGGATGGTGTCTTCTTGCAAATGAGATGTTAAAGGTCTTCAAACATGCTCACCATTCGCGCCATGTCCAACGGAGCTGGCTACTCCGCACGCCATTTGCAGCACAGCGACTATTACGCCGAAGGGGAGCGTGTAACGGGTCAATGGCAAGGCCGGGCAGCGGAGATGCTCGGCTTGGCAGGGGAAGTCCAGTCCGAACAATTCGAGGCGCTCCGCCAGGGCGTCGATCCGGAGAGTGGTGAATTCCTCCGGCAACGCCACAGCGCCGACCGCACAGCCGCTGATGGCGGCACCCAAAGCCGAGGTCGAAATCTGTACGACTTCACCATCTCGGCTCCCAAGTCGGTTTCAATCATGGCCCAACCGGGTGGAGACGCACGACTTGTGGAAGCTCACAAGAAGGCCGTTCAAGAAACGCTGAAAGAGCTGGAGCATCGCGCAGCAAGCCGCGTCCGAAGGGACCAGGCGAATGATAACCGCACCACGGGTAATCTTGTATTGTCTGTGTACCATCACGACACCAGCCGCGAACTTGACCCTCAGCTTCACACCCACGCGGTTGCCGCTAATCTGACCTATGATGGCGCGGAGGGCCGCTGGAAGGCGCTGCAAGCGTCCGATATCTACGAGCAGCGGGCGTACCTGACTGAGGTCTACCGTAATGCCCTTGCCCGCGAAGTGCGGTCCCTGGGCTATGAGATCGAGGACCGGCGCGGCTCCAACGGCAAGAACCTGGGTTTTGAAATCAAGGGTGTCTCGGATCAGTTGCTCGAAAAATACAGTCAACGTAGCGAGCAGCGCAACCGGGCCATTGCGGAGTTTGTCGAGAGTAAGGGTCGCCAACCGAGCGACAACGAAATCGCCGTACTGGTTCGTGAGTCGCGGCCCGATAAGCTAGTTGAGATTTCAACTGCGGAGGTTCACTCGCGCCAAACCGCTCGATTGACCCCAGAGGAAAGTCTAACCCTTGATCAAATCCGCGAGGCAGTCCGCGAGAGATCCCAAACGCAGCGACTAGAACCAGAGAGTGCAGTTCCTTCCCTCGACTACGCAAAACAACACGTCTTTGAGCGCGTCTCTGTGGCGCTCGACCATGAACTGTTGACTGAAGCACTCCGTCATGGCCGGGGCCGGATCGACTTGGCGGACCTGAAAGGTGAGTTTTCACTGGAAGAAAGCAACGGCAGAATCCTCCAGGCTGGGAAGGAAGTCGCCACACGCGAGAGTCTTGACCGTGAGCGCGACATGATCGAGCGGATCAATCGTGGAATCGGTCAGTTTCAGCGGCTAGGTGGGCAGCATGAATTCGCTGCTTCCTCCTTTCTCCGTCCCGAGCAGAAAGAGGCAATCGAATTTGTTCTCAACTCCAGTGATCTGGCCGTGAACATTCGTGGGGCGGCAGGCACCGGGAAAACCGCCACGCTGCAAGAGCTGCAGCGCGGCCTCGAAGAAAGCGGTCGCCAAGTGTTGGCGGTGGCTCCCACAATGAGCGCAGTTGAAGAACTACAGAAAGTCGGCTTCTCGGATGCCATCACGGTGGAACGGTTGTTACAGGGTCAGAGTGCGCAAAGGGATTTGTTCGGGAAAGCGCTGATCGTGGATGAAGCGGGCATGGTGTCCGGTCGTCAAATGTCCGAACTACTAGATCTGGCTGACCAGCAATCGGCGCGAATCATTTTCAGCGGTGACACCAAGCAGATTCGGAGTGTCGAGGCCAGCGATGCTCTTCGTGTGCTGGAAAGAGAATCTCACCTGAAGAGTGTTTCGCTTAGCGAAGTGCAGCGGCAGACTGCCCAAGGCTATCGCGAGGCGATTCAGGAATTGCGGCGTGATCCTGAGCGGGGCTTCGACAAGCTGGAACAAATCGGCGCTGTGCGTGAGGTCCCCTGGTCCGATCGGGCACAGGCAGTTCAGCAAGCCTACTCAGAGGCTCAGGCTCAGGCCAATGCGAAGAGCCAACCACGAGGTGTGCTGGTTGTCGCTGCCACACACGAAGAGATTGGCCATATCACCGAGGCTATTCGCGCCGAGCGCACGCGTGCAGGTGAACTGGGACAGAGTACCCGCCAGCAGCACCACGCACCACTGAACTGGACAAGTGCTGAGAAAAGTGACGTGAGGAAATATGCTGCAGGCCAGGTGCTGGAATTTCATCGGGCTGTGAGGGGCGTTGCTAGACATGAATCGCTGGAAGTCATCGGAGTGGAAAACGGCAAGGTCGTTGCTCGCAACGCATGCGGCGAACTACGCCAATTCACAGCAAAGGAGGCGAAATGCTTTGAGGTCTATGAGCACCGTGCCATTGAAATAGCCCCCAATGACAAGTTACTGCTGATGGCAAATCGGCGCGAGCCTGGCTTTCGCGCTACCAATGGCGAGTTGGTGACGGTTTCCCGAATTGGCGAGCAGGGGCGCATTCATCTGCAGGACGGTCGCACTCTGCCGGAGAATTACAAGCAATTCACACACGGCTACGCTGTCACTGCGCATCGCAGTCAGGGGAAATCTGTCGATGCCGTTGTGATCTCCGCTGATGGGATGCGGAAAGAGCTGTTCTATGTGGCTGCTTCGCGGGGCCGGGACAGCATCGCGGTTGTGACCAGCGATAGAGACGTGCTGCGGGAGTCGGTAGCACACTCAGTCGCGCGCCAATCCGCTTCCGAGTTGTCGCGCAAAGCGCAAGAACCATCCTTGGAAACGCTGAAACCGTCTTTACGCGAGCGTGAACGCCGAGAACAGCCGATTGCCCGCGAGCTGGCGTGCGATAACGTACTCGAAGGAAAGGCGGAAATTAGAAAGGCTCCCACTCCCGAAACAGTGCAGACGATCGACCGAGAGAATCCGACTCGCGAGCAGAAGCAGGAGCACATCATCGAACCGAGTCACTACTTGGGCATCAGCAGGTGAAGCGTTATCTTGGTCGTGCGGAGTCAAGAAGGTGAGGTCGAAGGTCAATGCGAACCGCCCGGCAAGGCCCGCACCATTGCGGCGATCTTCACGCAAATGGACAATGTCCGGACCAAGTGGGTCAGGCTTGCAGCTCCGCACCTGAAGGTTCCACCACAGCTCGACCGCGCGCACTGCACGCCGCCTGATGATTGGGACCCGCAGATATTTGGATATTTCAGTCTAAAGAGGAAGCGGGGAGGGGCAAACTCGTAATGGGGATAGATATATAGGCCGGGAAAATTCCTACACTCCCCTTCCGCCACTGAACAGTTGATTTTGGTTCTGGTCGGGGCCCGCCCGCGACGCGCGTGGGGCAGGGCGCGGGCCAGCGGGCGCTGCGAAGAATGCCGGATGGGCCTAGCTGAAGGTTTCGAATCCGAATACAACGGCGGGCCAGCGGTTATCACAGCAGTCCGCAGCATGACAAATTCGAAAACACACCCCGAAGGACCCGGCAGACCAGCCGCGAACTCTTCGGGGTGTTTTCGTTTTAGAGGCGTTTCTTGGGTGGGGGTTTGTGCCCGCTAGACCGGGTATGGGTACTTGGGACCATCCGGGGTCACATCGTCATTCCTAAGGCTTCCTATTGCGCTTTTCTGCCATTTGGAAGGCTCTGGAGACAGGGCTTCCGGTTGTGGGAGACCCGGTTTTGCCCGCTACACACCGAGTACCGCGAGACGTATCCAGATCGTTTAGGTGGCCATTATTTCCTTGAAAACCCCCATACTCGATTTTTCCTACAGTCCGCCACAAACATTCGAGAATCTACAGCCGATCCCCCAACTAGAGTGCTGGCAAGAGCCACTTTTTCGAAGGCGACAATATCCGCATCCGGCAGACCAGAGATAACTTCTTCGGGCAAGCTCGGCGAGATTGTTGCCGCTTGCTTTATTGCATCCCGCCACAGATTGGTGGAAGGCCATGCACCTTTAAACGCCCGGTTTGGATCATTCGTGTCTGTGTCCTTCTCATAAACCTTGCCCGCAGCTTTGACCAGAACGTCCACAGCCTTTCTTGCACCGTCTAGGTCCCCTATCTTCAGATACAGCTCTGGCAGTTTGTCGATTCCGATCATCTCTCGCGGGGTTAACTGATCCTGAATCGTTGAAAACTCATCCAGAGCCGACTTTGACACGGATGCGTTTTTTGTAGCACTCTTCTCGGCGATTCCAAGGAGCGCGTCGGAGCGCGGTGAGTACGATTCAGACGTTCCGTGTATAGGTAACGCAAGTGCTCTAGCCAATGCTCCATCAGGGTCTGTGTCAGCCTTTTTCAAAATATCTTCAATGCGCTCCCTCATCTGAAATGAGTTCTGCTGCTTGGCAGCTACATCCCCCGTCCCACCATAAGAGTAGCTGGTGTTCTCAGAGTTAACTGACTCCATACCTCTGGGGTAAGTCTTCAGCTGTTCCGCGACCTCAGTATGCTCCCGCAAAAGTTCTTCCGCCTTGTCTTTGTCCAGTTCCTCAAGAATCGGTAAGAGCTGAAACAGCCGAACGGAGTAATCTGAGTCAAAGACTACGCTCCCTCTCGCTGATGACATTGAATAATGTGATTGCAAGCCTCCTTCTTTCGCCTCCTCCAAAACCTTTGTGATTGCTTCTAGCACTAGCCCCGGAGGAACGTCCTTCCACGTGCGCTCGATAAAGCTGCCAATATCGTTGTCACCCAAGCTTGACTGGCTTGCATTGTGCTCGAAATTGTTCAGAGCCTGATTGAAAATGCTCATCCGATCTGCGGAATGTTCCGGCCCCAATTTGGTAACCAAATCGGCTGCGGCACCGAACGGGTATCTGCCAGAAGCGGCAAGGAGCGCAAGCAAATTCTCGGCGTGCATCAGGTCCTTTTTCGATTCGTAGTACCTGACTAGCTCAGTCGTGACCTCATTTCTCACCGAAGGCGTTGCTTGCGGAAGGAGTACCTCAACCTCGTGCAGGTGATCCTTATGAACCATTTCGGAGAGCACTCTCTGTTGAATCCAACTCTTTATGTCCCCGGCACTACCCGGAGCGGCGCAGCGGTCATTGGCCGAACGATCTTCAATCGCCAGCGTCGCTGTAAACGCATCTCTTGACACCTTGTCGGCTTGCTTCGGATCGAGCGTCGCGTAGGCATGGGAAGCTTGCCACAATACAAACGAATGCATGTCCGGCTGTGATCCAGAGGATTCCGCTACTGCGGTCTTGAGCAGTCGCAATCCACGTTCCTGCTCGGGTGTCAGTTTTCGAGCGACAGTCTTCGACTGAGACACTGCGTTAGACTGTTTGCTGTTAGATTGTGCGCACAACCCGGATGGTAAATTGATTGAGAAAAAGAGGGCCACAGATAGCGCTAAAGTCAGCGGAGAGCTGTTCACAACATAGGACATACGAAATCTCGCTTACGCACGATTATTATAATGTACCTAAGCAGAAGGGTTTCGAAGAGCCAGCCTAGCCGTAGGAAAAATCAACCCGTTGTCCGCACAGAGACAACGGGTGACCTTGTTAGAATTTATCTAGATTGACAACCCGTTTAACTGGGAAGACTTTAACGATCCCTCCCTTTCCCACGACTTGGTTCCCACCTTCATCAATGAAGTTCCACCAACCCCCTGCTCGAATCTTGAAGTGTTGGTCCTGATCTCCGCCGAGATGCAGGGTTATCTCCATGAACGATGCGGTAACGAAGGTGTCGAACTTCAACGGAACCTTGTTAACAGACATGTTCCCGCCTGTGATGTGGCCGCAGCGCTCGGCAGTCTCGGCCCACTTTTTGTACCGGGAAGTTAACAGCCTCGCCATCTCGGTAGCGCTGGGTTGCGGTTCGAGTTGCTTTAGAACTTCCTCGAAGTCGATGGTAGTGAGCCATGAGGGCTTTGGTGGCGTCTTAGTCGCAGCGGCAGGAGAGCCTCCGGTGCAGCACTCTCCCACGTCTTGGCATTCCTCAATGCCCTGGATGTTTCGCATGCAGCTACCACACCCGTCGTATCCGTTACAGCAACGAACTCCTCCCACCACAGTACAGTCGGTAGGAGTACATGTACACATGTTGTACGCGGGACTAGGGCCGCAAACGTAGCAAGAACCGTTCTCTATCGATGCGTTCGCGCAGCCCTTGCACCCGCCTTGCGCAAATGCTGCCGAACAACTCAAAGCAATCGACAGAGACAGGAACAGCGTCGCGGCGCGTGTCAACGACCCTGAGACAGGTGTTCACGAAATTTAGTGAGGTTTACATTTGCTGTCAGTTTTCCACAAGAAAGTTCGCATCAGGATCGCCCAGGAACGACGATCGCAAAATCGATGGACCTACGGCATGCCCGTTTTGGTCCCCCATGGGA
>Ga0210410_10005361_pt1 | contig 11175 bp, 9 predicted proteins | sample IncBWC4MmetaG_FD_161058 | JGI IMG/M metagenome (GOLD analysis project Ga0210410, IMG submission 161058) | Forest soil microbial communities from Barre Woods Harvard Forest LTER site, Petersham, Massachusetts, United States - Inc-BW-C-4-M | ecosystem: Environmental > Terrestrial > Soil >... | reverse complement strand
GTAGCCTAGCTCGTCATGCGCGGGCTTGACCCGCGCATCCCCCGCACTTCACAAGGATATTCAGAGGATGGATTGCCGGGCCTTCGCCTCGCCGAAGAGGCTTCGGCCCGGCAGGCGGGTCGAGCCCGGCAATGACGAGCCAGAGAGAAAGAACAGCCGTGAAAGACAATGACAATCTGACGATCGAACGGCCCACGTTCGTGACCCATCTCGAATGCGCGATGGAGGGCGATCACTATCCCGCCGACCAGATCCACAACCTCTCGAAGGCGAACAAGCCGCTTCTGGTGCGCTACGACCTTGCCGGCGTGAAGAAGGCGCTGACAAAGGACGCGCTGAAAGAGCGGCCGGCCGATCTCTGGCGCTATCGCGAGATGCTGCCGGTGCGCAAGGTCGCCGACATCGTCAGCCTCGGCGAAGTGACGACGCCGCTGATCCGGCTGCCGAAACTGGCTAAGAAATTCGGCGGCGGCGAGATCATCGTGAAAGACGAGGGCCGCCTTCCCACCGGTTCGTTCAAGGCGCGCGGCCTGGTGATGGCGGTGTCGATGGGCAAGGCACTTGGCATCAAGCACATGGCGATGCCGACCAACGGCAATGCCGGCGCGGCGCTGGCGGCCTACGCCACGAGCTGCGGCATCAAGACCACGATCTTCTGTCCCGCCGATACGCCCGAGGTGAATGTCAGCGAGATCGAATTGCAGGGCGCGACCGTCTATCGCGTCAACGGCCTGATCGACGATTGCGGCAAGATCGTCGGCGAAGGCAAGGCCAAGGCCGGCTGGTTCGATACCTCGACGCTGAAGGAGCCGTACCGGATCGAAGGCAAGAAGACGATGGGGTTGGAGCTCGCCGAACAGCTTGGCTGGGACGTGCCCGACGTGATCTTCTACCCGACCGGCGGCGGCACCGGCCTGATCGGGATGTGGAAGGCGTTCGCCGAACTCGAGGCCATCGGCTTCATCGGCTCGAAGCGGCCGCGGATGGTGGCGGTGCAGGCCTCAGGCTGCGCGCCGATGGTGCGGGCGTTCGAGAACGGTGCCGAGCACGCGCCGCGCTGGGAAGATGCCCATACCATCGCCTCCGGCATCCGCGTGCCGCAGGCGGTCGGGGATTTTCTGATTCTGCGTGCGGTAAGGGAAAGCAAGGGTTTTGCCATTGCGGTCACGGACGAGAAAATTTCCGCGGCGCTGAACGAAGTCGCACGCGAGGAAGGCCTGTTGCTCTGCCCGGAAGGCGCCGCCACTTATGCGGCCTATCAGCAGAGCCTTGCCGACGGCCGCGTGACGAAGAACGATCGGGTGATGCTGTTCAATTGCGCGACCGGGCTGAAATACCCGCTGCCGCCGGTGACGCGCACGCTCGATCGCCATGCGCCGATCGATTATGCGAAGCTTTGAGCGGGCCCATTAGAGTGCCGCGTTCGGGAGGGTGAGATGCGAAGATCGGTTCTGGCCGCGCTGGTGACGTTGCTGGCGTTCGGCGGCGCGCGGGCGGATAGCTTTCCGTCGCATCCCATTACCCTGGTGGTGCCGTTTTCCGCGGGCGGGCCCACGGATGCGATGGCGCGCATCATCGCCGAGCGCATGCGGACGACGCTCGGCCAGAACCTCGTGATCGAGAACGTGACCGGTGCGGGTGGCTCGCTCGGGGTCGGCCGCGTGGTCCGCGCGGCGCCGGACGGCTACACCGTCTCTATCGGCCATCTCGGCACCCACGTCGCCAATGGCGCGATCTACAAGCTCGGTTACGACCTCGTGACCGATCTCGAGCCGGTGGTCTTGCTGCCGAGCAATCCGATGATCATCGTCAGCAACAACGCGGTTCCCGCCAAATCGCTGAAGGACCTGCTGGCCTGGTTGAAGTCGAGGCCGACACCTCCGACCGCGGGCACCGCCGGCGCCGGTTCGGCAAGCCATATCGCCGGGCTCAATTTTGAAAATGTTACCGGCATCAAGCTGCAATACGTGCCTTATCGCGGCACGGCGCCGGCGTTGACCGATCTGGTCGCCGGCCAGATCGATGTCATTGTCGATCAGCTCTCCAATTCGATCGCGCAGGTGCGCGCCGGCACCATCCGCGCTTATGCCATCACCGATGACAAGCGTGTCGAGTCGGCGTCGGACATTCCGACCACCGACGAGGCCGGGCTGCCTGGTTTCCACATGACGCTTTGGTCCGGCCTCTGGGTGCCCAAGGGCACCCCGAAAGACATCGTTTCGAAACTCAACGCCGCTGCGGTCGATGCTCTGAACGATCCGGCGGTGCGCAAGAAGTTCGAGGATCTGGGATTGCAGATGCCGCCTGCGGAAAAGCTCTCGCCGGAAGCGCTCGGCGCCTGGCAGAAGGCCGAAATCGCCAAATGGTGGCCGATGATCAAGGCGGCCGACGTCAAGGTCGAGTAAATCCGGCGCGCCGATGCCGGGATGTGTTGATCGATCCGCTCCTTGAAATGCCACGATCGCCTGCACAGCGTTCGGGCGGAGGCGGACATGACGCTCGACTTCTCCAGCCCGGATTATTATCGCAATCCCGCTGCCGCGATCGAAAAGATTCGCGCCGCCGGCCCGGTCGTGCAGGTCCGGTTCCCGATGATCGGAAAGGTCTGGACGCCGACGACGCAGGCGCTTGCCGATCAGGTGCTGAAGGACACGGAAACCTTCACCATCCGCAGCGACGACGGCAATGTCGCCGGAATTCAGTGGTGGATGCCCCCGATCGTGCGCACGCTGACCTACAGCATGCTGTCGATGGACGACCCCGATCACAAGCGGCTGCGCGACATCGTCGACGAGGCGTTTCGCCGCCGCGCCGTGCTCGAGATGGAGCCACATGTTCAAGCCATCGGCGACGAGCTTGCCGGCCAATTGTTTGCCGAGGGCAGCCCCGCCGACCTGGTCGGGCGCTTCGCGCGCATGCTGCCGTTGGCGGTGATCTGCGAACTGCTCGGCCTGCCGCTGGCCGACCGGCCAAAATTCATCGCCTGGGCCGATGGCTTTGGCCGGTTCACCGGCCCGCTCAGCTTCCTCCTGATGATGCGATACCTCTTTGCGATGAAGAGGTATTTCGAACGATATTTGGAGAGCGTCCGGCAGCGGGGCGGTGAGGGGTTGATCGCCGAGATTGTGCGTGTCGAGAAGGAAGGCGGAAAAATCAGCGCCAACGAAATCGTTTCCATGGTGTTCCTGCTGCTGGTGGCCGGCCACGAGACCACCACGCACCTCATTAGCGGCTCCATATTCGAACTGTTGAAAAACCCCGGCCTGCGCGACTGGCTCGAAGGGGACTGGAGCCGCGTCGATCTGGCGGTGGAGGAATTCCTCCGGTTCCTCACCCCGGTGCAGTTCACCAAGCCGCGCTACATCCGAAAGGACATCGAACTCGGCGGCGTCAGGCTGCGGAAGGGAGAGAAGGTCATGGTCATGCTGGCCGCCGCCAACATGGACCCGCAGGCCAATCCTCGCCCCGAGCGGCTCGATCTGCAGCGCAGGCCGAACCGGCACATCGCCTTCGGCACCGGGATCCATTTCTGCCTCGGCCACCAACTCGCGCGCATCGAGGGTCGATGCGCGCTGAAATCCCTGTTGCGGCGCTGGCCGGATTTGACGCTCGCGGTGGATGAATCGGAGATCAAATGGCGCAAACGGCCTGGCATCAGGGCGATCGAGCGCCTGCCGGTGATGGCCGGCACTGCCAAACAACCGTTAGCGTCGAGATCGAATAGTTAGAATATGCAACCTATAAGAATAAAATGGTTGCCGTTGCGCCACCATTGTTGCTTGGCCGCAACACTCGGTGAAGATTTAACCGTCACCGCAGCAAGTACTTGCGCGCGCCGCTTTTTAGCCACACCCCTCGATGAAATCATTCCTTCGTAGGCTGACGGCCACGGCGCTCGCGAAGGCGAACGGGAATCCGGTCTTTTTTCAAGATCTGTTTTCCGGGTCCAACAAGAGCTGGCTGGGGAAACAGGTTCGCGATGGACGCCAAGACCAGCATCAAGAAGAGACTGCCGAGCCGTCATGTGACGGAGGGCCCGGAACGGGCGCCTCACCGTTCGTATCTCTACGCCATGGGGTTGACCACCCAACAGATCCACCAGCCGTTCGTCGGCGTCGCCTCGTGCTGGAACGAGGCCGCGCCCTGCAACATCTCGCTGATGCGGCAGGCCCAGGCGGTCAAGAAGGGCGTCGCCTCCGCCGGCGGCACCCCGCGCGAATTCTGCACCATCACCGTGACCGACGGCATCGCCATGGGCCATGACGGCATGCGCTCGTCGCTGCCGTCGCGCGAATGCATCGCCGATTCCGTCGAATTGACCATCCGCGGCCATGCCTATGATGCCCTCGTCGGTCTTGCCGGCTGCGACAAGTCGCTGCCGGGGATGATGATGGCGATGGTCCGGCTCAACGTGCCCTCGATCTTCATCTATGGCGGCTCGATCCTGCCCGGCAATTTCCGGGGACAGCAGGTCACGGTGCAGGACATGTTCGAGGCGGTCGGCAAGCACTCGGTTGGGGAAATGTCGGATGCCGATCTCGATGAAATCGAGCGGGTGGCTTGTCCGTCGGCCGGTGCGTGCGGCGCACAATTCACCGCCAACACCATGGCCACCGTGTCCGAGGCGATCGGGCTGGCGCTGCCGTATTCGGCAGGGGCACCGGCGCCCTACGAAATCCGCGATGCCTTCTGCATGACCGCGGGCGAGAAGGTGATGGAGCTGATCGCATCCAATATCCGCCCGCGCGACATCGTCACCCGCCGCGCGCTGGAGAACGCCGCAGCGGTGGTAGCCGCTTCCGGCGGTTCGACCAATGCTGCGTTGCACCTGCCGGCGATTGCGCACGAATGCGGAATCAAATTCGATTTGTTCGATGTTGCTGAAATCTTCAAAAAGACACCGTATGTCGCGGATTTGAAGCCCGGCGGTCGTTATGTTGCCAAAGACATGTTCGAAGTTGGCGGCATTCCGCTTCTGATGAAGACGCTGCTCGATAATGGCCATTTACACGGGGATTGCTTAACCGTCACCGGCCGCACGATCGCCGAAAACCTCAAGAGCGTGAAATGGAACCCGCACCAGGATGTGGTGCGGCCTGCCGACAAGCCGATCACCGTCACTGGCGGTGTCGTCGGCCTGAAGGGCAATCTTGCGCCTGAGGGCGCGATCGTGAAGGTCGCGGGCATGTCGAACTTGAAGTTCACCGGACCGGCCCGCTGCTTCGATTGCGAAGAGGACGCCTTCGAGTCGGTTCGGAAAAGGACCTACAAAGAGGGCGAGGTCATCGTGATCCGCTATGAGGGGCCGCGCGGCGGTCCCGGCATGCGCGAAATGCTCTCGACCACGGCGGCGCTGACCGGGCAGGGCATGGGCGGCAAAATCGCGCTCATCACCGATGGCCGGTTCTCCGGTGCCACCCGCGGCTTCTGCATCGGCCATGTCGGGCCGGAAGCGGCTGTCGGCGGCCCGATCGCGCTGTTGCAGGATGGTGACATCATCGAAATCGACGCGGTGGTCGGAACCCTTAACGTAAAGTTGACCGATGCGGAACTAGCCGAGCGCAAGACCAAATGGAAGCCGCGGGAGACCAACCATACATCAGGTGCACTTTGGAAATATGCCCAACAGGTCGGGCCGGCGGTGGATGGCGCCGTAACCCATCCGGGCGGGGCGCACGAGAAACAGTGTTATGCGGACATATGAGCGCATCATCGTTGCGTTGATTTTGGGGGCCGCCCCGGTAGCGGCCCCGGCGTTGGCGTTTGACGGGGCGCCGGCGGCGGCCTCGGACACGGCGATTCCGGTCATTTCGGCCCAGCCCGGCGCCCCCGCCGCGCTGAAGAAGGGGATCGCGCCGCCGACCTCGGACACTTCGCTGACCTCGCTGCAATACGCCGCCGAAGGCGGTCATCCGATCGCGCAATGGAAGCTGGGCCGGATGTACGCCAATGGCGACGGCGTCACCCAGAACGATCTGCTCGCTTTTGATTATTTCAGCCGCATCGCGAACGCGCATGCCGAAGACAATCCGTCGGCGCCGCAGGCGCAGATCGTCGCCAACGCCTTTGTCGCGCTGGGACGCTATTATCTGAGCGGCATTCCCAACTCGAAGATCAAGTCCGATCCGGATCGGGCGCGGGAGATGTTCTCCTATGCCGCATCCTATTTCGGCAATGCCGACGCGCAATACGATCTGGCCCGGCTGTATCTGAAGGGCCCCTCCGTCACCTCGCCGGATGATTTCCGCTACGGCGCGCGCTGGCTCGTCCTGGCCGCCCAGAAGGGCCAGCACCAGGCGCAGGCCTTGCTCGGGCAGATGCTGTTCAACGGCGACCAGCTGCCGCGCCAGGCGGCCCGGGGCCTGATGTGGCTGACGCTCGCGCGCGACAGCGCCACGCCGGACGAGGTGTGGATCAAGGAAAGCTACAACCGGGCGATCGCCAAGGCGTCCGACGACGACCGCGCGATGGCGCTGCAGATGCTCGAGCACTGGGTCCAGGGCCGCAGGGACTAAGGCGCGTACGCGTTACGCCGTCTCCAGATCGAGATCCGCCCAGACCGGGACATGGTCCGACGGTTTTTCCCAGCCGCGCACATAACTGTCGATCCCGACATCGATCAGGCGGTCGCTGGCCTGCGGCGACAGCAACAGATGATCGATGCGCAAACCCTGGTTCTTCTGCCAGGCGCCCGCCTGATAATCCCAGAAGGTGTATTGCCCGGGCGCGTCGTTGACGGCCCGCAGCGCGTCGGTGAGCCCCAGCCCCAGCAGCGATTGGAAGCTTTCACGGGTCTGGGGACGGAACAGCGCGTCGCCGACCCAGGCGGCCGGATTATGGACGTCCTCGGGCTTCGGAATGACGTTGAAATCGCCCGCCAGCACCAGCGGCTCTTCGGCCTTAAGCCGTTGCTTCGAATACTCAAGAAGCCGCGACATCCATTTGAGCTTATAGGGATATTTCTCGGTCTCCGGCGGATTGCCGTTGGGCAGGTAAAGGCAAGCAACCCGCAGTACGCCGTGCTTGAGCGTCACCACGCCTTCAAGAAATCGGGCGTGGGCGTCTTCGTCATCGCCGGCCAGGCCCGATTTGGTTTCCTCGAACGGCAGTTTTGACAACAGGGCGACGCCGTTGAACGTCTTCTGGCCGTGGGTGACCACATTGTAGCCGAGCGCCTCGAGTTCCAGCCGCGGGAAGGCCTCGTCGACGCATTTGGTTTCCTGCAGGCAGACAATGTCGGGCCCGCAATCCTTCAACCAGGTCATGAGAGGATCGATCCGCTGCCGGATCGAATTGACGTTCCACGTCGCAATGCGCATGAGGCGTTCTGAAGTGTCAGATCGAGAAGCTGGTGCCGCAGCCGCAGGAGGCGGTGGCGTTGGGATTGACCACGCGGAACGAGGCGCCGATCAGGTCGTCGACGAAATCAACCTCGGATCCCGCCAGGAACGGCACCGAGGCCGGGTCGACCAGCACCACCGCGCTGTCGCGCGCGATCACCAGATCGTCTTCGGCCTTGGCGCGGTCGATATCGAACTTGTACTGGAAGCCGGAGCAGCCGCCGCCCTCGACGCTGATGCGCAGCATCGCGCCGCCGCCCTCGGTTTTCAGGATTTCCCCGATCCGACGGGCCGCCCGCTCGCTGATAACGACACTGGCCGATGTCATGAAGTCGCTCCGACAGCCGGACTATACCCAAATGATTTGGTAGCCGGCGTGATGCATAGTTAAGTGCCCGGCGCGCCGGAATCAAACCCCAAAGAGGACCAATACACCGTGTCGGTCGGAATGGCTGCCCCTCGTTCGGTCTATGCCTGCGACCCCGACCGCAGCCGCGGGCGGCTGGTGGCGGAGCCGCCGAGCAAGACCCGCAGCCCGTTCCGGCGCGATTGCGACCGGGTCATCCATTCCAACGCCTTTCGCCGGCTGAAACACAAGACGCAGGTGTTCGTGTTCCACGAGGGCGATCATTACCGCACCCGGCTGACCCATTCGCTGGAGGTCGCCCAGATCGCCCGCGCGCTGGCCCGCCAGCTCGGCCTGGACGAGGATCTCACGGAAACGCTGGCGCTGGCCCACGATCTCGGCCATCCGCCGTTCGGCCACGCCGGCGAGCGCGCGCTGGACGCCTGCCTGCAGGCCCATGGCGGGTTCGATCACAACGCGCAGACCTTGCGTGTCGTGACCATGCTGGAGCATCGCTATCCCGAATTCGACGGGCTCAATTTGAGCTGGGAATCGCTGGAAGGCATCGTCAAGCACAACGGCCCGCTCACCGACGGGAACGGGGTCGCCACCGGACGTTATCGCGGCCACGGCATTCCCGCAGGGATTTCCGACTACAACGCAACCTACGATCTGGAACTGTGGAGCTTCGCCTCGCTGGAGGCGCAGGTCGCGGCGATCGCCGACGATATCGCCTATGACGCCCACGACATCGACGATGGTTTGAGGGCCGGCCTGTTTGGCGTCGACGATCTCAAGGTCATGCCGGTGACCGCGGCGATGATTGCCGAAATCGAACGATGCTACCCCGATCTCGACGATGCCAGGCGCGGCGCGGAACTGGTGCGCGAGCTGATTTCCTGTCTGATCGGCGCCGTCTTCTCCGAAGCGCGCAGGCGACTGGAGGCCGCCAAGCCGGCATCGGTCGATGACGTCCGTCGTCGTGGCGAGGCCCTGATCGCGTTTCCGCCCGACGTCGCGCAGGCCGAGGCCGAGATCAAGGCGTTCCTGAAACAGCGGATGTACCGGCATCACCGCGTGATGAAGGTGATGGGCGAAGCCGAGCAGATCCTGTTCGATCTGTTCGCGCGCTATCAGAAGAACCCGGGCGATCTGCCGGCCGAGTGGCTGCCGCCCGAGGGCTACGACAGCGAAACCGAGCGGGCGCGGCGGATCGGCAACTTCATCGCCGGGATGACCGACCGTTTTGCCATCACCGAGCATCAAAGGCTTTTTGACTCGACCCCGGATTTGCGTTAGGCGGCGGCCTCAAGCCGCCGGGTGCGGCGCATTTCCCAGGTCAACATCCGCCATGGCCGATCAAGCCCCACATCCGCATTTGTTCGCCGACGTGCTGGCGCGTGTGCATGCGGTTTGCGCTGCGCTTGCGGCGGAGCGCGGCTGGCCGGCCAATATCGACCTGTCGCGCGTGGTGGTCGAGCCGCCGCGCGAGGCCGCACATGGCGATATGGCGACCAATGCCGCGATGGTGCTCGCCAAGGAGGCCAGGTCGAAACCGCGTGATCTCGCCGAAGCGATCGCGGCCAAACTGCGCGCGGACGATTTGATCGCTTCCGTCGAGGTCGCCGGTCCCGGCTTCATCAATCTCACGCTGAAGCCGAACGCGTGGTCGGACGCGCTGCGCACCGTGCTGCGTGAAGGGGAGGCTTACGGGAAAAGCGCGATGGGCGCGGCCGAGAAGGTCAATGTCGAATATGTCTCCGCCAACCCGACCGGGCCGATGCATGTCGGGCACTGCCGCGGCGCGGTGTTCGGCGATGCGCTGGCGAGCCTTCTGATATTCGCGGGCTACGACGTGACCCGCGAATATTACATCAACGACGCCGGCGCCCAGGTCGATGTGCTGGCACGCTCGGCGTTCCTGAGATATCGCGAGGCGCTCGGCGAGAACATCGGCGAGATTCCGGAGGGGCTCTATCCCGGCGATTATCTGAAACCGGTCGGAGAGGCGCTGGCCGCCGAATACGGCGACAAACTGACGACGATGCCGGAAGCGGCATGGTTGCCGCCGGTGCGCGGCATGGCGGTCGCGATGATGATGGAAGCAATCAAGGGCGATCTCGCCGCGCTCCAGATCGAGCATGACGTTTTCTTCTCCGAGCGGTCGCTGATCGAAAACGGCAACAATCGCGTCGCTGAAACGATCGATTATCTTCGTTCGAAGGGAGACGTCTACGAAGGCCGCCTGCCGCCCCCCAAGGGCGCGCCGGTCGAGGACTACGAGGACCGCGAGCAGACGCTGTTCCGCGCCACCGCCTATGGCGACGATGTCGATCGGCCGCTGCTCAAATCGGACGGCAGCTATACTTACTTCGCTTCCGACATTGCCTATCACAAGAACAAGTTCGATCGCGGCTTCCACAATCTGGTCGACGTCTGGGGCGCCGATCACGGCGGCTACATCAAGCGCATGCAGGCGGCGATCAAGGCGGTCACCTCGGGCAAGGCCGCGCTCGACGTCAAGATCGTGCAGCTGGTGCGTCTCTTGCGCCACGGCGAGCCGGTGAAGATGTCGAAACGCTCCGGCGATTTCATCACCCTGCGCGAGGTGGTCGACGAGGTCGGCAAGGATGCCGTCCGCTTCATGATGCTCTACCGCAAGAATGACGCGGTGCTGGATTTCGACCTCGCCAAGGTGATCGAGCAGTCGCGCGAGAACCCGGTCTTTTACGTTCAATATGGTCACGCCCGCGGCCATTCGGTGTTCCGCAACGCGCGCGAGGTGGTCCCTGACCTGCCGGAGGAGACCCGGGCCCGGGCGGCGTTCCTGGAGAATGCGGCGGTGGAACGGCTGACCGATCCGGCGGAACTGGAATTGCTGCGGAGGCTGGCGCTGTACCCCCGGATGATCGAGGCCGCGGCGGCGGCACATGAGCCACACCGAATCGCTTTTTATCTGTATGATCTCGCGAGCGAATTTCACGCGCTATGGACCAGGGGGCGCGATTTGCCCTATTTACGCTTCATTATTAATAATGATGCAGAGATGACAAAGGCGCGGCTGGCCCTGGTTCAGGGCGTCGTCTCCGTTCTGGCATCGGGTTTGGCCGTACTTGGCGTTCACGCGCCGGACGAGATGCGATAGGCTAAGGGGCGAACGCCGCTCTCATTCGGCTCTCACACGGGGATTTGTGAGGGCACAGGCAAGAGCTGGTTCGTCAGTAAAAGCGGGTTGGCGGCTTTCCCGAAGGGGACGCAACATCACGATGGCTGATCGATATCAGGACAGACCTTTTCGCGGCGATGAAGATTATGATCGCGGCGGTGATCAGCACGCTTCAGGAAGAGGCGAGAGCGATCCATTAGCCGAACTCGCCCGCCTGATCGGTCAGACCGATCCGTTCGGCACCGTTGGCCGGGCCAACCCGCAGGTTCCGCCACGTCCCACGCCGCGCGAGGCATACCAGCCACCGCGCGAGCCATATCCGC
>Ga0210410_10005360_pt1 | contig 11176 bp, 10 predicted proteins | sample IncBWC4MmetaG_FD_161058 | JGI IMG/M metagenome (GOLD analysis project Ga0210410, IMG submission 161058) | Forest soil microbial communities from Barre Woods Harvard Forest LTER site, Petersham, Massachusetts, United States - Inc-BW-C-4-M | ecosystem: Environmental > Terrestrial > Soil >... | reverse complement strand
CTACCAGCGGCGCGCGGCCTAGCTTGCTCAGATCTGTGCTCCCCTCACCCTGACTTTTATGGAGAACTGCGCCTTATTTAATTTAATAGGACCGCGACCAACCGCTTGCGCGTCTGCGCCAGCGAATATCGCACGCAAATCGGATTGAATTGTTTGCCTCCGAGTCGAATCAGCTTTTCACGACTCAGACGGGGGTTTTTGTAGGGACAGAATTCTAGACAATGAATAGAAAGGGAAAGAAATCGTGGTTTGATCTTGGGAGTCGTCTGGCGAAGACTTTTTGTTAGCCCCGCTCACACCACTGTTCCGAATAGCCATCCGACGCCCGCGGTCACGGCCATGGCCAACGCCCCCCAAAAAGTGACGCGGAGTGCGCCCACCGTCACTCCTGCCCCGCCAATGCGTGCGGCCAAGCCACCGAGAAGCGCAAGAAAAGCCAGTGAAGTTAGAGAAACAAACGGAATCAAGGCGGCCGCCGGGGCCATGGCCGTGACCAGGATGGGCATTGCCGCACCGACTGCGAAGCTGGCCGCCGATGTGAACGCAGCCTGGACGGGACGCGCGCGGGAGGTTTCGTTGATGCCCAGTTCGTCACGGGCATGCGCGCCTAGCGCGTCGTGAGCCATCAGTTCCTCGGCGACATTTTTCGCGAGCGCTGGATCCAGACCGCGAGAGACGTAGATGGCCGCCAGTTCTTTATGCTCACCCTTGCTGTCTGACTTAAGTTCCGCGCGCTCGAGATTTAGTTCAGCCCGTTCGGTGTCTGCTTGCGAGTGGACCGAGACATACTCTCCAGCAGCCATGGACATTGACCCAGCCACCAGCCCAGCTACCCCGGCGACCAAAACATTGCTGTGAGTTGCATGCGCGGCTGCAACGCCCAGAACCAGACTCGATGTGGAAAGAATGCCGTCGTTCGCACCGAGGACTGCTGCGCGTAGCCAGCCAATTCGGTCAGTGTGGTGCCGTTCCTTTTTACTTGTAGGCATTCCAGAAGTCTCCGAGTTCTCGGCGCCGTCGACGGAGATGTCCGTTTAGATCCAGTGCTTGCGCAGCAGGAACACCTTGATTACCTGCGTAAGGCCCATGTAGCCGAGCAGCGTGACCAGCAAAATGGGCCAGTACAATCCCGGCAGTCGTGCAAAGCCCAGTGCCGCGGCCATTGGGGAATAGGGGAGCCAGATCCCAAACGCCATGATGGATAACGTCGTCCCCGTCAACGCCCAGCTCGCCCGGCTCTGCAGGAATGGGATCTTATTTGTACGAATGACGTGAATGATGAGCGTCTGCGTCATCAAGGACTCGACAAACCACCCTGTCTGAAATAGCGGCGCGCGGGAGGGATCCCAGCAATGGAAGACATAAAGCATGACGAAGAAAGTCGTATAGTCAAAAATGGAGCTGATAGGACCGATAAAAAGAATGAACCGCTTGATTTCCTCGATGTTCCAGGGTCGCGGCCGGGTCACTTGTTCTTCATCCACAGCGTCCGCAGGGATCGGCACTTGGGAGAAATCATATAGGAGGTTGTTGGTTAGGACTTGAATCGGAGCCATCGGGAGGAAAGGCAGGAATGCACTGGCCCCCAGAACACTAAACATGTTCCCAAAGTTGGAACTCGCTCCCATGCGGATGTACTTCACAATGTTGGCGAAGACCTTGCGCCCTTCAATCACGCCCTGCTCCAGCACCATCAGGTCCTTATCGAGCAAGATCAGATCCGCCGACTCCTTGGCGATGTCGGTCGCGGTGTCCACAGAAATTCCGACATCCGCCGCCCGCAAGGCGGGAGCGTCGTTGATTCCATCGCCCATGAATCCGACGACGTGGCCCTTGCCTCGGAGGACGCGAATGACACGCTCCTTATGCGCCGGAGAGAGTCGGGCGAACAAGGCCGCCTTATCGGCTGCCTCGGCCAGTTCGGCGTCGGACATTTTCTCTACGTCGCCGCCCAGCAGCATGGGGTCGGCTGTGAGGCCCACGTCTTTGCACACCTTGCGGCTTACCAAAGCGTTATCCCCCGTGAGGATTTTTACGGCCAGGCCATTCTTATGCAGCGCCGCGAGGGCGCGAGCCGCAGTGTCCTTGGGGGGGTCCAGGAATGCGACGTACCCTCGGAGGATAAGTTCGCGCTCGTCTTGTTTCGCGCAGATTTCCTTGCCTGCGAGTTCCTTCGTTGCCACAGCCAGCACACGGAAGCCATCGTTGCTTAGATTGTCGTACTCCTGCTTCAGGCCGGCGATATGTTCCGGTTCCATTGTGGACAACTGTCCGTCAAGTTCGAATTGCGCGCAGTGGCGAAAAACCTCTTCCGGGGCCCCCTTGGTAAGCAGGATGGACTTTCCTTCGGGGTCCTGGACCAAGACCGACATCATGCGCCGGGTGAAGTCGAAGGGAATCTCATCCAGCTTCTTGTATTTTTCGAGGATTGGTTTCGCGTGGAAATCCGGAGTGTCCAGAATCGCGCGGTCGAGCAGGTTTTTCAGCCCGGTCTGGAAGTAGCTGATCAAGTATCCGTCCAGAAGCACGTCATCGGATTCACGGCCAGCGACGTTGCAATGCCGCATCAGGACGACGCGATCCTCCGTGAGTGTCCCCGTTTTGTCGGTGCACAGCACGTCCATCCCTCCGAAGTTCTGAATCGAGTTCAGCCGCTTGACAATTACTTTCTTACGACTCATGGCCAGTGCGCCGTTCGAGAGACATACGGAAACAATCATGGGCAGCATCTCGGGAGTAAGTCCCACGGCCACGGCCAGTGCAAAGAAAAAAGCCCCCTTCCAATCATGCTTGGTGAAACCGTTTATGAAGAAAACCAAAGGCACCATCACGGCCATAAATTGCATCATCAGCCACGTGAAGCGATTGAGGCCCTGATCGAAGCTCGTCTGCACACGTTCGCGGGTGATGGACGTTGCCATGCTGCCCAGGTACGTTTGAACGCCGGTGGTGACCACCACTGCCGTCGCCGTGCCGCTCTCGACGCTCGTCCCCATGAAACAAATGTTCTTGAGTTCCGTGGGCGAGCTTTCCTCCTTCGTTTGCGGGTCGTGGAACTTCTCGACCGGGAGGGATTCGCCAGTCAGGCTGCCTTGACTTACGAAGAGGTCTTTCGAAGACAGCAGCCGCACATCACCCGGAATCATGTCGCCGGCGGCCATATTGACGATGTCCCCGGGCACCAGGTCGCGCAGAGGAATCTCGCGAGCCGCGCCATCGCGCATAACCGTTGCGGTTACGTGAATCATGGCCTTGAGTTTCTCCGCGGCGGCGTCCGCGCGGGCTTCTTGCCAGAAGCGCAGGCCCACACTCAGCGCCACCATGATGGCCATTACGGTTCCGGCGCGCGCGTCCCCTGTCAGGAAGGAAACTGCGGACAATGTGGATAGCAGGATCACCAGCGGATTGCGGATGATTTTCAGGATGCGGATAAACCAACCCTGCTTCCGCTCTTGTGCCACTTCATTCGGACCCGTCGTGCGCGCCCGCTCTTCGGCGTCCGCTTCCGGTAGACCATGGAGCGAGGTTCGAAGGTCCCGGAGCAGCTGTTGGGGGGCCTTCCGGGCGGCGTCCAGGACCGCAGGTGAAACCTGGATCAGCTGCTTCTTTGTCTTGGCTGGAATCGGGGGCCCGGGCGGGCAAGGCGAGGGTAACGCTGCTTGATCGATTGTCTTCCCAGGGTCTGTGACCAACGCCCCCGCCGCGCTATCTTTATCTGGTGTTGTCATCGTCTCATGAACCGCTATCGGCCAGCGCTCCCGACTAAGCATTCGTAAAGGGGTTGGGGCCAGGATGTCCTTTCGCTAGAGGCGCCGGAGCGACCGGGTCACTAAAATCTTTGGTCCAACTCCAATTCCGGATTTCCGGCATGTCTTGAAAATGCTGCCGGATATAAGCATGGTGCTCGTACAATTTCCGGCTGAACATATCGATCGCGTCAGAGGCCTGCGAACGCAATCGAGGCACATGCTTGAGCGCATCGATGGCCAGGTTGAACCGGCTCATCTTGTTGAGCACAACCATGTCAAACGGAGTTGTGGTTGTGCCCTGGTCATTAAATCCACGGACGTGGAAGCGGGCCTCGTTCGAACGGCCATGCACCATGCTGTGAATCAGCCAACGATAGCCATGGAATGCGAAGATCACATGGACATCTCGCGTAAACAGGGCGTCGAATGAAATATTGTCCAGCCCGTGGGGATGATCGTCAGGGCTCATCAGCACGCTGAGGTCCACGACATTGACGACGCGCACCTTGATGCCAGGCACATATTTTTGCAGCAGCCAGGATGTGGCGCAGGCCTCGATGGTGGGAACATCGCCGGCGCAAGCTAAAACGATGTCCGGCTCGGTCCCGCCATCGTTCGTCGCAAAGTTCCAGATAGATGCCCCCTGGGAGCAATGAGCGAGCGCTTCGTCAAACGTGAGCCATTGCAGTTCCGGTTGTTTCCCGCAGGTGACGACGTTGACGTAATTCCGGCTGCGCAAGCAGTGATCGAACACATTTAGCAAGCAGTTTGAATCCGGCGGGTAATAGACTCGAACTACCTCACTACGCCGTTGCATTACGTTGTCGACAAAGCCCGGAGCCTGATGGCTGAAACCGTTGTGATCGTTTCTCCAGGCGTGGCTGGTAAGCAATATATTCAAGGAAGCCAACGGCCTGCGCCAGGGATATTCCAGGCATTGCTCCATCCACTTGGCGTGCTGTGTGACCATGGAATCGACCACCTGTGCGAAGGCCTCGTAAGAAGACCACATGCCGTGTCTGCCGGTCAGCAGATAACCTTCCAGCCACCCTTCGCAAAGATGTTCGCTAAGCACTTCCAACACACGGCCGTCGGGAGCTAAATGGTCATCGAGGGATACGATCGCCTCCATCGTGCAACGGTTGGTCGCGTCAAAAACAGCACCCAGGCGATTCGAGTCGGTCTCGTCCGGACAGAATAAACGGAAATTGGCGGAGTTGAGCTTGATCACATCGCGCAGATACTCCCCCAACTTTCGCGGTGCTTCCGCCACGACCTCGCCTGGACCCGGTATATCCAATGCGTATTGGGCAAAGTCAGGCAGATTGAGCGCCTTCAATAGTCGCCCGCCGTTGACATGAGGATTTGCACCCATCCGGCGATTCCCTTGCGGAGCCAACTCGGCCAGCTCGGGGATCAGCCGTCCTTCCTTGTCAAATAACTCTTCGAGCCGATAGGATCGCATCCAGGCTTCGAGCATCCTTAAATGTTGCGGATTCTCGCACACGGTGGCGAGGGGAACTTGATGAGCACGGAATGTGCCTTCAATGGGCACGCCATCCACTTCTTTCGGGCAAGTCCAGCCCTTCGGAGTGCGCAGGATGATCATTGGCCACGCGGGACGGGGATAGTTCTTGCTGGTTCGCGCATTTTTCTGAATATCTCGTATCCCCTCGTAGCAGCGATCGAGAGCACTCGCGAAAAGCTGATGCACGATTTCGGGATCATTCCCTTCGACGAAATAAGGGGTATAGCCAAGCCCCTTGTAGTAGAGGACAATTTCTTCGTCACTCGTGCGTGCCAGGACCGTGGGGCCCGAGATTTTGTACCCATTGAGATGCAGAATCGGCAACACTGCTCCGTCCCTCGATGGATTCAGGAACTTAACGCCCTTCCAGCTTCCTTCGAGCGGGCACGTCTCGGCCTCGCCATCACCGACGATGCAAGCCACAATCAGGTCAGGATTATCGAAGGCGGCTCCAAAGGCGTGCATCAGTGAATAGCCAAGCTCGCCTCCCTCATGCATGGAGTTCGGTGTATGCGGCCCGCAATGACTGGGGATGCCTCCGGGCGTGGAAAAGGAGCGAAAGAAAAGGCGCATCCCATGAAGGTCCTGCGTAATCTCAGGATGCACGTCGGTATACGTTCCTTCGAGGTACGCGCAAGCGTTAAGCGTCGGCCCTCCGTGGCCGGGGCCCGAAATGTAAATGATATTTGCATCTGTTTCGCGGATCAGCCGGTTCAAATGCGCGTAGATGAAATTCTGCCCGGCGGATGTGCCCCAATGCCCCAGCAAACGCGGTTTGATGTTCTCTTTTCGGAGCGGTTCGCGAAGCAGTGGATTGTCGAGGAGATAGATTTGGCCGACGCAGAGATAATTTGCCGCTGACCAATAGCGATGCATTTTGCCCAATAGCTCGGCCGAAAGCGGCCCAATAGGCTTCACGCCGGCGGATACGTTTTCATTGGGCTGCGATTTTTCGTTGATTTCGAGCACGGTCGATAACGCGGCGTTAAATTCAAGCATATTTGCTCCCCGGTCTTTGAGGCGAGACTCCAGCAAATTTATCTCACTGCGATTGTATAAGGTTCTAATTGGAGGTCTCTAGCGAAAATGAACGGATCATAGGAATTTGGTGAAAATGCGCCCCGGTGGACAAGGTCTGTCCAGGCAGCCTTACACTTACTCCTCGCCGGAGAGCGAAACCGTTGCCACGGTTAGGTACTGGTCGATCCCAGTGTGGACCAGACGTGCCGCGCAATCATAAGGTCTTCATTGGTCTTTATGACGCGCACTTTTACGCGGCTTTCAGGGGGCGATAGCAATGCCGCATTTGCTTCGTTGGAGCCGGCATCCAAACGGATGCCCAGAAAATCCAATCCATTGCAGATGCGCTCACGGATGGCAGGTGCATTCTCTCCAATTCCTCCCGCAAAGACCAGCACATCCAGGCCTCCAAGGACTGCCGCATATGCGCCGATGTATTTCTTGGCACGGTAGCAGAATAGATCCACAGCTTCCCCGCATCGAGCATCATCCTTCATCTTGTCCAGCAAAACCCTCATATCCCCGGACGTCTCCGAAACTCCCAGCAGTCCAGATTCCTTATTCACCAGTGTATTGATTTCTTTTGCGGACATCTTCTGCTGCCTAATGAGATTCAGCAGGACGCCCGGATCGAGATCGCCGGAACGGGTTCCCATAACCAGTCCTTCGAGCGGTGTGAAGCCCATCGAAGTGTCGATGCTTTTCCCGTCTTTGACAGCGACCATACTGGCGCCACTGCCAAGATGCGCAAGGATCACGCGTCCGCTCGCGAGCTTGCCCTCGAGTGCTTGCAATTCGCCCATGACGTACTCATAAGAAAGGCCATGAAAGCCATACCGGTAAATGCCCTCGTCGTAGAGGTGTTGAGGCAGTGCATACATCCGCGCAACTTTTGGGAGTGAACGATGAAACGCCGTGTCGAAACATGCCACCTGGGGAAGTCGCGGAAACTGCCCGGTGATGAATTGAATCCCACGGATCGCCGCCGGTAGGTGATCGGGGTCGAGGGGCACAAGCTGCTCGATCTCGGCCAAGAACTGCGTAGTGATCCTTTGTGGATCCTTGTATCGTGGCCCGCCCTGGACGAGCCGGTGGCCCGCAGCTCCCAGTCGATTGAGAAATCCGTGTTCGCTGAGCCAAGCAAACATTACTTCCAATGCAGCGTTTGAATCTTCACCATCGACCGGGGAATTGAACAGGGGGGTTCCCCCGGGATCTGTAATCTTCAAGCGGCCGACTGAGTCGCTGGCCTGATCGACCGACATCGAAAGGAGAAGTCCCGGAAGAGTTCCTGCTTCGTAGAGGGCGCACTTCAGAGTCGCAGACCCCCTGTTCATCGTTAAGATTGTATTTTGAAGTGGGTCGGTCACAAATTTATTCTGCGGAGAGGCCAGCCCCGACTTAAATCAATTCTCACGAACAAGGGTGAAAATGCATTTAAAGGCCTCAACGATAAAATTGCAAGCGCTTGTGACCGCAGCAATGAGAACAGTCGCGCTCAAGGAGGACGGCTGAAATTTATCGATGGGGCCTCTTCAATCCCCGAACATGTACCCAATGACCTGTCCATGCGCGTTGATCGAATCCAGGAAAGTCATTCCTGATGTGTGATATGTCGTTGGTCTAGGACCTAAAGCACGACTGATGACCATCGGGTAATAGAAAACTCAAGGAAAAGGGCCTGCAGCGACTGGGCGTATCTTGTGGCAGGAGAAATCCACGCCTGCTAGCGCTGCCACTGCGCCAGCGCCAAACAATAGAACGTCGCACCGGGTGAGATGTCGCAAACGTCCCGGAGTCATCTCAATTGCCGGGAGGGATCGCTCTTCAAAGAAGCCTTGCGGCTTTTTCATGGAGAGAGATCCCACAGCAACAGATGAAGCCGCTCCGTCAGTTCGTGACACACGATTCGCTGATAAGGGCGATCCCGTCGAACCTATTTCATCCGGTTGTAATGAATTGGTCTTTTTGTCATCGCTCATTTGCGATGGCCTCCGACCGCTTCACTCTTGTTGACCAACCCACGATCATGCTGCGCAGGGTGTCCCACCCGTCGGCGAAAACCAGAATCACATGCGGCACAACGAAGAGGATGTAGAGCCACATGAGCCAGAAATGCCAGACACGCGCTGTGTTATACCCGCCAAAAAACGCAGCCAGCCAATGGAACTGCATGGGGTTGTGAATCGCCCAGCCCGTAGCGACCGAAAGGCACCCGGCGACTGGAACAGAGAAGTATGCTGCGCGCTGGAGCGCGTTGTACTTTGTGTTGAAACGGGGATGCAGCCATTTGCGGTGTATTAATTTAGCTAGGGGAAGGCCGAGATAGTACCGAAGCATTCTGAGCGCGTCAAACAGATCGGTCCGGCGGGGCAGTAAGGAGCGCCAGCCTCCTCCCATGACCAGCCCTGCAAGCTACACCATGCCATTCAGCATGAATGAGTACACGCACAACCAATGCAGACGCAGAGCCAAAGCCAACATGCCCGGCCCGAGGCTCATGTGATCGTAAATCCAGTCGGACTGCCGTAGTGATGCAGTCCGGGCACGTGGGTGCATATCCAGATTCCAATATCCGCCGCCACATCGAAGTTTCCCGTAATCGGATCTGGCTTGTGTTGATAGATCGGCGAAGCCCAGTAAATGGAGATGCCGCTGAGAATGAGGCCGAGAAGGATCGGCACATTCAGCCAGTGACTCCAGCGCACCAGGAGATGGTGCTTCTTGGCCACGAGCACGCCCGGCTGTTCCGACAACTTGCTCGTAGAGTTCTGTTCATTATAAGCGGATGTTGAATGGCCCATTGACCGGAACCCTCACTGCTTGGTATTGGGAGACGCGGCTGGAGCGATTACAAGGATCTTGTTCGTGGTAAGCGTTCCGTCCGGCAGCTTCTCAGTCGCTACATAGACAGTATCGCCCTCGGCAAATGCCACCTTTTCTGGTGCGACTTCCACGACGGAGACATTTGGAGGCACGGAGATCGTCTTAGAGCCATCCTGATACTGGACCACCAGGGCGGTGCCGCTGCCTTTCTGTACCGTGCCGTTCGTCATGCGTGAGTGCGATACGGGAGGGCGAGAGACGGAGCCATTGGTCATTCTGCTGTGGGTAGTTGCATCCGGCGGGTCTGTCAGAACACTACCTTCTGCAGCTCCACTCAGTTCCGCTGGAAATATGATGATCTGCTTCGCTACTTCTTTTCCATCCGCCTGCTCAGTCGACGCAACGCCCACATAAGACGCGGACGTGACATGACTCAAATCCGACGGTATCTGCATATAGGTTGTAAGGGGCTGTTTGACATCAACGTGGACCAAGCCTGAAGGTGTCTGAACGTCGAGTGAGCTGCCTGTAAATGACTGGACTTTTCCTATAACTCCGGAGATCGGAGGGGCAGCTTTCACCTGGGCCCAGACTGTATTCGGAGTTGCCTGCGCGGCCAGCAAAGAGATGAATATGATGCACGATAGAGGATGCATCATCAAGACGTTCTTCCAACCCCCCGTGATGCGGACTCTGGTGGGGTACAACACCTTCTCGACGGTCATGGCGAGTTCTCCTTAATTTAAGATTGTGCGATTTACATTCCCGATGGCTTCGGATGCGATACACAATTGCGATTAGGCCAGGAGCGTGAAGGCGAAACAATTAGACGATGGTATCGGCGATACCTTGGTAGCATCGGCACGACGAGCGGCGTTCACATGCGTGGACGATCGAGCCGCAGGGAGCGCATTGATCTTCCGATAGCGCGCTGCCAATCGTGCAGCACGAGCCGCCTAGCCCTCACTAGCTTGGTGGCTTAATACGTAGGAAGCATCCGGACTTACGTGTAGTTGACTGACGTGGCGGACGCGATCGACGTGACGCGGGGCGGGAGGAGAGCGCAAGATTCAATGCTGTCGCGGGATACGCTAGTGCTGGCCCTCGGCCGGGAACCGATACCAAAGTATTATGGACATCGATGCGCAGGGTGGCGCACCCTCGTGTCATGGAGTGCCTCAAGGTAAGAGGTCGCCACCCTGATCCTGGCTGCGGCAAGACCATCAATAGACCGGCCCCGGCCGTAAATCACGGTTGTCTAGTGACGCGCCTTGCAGGACACTCTTCATGGGAGGAATACACCATGAAGAAGAGTGCGGCCCCCATTCGCTTTGCCGGCTCCCAGCTCGGCGAAGCACGTCATGTCTGCGCGTTCTTCAACAGCGACGACGAAGAGTATCGCGTGTTATTGCCGTTCATTAAGGATGGGTTCGAGCGTGGCGACAAGGCGATTCACGTCGTTAGTCCGGATCAACACCGTGACCACCTGCAACGATTAGCTGGCATAGGAATTGACTCGACCGCTGTCCAACGAAGCGGCCAATTCGAAGTTCGGAGCAGCACTGAAACCTACCTTCAAGAAGGTCGGTTCGATCAGGATCGCATGCTGCAGTCGTTCGAGCAGATGGCAAGCGGCAATGCCGAGGGAGGATATCCCCTGAGTCGCATTGTCTGCCGCATGGACTGGGTGCCTGACGGTCAGTCGCACATCGACGATCTGATTGAGTTTGAAGCGAGGGTCAATGATGTGTGGTGTCGCCACGATGATGCGGTCATCTGCGCTTATCGCCTTTCGAAATTCAGCGGAGACGCTGTGATTGACATCATGCGGACGCATCCGATGGTCATCATCGGCGGCATCCTCCAGCAGAATCCATTCTTTGTACCACCGCAGGAGTTTCTGCGTGAACTTCGCGAACGGAGAGCTAGGCAGGCTACGGTACGCTCGACGGCGGTCTAACATGGAAGTGTCACTCGAACATCCCGCGGAGGAAATCAAGCGCCTTCAGCGCTGCATCAATGATCTGGTCAGCCTCCTCGCTCTTCCTGCCAT
>Ga0210410_10005358_pt1 | contig 11177 bp, 9 predicted proteins | sample IncBWC4MmetaG_FD_161058 | JGI IMG/M metagenome (GOLD analysis project Ga0210410, IMG submission 161058) | Forest soil microbial communities from Barre Woods Harvard Forest LTER site, Petersham, Massachusetts, United States - Inc-BW-C-4-M | ecosystem: Environmental > Terrestrial > Soil >... | reverse complement strand
GGAGTAAAAACACCAACACTCTACACTATCGGGCCGGCGTCGGCAAGCGGAAATGGCTAGATCATCGCCGGGTCATTTCGTTTTGGCCTGCGCGGCGCGAATCTGGGGCATCAGAATGTCGCGAACGTAATGCCAGTAAGGAACCAACTTGAGCGCAGCCTCCGCGTACTGCTCGGCGGCGTTCAGATCCGGCGTAGTTCGATTCAAATTCGACCACGCCAGATTCATCAGCAGCTCAGGCTCTCCCCACGTCGGCTCCAGCGGATCACTTGCCACGGCTTGCTGTTTCCGCGCCGCGTCCAGGCCCTTCAGGTTGGTTTCCATTGCCTTGTCCTGCCCGCCTCCGCGCTCCGGAGGAGTGTTCCACTGGATCGGACCGAGCACCCAGAGCAGGCGCGGATTCTCCGGCGCTTCAGCCTTCGCTTCTTTCAACAGCTGCGATGAAGGCGCGATGATTTGCTTCAAGCGTGCGGGATCCTTCTCCTTGGAGAAAGCTCGCTCGAGGAATAACCGCAGGCCGATGCACGAGGCAGCTCCAACCTTGGCATCCACAAAGTTTGGATCCCTTTCGATCGCTGCGTCGAATTCGCTCTCCCCTTCCGTCAGGTCTTCTGCCAAATCCTTTGGAGTGGGAGTCTCATTAAATCCGTTGATACCTCGGCGCCACTTGGCAAATCCCCGCCAATATCGGACCCGAGATGCAAGTTCAGGCTCGTCCACAAACGGCACCAGCTGTTCGTAAAGCCGGTTCAATGCGTCGCGGTCGCCTTCATAATCCGCCCTTCGAATCTGCTCCACGATGCGGATAACGGAATCGCGTGTGCCAGCTGTTTCATTGTCCGCAGGGAGCGGCTCTGAAGCCAAGGCGGAAACTGCCAGCGTGGTAAGCACCAGCCATAATCCTCTGCGATTGCGAGCAAGCATGTCCCCTCCTTGTGTGGGAAGTCCTGAAGGGATTAGACGAAGGCTAAAACCAAAGGGATATCAGCGAATCCCCACTCGTCTTGTCATTCCGAGCGAAGCGAGGAATCCGCAGTCCTACGGCGTCCGGACTCGCTTCGCCACTTCCGGCCCCATCAGCCGAAAATGATTGATGTTCCAGGTGAAGATGGTATCTGCCCTGGCCTTGGCGCAGTGAGCCAGCAGCGCATCGTAGATGGTTCCACCCACGATTCCAGATTCAGCCGAGTGCGTGACCGCCCTCCAGTACTCACCGGCGTCGAGCGAGACGAAAAGCAGTCGCTCTTCCATGCTCTCTAAGAACAGCGTAGCCTCGGATGCGCTTGCCCGATGCTCGCCGGGAAGACGAGTCAGTGTGGCATAAACCTCGACGAGGCTGTGGGCGACGCAACTCGCGTGTTTCTTGTCTGCTCGCAAAAACAAGGCGAGGCTGGCTTCGTGATGTGGATGCCCGTCAACGAAGACAGGAATCAGAACCGATAATGTCAAGAAAGTACTTCACTTTCGTTTGCCAAGAAAACCCTGCTCCCGCTCGCGGCGTATCTATCGAATGGTTTTCTCCACCACCTCTTGAGACAACGGAGCGCCACTGTGCATCACCCAGACTCCCTGCTTCTTGTAAATGCGCCCGCCCCCTCGCACCGGACGCAAGACGACCCGGTCTTCGGAACTCTCGATCTCCAAGGAATCGCCCGGACTCAACTGCAACTCGTCCCGCACCGGCTTCGGCAACACGATTCGCCCGGCCTTATCGATTGTCAGAGTGGTAACCATAATGGCATTTTTACCACGACATATGGCATTCCATGAATTTCGAATGATTCCTGAAGATGTAAATCTGCATCCCTCCCGAATCGGCAGGTGAATCGTTACCTCCGTACTCTATCGAAGGCATCTGCACCTCAGTATGGTTGTACCTGCTCTCACAAACCCCGCACACCAGGGAACAGAGTTTTTCCAAATTCAGATAGGTGATGATCAAATGAAAAGCCTTTCAAGGCGAATAGTGCTGGCAGTTCTTTCGCTTACCGTGACGTTTCTTTTCTACGGATGTACAGGCACATCTAGCAGTACATCTAACCCGCCGGTGCCGACTCTGGTGAAGGGAGTCGTGGTCGGCAATGGCCCCGCGCTCACTAACGCCACTGTCACCATCCACGATTCTCTAGGGGCGCAGAAGAACGCAACCACCGCCACGGATGGTACCTACACGATTGATGTATCCAGCTTATCCGCGCCGTTCGTCTTGATTGCGACCGGCAATATTGCGGGCAACGCGGTTACGCTGGTGTCGGTTGAAGATGTGGTCACCGCTTCCGTGACCAACACCATCAACATCACGCCGTGGACGACAGCCATTGCGGCGGCGCTCTCGACAACCGGGAAGGCGCAAGACCTCGATGCCATGGCCAACAAACAGACCATCGTGTCCTCCCTCACCGCAGTCGATAATTACACCAAGACCCTGCTCGCCCCGACCCTGGTGGAAGCGGGATATGCGGCGACTCAGGGGCCCATCGCCACCGCGTTTGCCGCCGATGGCACCGGCTACGACTCGATTTACGCCAACCTCATTGTCGGCACTACGGCGACGCACGCCGTGTATATGGCCGACTTGACCGCCACTCCCTGTGGAACCGGAGAGTTAACTCACTGTGTTGCGTATTCGGATCCTGGGACACAAACCGTCACCAACCCAAATATTTGTGGATCTGACATTGCTACCGGCGCGCCGATTCCTTGCGACGCGAACATGGCTCTGACCGCAACCCCTCCGAACTGGCCGCAAATTACCATGAGCCAGGCTTATGTCTTCGGTTGCATTGGTTGCATTTTCTGGGGAAACGCGGATAACTTCACCCAGACTCCAACTCAAACCCCAATCACGCTGACCGGCATCACCCCGACCACCGGCGGTTCGGGCGGAGGCGGGGGTGGTGGTGGAGGAGGCGGTGGTGGTGGTGGCGGCGGGAACACTTACTATTGGGCAAACTGGAGTTGCGGATCTTCTTCGCAATGTGCTGCCCTAATGGGTGGGCCCGCTGGCTCCGCCGGTCCCATGTGTCAGATGAGCGATTGCACCGCGTGGGGCAACGAGTTCATCCCCGGTGGCTATGCGTGCTCCACCACTCCGAACTCTTCCAATCAAACCACCGCGACCCCGAAGAATGGTGTTTGCTTTCAGAAGGGTGTTGATTTCTAACATTCTTCCGATGAATCCGCAGGTAAGTCACGAAGGCAGGCGCCCCGCCCTGGCAAGCTTCTCGCCAGGACGGGCGCCCGCCAAACCCGCCAGGCTCGACCCCCGAACCCCCACCTCTTGAGTTCTCGCATTAGTCAGCGACGGACTACCAGGGAAAAATGGGTGGAAGGAAACCCGTCAGAATCCAGCCCCAAAGGAGCGAACCAGCTTAGCCCAGCGCGATAGCGCTGGGAAGAGTGGGGGAAACGGCACCGCCAACATTACCCATTTGGCGTCCTGCGTGTACCATTATCAAAATTGGTACGACAATTGACACTAGCTCTACCCTGCTAAACAATGGATTACTGCATCCAATCACACTGGGGAGAAAACCATATATGACGGATGAAGGCGAACAACTAACCGAAGTCCACGCGGGGTCCGAAGGCAGCGCCGGAAAATGGATACTGCTGTTGCTCGCGGTCATCTACGTGGCGGCTTCACTCTTCTTTCTGTTTAACTTGCGAGAGCGCATCGACCAGATGGGCAAGGATCAAACCGCCAGCAACGCCCAGATCGCTGACCTGTCCAAACGGATGCAGTCCGCCGAGGCCGACTCTGAAACCCTGGCGACCCAACTCGGCATGACCAAGAAGGAACTCGCTCAACGCTCCGCCGAACTACAGCGTGAACAGGTCGCGCAGCGCGCGTCCCAACAGCGTCTGGCCGAGGAACAAAAGCAGCAGTTGAGTCAGGTGAACGGCGAAGTTGCCAACGTGAAAACCGACGTGGGCGGAGTCAAAACTGACGTTGCCTCCACCAAGGCCGAACTTGCCGCTACGGAAGCCAAGCTGCAAAGCACCGTCGGAGACCTGGGAGTGCAAAGCGGCCTGATCGCGACCACCCGCAGTGACCTCGAAGTGCTCAAGCACAAAGGCGATCGCAACTATTACGAATTCACTCTAGTCAAGGGCGCGCAGCCCCAGCCGGTGGGGACAGTCAGCCTCCAGTTGAAGAAAACCGATCAGAAGAAGGGCAAGTTCACCATAAACGTCACCGCGGACGACAAGACCATCGAAAAGAAAGACAAGAACGTCGCCGAGCCCATCCAGTTCTATACCGGGCGTGATCACATGCTCTACGAAATGGTGATCTGGTCGGTCGACAAAAAGCAAGCCGTGGGCTACCTGAGCACGCCCAAGAACGCGCCCGTGCCAGTCACGCCGGGCCAGTAACTTGCGATGCTTGCAAGCGCGCACGTTCTGATCGAGATCTTCCTGCGCACGGCCGCGATCTACATCGTGGTCCTCGCTGGCGTACGCCTGAGCGGCAAGCGTGAGGTGGGGCAGATGACCCCGTTCGATCTCACGCTTCTGCTGCTCCTCAGCAACGCAGTGCAAAACGCGATGACCGGGCCGGACACATCGCTGGTGGGCGGCGTGGTTGCTGCGTCCACGCTGCTGCTGTTGAATTACCTCGTCGCCGAAGTGTCTGGCGGCAATCGCCGCTTCCGAAAATTTGTGCAAGGGCAGCCCAGTCTGCTGGTGCACGATGGCGAAGTGATCGCCTCTCACATGGCGAAAGAACACGTCAGCATGGATGAGTTGCAGCGCGCCCTGCGCGAGCATGGAGTGGCCAGCTTTCATGATCTTGCGCTGGCTGTGCTCGAAGTAGATGGTTCGATCAGTTGCCTGAAGTACGACGACCTCAATCCCAACGCCAATAATCACTTGGCGCAACGGCGAAAGATTCTGCAGAAGCATCAGTGAACGCGCGGGCAAGACTGCGTTATGTTCCACGTGGAACACTCGTGTAAATAGCTAGTAGCTATATGCAGACGTAACTCATAGACTAGATGAGACCTTGACGGTCGCGAGGCGGTATTTTTATTTGGTCAGGACCAGGGGGACGGGTTGGTCATAGGGTTGGATTGTGATCTTGAGCGACTTGCGGTTGGTGAACGCTTGCGGGGTTACTGGAAAGGTAACGATGACGGTTCCCTGGATGTGGCCTCCGGGAATGATCCTGGCTTCGCGCTGCAAGGGATCGAGGGCGTGCTGCTTGAGGGCGGGGAAGGCCTGGAAGTAGCGGTCGAAGTCGGCGGGCGAAGCGGCGTCGTCGCTGAAGCTGGCGCTGCCGGTATCGAGGTCGGCTTTGATGGTGTGAATCCAGTAAGGCTTGACCCCGTTGTTTTGAAAAGCAACGTTGATTGCGACCATGACCATATTCTGATCGGGCACTTCGACCGAGACGACATCGTCGATCGATCCGGTGGTCGCAGAGTGGGGCCGCTGCACCAGGCTCGCGACTATCGCGATCACGGCGATGATGCCTACTCCGATGAGAATGATGTTTAGCGGCGGAAGGTTTTTTTTCGCGTTGCCGAATTCCTCGCCGATATGAAATGGGATACCGGGTCCGGGTGGGGCAGGTGCAGGCACGTCTGAAGGTGGTGGTGGCGGAGCTGGCATTTGCTCAGACATATCTTCGCCTCTGATTGTAAGCGCATTGCCAGTCAAAGTCTCAAAGAGGCTAGGAATAGCGACATTACCTCGTCGGCAAACAAGTTTGCAATCAGCGAAAACAGCCCGCCGTGAGGGGGTCTCGGCGGGCTGGAAAGACGAAGATGGTGCATTTCAACACTTCAGTCTTTGTTGAAGTGCATTCTGCTCCAGTTGTACGAAAAACGTAATTCCACTGAAGGGCCAGAGGGGTGATACGTTCGTGTAGTGCCTCACGAGGGTTTGGGTTTTGCAGAAGAGATTCCGATTTTCTCTGCCATTCTGACCAAGTCAGGCAAAGAGTCCGCACCCATCTTTCGCATGAGTTGACTGCGATGGACTTTGACGGTAGTTTCGCTGGTTCCAATTTCAGCGGCGATTTGCTTATTGAGAAGACCTGATACTACCAGCGGGAGCACTTCCCGCTCGCGAGGAGTCAACCATTCGTAGCGGTCCCGCAGGTTGGAAAGTTCGGTTTGGCTTTGGCGTCGGGCCCGGTCGCGATCGAGCGCGAGTGGAATTGCATCCAGCAAATCCTGGTCGCGGAATGGCTTGGTGAGGAACTCGACGGCTCCCGCCTTCATGGCCCGGACCGACATTGGAATGTCGCCGTGGCCAGTAATGAAGATGATCGGAATGGGAATGTTGGCCTCGGCCAGCACGCGCTGGAAATCGAGCCCACTGATTCCTCGCAATCGGATATCAAGGATGAGACAGCTTGGCACTTCTGGGCGCTTGCTGTGGAGGAACTCCTCCGGCGAGCCGAAGGTCTGGACCGGCCAACCCACGGAGCGGATCAGGGTGGTGAGCGCGGTGCGGATCGATGCTTCGTCGTCGATTATGAAAACGATGGCTTGCGGTTCAGTCATGCGCTACGCTGCCTTGGGCAAAATCATTTGAAAAACCGCTCCGTGTGGGCGCGCGGGGTTGGCCCGCAAGAGACCGCCATGCGCTTCCACAATGGAACGGCTGATCGATAGTCCCATGCCGATACCGTCGGGCTTGGTGGTAAAGAATGAATCGAAAATGCGAGGTATTTGCTCGGGATCGAGTCCCTTCCCGGAATCCTGAACCTCGACCACCACATCCTGGGTATCCGGCGCTGACTTAATGACCAGAGTCCTGGGCCGGTCGGCGACCGCGACCATGGCGTCCATCGCGTTCATAATCAGGTTGAGCATTACTTGCTGCAACTGAACGCGGTCGCCGATCACAGCAACATCAGGAGCCAGGTCAAGCTGGACCGCAACACCGCCTCTGGTGAGTTCGTTTTCGGCCAGCGCCAACACCTCTTTTATGACATCATTCACGCTCAGGATGCGAAGTTCAGGGGCGGCCTTTTTCAGCAGGGTTCGAACTCTGTCGATCACCAGGCTGGCCCGCTGTGCTTCCTGCATGGCGCCAGTCATGGCCTCGCGGGCTTCCGCCAGATTGGGTGGATGAACCGCCAACCAGTGCAACGAGGCGCTGGCGCTTGTGGCTACCGCGGCCAGAGGTTGATTGATCTCATGGGCGATGGATGCGGTCAATTCTCCCATGGTCACAATTCGAGCCACACGGGCTAGTTCTGCCTGGGATTCCCGCAATGCCTGTTCGGCCAGTTTGCGTTCGGTGATGTCCTCGGCGAGACCCGCAAGCCGATAAACCCGGCCTTCCGCATCTCGAACCGGGAACCCGCGGTCGAGGATCCAGCGCACGCCTCCGTCGGGACGAACGATGCGGTATTCGTGCATGAAGAGATCGCGATTCAGGTAAGAGCGCTTGGCTTTCTCACGGTCATCGGGATGAATCGCGTCCAGGAAGGAGTCGGGAGCCTTGTATAGATTCTCGCGGGTGCGGCCCCACACCTGTTCATAGGCCGGGCTGACATAGAAGAGGTCGAGGGTCCGCGCGTCCGTCAGGTAGAACACTTCGCGGATGTTCTCGGCCAGTTGGCGGAAAAGTTCCTCACTGGCGCGCAATTCTTTCTCCGCCCGCAGGCGATCGGTGATGTCATGGGCCATGCCCCGCACCACGGGTGCGGGAACGCCTTCGGTGCGCAGCGTGTTGTGGTATTCCCAGATCCGGCGCTTACCGGTGCGCGTGAGCACAGCCATAAGACCCCTATCCTCGCCGACAGTCTTCATGCGCTCCATGTATCCGTCAAACTGTGTGCGATATTCGGGAGCGATCATCTTTCGCATTGGGATCTTCAGGAGTTCGGCGACTTCATATCCCAAAATCCGTGCCGGAGCGGGATTCGCCGACAGTAGGTTTCCCTGGAGATCATGGGTGCACAGCAGATCCTGGCTGTGTTCGACGAGATCGCGATATCGATCTTCGCTCTCGCGCAGCGCCTGTTCCGCTTGCTTGCGCTGGGTAATATCGACGAAAACGCCAACCGCGCCGCGGACTTTACCTTCGTGATCGAGCAGCGGAGCCGCATTACCGAACACTTCGCGTGAGCTCCCGTCGCCAAATTCCAGGGTTAGCTCGGACTCGCGAACCTCGCACTCAGTGGCTGCGGCCCTTTGAAGCGGCAGTTCGCTGGGAGAAAGTTCCCGGCCGTCTTTTAATACCCGGAAGCTTGCAGGCTGGCTCCCATCGAGCGCGGACTTGGAAATGTTTGCGCCATAGGGCAACCGCAGCAACTCATAGGCGGCACGGCTTCCGGTGATAGTGCTGACGGCGGCGTCCCTGGCAATGAGAGCCATCCCGGGCACCGCATCCAAAATGACCTTAAATTCTTCCGCCCGGGCCCGGGCTTCGGCTTCGCTTCGTTGCAGGGCTGCCTCCGCCCGTTTGCGCTCGGTTATGTCCCTGGCGATTTTGGAGGCGCCAACGACCTTTCCTTCCGAATCCCTCATTGGAGAAATGGTCAACGAGAGATTGACTCTCATACCTTGCTTCGTAACCCGGATGGTTTCGTGGTGCTGAATGTGCTCGCCGTTTCGCAACCGCCGCAGAATCTGGATCTCCTCCGCTAACAGTTCGGGAGGGATAATGATCGTGATCGGGTTTCCAACCATTTCCCCTTCCGTGTATCCGAAGGTGCGCTCGGCGGCGGCGTTCCAACTCGTGATCATTCCATTCAGATCCTTCGAAATGATGGCGTCGTCGGATGATTCCACGATGGCGGCGAGCCTGGATAGAGCCACTTCCGTCCGTTTTCGTTCGGTAATGTCCTGCAAGACGCAAGCCGCCCGCTCGACCCCATCAGGACCATCGACCGGCCGATAGGTGAGAGATAGGTCTCTTACGCCGAGCTTCGGGTAGGTGTATTTCATCTCAAAAGTGACGACGTTGCCCTCGAAGCACTGATCCAATTTTTCCTTGACAATCCGTTCGAAAACACCTTCGCTCAATATTTCTTTAGCGGAACGACCTACGACTTGTTCTCTCTCCAGGCCGCGATAGTTCAGATACGCCCGATTTGCCAGCACGTAGCGGTATTGCCGGTCAACCACCACGATCATTTCTTCCAGACCCTCCACCGCTTTTTCGTATTCGCGCAATCTCGTCTCCGCCTGTTTGCGTTCGGTGATGTCCTGGGAAACGCCGGCCAGGCGATAAATATTTCCCTGGGGGTCGCGAACGGGAAATCCGTGAGTCTCCAACCAGCGGATGGTCCCATCTGGACGGGTGATGCGAAACTCCTCGTCGAACTTGCCACTGTTCTGCGCCTCATCCAACTTGCTTAATGCCCTTGTCCGGTCGTCGGAGTGGATGATTTCGCGGTAGGAGAGGGGGTCGTCCTCCAGCAAGCTCGCAGAGGTGCGACCGGTGATTTGTTCAAAGGCGGGATTTACGTAAATCGCCTGCTTGGTAACGGCATCCACCATCCAAAAAATCTCCTGGATGTTGTCCGCGATTTGATGGAATTTCTCCTCGCGCTCGATAAGCGCTTCCTGGGCTCGTTTCCTCTCGGCTTCCGCTGCTTCCGAAGCTTTCGCGCTTTGAATCAGAGAGAGGACTCGAGGAACGGTGAAGGGAAGCACGAGGGCGGTCACTACGGAGACTAAGGCGGTGACGATCTTGACGCTTGCGGAAAGCACGTAAACCGGAACCCAGACGGTAACGACCTCCATGAAATGGGTGCCGCCACAGGCGACGATGAACGAGCCGAACGCGAGGAACATCCAGTGAAACGGTATGTCGTGGCGTCCCTTGTGGACCAGATAAACCAGGGTTCCGGAAATCATGACGTAGGACAGACCAATGAGGGAGTCGGCAATCACATGGGTCCAGACCAATCCCGGTTTGCCCAGGTAGCAATACAGGTGAGGCAGGAAATTCGAAGCCAGAATATGATCGGCGAGAGGCGGCCAGATCAGGAACGGCAACACCGCAATCGCCGACGCCGCGGCGATTCCACAAAGGACTTGGCGGGTTGGGAATTGCGGAGGTTCAAGCGCTCCAGAGGTAAATGTAGGCGTTGCCATACGGCCTCCTGCCGATGAATTGCCAGGCAGTTCACAGAGAAAAAAAAGGGAAGACAATTCGGTTTTGAGCAAGTTGCGAAATGGTGCTCAGCGGGGGACGGGGACAGGGCTATCGACACAGCGGAGGCGACCTGAACGCGGTCGTAGAAACCGGTCATCGGCACGCTCGCGGAGACTGTCACAAAGAATCTCCCGGGCCGGTTTGGGAGGCGACGTCAGACTGGGAGCACGAGCCAATGGATTGAAATCGCGGAATGCGTCATCTTGCAGAGAGGCTCACGGCGAGGCGACCGAAAGGCAGGATCGAGCATCGGTCCCTCGTGGAGCTGATCTGCCAACTTCAGCTCTTTCGCAGCCAATCGCAGAGCAAGTGATGAAGCTTCCCGTATAGCTCCATGTGTCCGCACTCTTCACATACTCCGACCGAGACTGCCCCCGAGTACATAGGACCGTCGGGAGTGTCGGGGCGGAGAAAGTCTAACCGCACCAGACCTCTGACCCTATTGGAATGCTGGCACTGTTCCGCAGCCATTCTTCCCCCCCAAGCGGCAACTCGGCAACGAGTATGGACTCGGTTTCTAGTTTATCCGTTGAACCGAGAACTGAAACTCAACTGGTCGCCCAAGAATGTGCCGCTAATCTACACCTAAAGCATGGCTTGTCAAGAGTTTCTTCTCGCCATTGATTATCCACTGGTCGAACCGTAAACACGACTTGGGCTCACAGGGTGAGGCGCACGCCCCTGCCTGCCGGACCTAAGTCAGGCCGCAGTTGAGCTGTGACTGGGAGTTTCTGGCGCTAAACCTTTGTAAAGCCTTCCTTTGCAAACGTAGAAGGTATCCGCACGAACGCAGCATAGATTGATCACTGTTTGGGATGCTAAGGTCGAGGATTGGATCGCGAGACTACCGGTTGTCAAAAACGCCGTGGCACACAATGAATCAACGTTTTCCTGGTTGGAACGATGGCCAGGGATGAGTCTGTCGATGGAAGACAAACCCGCGGAAAGTAGCTTTGAGGAGATCGTGGGCGAAAGCCCAGCCTTGAACCGCCTGCTGCGTTTGGCAATGAAATCGGCGGGAAACGATGCTCCGTTGTTGATTCTCGGTGAAG
>Ga0210410_10005357_pt1 | contig 11179 bp, 8 predicted proteins | sample IncBWC4MmetaG_FD_161058 | JGI IMG/M metagenome (GOLD analysis project Ga0210410, IMG submission 161058) | Forest soil microbial communities from Barre Woods Harvard Forest LTER site, Petersham, Massachusetts, United States - Inc-BW-C-4-M | ecosystem: Environmental > Terrestrial > Soil >... | reverse complement strand
ATATCCGTGAAGTTCTTTCACCGAGAGAGGATTCCACTTTTCGAGCTGAACGAAGTGTACCGAAACGGGGCGCTCCATCCATTTTCCCGAAAAGGGTGGGTCTTTTTGCTCTGGTGAGCACTAGCCGGCACGAGAGTAGGCAAGAGAAGAAGGCCGACCGTTCATCCCACAAAAGGAGCGGGATGGTGATGAGTTCCCACAACCGACAGGGCCGGGAACCCTCGTTACTGGAATTCCAGCCTCAGGTTGCAATCGTCTTCCCTGCTCGTCCGCTTCACCCGGCAGGAAAATCACACTCTCCGTTGTTGCCCCGTCGAAGCGGAAAGCTTCGCGAAATCAGCCGGCCATCCGGCATAGCGATTAATTCCCTTTTCAGGCCACGGGCAGCTACGGCTGAACCAAAGGAATCGAGCTTGCCAGTTGCAGGTCGATCATCATCTGAACACGCCGGTCGAGTTGGAAGAACATCGCTGTGCCTTTCGCGGACAGCTCCTTGCGGAATATCGGAATGTATTTGAGACGGAGTTGGACGACGGATGCATCCACCTCGACCCACCTCTTCGAGAGGCTATCGGCCTGCTCATCCGTCATGTTCGTGTTTTGCAGATAGTCTTTAATGAGAGCGTACTTCGCGTTGTTGATCTCCACCAACTCCTTAACGTATTGGTCGTAGATCGGCCAGAACTTCTCGGCTTCGGTATCCGTCAACTTCATATTGGCGGCGACAACTTGCTTTCGGGTGGACCGCAAGTCTGTCCTCAGCATGGCGATCTGTTCATCCACGGATGGTGCCCTCTCGCGCTCGGCCACGGGTTGCGCGGTCTGGGTTGCACCGTTCTGCGCGAAAGACGTCTCACCGGCCAAAAGAACCCCGATCAGCACAAAAGAGGCTGCGATGCTGTTCTTGATCATGGGACCTCCAGTTCTGCATTGATGGAAACCACGCTGAGTACCCATCGAGCTTCCCTTAGGGGAATTCATCGGGGTTCGTGGCGGCATGGTCCCGGCAAACGGAGCTGAATCGCCAACGAACCGGGAGAGTGTGACGGCCGCCACCGCCAGCGGCAATTGTCAATTGTGACAGTCGAGGGATTCCTGTTCGAAAGCGGCGGAACACGTCTCTGGGGCGACACCGGGATCCATGCGGTAACGGGGACCTCTGAAAATGCAACGCGGAACCCGGCGCTTAAAACCAGGGTCCCGCGCCCAAGTGGCGACGTGTTTGTGCAGCGGCCGGTCTAGGCCGGCGCCGTTTTAACGGAATAGAGACACGCTATTTTTTCGGCTGCGATTGTGGCTGCGGCGGCGCTTCGCTGCTTGGTGGAACGATGTTCTTCAGCCGCATGTAGGTGACCAGATTGCCGTAGTGTTCCATGTTGTGCATGTTGTTGACCGATAGCGCGCCGAGCCTCGGCGCGTCGTTGCCGAACAGCTTGATGGTCTGCGCTGCCGAGGCGTCCGTCATGCCGTCATAGGCTTTGTCGCAATAGGCGAAGCCGGCATTCAGCGCCGCGATCAGATCCGCTTTGGATGATTTGGTGTGCTCGATGTCCGGCGCCGGATTCTTCTCCCCGAGCGCGATCGAACAGAACAGGTACTGGGCGTCCGCCACGTGTCCAACGATCTGGCCGTAGCTGCGCACCGTGTCTGTGGGCTTGTAGCTGTAGTTCTCCTCGGGCATTTTGTCCGCGGAACGCAGCAGGATGTCTTTCAACCGTGTGTAGGCCTTCTTGTTCCACGTACTGAGTGGATTATCCGGGGCCGGCGCGGCAGGTTTCTCCTGACCCAGGATGACCCCGGCCGGCACAAGCAGACAGACCAACACGATTCGCAAAATTGTTCGCATGAGTTCCCCTCCTGTACAGGTAGTACGCTAGCCTGCCCGAAAAATTACACCCGCGCCAGCATTTTTGCTGGTGTAGCGGGCGGTGGCACACCTGAAAACTTCCGGTGTGCCTTCCCTTTCGGTTTTGGCATGCCGCCCTGCTTGCCGCAGGCAGGCGCAGGAGGGAACGGGCGGGCCGCTCTTCTCTTTTCTTCCACCGCCGGGCCCTCGGATTCGCTTTGACGGATGGTGTAAACTGCGTCAGCGAGGGTTCGGGAGGCAGTTCGTGAAAGCGCCAATTCTTTACCGAATCGCTTCTGTTCTTCTGCTGCTGTTTGCCGCCGGACATACGTTTGGGTTTCGCCAGAATAATCCGGAATGGCGAGCGGACGCGGTTCTTGGGTTAATGCGCTCCGTCCACTTTGACGCGCAAGGGTTCACCCGGACGTATTGGGACTTCTTCAGCGCGTTCGGGCTTTTTTTCTCCGTTTTTCTTTTGTTCGCGGCGGTATTGGCGTGGCTGCTGGGCGGGCTTCCGGCGGAGACCCTGGCACGTGTGCGAAGCTTTGCGTGGGCGCTCGCCATTTCCTTTGTCGCAGTCACAACTTTTAGCTGGAGATACGCCTTCACCACCCCCCTCGTTTTCTCAACCCTGATTACCGTGTGTTTGATCGCGGCCGCGTGGCTCTCACCGAAAACAGCCTGAACCTTAGATCGGGAACCCTTCCCTTTTTCATGGACATTCAACCTTTAACTTTTGACTTTCAACTTCCGATCCCCGAGGGCGCCACGGCTCGGATTTCGCTGTCCTTCAGCGTCCCTGCCGCGTAACATTCCCGCCAATGATGCTCATCCAAAGGCAGAGGCACTTTTCATTTTCGGATTCCTGTTCACTGATAACTGATTACTTTTGACCGCTTTTCGCTCCGAGAGGAGGGCGCCATGTTTCGCGAACGAGCGCTGAAAGTCGTGCTGGTATTAGTGGGGCTGCTGTTTCTGGCGATGGCTTATCCACTGCTGACAATGCGCCTGGACGAGGCGCTGCAGATGATGATGAGCGTCTACGTCACGCTGGGAATTTTCCTGTTGATCGCAGTGCGGAATCCCACCGCGCATCGCAGCCTGATCGCCTTCGCGGCCTGGTCGAGCATTGCCCACGCCGCGGTCATGGCCGTGCAGTCCTTTTACGATGTGGCCGAACGAGTCCATTTCCTGGTCGGCGTCCTGGCGATGTTGGTCATCGGCGTCGCGCTGATCGCCCTCGCGCCAACAAAACCAAGGATAGCCGTGGCCTGATCGCCGAGTGCTTGCACGACTCCGACAGCAAAAGCCCCCTTCACCCGTTCTAACACCGGGCCTTGCAGCCGGCTCGAATTCTCTATCTCTGCTCCGAAGCTAACGGCTGCCGGCTAGCCGCTATCAGCTTATTTCCTTTTCCCCGGTTTCCCTTTTGTAGCCCCACAGCCTAAACTGTGCTCGCTACTTTTCAAGCGAGGACGGATGCCATGCGAAGGCTGATCGTTGTTGCGCTGTTGTGTTTCGGATTTGGCGTTGCGGCGCGGGCGCAGTACACCGACCGGCAGGCGATTGAGGATTTGGGCGGGCCGCAGGAGTTTGCGGCGCGGCGCGCGGAGTTGATGGCGCAGGCCAAGACCGGCTACACGCTGCTGTTTGCGCGTAACGAGATCGCGGAGGCCACACACTACCGCGAAGACAACGACTTTTACTACTACACGGGCGTGCAGGATCCGGGTGCGGTGCTGGCCATGGACAACGCCACCGGCAAGACCTATCTGTTCGAGCCGCAGCAAGCCGGCCGCACCGCACAGGTCTACGGCGCAAATTTGCTTTCGCAGCCCGAGGAAGCAAAAAAACTCGGCTTCGAGAACGTGCTGCCGATTGGAAATCTCGATCTTCTGCTGTCCACGGCGTTGAGCGCGCATCCGCAAGTGGATCTGTGGGTGCGGCTGGGTTTTCCGGACAAGGCCGACGGGGCGCGCTCCGAAGTAGGCCGCGATCACGCGTGGAAATTCGCGCACCCGTATCACGAGGAGATTCCGCAGGATCTGGCGCCGGCGAAATTGCTTGCGGAACGATATCCCATGGCCAAATTGCGCGACGTGACTTCGTTTATCGATGCGATGCGCAATATCAAGCGCCCGAAAGAGATTGAAGTCCTGCGCCGCAACGGAAAAATCAGCGCGGAAGGCGACCGCGCGGCGATTGCTCACGCCCGCCCGGGAATGCACCAGTACGAAATCGAAGCGCGCGCTTACGATTATTTTTACAGTCATGGAGCGCAGGGCGTGGCGTACCTGGCGATTGTCGGCTCCGGAAAAGACATTAACACGTGGCACTACTTCTCAAACCGGAATGTGATTCAAGCGGGCGACCTTGTGGTGTTTGATTACGGCGCTTCGCTGGATCACATGACGATGGACATCACGCGCACCTTCAACATCAGCGGGAAATTTACGGCGGAGCAGGCGAAATGGTATGCCGTGGACTTGGAATCACAAAAGGCCACGATTGCGCTGCTGAAGCCTGGTCACACCTACGAGGAAGCCGAAGCGGCGGGGAAAGCGGTGTTTGACAAGGCGGGAATCGGGAGCCAGTGGTATGGATTCCCCGGACACTTCGTGGGACTGGCAACGCACGACGTATTGCCTGCAAGCGGCCCGATCAAGCCGGGGCAGGTGGTGACGGTGGAACCCATCGTGGAATTTCCCGACAAGCAGATGCACTTCCGCGTGGAAGACACCATCCTGATTACCGAAGGCGAGCCGGAAATTCTCAGCTCCGCAATTCCCAAGGAAATGGCGGACGTCGAAAAACTGGTCGGCAGCGAAGCCAAAGAAAACTAGCGGCGAGACATCCTTGGAACGCCAACCTCCCGGTTGGCGGCCTCTGACACGCCATTCGGGAGAATGGCGTTCCCAGGCGCTCGACCTTGGGTGCGGGCGTTGTTAGGATACGTCGCAGGGCCATGCCTGCGAAAAAACCAATTAAAAAACAGGTGAATGCGAAACGGCACGAACTTGCCGAATCGCTGCGGGCTTTGCTGCACGAGCGGTTTGGTGTTAGCGCGGGAGAGCGCATCGGTGTGGCGGTTTCTGGCGGCGCGGATTCGGTGGCGCTGCTCCGGCTGTTTGTGGAATTACGGGAAATGTTGGGAGTTGTCGTTTGCGTGGCGCATTTCAACCACAAGCTGCGGGGAAAGGCTTCGGAAGCGGATGAGAAATTCGTCGCAAAGCTTGCGGCGCAACATGGGCTGGAGTTTTTCGTTTCAGATGAAAATGTTGCGGCAAAGGCCAGGCGCGAGCGGGCGAATCTGGAGGACGCGGGGCGCCGGGCGCGTTATACATTTTTCGAGCAACTGGTGAACGAAGGGCGAGTCTCGCGCGTGGCCGTGGCGCAGACCGCGGACGACCAGGCGGAGACGGTGCTGGCTCACATTTTGCGCGGCACGGGATTGGCGGGACTGGCGGGGATTCATCCGGAGGCAGGCAGCGTGTTCCGGCCTCTGCTCGGGATTCGTCGCGCAGCGCTGCGCGCGTACCTTAGAGAGAAACGCCAGGTCTGGCGCGAAGACGCGAGCAACCGGGACGAAACGCGAACCCGGGCGCGCATCCGGCATCAATTGATGCCGTTTTTGGAGAAGAAGTTCCAGGTGCCGGTTGTCGAGCACTTGTGCCGGCTGGCCGAATTGGCGCGAGAGGATAATGCCTTTTTGGATTTCGCGGCCCATCAACGGGTGAATGAGGTTGCGAAAGAGATTGAGGCGGGGATTTCGGCCCCAGCCGGCGAGTTCGCCAGCATCCAGAAAGGGCTGCCAAAAGCGGGCCACAAAGCAGAATCTTCCGAAACAAGCACGCTCGCCTTGAAGAAGCGAATGGTTCGCGAGTTGGTCAAAAAGGTGAAGCCGCGGGCCGGCGAACTGGGGTCGGTCCACGTGGATGCGGTGCTCCATCTGGCGGAAAGCGGCCACTCGGGAAAGGCCCTGCCGTTGCCAGGGGGAGTGGAAGTGCGCCGGGAACGCGACTCGCTGACGTTTCGCGCGTCCGCATCCCATAAGGATCAGACGGAGCCACCAACTTTTTCGCTGATGGTGAATTTGCCCGCCATTGGTTCGGAGTTACGGCTTGATGCATTTTCCCGCATCTTGCGCGTTCGGGTGATTGACTGGCCCCCGGAAGGGCGAGAAACTACTAAGACAGGGGCGGTTCTGGACCCTAACCGGTTGCGTGCACCTCTTGAATTGCGGAATTGGCGTCCCGGGGACGCCATGCAGCCAACCGGCCACCAGAATCGGCGCACACTGGCGCGGCTTCTGAACGAGTTAGGCGCCAACCGCTGGGAAAAAGAAAGCTGGCCGGTGCTGACAAGCGCGGGGAAAGTGGCGTGGGTTCTGGGTTTGCCGGTCGCAGACGGATTTGCAATGGCTGAAGGGAGCCGTGCAGCGGTGGTGATTACAGAGGAATCCTCATCGTGAGCCGTGCAAAGGCTGCTTCCTACTCTGCGGCGCGAATTGCCAGTCGCGTGAAAACGCTGGGGCGGGCAATTTCGCAGGCGTACCGAGGGCGGCGGGTGGATCTTGTGGTGACGATGGATCGCTCGTTCGTGTTCGCGGCCGACCTGGCGCGGGCCATTGATGGGCCGGTGGCGGTGCATTTTGTGCGCGAGGATGTGCGCGACGTTGAAATGGACGGGCGGGCACGGCGCGAAGTTTTTTTCGGGAATCGCCAGACGACCAGCGGCGGCGAGGGCCCCTCAGAGTTCAAGGGACGAGACGTTTTGCTGGTGGACGCGGTGCTGGACAGCGGTGTAACGCAGGAGTTTCTGTTGCGGCGAATCGGCGAGAGCAAACCGCGCTCGCTGCGGCTGGCGGTGCTGCTGGACAAAGCATCGAAGCGTCGCGTGGCACTGGAGCCCGATTACTTTGGCTTCCAGACTGCATCTAACCAAATGTGGTCTGGCTATGGGCTGGCCGGATCGAATGGCCTGGGGCGCAATGGCAAATCTTTGGTAAGCGGCGAGCGGGCAGGCGGCGGGTCCAAGAAGGCGAAGAACCGGAAACGGTAAGGCCGCGGACGATTTTCAGGATTTCTGGTACGGGCTTGATTGTGAGGGCAATGTGAATTCCACGGCAAAAACAATTTTATTCTGGATCTCGATCGTTTTCCTGGGCGTCATGCTCTGGAAACTGGTCTCCGCCAACGGGCAGGCCGCGCGGGAGGAGACGCCGAGCTACAGCGAGTTCATGGCCAAGGTAGACGAGGGAGACGTTAAGGAAGTGACGATGTACCTCTCGCCGAACAGCTACGAGTTGCAGGGCGAGTACGTGCGCCCGGCCAACCGGAAATTCCGCGTCACCGTACCCAAGGAAAACTCGCCGGAGATTACCAAGACCCTGCGGGACAAAGCGGTGCAACTGAGCGTGAAGGAAGTGCGCAGCGGCGACTGGGTCTTAATACTTCTGAATGCCCTGCCCCTGCTGTTACTGGCGGGATTTGTATTTTTCCTGATGCGGCAGATGCAGGCCGGCGGCAACAAGGCTTTGAGTTTTGGCAAGTCGCGGGCGCGGCTGCTTTCCGCGCAGCAGAAGAAGGCGACCTTCAAGGATGTGGCGGGCAGCGATGAAGCGAAGGAAGAGCTGCAGGAGATTATCGAGTTCCTGAAGGACCCGCAGAAATTCCAGAAATTGGGCGGACGCATTCCGAAGGGCGTGTTGCTTGTCGGGCCTCCGGGCACGGGCAAGACTTTGCTGGCGCGGGCGATTGCCGGCGAAGCGAATGTGCCGTTCTTCTCGATTTCAGGTTCGGACTTTGTGGAGATGTTCGTCGGCGTTGGCGCGAGCCGCGTCCGCGACCTGTTCGAGCAGGGGAAGAAGAATGCACCCTGCATCATCTTCATCGATGAAATCGATGCGGTTGGGCGGCATCGCGGAGCGGGCCTCGGCGGCGGACACGACGAGCGCGAGCAGACGTTGAACGCCCTGCTGGTGGAGATGGATGGATTTGAATCGAACGAAGGCGTGATCCTGATTGCGGCGACGAACCGTCCCGACGTGCTGGATCCGGCGCTGCTTCGCCCCGGGCGTTTCGACCGCCGCGTGGTTGTGGCGCGCCCCGACGTGAAGGGCCGTGAAGAGATTCTTCGCGTACACACGCGCAAAGTGCCGCTCTCCGATGACGTGGATCTTTCGATCATCGCGCGCGGCACGCCCGGCTTTTCCGGCGCCGACCTGGCGAACCTGGTGAACGAAGCGGCGCTTTGGGCTGCGCGGCAGAATCGCAAGTTCGTGGCGATGGACGATTTTGAAATGTCGAAAGACAAGGTGCTGATGGGCGTGGAGCGCAAGTCCATGATCCTGTCGGACGAAGAGAAGCGGAACACCGCGTATCACGAAGCGGGGCACGCGCTGGTGGCGGCGATGACGCCGGGCGCGGATCCGGTTCACAAGGTGACGATCATTCCGCGCGGTATGGCGCTGGGATTGACGATGCAATTGCCGGAAGCCGACAAGCACACCTACACGAAGGAATTCCTGGAGGGCATGCTGGCCGTGCTGATGGGCGGGCGCAGCGCCGAAGAAATTTTCCTCGGGCACATCACCACGGGCGCGGGCAACGACATCGAACGCGCCACGGACATCGCGCGCAACATGGTCTGCGAATGGGGCATGAGCGACCTGGGCCCGCTGGCGTTCGGCAAGAAGGAAGAAGCCATCTTCCTGGGACGCGAAATTGCGCAGCATCGCGACTTCAGCGAAGACACCGCGCTGCAGATCGACCGCGAAGTGAAGCGGATCGTGAGCGACGGTTACGAAAAGGCGAAAAGTATTCTTTCGTCGAACCGGGACCTGCTGGACCGGATCGCGCAAGCGTTGCTGGTGCGCGAAGTTCTCGACGCCAATGAAGTGAAGCTGCTGATGGAAGGCAAGCCGCTGCCGGACAAGCCGCGGACGCCTCCGACACCGCCTCCAACGGCCGCGGCACCCGCGACGGATCCCAAGGTAGTCCGGCCGGAGATGCGGCCCGCGCCGGGCTTTACCCGAGGCGATTCCCCGGCGAAAGCCTGATTCAGCTTACAATCCGCTTAGTGTGCTGGGGCACGATCCATCGTGCCCCGTGTTTTTTGTAGCAGGCCGTCAATTCTTGCCCGGATTGTTTTTTCCGGGTTACCATCATCGGGAATGTACACCAAAGGAACCCAAGAGTGTCCGAGACCTCGTTTGTTTTGCTCCTAGTTGCGCTGTCCTTCTTCTCCACCGGCATCCAGGCTCAATTGGCAACGCCCATTCCGCCCCAAAAAGCGGAAATGGAGCAAAGCCAGCCGACTGCAGCGCCAGCCGCTGCGAATGCGCCATACGTGATTGAACTAATTCAGAACAAGCTGACCTTTGAAGCGGATGGTAAAGGCTCGCGAGATACCGTGGTGCGCGTCCGAATAAACGCCGAATCGGCCGTGCGCGATTTTGGAGTGCTCGTCTATCCATTTGCTTCGAGCTTCGACTCGCTGGACGTTCGCTACGTGCGCGTGCGCAAGCCTGACGGAACCGTGGTAGAAACACCGTCATCGGATTTTCAGGAGCTTGATTCGGCCGTCAGCCGCGAAGCCCCGATGTATACGGATCAACGCGAAAAACACATCGCCGTGAAGTCGCTATCGGTGGGCGACCTGCTGGAAGTCAATGTTCGATGGACAGTGCACGATCCTCCGGCCCCAGGACACTTTTGGTTCGATCATTCTTTTTTTACCGCGGGGGTGTGCCAGAAGGAAGTGCTGGAACTCGATTTGCCACGGGAAGTGAAAGTAAGCATAAAGAACGGGAAGGTACAACCGGCGGTCCGCGAAGATGGATTGCGGCGCATCTACACGTATGAAACGTCCAATTTGAAAGAGCCCGAAACCTCAAAAATTCCGGAATGGGAGAAAAATTACCACGGCCTCCAACCTCCGGACGTTCAGCTGTCCTCATTCACCTCGTGGGCCGAGGTCGGAGAGTGGTTCAACTCCCAGATTCAGCCGAAGATCAAGCTGACCCCGGAAATTCAGGCAAGGGCCGATGAACTTACTAAAGGGAAATTGAGCGAAGAAGAAAAGATCCGTGCATTGTACGATTTCGTTTCCACCCGCTTCCGTTATATCGGAATCGATCTTGGGGTCGGACGTTATTCGCCGCACAATGCCTCGGACGTGTTGTCCAATCGATACGGCGATTGCAAGGATAAGCACGCCCTGCTTGCCGCGCTGCTGGAAGCCAGCGGCATCCACGCCAGCCCCGTGCTGATCAGTTCCAAATTCAGGATTGACGCAAAGTTTCCATCGCCCAGCCTGTTCGATCACGTGATCACGGCGATTCCCAAGGGGAAGTCGTACCAGTTTCTGGACACGACTTCGGAACTTGCGCCGTTCGGATATCTTGTTCCCGTGTTGCGCGACCGCCAGGGCCTGGCCAGCCTGGCAACCGGCAACTCCATGCTGGTCACCACACCTTCGACGGAACCGATTCCCGACTACGAAAAAATCGAGGTCACCGGCTCGATTGATGCGAAAGGGACAATGGATGCGAAGATGCGTTTCGAGGACCGGGGAGACGGTGAACTCAATCTCCGCCTGGCCTTTCGAGCGACTCCGGGCAATCGCTGGAACGAATTGACACAAGCGTTGATGCAGCGGATGGGCTTCGGGGGAACAGTAACCGACGTTACGGCGGCCTCGCCTGAAGATACGGGAAATCCCTTCTGGATCGCCTTTTCTTATCATCGTCCCGACTACTCGGACTGGAAAAACCGACGAATCACGCTGCCCTTGCCACCGCTAATACTGCCCGAACTAAATGAGGAGCAGCTTCGCTCCAAAGACGAGCTGCCGCTCGGCGCCTTAAAAGAGATCGATTACAAGTGCTCCATAAAACTTCCGGCAGGTTACACGGCGGATGTGCCGGAGCAAGCAAACCGGAAGACACCGTTTCTGGAGTTCATGTCGAGCGATACGATCCGCAACAATGAGCTCAAGGGAGAGCGTCATCTAAAAATTCTGGAAAGCGAAATAGCCTCGCCCATGCGGCCCGCATACAACGCGCTTGTGAAATCCATCGATGACGCCCAGAACCGATATATTTTCGTGCATGGTGGGCCACTCTCCGGGGTGGACCTCCACTATTCGACGCAGGACGGTGCCGGCGCAATGATTTCGAAACTTGAGGAAGCTCATAAGGCAGACCCGGATGACGCCGAAACACTCGTGCAACTGGGCCGCGCGTACTGTAATGCTGGGAGACCTGCGGATGCCGTCGAGCTGCTGGAGAAAGCCTCCGGCAGCATGAAAACGGTGCCGCCGGAGATTTCC
>Ga0210410_10005355_pt1 | contig 11180 bp, 10 predicted proteins | sample IncBWC4MmetaG_FD_161058 | JGI IMG/M metagenome (GOLD analysis project Ga0210410, IMG submission 161058) | Forest soil microbial communities from Barre Woods Harvard Forest LTER site, Petersham, Massachusetts, United States - Inc-BW-C-4-M | ecosystem: Environmental > Terrestrial > Soil >... | reverse complement strand
GCCGCCAACGCCAGGAACGGCGATGTCATCATCAACCGCAATGGCAAGATGATGCGTCCGAAGCGGCTTGCCAGCAACCTCTATCAGTTCCGTGCCGGCACTGGCGAAGATCGCTGCGTGCTCGACTGCATCACCTCGCTGCAGAACGGTGCCGACCTGCTGTGGATCGAGACCGAGAAGCCGAATATCGAGCAGATCGCCAGGATGGTTGACCGCATTCGCGAGGTGATTCCGAACGCGAAGCTGGCCTACAACAACTCGCCATCGTTCAACTGGACGCTCAACTTCCGTTGGCAGGTGTACGACGCGATGAAGGAAGCCGGCAAGGATGTCAGCAAGTACAATCGAGCCGACCTGATGAAGCCGGAATACGACGATACGCCGCTGGCCATTGAAGCCGACGAGCGCATCCGCACCTTCCAGGCCGATTCAGCAAAGCGTGCCGGCATCTTCCACCATCTGATCACGTTGCCGACCTATCACACGGCAGCTCTGTCGACTGATAATCTCGCGAGGGAGTATTTCGGCGAGCAGGGCATGCTGGGCTATGTGAAGAATGTTCAGCGCCAGGAGATCCGTCAGGGTATCGCCTGCGTCAAGCATCAGAACATGGCCGGCTCCGATATCGGCGACGTTCACAAGGAATATTTCGCCGGTGAAGCCGCTCTGAAGGCGGGCGGCGCCCACAACACGATGAACCAGTTCGGCTAACGCTGGAATTGATCGGTCTGGAGTCTGGCCGGATTCCAGGCTGATCACGCTACTCGGACAACAGGAGACCATGATGACCACAGGCAGCAATTTCTGGGTGATTGGCGGCGAGTTCGGTTCGATGAATTTCCACAAGCTCGTGGAAGGCTCGGCTCAGGTGCAGGGTCCGTTCAAGACCCGCCAGGAAGCCGAGGATGCCTGGCGCGCAGTCTCGGAAGAGAACCGCCACAAGGCCGGCGTCCGCTTCTCCATCGTGGAAGAGCCCTCGCGCGCCGCCTGATCGGTCAAAAAGGGCCGGCATGAAAAGTTCGGGAAACGTCCAACAAAGACAGCGGCCCCATCCGGTTCTCCGGGTGGGGCCGACTGCGTGTCGAGACGCCAAGGCGGATTTTCTTTCTTCACCCTCGCCCCGCTCTTGCGGGGAGAGGGCAGGGTGAGGGGCTGCCTCAACGAGTTCGATTCGCCGAGAGAGCCGCTCACCCGACGCTTCGCGTCGACCTCTCCCCGCAAGCGGGGCGAGGTGAATCCGTAAGCCATTGGGAATAAACGGCCTTTGCGGAAGTTATGGTTGCTGATAGGTTAAGGCCGGCTCAAGACCCATCAGGACAAGGCGATCAGGCGTATGTCAGACGCGGCAAACATCGGAAGCAGTGCTGCCAGCGAAGGCCGTCCGATCCGGCTGCGCGACGCGCTCCGGCAGGCGCGGATCGAGGCCGCCGACCGCACCGGCGTCGTGGTCGACCTGCGCGATGCCGAAGTGGCGCGGCTGGAGATTCTCAACGAGGCGCTGGATCCGCTGTTCGCGCAGATTCCGCCTGAGATCGACCTGTTCGATCGCGGCATCAGCCAGGGCGACACGCCGCGGCTGTGGGTCGACGTCGTAGCACATGTGATGATGGGACGGGACAAGCGCATCTACCGCTTCGTGCAGGACACCCGCTTCGGCCGCACCGTGATCGCCGAATCCCATGAGGTCATCAAGATCGTGGAGGCCGTCACCGATTATGTCGCCCGCCGCATGATCGAGCGCGAGCACGCGCTGGTCGTAACGCCTGCGCCGGCGCCGGCGCCGGCCGTGACCGCGAAGCCGCGCCGCCGCTGGTTCTGGACCTTCGTGCTCGGCTTCATTGCGGGTGCGGTCGCGCTGTTCGCGCTGGCGCTGTTTGAAACATTGCGGAATATCTAGATCAGCCGCGTCTGCCGCAATTGGCGGACGCGCAGCGCGGAGTCGGTACCGCGCACTGTCTGCTCGACCTGCCATGCCGCGCCGTCGCGCTCGATCGAGAAAAGGTTGTAGGCGGCGGCGGGATAGCGGCCATGCGCGACCGCCGACGCCGACGGCACGCCGACCACCGGGATGGTGCCGTTCGGTCCGTCGACCCTGATTGTCGAATGCAAATGATCGTGCCCGTGCAGCACCAGTTCCACGCCATGCTGCTTCAACAACGCCAGCAGTTGGGCCGAATCGGTCAGCCTTTTGACGCGCGAATCCGAACGCAGGGGATGATGGATCAGCAGAACCCGAAACGCGTCTTCACCGGCAAGCCCCGCCAGCATCCGCGCGAGCTGCTGCAGTTGAGCGCGTCCGAGCCTTCCCGTCGCCATCAGCGGTGGCGTCGGCACCGCCGACGACACGCTGATCAGCGCCAGCGGGCCGCGCCGGCGCAGCGACGGAAACGTGACGCTGCCGCCTGGCATGGCGTCGCCGTCGAGATAGCTGTCCCAGGCCTCGGCAAAGCGATGTTGTGTGGCGCGAACATAGGCGTCGTGATTGCCGGGAATCACCGTGACCCTGTCGGGCGCGCCGACGCTCTCCAGCCACGCCCGCGACGGCGCAAATTCGGTTTCCAGCGCCAGGTTGACGAGATCGCCGGTGATGGCGATGTGATCGGGGGTCTGCGCCCGCATGTCCGATACCAGCACATCCAGCACCTCGCGCCGCTGGTATTTGTGCCGGTTGCGCGTCCAGTTGAGATAGCCCAGCGCGCGCTTGCCAAGGAGATCGCGCAACCGCGCCGCCGGCAGCGGCGGCAGATGCGGGTCCGACAGATGGGCCAGCGTGAATGCCGCCATTACGTCACATCCGCCCGGTCGGGGGAGCTTCGGGGACTAGGCCACGGCGCGATCATCTCGTGATATCCTGTGCGTTCCGGCAATGTAATGACAAGCGGGCCGGGCCGTTGCAAGGATCAAACACGGTGGACGAATATCTGATGGTTCGGTGGCAATGAACCTGCAGGCCCTGCGAAGGCGTTTTGAACCGGTGCTGCGGCGGGGCTTCCATCTCTATTGGCGCTTCGCCCGCGGCATGACACTCGGGGTCCGCGGCGTGGTGCTGGACAGGGAGAACCGGGTGTTTCTGGTCAAACACAGCTATGTCGCGGGCTGGCATTTGCCGGGCGGCGGCGTCGAGGTCGGCGAAACCCTCCGCGAGGCACTCACCCGCGAACTTGCGGAGGAGGGCCGAATCGAGCTGCTCGGAGAGCCGGCGCTGCATGGAATCTTCCTCAACCGCCACGTCTCCCGCCGCGACCACGTCGCGGTTTATCTGATCCGGCAGTTCCGGCAGGACCGGCCGCCCGAGCCGAACCTTGAGATCGCAGCCACCGGCTTCTTCGAGGTGGCCGCGTTGCCGGCCGGGACGACCGAGGGTACCCGCCTGCGGATATCGGAGGTGCTCGAAGGCCGCGCGCCGATCGCGACCTGGCGTTAGCCCTTGCGGGCTCGCCGGGATTTGGCGACAAAGCCGGTGTCAGCACCACGTGCCCGGATCGAGTGATGCAATATTTGAAGGCCGCCTGCGGCTTCGTCTGCTTTCTGATACTGGCCAGCAACGTATGGTCGATGTCGCGCTGGAGCGAAGCCCGCGGCGTTTACGACGACGTCTGCTATTTGCGGCAGGCGCATCTGTTCCAGCAATTCGGGCTTGGCGGTCTCGACACCGACCTCTCCCGGGATGACGACCACTATCTGGCTTCGAAGTTGAAGGAGATCGGCTTTTCGACCTGGAGCGATCCGGCGACGATCCCCTGTCACACCTTGATGCCGGCGACGAACAAGCGGGTGCTCCAATATCCGCCCGGCACCGGCCTGGTGCTGGCGCTGTTTCCGCAGGGCTTTCAAGTGATTCCGCTTTACGTTCTCTCGACCGTCATCGTGTTCGGCTTTGCGCTGCTCGGCATTTCATACGCGCGCTCCAGATCTGCTATTTTGCTCACCGCCGGCTTCGGCTGCCTGGCGATCTACCTGATGATCAATCCGGCCAAGGCGAGTTATTCGGTGGCGCCCACGATGGCGGTGTGCGCGCTTGCAGGTTTTGTCACCGCGAGAATCTTTTCCGCCGGTCGACCGCATCGGCTCTTGCTAACCGGAATTGTCGGTTTCTTGATCGGCATCGCCGTCAATTTCAGATTGCCGAACCTGTTCCTGTCGTCCGGATATCTTGTGTTTTTCTTCGTTGCGTTCCTGCTGTCCCGCAAGGTCGAGACGGCCCTGCAGGGCATGGTATTCGGCGCCGCCTTCCTGGTCGGCATGGCGCCGACGCTGGTGGCGAACGCGATCAACGCCGGCAGTCCCTTGCGCACGACCTACGGAGCGGTTGACGTGATGCCGCCCGAACTCAGCTTCAGCGTCATCGCAAGCTACCTCGCTGACATGCAATTCGTTCTGCTCGCGCTGGCGGGTGCATGGACCGCCTGGATGCTGCGGCGGCATCGCGGCGACGGCACGCGGCAACTAGCGCTGGTCACGGCGGCAAACCTGCTGGTGAATTTGGCCTTCTTCCTGACTCACCCCGTCTTCACGCCCTATTATACGATCCCCGTCGCCATGCTCTCGCTCTGGAGCCTGCTGTTTGCGGCCCTGATGCAGCCGGCGAAATCCGTGGAATTGGCTGCGCCGGGACGATGGACCGCGCCTTTGCCAGATGCTATCCCGCGCCCATGAGCGACCTCTCTCTGACGATCCTGGCCGAAACCGCCAATGACGCGCAGGCGATCGAACGACTGCACGAGCGCACTTTCGGGCCCGGCCGCTTCGTGCTGAGCGCCTACCGGCTGCGCGAGCACGTCGATCATTTGCTCGATCTGTCGTTCACCGCCTGGATCGGCACGCTGCTGGTCGGCTCGGTGCGGCAATTGCCGATCTGCATCGGCGACACCAGGGCGTTGCTGCTAGGGCCGTTGACGGTCGAGCCGCCGTTCCGCGACCGCGGCGTCGGCCGCGTGCTGCTCGATCGGGCACTGAAAGACGCCAAGGCAAAGGGCCATCGCCTGGTGCTGCTGGTCGGTGACGAAACCTATTACAGCCGGGTCGGTTTCAAGGCGGTCCCGAAGGGGCGGGCGATCATGCCGGGGCCGGTGGACTACAGCCGTCTGCTGGTAGCGGAACTCGTCGACGGTGCGTTCGCCGATGTGTCCGGCGCGATCCGCCCGGACTGGAGCCTGGCGCGATAGCACGTGTTTCTCAAAAGCAGGTCACGCGCTCGGCGGCGATGTAGCCCAGCAGCAATCCCACTCCGAACAGCAGCACCAGCCCGGCGGCTCCGAACTCGACGCCGCGCATGACCAATGCGCCGCTGCTCTCGCGGCCGGCCGTCATCCGCTGCGCCAGCCCCTTTGCGGAAACTGCAATCACGGCAATGGTTGCGACCGTGATCGCGGTGCCCAGCCCCATCACGAAGGTCGCGGCGACGCCGGCCCAGAACAGTCCCTGCGCCAGCGCGAACACCAGGACGAGAATGGCGCCGGAACACGGCCGGATGCCGACGGTCAAAACCGCGCCGAAACCCCGCCGCCAGCCGCCGGGACCGGAAAGTTGCGCGGGCTCCGGACCATGGGAATGTCCGCAATGTTCGTCGTGGACATGGCCGGGCTCGTCATGCTCCGCAAGCGCATGTCCGGGCATGTGACCGTGAACGGCAATGGCCTGTGCAGGAGCATGGCCGTGATGGTGATGTCGGTGATCGCTATGATCGTGGGCGTGATGTCCATGACCAGCCGCTGCCGCGTGCGCCAGCGCCGGCGCAAGCAATGGTCCGGATCCACCGTAAGATGATCGCAACGCCCGGATGAAGCCGCCGCCCTTGCTCCAGACCAGCCGGATACCGAATGCCGCGATCAGCGTGTAGCTGGCGATCTCGATGACACGTTCCGCGCCGCACATGGTTTTCGCGGTGACATTGAGCAGCCAGGCACCGATCCCGACGATCAACACCGCGATCAGCGATTGCATCAACGCCGAGACGAATGACAGCGCGATACCCCGCCGCGCCGTCTCCTCATTGGCAACCAGGTATGACGAGATGACGGCCTTGCCGTGGCCGGGACCGGCCGCGTGGAATATCCCGTAGGCAAACGAAATCGCAAGCAGGGTCCATACCGCGCTGCCATCCGCTTTGGCAGCGCGAATGGTCGAGGACATTTCGCGATAGAATTCCGATTGTTTAGTCAGTAGCCAGCCGACGATGCCGCCGACCTGCGCGTCGGGCGCCGCAGGGGGACCGCCGAACGGATTTTGCGCCAGCGCGCTGTGCAGAATGCCATCGGCCATGACCGCGATCGCCATGATCGCGAGAAAATTCAACGCAGTCCGTCGGCTTGGTTTCATGCGCGTGATCCTCAAGGACAATCGACGGTGATCTTGTTCGCGAACATTGCGCCGTAATTACTGTTATTTCCGTTCAGAAAATTGGCCTCACCCAATTTCTGGGCCCCGGCCGATCCGTCGTTCGGAAGCTCGATCGCCATCGTGCAAGCAGCCGGCGCCCCGACAAGGCGGATCGGATTTTGCTTCTGCAGCGCAAAGTCCACGAAATAGCTCGGGTCGAAGATCTCGACGACAAGCTGCCTTGTCTGGATCGGAGTCTTGAACGGGAGGGTGAAGTGGAGCACCAGAGCTGCATCCTTGTATTCGAGAAAGTAGTCCGTCGGGGCCAGAAAGGGTTGCTTCTTGCCGTCGACCTTGGCGTAGGTGAAGAAGCCGTATTCCTTCAGGGAGTCCACGTTGGTCTGCGCCAGCGGTGCCAGTTCTTCCCGGGTATAGTTTCCCTTCTTCTTGGCAACGATGCCCTGCAGCGCGTAGGTCGAGAACATGTCATCGAATGTCCAGGCGTGCCGGATGGCTGTCACCGAGCCGTTCGGTCCATAGATCAGTTCGCTCGCCGCGGTGACCCACACATGCGGATGTGCAGTCGCCGGATTTGCCCAGATGGACAGCACGGCAACGCCGACCAGCGCGCGCGCAAGGAATTGGATCGAACGGAACACGGGCAGAGCGCCTTCCCTCCTTGTCGCCGGTGCGGGAAACACAGCGAGCGCCGTGACCGATCAATCCGTCGTTCACAGCTTTTGAGTAACGCCGACGAAGAACCCGCGTCTAGGCCCGAATTGCGGCGCGAACACGCCGATGCCGGAGCCATCCCTGATCTCGTAGATCTTGTCGAACAGGTTGACGACGTCGAACCGCAGCGTCGTCGGCTTGGTCCATCCCGGGAAGAGGTATTCGTGCGAGAGCCCGAGGTTGACTTGGGTGTAGGACGGCAGGTGATCGCTATTGGCAAAGCCGGAGCGAAGTCCGCTGCCGTAGATCATCGAGGCGCTGAAGCGTGTGCCGTTCCAAAGATAGGAAGCACCGGCCGACGCGGTCAGGACCTGGGCATGGTCCGTGTAGATATAGTGATTGGCGATAAAGGCGATTTCGTCTGCCCCGAACAGAAACTGGTTCGATACGATGTTGGTGGCGATCTGTTTTGCCCAGGCGACGTTCCCGTAGGCGCGGAAATTGCCGTTGGTGTAGGTCGATTTGAGTTCGAGGCCCATATTCTCCCCGCGGTCGTAATTGAAGCCGTTCAGAACATAGGCCGCGCCGAACTGGCCGTCGTCGAGCAGGTCGCGCGCGATCTTGTAGTAGCCATCGACGCCGACTTCGAGGCCGGGTACGGGATAGATCTTCTGCACGACGCCGACATCGAATACGTGGGACCGTTCGGGCAGCACGGGACTGTTGAGCGGCACCTCGGGAGTCTGTGTGTTGGCGGGGACGGCGGGCGGTGAAACCAGCGCGAGATTGGTTGGAGCGGCGATCACCTGCTGCGGCGGCGTGAAATTTCGCGCGTAGCCGGCATGGAACGTAGTGCCATCATAGGGTTTCCAGGTCAGACTGACGCGCGGACTGAGCTGGTTGGCATCGACATATTGATACATCTGGTCGAACCGCAATCCGGCGTTCAGGGTCAGTTGATTGGTCATCCTCCACTCATCCTGAAGATAGGTGCCGATGAGCCATCCCGTCTTGGCATTGGAATCGAAGACAGAGAACGGCGCATCGATCGTACCCTGGGTAGGGTCCGTGGGATCGACCAGCGGCAGAACGGTGGATATGTTGTTGACCAGAGAGCGCTCTCCGCTCACGGAAAATCCGAACCGCAGGGTATGGGCAAAACCGACGCGCCAGGCAGTATCTTCCTGAATGCCATTGACGACGCTCTGACGGTAGACGTCCGACGACACGCCGTTGAAGACCAGATCTCCAACCGGGTCAGGGTAGAAGTGCAACTGGCTGTAGCGGTTGAAGTAGGAGACCTGCAAATCGATGTCGTCGATCGATTTCTGGTAGGCGAGGACGTTGAATTGGTTGAACTCGTTCTGATGTTCGTTGAGGAAGGCCGAATCGAAATTGGATACTCCGAAAGCCGTGTTGCTCGGCATCTGCCCGGGATTGTTCGGAATTTGATACGTGCTGTTCGATACGCCGCTCATGAATGTCAGGCGGCTGGTCGGATCGAGCACGGTCGAAAGATAGAGAAAGCCCTTCTCCTGCGCCGTGCGGTCGTGGATCGCTTCATTTGAAGCGGTCGGATTTTCTATGCCCAGGTTACTTCCAAAGTAGCGCCCAGACACAAAATACTGGGTTTGTCCGACCGTGCCGCCATATTCGACTGATGTCGTGATGGTGCCGTGGCTGCCGCCGTAGACGCTGACGCTGCCGGAGTTGTTGAAAGCGTCCGTCTTGGTCTGGATGTCGAGCACGCCCGCGGTGCGCAGGCCGTACTGGGCTGGCAGCGCGCCGGTCAAGAGCGCAAGACTGCCGACGATGCCGGTATCGAGGATCTGCCCGAAGGCGCCGACGCCGTCGGGCAACATGATGCCATTGATGCGATATTGAATGTTGGCGTGCTCGTTGCGCACATGCAATTCGCCGCTGGCAGCCGAGTCCTGCGTGACGCCGGGAAACTGCAACAACACCTTGTCGAGCGTCGCGTTATTTCCCTGCGGCAGCGCTTCGATGTTCTGATGATTGATCTGGTACGAGGTGGCGCCGATCGGAGCATCGATGGTCCGGCGTGCCTCGTCGAATTTGGTGTTTTGACCTGCGACCACCTGCGCCTCGGTCTGCGGCGGCGGCGCGGCGGGCGTTTCGCGGCGTTGGCCCGTGACCACACGCGTCTTGGGGCGGCGCGGCGGTTGTACACGATGCGGTGCCACGACCGTGATACCTGGCAGCGTGGTGTTACCGCCTCCCGCGGGTGCTGCGGTCTGAGACATTGCAGTGCCGCCCAGACCGAGCAGCAGCGACGCTGAGCCGGAGAGGAGGAGTGTACGTCTTGCAAGGAGAGCCATTGTCCCGATCCTGATAAATAAAGTACTGCCGAACCCCCCTCGTTGGCGAATTCGGATAGTGCCTGCCGTCGTCATGCGACGAGCCGATTCCAAGGAACCCGCCGATCGCTGCGCACGGCGAAGCGATCGTTGGGCGTTCATAGAACGACGTCAGGAGATCGGGGGAGCGCGAGGCTGAAAGGCGACGCGGGCCGAGTGCAGATGGACGAACTCGGCGTCGGTGGTCTGGTATAGAAACTCGACAGCCTGCGGCAGCAGCAACAGCGGCGGCGTCGCGAACAGCAGGTTGTTGGCCATCGCCATGACGGCGCAGATCGCGCAGATATCGCCGGGGTGCTGGCCCGAATCGTGATCGGGCCCCGGCTGCGGCTGGGTGGCTTGACTGTCAGCCGTGGCTGCGGGAAGGCCGTTGGCGTCATAAACGCCGGTCTGCAGCGGGGCGGACTGGATCGCGGGCGCGGCCTGCGCGACACTTCCGTGGAAATGTCCGAACGACAGCCCAAGCTGGACGACAAGCGCAAACAGCGCGAGCCGCGAGCCATGTCTGATGTTCGATCGGAACCACTTCATGCCGACAAGCGCCCTGCGTCGGACGGCCAAGTTATCCCGGCCCCTCCGACGTTATAATATAACATCGCAGGGAATGGCCGAGGGTGTCAACCGTAGTCGCTTCGCGCACGGCGACAATCTCGCGGAGCATGCGTGATTCACGCAATGTGAGGCGCTGGCGATTGCTTGCTCAGCGTCCCTCGCGCAGCCATGTGGCCGCAAAACCGCCGAGCAGCAGCAGTAGACCGATCAGGCCGGCGAACAGAGGCAACACGCCGACGCCCTTGACGACGCTGGCGTCGCGCATCCGCACCCCCATCCAGCCGTCGCCGCGGAATACGCTCGATGCGCGCACCGGCACGATGCGGGGAAGATCGATGCTGGAGCCATCGACAATGCGCCGCACGTCGCCGCCGGTGGCTTGCGCCAGCGGCTTGAGCATCTCGGTCGTGGAAGTGACTTCCGAAAACTCCTTCGGGTTGGTCGGCCCGACATTGATCAGCGCTTTCAGCGTGCCGTCGGTCGCCTGCCACAGGCCGAGTTCGTTGGCGGGAAGCGTCGAACGCCACGTTCCCGGCTCGCTTTCGCTCAGCGTCATCTGGCGCGTGGCCCCGGTCGGCGAGGTCACCGTCACCGGTGCGACGCTGTCGGCCATGGTCTGGCGCAGCACCACCAGATCGTGGCCCTGGACCTGCAGGCGCAACGCTTCCTCGTCCAGATCAGGCTGCTTCATCAGCCAGTGCGACATCCGCCGCAACAAATCGAGATGCGGGCCGCCGCCCTCATAGCCGCGCGCCCACAGCCAGATATGGTCCGACAACAGCAAGGCGACGCGGCCTTCGCCATATCGCGACAGCAGCAATAGCGGCTTGCCGTCGGCGCCGGTCATCAGCGGCGGCGTGGTCGCGTTGCGGGTATCGACAGTGCGGAAGAAGCGGCTCCAGTGCGGCGGCTCGGAGGCGGAACCTTCCAGTCCGCGCGTTACCGGGTGGCGCTTTCCGGCGTCGCTCAGATGTGCGTAATAGGGCTTCTCGGTGACGCCGACGGGCTCCGCCGGCAGCACCGAATCCAGCGGCGTGCGCCAGATGCTGGTGGTCGATGCGTAATCGGGACCGGCCGAAACCAGCACCGCGCCGCCGGCGCGCACGTAACGTGCGATATTGTCGAAATAGGCGATCGGCAGCACGCCCTGACGGGCGTAGCGGTCGAAGATGATCAACTGGAATTCGTTGATCTTCTGCTGAAACAGCTCGCGGGTCGGAAACGCGATCAGCGACAATTCGTTGATCGGCGTGCCGTCCT
>Ga0210410_10005353_pt1 | contig 11182 bp, 7 predicted proteins | sample IncBWC4MmetaG_FD_161058 | JGI IMG/M metagenome (GOLD analysis project Ga0210410, IMG submission 161058) | Forest soil microbial communities from Barre Woods Harvard Forest LTER site, Petersham, Massachusetts, United States - Inc-BW-C-4-M | ecosystem: Environmental > Terrestrial > Soil >... | reverse complement strand
ATTCTTCAAATGTCTGTACCTTCAAAGTTCGTGTCAGGAACGAAACCATGCGGTCGTTCGTAGCGAAGCCGTAGCGCGAAAGCGTCCAGCGCGCGAAGGTAGTGAAGCGAACTTTGTAGGCGACTTCTTCCAGTTCCGCGATGGTGACTCCGCTGCAATACGCGGCGCCGATCAGCGCGCCTACACTGGTACCCGCAATCACGCGAACCGGAATGCCTTCTTCTTCGAGGACCTTCAGAACCCCAACGTGTGCGATGCCGCGGGCAAAGCCTCCGCCCAGGGCGAGACCAATCGCGGGAACGCGCTTGGTTTCGGCCGCCGCACTTGATGTGCGAGACAGTTCGCGTCCGAAGGCTTGCACAGACCGGATAACCTTGGCCAGACGCTTCACGGGGCCCGCACTCCTGGTTTGCCGCTGTCGCAAACCATCTGTCTACATATATAAGATGCCACGAACCCCCCTTTCGGCTACAGCACCATTGTGCTATGGAGTGGGTTACGTGAGAATCCGGACGGCGTTACCGGAGTTTCTGGACCGATTCGAAAGACCGATTCGAACGAGTGACTAACTCCTGTAATCCTGTTAACTTGCCGTCTGTGGCCACGGGTGGCAGGCCCGATTTCTCAGTCCAAACGATCCCTTGGAACCCAGGGATATGGGGCCTCGCCGAGGGTTCGGCAGGCCCTGTCCCGTGGTTCCGATGGTGCAGGCGCGCTATGATCCAGGATTCGCTCAATGGGAAAACCGCCGCGGCGCGCCCCCATTACGATCGAGGAAACGCAAGATGCCAAGCTTCATCGGCGCCATTGATCAGGGGACGACAAGCTCGCGCTTTATCGTGTTCGATCGTTCCGGACGCATCGTGAGCACGGCTCAAAGAGAGCACGAGCAGATCTATCCCAAGCCGGGATGGGTCGAGCACGATCCAGAAGAAATTTGGCGTCGCACGGATGGTGTCATCCAGGAAGCAATGGAAACTCGCGGGCTGCGGCCGGAAGATCTGGCCGCAATCGGAATCACCAACCAGCGCGAAACCACCGTGGTCTGGCACAAGCGAAGTGGGAAGCCCGTTTCCAACGCGATCGTCTGGCAGGACACGCGCGTTGCTCCCGCGGTAGCCGAGTTCGCTGCGCTTGGCGGACAGGACCGCTATCGCACCAGGACCGGCCTTCCGCTCGCCACCTATTTCAGCGGCCTCAAGATTCGCTGGATTCTCGAAGAAATTGCGGGCACACGCGCACAAGCTGAAGCCGGCGATCTTCTCTTTGGCAATATCGATACTTTTCTGATCTGGCATCTCACCGGTGGACCGCAGGGCGGCGTCCACGTGACCGACGTGACCAATGCCAGCCGCACCCAACTGATGAACCTCGACACGCTGCAGTGGGATCGGGACATATTGAAAGACTTCGGCATTCCCATCCAGTTGCTGCCGAAGATTGTTTCGAGCAGCGAAGTCTATGGCACCGCTCACCTGCCGGCGATTGAGGGCGTTGCGATCGCCGGCGACCTCGGCGATCAGCAAGCCGCTCTGGTCGGTCAGGCCTGCTTCAAGCCGGGAGAAGCCAAGAATACCTACGGCACCGGCTGTTTCATGCTCATGAACACCGGGGAAAAGGCGGTGCTCTCGAACTTCGGCCTGCTCACCACGCTCGCGTATAAGTTCGGCCCGAAGCCGGCGTGCTATGCGCTCGAAGGGAGCATTGCCATTACCGGCGCCTCGGTGCAATGGCTTCGCGACAATCTCGGACTCATTGAAAAGAGTTCAGACATCGAGGCGCTCGCCCGAACCGTAAGTGACAACGGCGGCGTTTACTTCGTTCCCGCCTTCTCCGGTTTGTACGCGCCATATTGGAAGGGCGACGCGCGCGGCGTGATTGCCGGTTTGACTCACTTCGTGAATAAAGGCCACATCGCCCGCGCCGTGCTGGAGGCAACCGCGTTCCAGGTTCGCGAGGTGGTCGACGCCATGGCCAAGGACTCAGGCATCACGCTCGACGTGCTGCGCGCCGACGGTGGAATGGTGGTGAACGATCTGCTGATGCAATTCCAGTCCGACATTCTGGCGAAGCCGGTCGTTCGTCCGAGGGTGAAGGAGACCACGGCTCTCGGCGCTGCCTATGCCGCCGGACTGGCAGTCGGCTTCTTCCATGATACCGACGAACTCGTCGCCAACTGGGCAGTCGACCAACGGTGGGAACCGAAGCTGGACGAAGAATCTCGCGAGCGGCTTTATCGCTTTTGGAAAAAGGCGGTGACGCGCTCGTTCGATTGGGTGGAATCGCCGTAACGGAATCGCCGCAGAGACGCGGCTTGCCGCGTCTCCCGGCCGATCAGATTCGAACCAGGGGTTTCGTATCAGGGTATCGCTTTCGCGATACCGCAAGTGGCATGATCGAACGCCCCTTTAGGGGCTGGGCGTCGTACGCTGTCACATTTTTTGCACCCGGTGCTCTGAGAAAGCGACGATGCATCTTTTGAAAAAAACGGGGAGGTCCACACACGATGTACGGACCATTTTTTGGCGAATTCATGGGCACTCTGGTGTTGATCTTGCTGGGCGATGGCGCTGTTGCCAATGTTCTCCTGAAGAAATCGAAAGGTGAAAACTCCGGCTGGATCGTCATCACGACGGCATGGGGAATGGCCGTGGTTGCGGGCATCTTCACAGCCATCGCGTTCGGCAGCCCCGGCGCCCACATTAACCCGGCGATCACATTGACGGTGGCAGTTCTATCGGGAGACTGGTCGAACGTCGGCCTCTTCTGGTCCGCGCAAATCCTGGGAGGCTTCGCCGGCGCCAGTCTGGTCTGGCTCGTCTACCTGCCTCATTGGAAAGTGACGCCCGACGCGGAGGCAAAGCTGGCGGTTTTCTGTAACACACCGGCCATCCGCAACCTTCCCGCAAATCTATTAAGCGAAATTATCGCCACCACCTGCCTGATTGTCGTTGGTTTCAGTTTCGGGAGTCCGGCGGTGTCAACCACCGGCCTTCCGCTTGGCTTCGGCCCGTGGTTGTGGGGAGTTTTGGTGTGGGCCATCGGCTTGGGTCTCGGCGGACCGACCGGATATGCGATCAACCCCGCTCGTGACTTTGGCCCGCGCGTGGCTCACGCTATCCTGCCCATCAGCGACAAGGGGAGTTCAGATTGGGGATACGCGCTCGTACCGATCATCGGCCCGTTGATCGCTGGCGGCATCAGTGCCGCAATTATCAAGCTAGTGGGTATCCGGTGATCGGGATCTTTGCCGTGAGGACTCTGGTTTCCCCTGTGTTCCCCTGTGCGCTCTGTGCTGAAGCCTCTGACGTATTAGCTCGCAAAAGAAACCGTCAAGCGAGGACGCCATGAATCGCTTCAACATGTGGCGCAGCATCGAGGCGCATCCCAAAGCCTGGGACATGCTCGTCGTCGGCGGAGGAGCAACCGGAGTAGGCGTCGCGATCGATGCCGCCTCGCGCGGCTACGATGTGTTGCTGCTCGAGCAGAGCGATTTCGGCAAAGGCACCTCCAGCCGGAGTACGAAGTTGGCCCACGGCGGCGTGCGCTACCTGGAGCAGGGCAATATCGGCTTGGTCATGGAAGCGCTCAAGGAGCGCGGACTGCTTCTGCAAAACGCGCCCCACCTGGTGCACGACCTCGCCTTCGTCGTGCCGAACTACGATTGGTGGGAGGCGCCTTTCTACGGTCTCGGCCTGAAGTTGTATCAGTTGCTGGCCGGTAAATATGGATTTGGCGTCTCGCGCATCCTCTCAAAAGAAGAGACGCTCGAACATCTGCCAACATTGAAGACCGAAGGCCTGCGCGGCGGCGCGGTCTATTACGACGGACAATTCGACGACGCCCGGCTGCTCATCCACATGGTGGCCACCGCTTACGAGCAGGGCGCCACATTGCTGAACTATGTCGAAGTCACGGGGCTGACGAAGGACGCTCAGGGATTTGTGGAGGGCGTCAGCGCACGCGACATCGAAACCGGCAACGAATTTCGCGCCACCGCGAAAGTTGTAATCAACGCGACCGGCGCTTTCACCGACCGGCTTCGGCTCAAAGCAGAGCCCGACGCCAAGCCGATGATTGTCCCCAGCCAGGGTATTCATCTGGTCTTCGATTCGAGCTTCCTGCAAGGTGAGAGCGCGATCATGGTTCCGCACACCAGCGATGGCCGCGTGTTATTCGCGATTCCGTGGCACGGTCACACGCTGGTGGGAACCACCGACACTCCCGTTGCAACCGCAACGCTCGAGCCGGTCGCCATGGAGCAGGAAATCGAATTCATCCTCGCGACCGCCGGGCAATACCTGACGAAAGCGCCTACGCGCGACGATGTGTTGAGCGTATTCGCCGGGATCCGGCCGCTGGTGCGCGCTACGAACGTGACGAACACTGCGGCGCTGTCACGCGATCACGTCATCCACATCGATCGCTCCGGCATGGTCACCATCTGCGGTGGAAAATGGACGACGTACCGGCACATGGCCGAGGATTGCGTCGATCAGGCAGCCACTCTCGCGCAGTTGCCGGAAACGCCGTGCGTGACGCACCACTTGCACATCCACGGCTTCCACGAAATAGCGAAAGAAGACGCGGCGAAAGGAGACGCCGCGAAACCATTCGGCTCGCTCGCCGTCTATGGTTCGGATTTCCACGAGATTCGCAAGCTCATCGAGACTGACGCCAGGCTTGGCGAACCGCTGCACGCGGCGCTGCCCTACGTGAAGGCCGAGGTGATCTGGGCAGCGCGACACGAAATGGCCCGAACCGTGGAAGACATTCTCGCAAGGCGCACGCGCGCGCTGTTCCTGAATGCGCGCGCAGCCCTCGCAATGGCGCCCGCCGTCGCGGATTTGATGGCCTCAGAACTGGGTTGGGACGAGGTCATCCGGACGAAACATTTGGATGCCTTTTTCGACGTTGCTTCGAACTACGTGCTTCATCCCCGTGCTCCCCGGTGAAAATCAGCGGAGCCTCCACCACCGACGACATCCTCAACCTGATCTTCGGGACGTTCTGCGCTGGAAAGTGAAAAACAGCTCTCGGTCGAAACTGAGCAATGGTTGCTTTACGGCGCTGGTACCTTCTCCGCCTTCTCGTCGTTCAGGTCAAGGCCAAACGTCGGATGCTCGAAAGTCCCTGATATTCGCACCGGAACAATTTCTCCTTTGCGTTTCTTCTTGAAAAACGGCTCCATTATCTTCAGCAAAAATGCCTTTGGCCCACTGGTCGTGTTCGAGATCTTGGAATCCACTTCGAGCTGGCCGCGCAGATCAATGTTGTGACTGATCAGGTTATAGGTTCCCTTCATGCGGGCGGCTGCACCGGGCACGCCGAATGACAGATCGGAGAATCTCGCCGTTCCAGCGACCAGGTTGACTTGCCCTTTCAAATCGGTAAGTACGGTCTCAGGATCGGCTGGGTCTTTTTCGCCCCGCGCCCCCGCGCTTAGCTTGTCGACGCCTTCCTGAGTGGACGGTTTGGCAAAGGCTCCCCCTGCAATTCCAAAGCCGCCCAGCAACTTCACTTTTTCCAGAAACCTCTGTTTCCCCGGAGGAATTTCGGCTCGACCCTCGAATCTCACGCTGCCCGACATGGGCGCTCGGCTCGCTTTGACAAATAACAAGAGAATATCTTCAATGCGCGCCTGGCTCGCCCTCAACTCGATCAGCGCGGTTTTCCCTTTTCCATTCTGGGAAGTGGCGATACTGCCCTGCGCGACAACGTGTGTCTTCCCGAAATCGGCCTCCACGTGCTGTAGAAACGTATCGCCCTTGGTCGCATCGACGTAGGCGCTGAATTCCGTTTTCAATCTCACCGGATGTCCCCCCGATTTCACTTCAAAGTCCGGAGCGTCGGTGGCGCCCGATAGGTCGATGTGAGCTAGCTTGCCGCCAAACTTCCCGGTTGAAGACAGGGCGCCCGCGATGCCTTTGTATACGCTCAAATCGGCCTGCTCAAATCTGTATTCACCGGAAATCGGCGTCTCGCCCGGATCGCTCTGGTTCCAGAGTCCGAACTTTCCCTCGGTGATGACTTCTCCCGGGGGCTCGGGATTGTGCACTTTCATGCGGTAGCTGAGAGGTCCTTTCCATCCCACGTCGCTCAGGAACGCTTCGTGAATGTCGAAACGCAAAGGTTTCTTGTCGGGATTGCGGGAAGCAAACTCAACGGACGCGCCATTGGCGACAATTTCGTCAACCGTAATTTGTGAACGCGTGGTGTGAAACGGCTCTCCGGTACCAAGGGTCGGGATAAATACGCGCATACCCTCGGCGGTAATGCGGCTGACCCTATGGGAGAGAAGGCCAAGATAACTGGCACGAATCGAAACCTTCTCAATGGTGATGAGTGGCTTGGCTTCGGCGTTGCCGTGGTGGAAAACAACTCCTTCCATGATGCAGCCGGGAGTCGGGAAATACCTCTCATGAAAGGCGCGAACTTCGACCTCGCTGTCGCTGGCCTCTCGCAAGTCCTGAAGCACCCGAGCCTGCGCCAAAGGCCACTGCCGGCTCAGTCCCAGCGCGATCGCGGACAGCGCTACGCAAGCCGCGACCACAATCACGATCAGGGGGAGCCTGCCAGAGCGTTGTCCCTTGTGCCGCGCCCGGACGTCATCGGCCGGCATCGTTGAAACGGGAGACATCACTATGTTTGAGGCCGATGCCGGGCATTGAGTTGCCGTCGAAAACTTCGCGGTTCCTGCAACGTCGAACGAAGCAGAGGTTCTCAGGCGCGTAAAAAGCTCAACCAAAACGGCCGCGTCGCATGCCTTGTCCAAAGGCACGCCCGTTTCGTGAGCGACGAGCGGAGTTTCAAGGAGCCTTTCTTCATGACTGACGGAGCCGTCTTTCAAAGCGGAAAGTATGGTGTAAGCCCCATTTCCCTCGTCAATCGGGCGATTCCCCGTAGTGTGAACGCTCGGTTAAAAAATTCGGTTACGAGTTCGCTCCAAGATAAAGTACTGACCACTGTTCCCTCGCTCTACGCCTTCAAGTACCACGGCACATTGACAATATTGATCCGCTCATCCCCACCCAGCAGAAGCAGCGCCGTCAACATCTGACCGCGCTGATTGTGCAGAAATAGTGATACCAGTGCCGCTCCACCATCGTCGCTATCACCACCGCGACCGTCCGATCCGCATTCTCCTTCTCCACCTTCAACACATAGTCCACGATCGGATGCACCACCAGCCGAAACGGCGAGGGCAATGCCACCAGCTTCGGAACCGGCGTCCCCGCCGGCGGATCTTCCGCCCATTTCCACGCCGGCCGATCTTCATCCGCATCGCACATCACATGCAAGGCCTCTACATCCGGAGACAGCGTCATCGCAAACTGCAGCGCCTTCTCCGTTGCCGCATTCCATTGGTCCACTGGAACAATCACAATCGGCGGCTTTAGGTTTTGCGTAGTCAAAACCATCGCGCTCGTCAGCGCAACTTCTTTCCCCACCCGTTCATAATGACGCCGCACCCTGCCCATGAACACCAACATTGCCGGCAACAGGAGCAGCACCACCACCCACGCTCCCTCGGCAAACTTCGCCACCACAATCACCATCACCGTGATCCCCGTGGCCAAGGCACCAATGCCGTTGATCAGCATTCCGCGCGCCGCCTCGAATCCCGACGCTGTCCTCCGCCAATGCCCGACCATCCCTGCCTGCGACAAGGTGAACGCCATGAACGCCCCCACTGCAAACAAAGGGATCAACCGGTCCGTCACTCCTCGAAACAAAATCAGCAACAGCCCCGCCAGAATCGCCAGCGCCCAGATCCCCTGCGAGAACACCAGCCGCCGTCCCCGCGTCGCCAGCGAATGCGGAAGATAATCATCCCGAGCGATCATCCGGCACAGCCGGGGAAAATCCGCAAACGACGTATTCGCCGACAAACACAGCACCAGCAAGACCGAGAACATCGTCACATCGTAAAAAATCCCTTTTCCGGCCACCGCCGCCGTCACCATCGACAGCACACTCTGATACCCCGGCGCCCCCGGATCCGTAGCCATAATTCCGTAGTACCGCACCAGCACCGCAATCCCGCCGAGCAGCACAATCAGAATCGCAATGATCGCCGTCAACGTAGCCCGAGCCGCCGGAACCACCGGCTTGCGAAACGCCTGCACTCCATTACTAACCGCCTCCACCCCAGTCAAAGCCGTGCACCCCGAGGCGAACGCCTTCAAAAGAATCCACGCTCCCACCACCTGCAACGCCCCCGGCGCACGTCCGGCCGCTTGTCCCAATGCCACCACCGCCACCGGATGTCCTCCCGACTCGATCACCTTATAAAGCCCAATCAAAATCACCACAGCCAAAGTCCCCACGAAGAAATACGTAGGAGCCTCAAACGCCGACCCCGCCTCCTTTACTCCCCGTAGATTGACCATCGTCAATATAACCAGCACCGCGAGACACATCGCGAGCGTGTGCGGCTGCAAAGAAGGCACCGCCGACACCAGCGCCCCAATTCCCGCCGAGATGCCCACTGCCACATTCAGCAGGTAATCGATCATCAAAGCCGCGCCCGCCAGGAGACCCGCCCGGTTCCCCAGGTTCTCCTTAGCGACCGTGTACGATCCCCCTCCCATCGGATAAGCCGCAATCGTCTGCCGATAACTGAAGTAGACGATTACCAGGAGCCCAATGATCGCCGCCGTCAAGGGCACAATGTACCGGACCCCGACCAGCCCCAAAGGCAGCAAAATCGTCAAAGCCGCCTCCGGCCCGTAAGCCGCCGAACTCAAAGCATCCAGTCCAAACGTAGGAATCCCCTGCGTAGGAGTAATCCGCTCCCCCTCGTCCTCGGAAGAAGCCAGTGGCCGCCCAAACAAGACATTAATGAATCCCATATCCCCTCACACCCAGCGACAATAACAAAACCAGAGACGTCCGCAAAACCATCAATACCGGTTGAGCGATCGCTCGTACCAGCACCTTCCCAACTCTTAAACTTGCAACTCTCAGCCCCATGTCATCCCGAGCGCAGCCATGCCAAGTGCGAAGCGCTCGGCGCAGTCGAACGACCCCTACACCCTTCCATGCCTCGCGAGTGCATCGGCCATGGCAGTGGCATGGGCATTTTGCTGCAATGGCAACAGAAGCAGAACGAGAAAGCGCAATGCGGCAGGTGGTCGGTCCTTCGACCACGAGTGCTTTTCCCGGGCGCTGCCCTGCGCTGAGAGGAATCTAATTCTTGCGTTCGGGTGGCTGAACCAGCTCCGGAATCCGCGCAATCGCCGCAGGATCGGGCGGCTTGAGATTGAGTTCCTTGACCAGGAACGCGATGCGGTCACGGCGAGCCTCCGCATTCAGCGCGTGCGGCGCCTCATAAAACTTCAGAACCTTCGGTTCGCTGATGATCGCGAAATACGCGCGCGCCCGCTCCGGGGTCAGGAAGTCCTCTTTCGTTGCGTATTGCAGAAAGACCGAGGCCGGCGCAGCATGTGCGACGTACTTGCCTTGATCGAGCCAAGCGTACTTGTTGACGAAGGCGTCCAGCTTCTCCGGGCCAACTTGTTTCCGGAATTCCTGCCAGTCTTTGGACTTCATGTCCACCTCGTCCGAGAGGTTGCCCGCCATCAGCACAAACGCCTTGAAACGCTTGTCGATTCCCGCCAGAAACGCGCCGGTTGCGGCGTTGTAGCTGTGGCCGACATAGGCAAGCCGTTTCGCATCCACGTCGCTGCGCGCCAGCAGCAGATCGGCGCCTCGGCGCATATCGAGAATCTGCTGGACACGATCGTTGATCTGCGCATCGCCAAGCGGATCGGGATCGCGCACAAACCCCGGTCGTGCGATGGGGCCATCGGTCAGCAGCGAAACTACGCCTGAACCCGCCAGCGCCACCGCTTCCTCGAGAAACTCCTTCCGGTTCAGAAATGGCGAGCCCTCCTGATACCAGTGTCCCCAGATCACAGCAGCAAAAGGTCCCTTGCCCTTGGGGGCGACCAGATACGCCGGCACGCGTCCGCCCTTCGGGCTGGCATAGGAAATGTCTTGGATGGCGACGTCGCCGCGCTGTTCGACGCCGGCTTCCTGCACGTCGAGTGGAGCTTTCTGGTCGTAATCAAAGTGGCGCAGCAGTTCGGCATCCTGAGCCAAGAGCTGAGCCAAGAGAGTTGAAACGAACACAAGGATTGCAGCCAGCGCACGCGCCACGGCAGACCTCCGAAAAAGAGCGCCTGCTATGGTACCCCGATTTTTGTAGCGCGGGCACTCGACCCCGGATTGTCCCCCGAGAAGGTATTTGCTTTCCATTCGCCCTGTGGCATACTGCGTGCCAGTGGCAAACAAAACGACGCAGCAGCTCAGCCGTCGAATGAAATTCATTTTCAACCCGGTTTTCCTGTTGTGCTCCTCATACATCCACCGGCGGAAGAGGTTTGCGATGCAGCGCACTCACCCGTTGTCTTGTCCGGGCCGCGTTTTCCTACGCGCTCCACAAGCAGTCCTACATCTCCACACAATCTACACAGCCAGGTTGGGTTTTTCTATTGCGAGACCGGGGCCCGGTAGCGCATTCTTCAGTCCGCACCCAACAAATTTCATCCTGTGCGACGTTGAGTTCTCCATTCGAACATGTTTATGGACCCTCACGGTTCGCACAGAGCAGTCACCACTGAAAGAGGACGAAAGGCAATGAGAGAAGTCGTTCGCAGCGGCCGCAGGGCCAATTTCTATACCACGGAAAACAGCTTCATTGATCACTATGCGCGAGACGTAGGGACAACCGGTGTGGCCGTCTATCATGTGCTTGAACGCCATGCGAATTGTGATACGCATTCAACATGGATTGGCACCGCCAAAATGGCGGAGCTTCTAAATCTTGACCAGCGCACAATACAACGCACGATCAAAAAGTTGGAGAGCCTTCGACTTATTCGCATCGTTCGATCCGCGAATTTGACGGTTTATTACATTGTCCCCGTGCCGCCCCGCACCAAAACCGCGTCAATCCCTCTCTTTGATGAACTGTATGAGCCAATGCAAGATCAAAGCGACACCGATGTCGTGAGTACGACACGGCCGTCGCGGCCAGCGACAATTATGTCGCATAAGGCGACCCTCATGCCGCCGGCCAACGACATTCACGTCGCCCCATATAAGGAAGAACAAGACTTACTGAACAAGACTTATCAACAAGAGAACCCCGAGGAAAATGAAACCGCGCAACGCG
>Ga0210410_10005352_pt1 | contig 11183 bp, 9 predicted proteins | sample IncBWC4MmetaG_FD_161058 | JGI IMG/M metagenome (GOLD analysis project Ga0210410, IMG submission 161058) | Forest soil microbial communities from Barre Woods Harvard Forest LTER site, Petersham, Massachusetts, United States - Inc-BW-C-4-M | ecosystem: Environmental > Terrestrial > Soil >... | reverse complement strand
GTCATGGGGCGCGACGCCGTCTGCGGCTCTGGTTGATCTGCGTGCGCAGCGCTTCGGCTGCGGCGCGTGCGGCGGCAGCGAAGTCGGCCCCCGCGGCGGTGCGCGAGCCGTAGAGGATGCCGCGCGAGGAGCTGACCAGGAGACCGGTGCCGTCCGGTGTCTGGCCGTTCTCGACCGCCTGTGCCACGTCCGCCCCCTGCGCGCCGGCGCCGGGCAGCAGCAGCGGCATCTCGCCCACGATGCGGCGCACCTCGGCGAGCTCGCGCGGATAGGTGGCGCCCACCACCAGCGCGCAGTTGCCGCGCGTGTTCCAGCGCGTGGCGGCGAGCTCCGCGACCACCTGATACAGGCGCCGCGCGCCGACCTCGAGGTCCTGCAGATCGCGCGCTCCGGGATTGGAGGTGCGGCAGAGGATCACGACGCCCTTATCGGCGTGCCTGAGGAACGGCTCGAGCGAGTCACCCCCGAGGTAGGGATTCACGGTCAGCGCGTCCGCGCCATAGCGTTCGAAGGCCTCGATGGCGTAGCGCTCGGCGGTGTTGCCGACGTCGCCGCGCTTGCCGTCGAGGATCACCGGAATCCCCGGGTAGGTCCGGTGCACGTACTCGATCGTGCGCTCGAGCTGGTCCTCGGCCTCGTAGGCGGCGTAGTGCGCGAACTGCGGCTTGTAGGCGCACACCAGGTCGTGGGTGGCGTCGATGATGGCCTTGTTGAACTGGAAGATCGGCGACGGCGCGGCGGCGATGTGCGGCGGAAAGCGCTCGATCTCGGGGTCGAGCCCCACGCACAGGAGCGAGTCGTTCTTTTCCCAGGCGCGCGCGAGCTCGAGCGTGAAGGCGCTCATGCGACCCGCGGCGCGCCGGCACGCTCGCGCTTCTTCAGGTGCACGAGCAGGATCGACACGGCCGCGGGCGTCACGCCCGGGATGCGGCCCGCCTGCCCGAGCGTCGCCGGACGCGCCTCGGTGAGCCGCTGGCGCACTTCGTGCGACAGCCCGGCGAGCGCACGGTAGTCGAGGTCGGCCGGGAGCCGCGTCTCCTCGTTGCGCCGGGTGCGCTCGATTTCTTCCTGCTGCCGCTCGAGGTAGCCGGCGTAGCGGGCCCGCACCTCCACCTGGGTGCGGATCTGATCCGGCAGGCGCGAGTCGATCGGGAGAACGGGCTCTTCGTCGTCGCTCTCGGGGAGCCACTCGGGAGGGCCGGTCACCTCGAGGAGCGCCTCGTAGCTCACGCCGGGGCGACGCAGCAGCTCGAAGGCGGAGGTGTCCTGCGCCAGTGGCCCGCCGAGCACCCGGGCCGCCCAGTCCGGGGACAGCTGGCCGGGCTTCAGGCGCAGCTCCGAGAGGCGCTCGATCTCGAGATCGGTGAGGTACTGCTTGATCTCGAACAGCCGCCAGCGGTCTGAGTCGACGAGCCCGAGCTCACGCCCGATGGGCGTCAGGCGGGCATCGGCGTTGTCCTCGCGCAAAAGCAGCCGATGCTCGGCGCGGCTCGTGAACATGCGGTACGGCTCGCGCGTGCCGCGCGTCACCAGGTCATCGATGAGCACGCCGAGGTACGCCTCGCTCCGCTTCGGCACCCAGGGCTCCTGCCCGGCAACCGCGCGGGCGGCATTGATACCGGCGACGAGGCCCTGGGCGGCAGCCTCCTCGTAGCCCGTCGTGCCGTTGATCTGCCCGGCGAAGAAAAGTCCCGTGAGCGCCTTCGTCTCGAGCGAGCTGCTCAGGTCCCGCGGGTCGAAGTAGTCGTACTCGATCGCATAGCCGGGGCGCGTGAGGTGTGCGTTCTCGAAGCCGCGGATCGTGCGCACGAACTCGACCTGCACGTCGAACGGCAGGCTGGTCGAGATCCCGTTCGGATAGATCTCGTGGGTGTGGAGCCCCTCGGGCTCGACGAAGATCTGGTGCGAGGACTTCTCCGCGAAGCGCACGACCTTGTCCTCGACCGACGGGCAGTAGCGTGGGCCGACGCCCTCGATCACTCCGGTGAACATCGGCGAGCGGTCGGTGGCGGACCGGATGATCTCGTGTGTCCGCTCGTTTGTATGCGTTATGAAACAATCAACCTGTCTTGGGTGCTCTTCGTTGCGTCCCAGGAACGAAAAGACGGGTGTGGGCAGGTCCCCGGGCTGCCGGGTCATCACGGACCGGTCGAGGGTGCGGCCGTCGATCCGCGGTGGGGTTCCGGTCTTCAACCGCCCGACCCGAAAGTCGAGCTCGCGCAGCCGCGCCGCGAGGCGGGTCGATGCGGGGTCGCCGGCGCGCCCGCCCTGGTAGTGGTCGAGCCCGACGTGGATGCGGCCGCCGAGGAAGGTGCCGACGGTGAGCACCACCACCCGCGCGCGGATCTCGATCCCGGTGACCGTGACGACGCCACGTACCCGGCCACCCTCGACCACGAGGTCGGCCGCCTCCTGCTGGAAGAGCGCGAGCCTCGGCTGGCTCTCGAGGAGCGAGCGGATCACCTGACGGTAGAGCTGGCGGTCGGCCTGCGCGCGCGTGGCGCGCACGGCCGGTCCCTTGCTCGCGTTCAGGGTGCGGAACTGGATGCCGGCGCGGTCGGCGGCGCGCCCCATGGCGCCCCCCAGAGCGTCGATCTCGCGCACCAGGTGCCCCTTGCCGATTCCGCCGATCGCCGGGTTGCAGCTCATGGCCCCGAGCGTCTCGATGCTCTGCGTGAGCAGGAGCGTGCGCGCGCCCATGCGTGCCGCGGCGAGCGCCGCCTCGGTGCCGGCGTGTCCGCCGCCGACGACGATGACGTCGCAGTCGAGGTGCATCGGGCGCGTCATGGCGATCGCAGCCTTCCGGAAGGGGTCGCGTATTGTAGGTCGCCAGCGCCCACCGGCAAGGGGCGCCGCCTCGAGCAGCCGGTCTCAGCTCCCCGCCCGCGCCGCCGCGCGGGCGATGCTCGCGCGCAGGGCTCCCGAGTGTGCGTCGGCGAACGCGCGTGCCTCTACCTCGAAGCGGTTGTTCCAGTAGCCGCGCCTGAGGCACTCGCTCAGGTAGCGCGGCACGGTGAGGGTGCCGCGTTGCCACTGCCCGATGACATGCCAGTACTCGTGCAGCAGCAGCCAGGGATTGGCGAAGAAGGCGGCAGCCTCGCCGCGCAGATAAATGCGGCCGCGGCGCGTCGTGGCGAGCGCGCGTCCGTGGAGGCGTGCGTAGAGCGAGTGCTCGATCACCCGCACATGAGCGACGCTCTCGCCGAGGATCTCCTCGAGCGCGGCCTGGATTGCGGCGGGCAGCGGCGCTTCGCGCGAGCTTGGCATGAGGTCGCCGCTGAGGAAGCGCGCGGGCAGTCGCACCTGCCGACTGATGGCCGGCTGCCGCTCAGGCGCGCGTGTGCACCCAGCCCATGCCGGGGCGGAAGCGCAGCATGCGCACCGGTCCCGCGGCGATGTCCTCGGGCAGCATCTGCACGCCGGCATCGGTCAGGTAGTGGCGCACGACGTTCAAGATGGTCTCGCACACCGGCCGCGCCTGCGCGCCCTCGGACAGATGCGCCACGATGCGCGCCTGCAGCTGGCGCGCCGCGGGGGCCGCCGCGCGCAGCGCCTCGAGGCAGCGGTCGAGGAGCAGCAGCTCGGTCGCGAGCGTCGTATCGGTGACGTCGACGGGCTTGGTGCTCTTGACGATGCAGCGAAGGTGCAGCAGCGCGCCGGCCTCCTCGGCGGCGTCGTACATGCAGACCGCGACGGCGGAGCGCAGCTCCGTCGTCAGGATCGCGTCTTCAGCCGTGACCTCGAAGCGGTCCGGTGCGACGTGGATTTCCCTGCGGTTTTCTTCGCGCCTTTCCATGTGCTGTTGTATACCGTCCGGCACCGGGCGGCGGGCGTTTCTCTGGCCAAAGTATGAACTGTCGCACGGCGCACGCGTAGAATATGCGAATGCGTTCCGGCCCGCCGCGTGTCATGAAACTGCCGTGTGCGGCGTTGCTCATCGCGAGCGCCGCGCTCGCCGCGCCCGTGTGGGCGCAGGCCGCCGTCGTCCCGGCGGCGACACTGTCGTCGATTCGCGTCACCGGGGACGCGCGCGTCAGCGCCAAGCCCGACCGCGTGCAGATCGACCTCGGGGTGCAGACCCAGGCGCAGCTGTCGCAGGATGCCGCGGCCGCCAACGCCCGGCAGCTCGAGGCGGTGCTGGCCGCGGTGCGCAAGGCCGCCGGCAGCGGAGCGCAGTTGAAGACGGCCAGCTACTCGCTGAGCCCGAACTACCAGTACCACTCGAGCGGCGGCGAGCCGACCATCACCGGCTACACCGCGCTCAATGTCGTGCAGGTCCAGCTCGATGATCTCGCGCGCATCGGCGACGTGATCGACGCGGCGACCCGCGCGGGTGCCAATCGCGTGCAGGGCATCCAGTTCACGCTGCGCGACCAGGACACGGTGCGCGCCCAGGCGCTGCGCGAGGCGGCCAACCGGGCCCACGCCGACGCGGAGGTGCTCGCGGGGGCGCTGAATCTCAGGATCCTCCGCGTGCTGACCGTGGAGGAGTCGAGCCCGCAGATCGTTCCGGTGCGGGCCCACATGGCGGTGGCGCGCGCCTCGGCGAGCGCCGCCGAGGTGCCGACGCCGGTCGAGGCGGGGACGCTCGACGTGAGCGCCAATGTCACATTGACGGTGGAGGTTGGCCCGGCCGCGCACTAGGCGCGCGACTCAGGCCACGCCTTCCGCTCTTTCTCAGGGAGACGACATGACCACGGTGCGGACGCTGCTCGAAGGCAAGGGTCGGGCGATCTTCTCGGTGGAGCCGCAGGCTTCCGTCCTCGATGCGATCCGCCTCATGGCCGAGCACCACGTCGGGGCGCTGCTCGTCATGCGGGGCGCGACGCTCGAGGGAATCGTTTCCGAGCGCGACTACGCCCGCAAAGTGATCCTGCGCGGCCGCTCCTCGGCCGATACCCCGGTGCGCGACATCATGAGCTCACCGGTTCTCACGGTCTCGCTCGAGACCTCGGTGCAGCAGTGCATGCAGCTCGTGACCGACCGCCGCGTGCGCCACCTGCCGGTCGTCGACGGCGGACGCGTGGTGGGTATGGTGTCGATCGGGGACCTCGTAAAGGCGGTCATCGCCGACCAACAGAAGCAGATCGAGCAGCTGGAGAGCTACATTCACAGCTGACGGTCCCGCGGCGCGCGTCGACTACTTGCGCCAGTAGGCCGGCGTGGCGAGCACGATCACGCTGAAGATCTCGAGCCGCCCGAGCAGCATCGCGGCCGTGCACAGCCACGTCTGCACCGCCGTGAGCCCGTGGAAGTTGTGCACGGCACCCGGCGGGCCGAAGCCGTGGGCGGTGTTGTTGATCGAGGCCACGCTGGCGGCGAGCGCCGCGTCCAAGTCGAGTCCGGTGAGCAGCAGCGCGAAGGTGAAGAACACCACCGTGATGAAGTACAGGAAGATGAAGGCGAGCACCGCATGGCCCACGGAGTCCGGAATCGTGCGCCCGCCGATGCGCACCGGCGCCACGGCGGCTGGATGGACCAGGAGCTTGAGCTCGCGGCCCGCCTGCTGCGCGAGCAGCAGTGTCCGGAACATCTTGATACCGCCGCCGGTCGAGCCGGTGCTGCAGACGATGCACGATAGGAACAGCGTCCAGTAGGGCGCGAACGCCGGCCACTGCTGATAGTCCTGGCTGGTGAGGCCGCTGGTGGTCGCCTGCGAGACCACGTTGAAGGCGGAGTGGCGCAGCGCCGTCAGGAAGCCCGGGTACACCCCGTGCCACTCGAGCAGCGCGGCGATGCCGACCACGCTCACCGAGAGGATCGCGAAGATCGCGCGGCACTCGGGATCGACCCGATAGGTGTCGAGGCTCAGGCGTCTGAGCGCGATGAAGTGGCGCGCGAAGTTGAGTGAGGCGACCAGCATGAGCGCGACGAGCGTCAGCTCGATCGCCGCAGAGTCGAAATAGCCGATGCTCCGGTCGTGGGTCGAGAAGCCGCCGAGGCCGACCGCGGCGAACGCGTGGCAGATCGCATCGAACCAGGTCATGCCGCAGATGCGCAGGCTCACGATGCCGGCGGCGGTGATGAGCGCGTACACGAGCCACAGCGAGCGCGCCGTCGCGGTGATACGCGGCGTGAGCCGCTCCTCCTTGGCGGGTCCGGGCGCCTGGCCCTTGTAGAGCTGCATGCCGCCGACGCCGAGGAGCGGCAGTACCGCGAGCGCCATGACGATGATCGCGAGCCCGCCGAACCAGTGGAGCGAGGCGCGCCAGAAGTTGAGCGAGGGGGGCAGCGCATCGAGCCCGCTGAGCACGGTCGAGCCCGTGGTGGTGAGGCCGGACATCGCCTCGAAGTACGCGCCCGTGAAGCTGAGCTGCGGGAGGACGAGGAGCAGCGGCACCGCCGCCGCCGCCGACAGCACCAGCCACCCGAGCGTCACCAGCAGGAATCCGTCGCGCGCCCGCAGCTCGCGCTTCAGGCGCGCGGTCGCGGCGGCGAGCGCCAGACCGCCGCCCGCCGCGAGCGCGGCGGCCAGCAGGAACTTCGGCCACAGCCCGTCGCCCATGAGGAGCGAGCAGGCGATGGGCAGCGCGAAGGTGAGCGCGAAAGCCGCGAGCAGCAGTCCGAGTGCGTAGGCGACCGCGAGCACGGTGGTGCGTCCGCCCTGATCTTCAGCGCGGCGCGCGCAGGAACAGCTTCTCGACCGCCTCCAGGTGGCGGCGGTCGGCGAGGAACAGGATCACGTGGTCGTCGGCGCGCACCACCGTGTCGTGATGCGCCATGATGACGGCTTCGCCGCGCACCACCGCGCCGATCGAGGCGCCCTCGGGCAGCGGGATCTTGCTCACCGTGCGCCCCACGACGCGCGAACTGCGCTCATCGCCGTGCACGATCGCCTCGATGGCCTCCGCCGCGCCGCGGCGCAGCGCGTGCACCCGCACCACGTCGCCGCGGCGCACGTGCGCGAGCAGCGAGCCGATGGTGATGGTCTGCGGCGAGACGGCGATGTCGATGCTGCCCGACTCGACCAGGTCGGTGTAGGACGGCTTGTTGATGAGCGCCATCACCTTGTGGGCGCCGAGCCGCTTGGCGAGCATCGCCGAGAGTATGTTGGCCTCCTCGGAGTTGGTGAGAGCCGCGAACACGTTGGCGCTGTCGATGTTCTCCTCGATGAGCAGCTCCTCGTCGGCGGCGTCGCCGTGCAGCACGATCGCCCGGTCGAGCAGCTCGGAGACCCTGCGGGCACGGCGCGCGTCGCGCTCGATAACCTTCACCTGGTTGGAGTGCTCGAGGGTCTTCGCCAGGCGGAAGCCGATGTTGCCGCCGCCCGCGATCACGACGCGCCGCACCGCCTCATCGCCGTGGCGCATCTCGCTGGTGACGCGCCCGATGTCCTCGCGCGCCGCGAGGAAGAACACCTCGTCGCCCTCGGCGATTACCGTGTCGCCCTCGGGCGGCACGCTGCGGCCCGCGCGGTAGATCGCCACCACGCGCACCTCCATCTTCGGCAGGTGCTCGGGGAGCTCGCGCAGCTTATGCCCGACCAGCGGTCCACCGCGCCGCGCGCGCACCGCCACCAGCCGTACCTTGCCGTCGGCGAAGTCGAGCACCTGGAGCGTGCCCGGGTGGTGGATGAGGCGCTCGACGTACTCGGTGACGAGGCGCTCGGGGCTGATGAAGACATCCACCGAGAGCGCGTCCACGCCGAAGAGCTCGGGGCGGTCGGTGTATTCGGCGGCGCGGATGCGCGCGATCTTGGTCGGCGTGCGAAACAGCGCGAACGCCACCTCGCAGGCCATCAGGTTCACCTCGTCGCTCGAAGTGAGCGCCACCATGACGTCGGCCTCGGCGGCGCCGGCCGCCTCGAGCACGGTGGGGTGGGCGGCGTTGCCGGCCACCGTGCGCACCTCGAGCCGCTCCTGCAGATCGCGCAGCGCCTCCTCGTTGATGTCGACCACGGTGACCTCGTTCGCCTCCTCGCGCGAGAGGTGCTGAGCCGCGGTGCGCCCGACCTGGCCGGCGCCGAGGATCAGAATTTTCATTCGCGCCTCATAGCGGCTCGAGGTTCGCGTACTGCACCGTCAGCCACTTGGTGCCCTGGCGCTCGAAGCTCACCTGCACGCGCGCCTGCGCCCCGTTGCCCTCGACGTTGAGGATCACCCCTTCGCCGAACTTGCCGTGGCGCACGCGCCCGCCGAGCCGCATCCCCGGGGCGGCCGGCTCCTCGGGCCGGAAGCGCCCCACGGCGAGCGGCCGCGACACCTGGACGCGCGGGCGCACCTCCTCGACGAGCTCCTCGGGGATCTCGCGCACGAAGCGCGACACCTGCCCGTAGCTGTCGATGCCGTGCAGGCGGCGCTGCTCGGCGTAACTCAGATACAGCGTGCGCATGGCGCGCGTCATGCCGACGTAGCACAGCCGCCGCTCTTCCTCGAGCCCGTCCAGGTCGACGGTCGAGCGCTGGTGCGGAAACAGCCCCTCCTCCATGCCGGCGAGGAACACCACCGGGAACTCGAGTCCCTTCGCCATGTGCAGCGTCATCATCTGCACGCAGTCTTCCCACTCGTCCGCCTGGCCCTCGCCGGACTCGAGCGCCGCGTGCGCCAGGAATGCCTCGAGCGGCGGCAGCTCGCTCCCCTCGGGCGCGAAGCCGCGCGCCGCGCTCACGAGCTCGTCCAGGTTCTCGACCCGCGCCTCGCCGCGCTCGGCCTTGTCGCGCTGGTAGTGGGCGATGAGGCCCGAGCCCTTCAGCACCGCGTCGACCTGCTCGTGGAGCGCCTGCCCCGCGGTCTCGCGCGCGAGGCGCTCGATGAGGGCCAGAAAACCCTGCAGCGCCGCGGCAGCCCGGCCGCCGAGCTCGGCGCCCGCGAGCGCGCTGGCGGGTGCCGCGGCCGCTTCCCACAGCGACACACCGGCGGCCCTGGCGCGCTCGCGCAGCGCCTCGAGGCTCTTGGCGCCCAGGCCCCGCGCCGGCAGGTTCACCACGCGCTCGAACGAGGCGTCGTAGCGGCGGTTGCTGATGAGGCGCAGGTACGCGAGCGCATCCTTGATCTCGGCGCGCTCGAAGAAGCGCAGGCCCCCATACACCTTGTACGGAATGCGCGCCGACAGGAACGCCTCCTCGAACACACGCGACTGCGCGTTGGAGCGGTAGAGGATCGCGATGTCGCGGCGCTGTGCGCCGTGGGCGACGTGCTCGCGGATGCGGTGAGTGACGAACTCCGCCTCGTCGCGCTCGTTGAAGGCGCTGTAGAGGTGGAGCGGCTCGCCGCGCGCGCCGCTGGTCCAGAGCTTCTTGCCGAGGCGGCTCGCGTTGTGGGCGATGAGTCCGTTGGCGGCCTCGAGAATCGTGCCCGTCGAGCGGTAGTTCTGCTCGAGGCGGAAGAGCTGCGCGCCCGGGTAATCGCGGCGGAAATACTGCATGTTTTCCGCACGCGCTCCTCGAAACCGGTACACCGACTGATCGTCGTCCCCCACCACGAACGGAAAGCCGCCGTGCGCACCCGGCGCGCTGCCGTTGACAGCGGCGGCGGCCGGACTCTCCGCAGGCTGCGGCGGCGCGATGAGCTTCAGCCACGCGTACTGGATCGCGTTGGTGTCCTGGAACTCATCGACCAGCACGTGGCGGAAGCGGCGGCGGTAGTGCCCGAGGAGTCCCGGGTTATCACGCCACAGCTCGAAGGCGCGCAGCAGCAGCTCGGCGAAATCCACCACCCCGGTGCGCGCGCAGGCCTCCTCGTAGCCGGCATAGAGCCGGATGAGCTCGCGGCGCGTCGGCTCGCCGCCGTCGGCGAGCTGCGCCGGCCGCCGTCCCTCGTCCTTGTTGGAATTGATGAACCACTGCACCTCGCGCGGCACCCAGCGCGTCTCGTCGAGCTCCCGCGCGCGGATCACTTTCCTGATGAGGCGCTGCTGGTCCTCGGAGTCCATGATCTGGAAGCCCTGCGGCAGCTGCGCCTCGCGCCAGTGGATGCGCAGCAGCCGGTGCGCGATGCCGTGAAAGGTGCCGATCCAGAGCGCCGCGGCCGGAATCCCCAGGAGCCGCTCGACGCGCGCGCGCATCTCGCCGGCGGCCTTGTTGGTGAAGGTGACCGCGAGAATGCCCTGCGGCGAGGCGCCCTCGGCCTGGATCACCCAGGCGATGCGGTGCGTAAGCACGCGTGTCTTGCCGCTGCCGGCCCCGGCGAGCACCAGCACCGGCCCGAGCGGGGCGGTGACCGCGGCGCGCTGCGCGTCGTTCAGGGGATGCAGGATCGGGGTGAGATCCATAGGGCGCGCATTCTACGGGAAAGCGCCTCAGGCCTCAGGCGTCCGCGGCGAGACTCTCCTGCGCGAAGCGCACCAGCGCCACCGCGAAGCTCAGCAACACCGGACCGAGGATCAGGCCGAGAATGCCGAACGCCGACACGCCGCCGATCGCGCCGACGAAGATCGCGAGCGTCGACACCTCGGCGTGCTTCGAGGTGAGGATCGGCCGCAGTACGTTCTCGGCGACCCACATGCCGACGGTCCACAGCGCGATGAGGAGCGCCGCCCCCCAGCGTCCGGCGAAGGCGAGGTAGAGCGCCGCCGGAATCAGCACGATGGCCGAGCCTGAGGGAAGGAAAGCGGCGATCGCGCCCAGCACGCCGAACACGAGCGGGGACGGGAGTCCGACGATCGCGAAGCCGACGCCGACGATGACGCCCTGGATGAGCGCGGTCGCTACCGAGCCGAAGACCACCGCGCGGGTGACGTCGGCGAGGTACTTGCGAAGCCGCGCGCGCTGCTCGGGCGGCATCGGGATGAGCCGCTCGAGCGAGGCGAGCATCGCGCGGCCGTCCTGCAGGAAGAAGAACAGCATGAAGAGCATCATGAAGAAACCGACCAGGGTGCCGAACACACCGAGCGCCAGATCCCCGCCCATGGTCGCGGCGGACTTGAGCAGCGCCTGCACACTGTCGGTGATCCAGCCCTCGACTTGGCTCGCGCTCACCGCGGCGTTGTCGCGCGCCCAGCTCACCGGCCCGCCGATCAGCGGCATCGTCGAGAGGCGCTCGAGGAGGTCGGTCCAGGAGAGGAAGCTGCGCCCCCTCAGGTAGGCAATGAGGCGCGCCACCTGGCCGGCAAAGGCGAATCCGAGCATCGCGAGCGGCGCCAGCACGAAGAATGGCGTGAGCCCGGTGAGGATGCCCGCCGAGAGCGCCGGTCGGCCCCGGAGGCGCGCGCTCAGCCGCTCGTGCAGCGGGTGCAGCACGAAGGCC
>Ga0210410_10005351_pt1 | contig 11185 bp, 10 predicted proteins | sample IncBWC4MmetaG_FD_161058 | JGI IMG/M metagenome (GOLD analysis project Ga0210410, IMG submission 161058) | Forest soil microbial communities from Barre Woods Harvard Forest LTER site, Petersham, Massachusetts, United States - Inc-BW-C-4-M | ecosystem: Environmental > Terrestrial > Soil >... | reverse complement strand
TGCTTTCAGGTGACCTGGGAAGCGGGAAAACGACGCTGACCAAGGGGGTGGTCGCGGGCTTGGGCGCGGCCAACGAGGACGACGTGACCAGCCCTACGTTTACGCTGGTGCATGTGTACGGAAAAGAAGCCAAGGTTTATCACGCCGATCTCTACCGGATTGAAAGCGTCCACGATTTCGAGACGCTGGGACTCGAGGATGTGTTTGCCAGGCCGACGGTGGTGATTCTGGAATGGTCCGAACGATTTCCTTTGGCCTCCCCCTGGCCGCAATTTCGTCTGCGCCTCGAGCATGCTGGTGGGGACACCCGCCGCATCACCGTCCTGTAGGACCGACGCGCGTGTCGTAAGGCTCCCCTAACTCTCTGGCTACCGAGCCAGCCGGATTCCTTGCCCGGCCCCGGCGCGGCTGATAGCTTGAACAGAGCCCCTTCTGGTGGAGTGCATGGCCAACGAAACTGCTACGCCCAGCGTGTCGGAAGCGGCTCGAATTGAACTGAAAAGCTATAGTGTCACCATTCCGATGGGGTCGTTGTCCATCGGTGTGGACAACATTCACCACGATGTGTTCCTCAGTCCGAAGTTCGTCCAGGCGGGACGCGACTACCTGTTTGACCTGATTCGCCAGAGCACCAGCGCCACATATTTTTCGGGTATCGAGCTGCGCACGGTCAAAGGGCCCGACAATGCCACTTTCCGCAAGCTGCTTACCGACCTCCTGCAGAGCGCGCTGACGCAAGCCAAGTATCAGAAAAACATTGAAATCGACTTCGTGTTCCGGCTGGCGCTGCTGAAGTTTTTGACGCAAGAGATCGGCCACCAGTTTGCCAATTTGATTTTGGAGGGGAAGGAGTGGGTCCGGCAGCGTGGAGAACATTTCGAACGCAGCCAGCAGGCCCATGTGATCAAGGCGCGGTTGTCGGAGCTGCAATCAGCGCGGCGGGTCATCATACGGCGAGTGGGACAGCAAGTTGCGCAGATTCTTGCAGACGTGGAAGACAACGTTATTTCCAAAGCGCGGCGGGCGCTCTTTGGCGAGGACTTCGCCGCGTATCACGAACTGTTGAAAAACCGGCTCATCTTTCTGGATGGCGGGAAAGACGACGTTTATTTTCTCGAACACTACGTGCTGCTCGGGAATTACGTCCGCGATCCGGACCGCTTCGAGGCCATGGACACGCTGTTCCAGGATTTTCTTTGCGAAGCGGGGCTGGCCATCAGCCAGGACCCGGCTTTTAACGAGGCCAATCAGGCCCACAACGCGCTGCTCGAACAGGCGCAAGGCATGCGCAACGAAATTGCCAGCCTCGAAGAGCAGCGGGAGAGCACGCGCAAACGCATCGAGCGTGGAGACAGTTTCCTGACGAAATTTCTGAACACCACCCCCGCTCCAGCGGACTTGAAGGCGTCTCTCAACGACATTGAGTTGCGGCTGAAACACCAGGAGTACAAGCTGGAAGAGATCGGGCCGGAAATCGATGCGGCCAAGCAGAAGCTGGATTTTTTCAACAAGGATTACAAGGGGCGGCTTGGGGATTACTTGAACGAGCCCGACAACGCCAAGCGTTTGTTTGACCCAGCCGCTACCCCCGAAGCGGACGCACCCGTCCGGACGCGGATGCTGACGCAGCTTCTGGAGCGGCTCGAGCAGCACGAGATTCTTTACCACGTGCTGGCCAGCTACGAAATCCGGCCGATTGCGGCGGACTATAGCCCGCCGGTGCACTTGCAGCAGTTGCGCAAGGCACTGGTCTCGAAAGAGGAAATGAAGCGCGTCGAGCAGGTGATCAAGCAGGTGCCGGCCAAGCAACTATCGCTAAAACCCATTGAAGAACTTTCGAAGAAGATCCGGCGGCACTCCCGCGAGGATCTGCACAGTTTTGTTCTGCGGTTCGCGACAGATTTTCTCCGGCTGCGTCGCGACCTGCGGGATGCCGAGCATTTGACCGCGTGCATGGAGCGCGTGAACCTGGTTACGACGGAAAAGGCGCGCGAACTGTCCCGCATGAACAACCGTTTGTATGAGTGCGTGCTGCAAGAGGAGAGCAAGCCGGAGCAGGACAATGTGGTGTCGCACGTGATCATCAAGGCCGATGTGCGCGGCTCGATGAAAATGACGCAGGATTTGCTGGCGCGCGGGCTGAGTCCGGCTTCGCACTTCAGCCTGAATCTTCACGAACCGGTGAAGAAACTTCTGGATCGCTTCGGGGCCAAGAAAGTTTTTATTGAAGGGGACGCCATCATCCTGGCGATTTTCGAGACGGAATCCAGCCGCAGCTACGCGCGTGCGGTGGCCAAAGCGTGTATTTTGTCGCGGCAAATTCTGACGGTGTGCAACTCGTACAACGTCGGCGCGGTGGCCAGCAATCTGCCTGCGCTGGAAATCGGAATCGGCGTGGCGTTTCAGGGCTCCGCGCCCACGTATTGGACGGACGGAGACTCGCGCATCATGATTTCCAAGGCGCTGAACCTTTCCGACCGGCTTTCCGGCTGCGCCAAGCTGGCCAAGCGCATGATGACCGGGCAGAAATCGCACTTTTCGGTGTTTCAGTTCCTCACCGCGATGCAGGGCGCTTCGGCGGAAGAGTTGGATGAGTTTCTGGTGCGTTTCAATTTGAACGGAATCGAGCTGAACGAAGAGGGATTCGAGAAATTGGCGGAAGAGATCTCGCTCGACTCTGTGGAGACCAAGCTGGAGATGCCCTGGGGCAAAGAAAATGTCACGCTGCACTATGGCGAAGTGCCCATGGGCGATTCCGTGGAATTGCTCGTCTTACGAAAGGCCGTCGCGCGCGAGTTACTCCCCGACGGCAAGATCGGCGTTCCGTCCACGCATCCTTACTATGAAGTGTGCACCAGCCACGCGCTCTACGATTTGGTCGCAGCGCTGATTCGAACGCAGGCCGCGGCAATTGAAACTGTGCGTGCCTGACCCCATACTGTGAGCGGAGGCGAATGGGGTCCGGTGACCTTCCCGGCCTTCAAAGCCGGCGATTCGGTCCTTCGCGGGTCGAATGGTGGATTCGACTTCCACACGCCTCCGCCAAGACTGTCCGACTGGAGAGATTGCCTTCGGTATCGACAGAGCGCGGCAAACCACCCCATCAGCGTACAGGATGCGAAGACGGGCGAGTTTTCTAGCTATACGTTTGTAACCGATAGCAATACTAAGGCGGCGCTACAGACGCATCAGCGAGAGAATCATTCGGATAGACTCTTATTCATCTCCGGCTCGCGTAGTCTAAGAACTTCTTGCCGTAATTGTGATTTCGAGTTCAGCCCCCTGTCTCAGGCGCACAGGACTGCCCGCCGCATTGCGAAACGCGTTCTCGACGCGAATTTCCCGATAGAGTTCTTCGGCACCGGTGACAATAATCTGCGCCTGTTCTGCCTGATATTCTCCGATCGCGGGAATGACCTTTTCCACCGTACCGACCAGAGTTATTGTGGTGCTCTCATGGCTCATCGAACCCTCCGCTTATACCTGATGAATTCTCAGGACCCAAACAAACAGTGAGATTCTCCAATTTCCGCTTTCGCGGCTCTCACGCATTAGCGAATTTCTCAAATATGGTACGGCATAGAAGTATAGGAAACGCCCGAGGGCTGACCATTAGGTGGTCACAGGAAATTCAGGTAGGGTAAATACCCTAGAAGTGCTGACCTTCCCTTCGGGTTGTACGATCACCAGATTTTAGAAACTACCGGGTTCCGAGGGACTTGAAACGTGTAGGGGGGCTGTAATGTCAGTGAAGTATACGATTCGCGTGGAAAAAGCGGGCGCCAACGTGACGGCGCGATACGACCTAAGGGTCCCGATGGACACGACCGAGCTCCTTGCGAGCTTTGAATTGAATGTGGAAGGGAAGAATCTGATCGACGAGTTTCTGCCGCAAAAGGCGTTTACGGGGACCAAGTTTCACATCCTGGCGAATCCTTCGGCGGATGCCGAGGTGACCTTCGCAATAACGACGAACGATCCGGATGCTGAGCCCGAAGACGGCGAAGACACGCTTCGAGGCGAGCGAAAGAACGACGACGTTTCCTTCGCAAAATAGGCCGTTGTTTAAATAAGGAGGCAGCCTTTTTTGTAGCCTCCGGCTCCTGTTTGTTTGCGCGGCGGCTGCGGTAGGTGATGTTCTATTCCGGAGCTCCGGGAACCTCCGCAGCGATGGCCGGCTGCTGGCGCCAAGCGTCGGGCGATGCCAGGTTACGGCGCAACTGCGCCGCGTCGACTTCGTGTTCCCAGCGCGCGACCACCAGCGTGGCCAGTCCGTTGCCCAGCATATTCACCGTCGCGCGGAACATACTCATGAAGCGATCGATTCCGAGAATCAAAGCCATTCCAGCGACGGGAATCGTGGGGATAACCCTCAAGGTGCCCACCAGAGCGATAAAAGCCGCTCCTTGCACACCGGACGCGCCTTTCGAGGTCAGGACCGCCACGGCAAAAAGTGTGAGTTGCTGACCGAGCGTCAAATGAATGCCGGTGGCCTCGGCTACGAACAGCGCGGCCAGCGTCATGTAGAGACTGCTGCCATCGGTATTGAAGGTGTAGCCGGTGGGAACCACCAATCCCACCAGTGCTTTGGAACAGCCCAGTTGTTCCATCTTCTCCATGAGCGTGGGGAGAGCGGGTTCGGAAGAACTGGTCGCCAGGGTGAGGATGATCTCCTCCTTGATGTAGAGAAGATACTTGAAGATGTTGAACCCCGCGGCCCAGGCAATACCGCCCATGATGATCAGCACGAAAAGGATGCACATGATCCAAAAGGTGGCGATCAGCTTGACCAGCGGTCCGAGCGAGGCAATTCCATAGGCGCCGATGGTAAAGGCCATTGCGCCAAAGGCGCCGATGGGAGCAACGCGCATGACGATATTGATCACCCCAAAGACGGCGCGCGTGAGGCCCTCGAAGACTTCGAGGAGCGGCCTGCCGCGGCTGCCCATGGCGGACAGTGCGAAACCGAAGAGAATCGAGACCAGCACGACCTGCAAAATATCTCCCTTGGCGAAGGCGTCCACGACGGTGGTGGGGATAATGTGCAGGATGAAATCGGTCACGCTTTGGGCCTTGGCGGTGTCTGCGTAGCCTGCGACAGCTTTGTTATCGAGCGTCGCGGGATTGACGTGAAGAGCGGCGCCGGTATGCATTACGTTGCCGACCACGAGACCGATCAGCAAAGCCAGCGTCGAGACGATCTCAAAGTAGATCAGGGCTTTGCCGCCGACCCGGCCGACCTTCTTCATGTCCTGCATGCTGGCGATGCCGGTGACCACGGTGCAAAAAATGACCAGCGTGATGATCATGCTGATGAGCCGGATGAAAGCGTCGCCCAGCGGCTTCATGGCCACCGCGGTGTGGGGACGAAAATAGCCGAGTATGATTGCGATGGCGACGCCCACCAAAACCTGGCCCCACAAGCTGCGATAGAAGGGTTTTTTGTTCGAGTGCCCCCCCGCGCTGGCGGATGCCGAGGCAGGCGGCGTGGTACCGAAATTCCCCATCGTCAATTCTCCCTTCTGTGGGACAGTGGTTCCGAGGATTCGATCCGGCCAAACACAGGCGGCAGCTGAAGTCGATCTGCAAAATCGCAAATCAGGTCGCGGCGCCACTCCTGGCCGACTGGCGACGGAGTCTACCAGATTCGCAGCCGCAAAAGTCTAGAGAAAACTCTTTTGTCTAGCCCTGGGGGAGCAGAATCTTTGCTGGCCGGAGACAGAGCTATGCGCAGTTCAAATCTGATGCGGCCGTATTTTGGCGAACGACAGAGCAAAAGTTCATTATAATTTGAAGACCATGCCTGGGTTCCTCAGCAAATTGCTGCAAGCGCTGCGCGAGCGACGCGGCACGGATGTGTCTTCCCTGTGCCGCCAGCTTCTGTCCGAACGGGGCGAAGCTTCGCAGACGGCGCTGGCACAGGAAATCATCAACGGCTACAGGGTGATGAAGGACGGGCAGCGTCTGAAGTTTTTCGAAATGCTGTCGCGCGATTTTGCGCCCGACCAGACTGTCATCCTGAAAGCGGCAGCGGAATATCAACGCACACCGGGCCCAGCGACCTTGGGTACGTTATCCGCGGCCGTCGAATCTCCACGCCAGGAGCTGTTCCGTCGAATCAACACGGCGCCACGGGGCACCGAAACTCTAGTCGCCATGCGAGAGCATCTCCTAGCCGGAAACAATGACGGGGACTTTGCGTCGCTCGACGCCGACCTGAGGCATTTATTCAGGTCCTGGTTTAACCGCGGGTTCTTGCGCCTCGAGCGTATCAACTGGCACACCTCGGCTTTGATCCTGGAAAAACTTATCGGCTATGAATCGGTGCATGAAATCAACGGCTGGCCGGACTTGCACCGGCGTCTCGAAGCGGACCGGCGCTGCTTTGCTTTTTTTCATCCCGCGTTGGTCGATGAGCCGATTATTTTTGTGGAAGTGGCGCTATCGAAGGGGCTGACGGGTGATCTCGAACCGTTGCTGGGGATCCAGGCGCCGGTACTGGCGTCCGAGAAGGCCGATACGGCGATCTTTTATTCCATTAACAACTGCCTGCGGGGTTTGCGAGGCGTTCCGTTTGGTAATTTTTTGATCAAGCAGGTAGTGGCTGAACTGGGAGCAGAACTCCCCAAAATCCAAACCTACAGCACGCTATCGCCGCTACCGAACTTTTCGGCAGCTTTGCGGGATCAAGGAAATGAAGACGGATTCACACGGGATCGTCTTTTGCGTTTGCTGGCCGGTTACGACCGCGATCTGCTTGCGGCGGGAGGGGGCAGCGACCCAGTAGAAGCCCTGTTCCATCTGCTGGAAGAACCGCTAGAGCATCGAGAAGTCCTGGCAGGGCCGCTTCAACGCCTCGCTCTCGCTTATCTGACTCAAGTGCGTCAGAAGGGTAAGCTGTACGACTCTGTCGCAACGTTTCACCTCTCGAATGGCGCGCGCCTGGAGAGCATCAACACTTTTGGAAACCTGCGGCCGTATGGGTTGCGCGCTTCCTTTGGCGTGACGGCGAATTATCGTTATCTGCCCGCCGAACTCGAGGAGAATCATGAGCGCTTTGTGCGAGGAGAAATCCGGGTTGCCAACGGTCTGGGTTCGGATTACCGAGCGGTGGCGAAGGCCTGGCAGCCGCGCGTAGCACAAGTTCGCGCGAACTCCTGAGCGCGTGGGTTGACCGGCTCTAGCGGCCGGGATCCAAATCTCTCATCACGACATGAAGCACTTGTCCGGCGCGCCGCGAGTCACGTTCGGAAACGGCCATTTTCGCGCCGTTCTCGCCGCCGGCATTGGTGTCATCTCGATAGGTGCGCGCAGCTGCCGGCAGTCGGGCGCAGCCGCTACGGATGAGTCCGGCCTTCTCTGCGACGGCGAGCCGCGTCTCGAATGTCCAATCGGCAATCTTTCCCGCGGGCGCGCCCGCGGCCGCCAGCGCCGTCGGCCCTTTGAACTCCAGCGCGTCGGTCACAATGGCTTCCAGGATTCCGCAAGAAGTGCGCAGCGCCAAATCGTAATCCGCTAGTTCGAGGGCGCGCCGGCTATCAATGAAGGCCTGCTCTAATACCGGCTTGAGATCGGAGTTGTGCACGAAATCGAACCGGCGAGGCGGCGGATCCTGCGATGCAGACGCGGACGAGGATACAGATGTGCCTGAGGCATCGTCCATTCCGGAGAGCGTGGCGACGGCTTGCTCGAGGACGCCGAGCAAGCGTGTGACGATCTCAGCCGGAGGCGCTCCCGAGACGGCGCGGCCGTCCGCGGAGCGCATGAGGAAAGCTTCGCTAAACGAGCGGGCCAGCCAATGGGCTTTGCTGCCTCCAGATAATTGATTAATGGTGACGCCACAATCTTCCTGCCAGGTGCGAGTGGAGGCCATCGCAGTTGGGGTGGATGAATCCCTGGCCAAGTCGTCACGAAGCTGACGGCCACGACGAATTAGACCACCGAGGTGCGTCAGGTAAATGTCGATCTGCGAGCGAGTGCTTTCATCTATCGGCATCGGTGGCGTCTCTGACTGCGTCTGTAGCGCTCGCGGGCGCGAAGAGTGGCGTCGCGGCTGGGATCAGCGAACCTCTTGACAGGTCCGGAGAGAGAGTGATAAGAGTGAGCCTCCGTAGCGCAAGTGGTTCGATGAGTGGACCAGTATAGCAAAGTCCGCTTCGAACGAAGGGGTATTCTGCTTCGAGCCACGAGCGTGCGGCGACACAATTCTGCGCAACAAGCCAGGTCTGACTGTAGGTTTTTAACGTCTAGCGCACGGTCACGGAGGTATACCCATGGCTGCGTCTCCTTCTGCTCTTATCCATCCCTCACGGATTCCCAATCGATGGGTCCAGCTAATCGCTGGCATCGTGGCGATGATGGCCATCGCCAACCTGCAGTACGCCTGGACGCTTTTCACCAAACCGATTCAGGCGCATCTGCACGTCACGCTGGTCGCGGTCCAATGGACCTTCACGTTATTCGTCGCGCTGGAAACGTGGCTGGTGCCTTTCGAGGGCTATCTGGTAGATAAAATCGGCCCGCGCTTCATGCTGGGTCTGGGCTCGGTCTTCGTGGCATTCGGCTGGGTCGGAGCCGGCTGGGCCGAGACGATTAACAGCCTCTATTTCTGGTACGGAGTTGGCGGGATCGGCGCCGGAATCGTATATGGAGGCGCCATTGGCAACGCGCTGAAATGGTTCCCTGACCATCGAGGTCTATGCGTCGGTCTGACCGCCGGAGCTTTCGGCATAGGAACGGCCACGACGATCGCTCCCGTTGCGGCCATGCTGAAAGTCTCGGGCTATCAGCATACGTTCATCGTCTGGGGAATAATCCAGGGAGTGGTGGTGCTGGCAGCTTCGCTGTTCCTGGCCAGGCCGCCGCTTGGATGGACGCCGCCAAACTGGAAAGTAAAAGAGGCGAAGATCAAGGCCAAAGTGAACACCTCGGCCGTCGACATGACTCCCGGGGAGATGCTGCGCCAGCCGTCTTTCTATGTAATTTATGTGATGATGACCATGCTGGCGTTCGGTGGTTTGGTGGTGACCGCACAGCTCAACCCCATGGCGGTTTCGAACCATGTGGATAACGTCATCGTGGCGTTTGGGATGACCGCATTGGTTTTAGCCATCACCGTGGACCGGCTCCTGAACGGGCTGACGCGGCCGTTCTGGGGATGGGTGTCGGATAATATTGGCCGGGAGAATGCCATCTTTGTCGCCTTTATCCTGGAGGCCATCGCGGTATATGCCCTGCTCCAGCTCATTAACCGTCCGATTTGGTTCGTCGTGTTATCAGGCTTGTGTTTCTTCGCGTGGGGCAACATTTTCTCGCTGTTCCCCTCGATTACCGGCGACCTGTACGGAAACAAATGGGCCACCACCAACTATGGCATCGTCTACACGGCCAAGGGAGTGGCCGCAGCGTTTGCCGGGCCCGGCGCGGCCTGGATGTTCGCCAAGACCGGTTCTTGGTCGAAGGTCTTCTGGGCGATGATTGTGTGCGATCTGCTGGCGGCGTTTATGGCGTTGCTCTGGCTGAAGCCTCTCGCAGCCAAGGTCGTGCGAAGATCGGAGCAGGTGGCCACAGCTCCCATGGTGGACGCAGGTCCACCGATAAAGGCGAGTGGCGTCGCCTAGCCTGGCAAAGCGCAGGCCTACACCGTTAGTCTTCCAGGTCTTGCCGGAAGACGGGTTGCGAGGGATCAACGCTGCCATCGATGACAGCCACGAGCAGAGCATTGTATGCGTCCGTCGCTTCGGGCAGCGAAGCGTAGCCACGTTCACGCTGCAGGGCTCCGGTGGGCGAGTAGACGAGGGTGAAATAGCGGCCAGACGAGTACTGTATTTCGAGCAGCTTATCCGGCATGTCGGGATCGCCGGCCTGTCCTAGGCCGTCCATGAGTGCCACCGTCCACTGGCGCCCTTTAGGGTCAGTGACGACCTCGCGTTCGAGGTACTTCCATTCGTCCATGCTCCACAAAGGCATAGAGTTATTCCAACAACTGGGCCAAGCCTCGCGCAACCTGTGACCCGCTAAATGGTTTGGGGACTAGCAAGACTCTTTGGGCTTTCCGGGAGCGGAGGCTGGCGGCAGCAGCCTCCGGCGTATCACTAATAATAATGATGGGAAACTCGGCGTGAGCCGGGTGGTTCCTCACAACGTCAAAGAGCGCCTCGCTCATGTCAAAGGAAGTACAGTCCAAGACCAGCGCGTCGGCTAGGTGCTCGACAATCAGTTCGTTTACGGAGACGGTGTACCCCGTCGCGAAGACCTCGTAACCCAGGTCCCGCAGCGCAAAGGTCAAAAGCTCGGCAATCTCTGGCGTGTCGTCAATGAGCAGGATGCGGCGCAAGCGTAGGCTACTTTTTGTCCGCTCCGGCGCCCGGCTGCCGGCCCTTCTTGCCTTCGGAGGTTTCCAGGTCCATGACCCACACGCGCCCGCCGGCGGTGTAGTACGCCCGGTGGTCGTTCTCGATCATCGCGCCCCAGGCTTCGAGGGTGCGCATGGCGAAGGTGCGCCCTTCGAAGTTCTTGCGCGCGTGATCGAGGACTTCATTGGTGTGCCAGTTGTCCGTCAGGATGGCATCGCCTGCATGCACGCGCAGGACGGTGTAATAGCGGTCATACGCTGCTTCGTTGCGTACTTCACGGGTCGAGCCGCGCTTTTTGCCTTCTGTAACGACATAGCTCTCCTGCGGCTCGGGAGCCACAGGCGGAGTTGTTGGGGTGCTCATAGTGTTTGCGCCACCGCTTCGGCTGCCGCCGCCGTCGCCATGTTAACCAAGTTCTTCGCATCCGCAGCGTGGAGCAGTGCCTCGGGCAATTCGACCCCCATCATCCGCCATTGCTCATTGGCAAATTTCTGCAATTTGGCGATATGTTCGGCGTGGAGGTGGCCGAAGCGTCCCTGCAATTTCAGGTATTCGGAAACCGCCCGCATGTTCTGCGGGCGGAAGCTGTAGTCATAGGCACGCTGCTCGGGGTTCCATTCCCAGATGGGGTAGAGCCCGCATTCGACGACCAGCCGGCCCAGGTCGATGGAGCGCGGTGTCTCATACACAAAGCCCTTCTGACAGGGTGTGTAGATCATGAGGTAAGCAGCGCCCTTGTGGTTGAGGCCCTTTCGTACCTTATTCATCAGGTCGATAGGATAGCCCACGCTGGCGGTCGCGACATAGCAGTGTGGGTGCCCAGCCGCCAT
>Ga0210410_10005350_pt1 | contig 11186 bp, 13 predicted proteins | sample IncBWC4MmetaG_FD_161058 | JGI IMG/M metagenome (GOLD analysis project Ga0210410, IMG submission 161058) | Forest soil microbial communities from Barre Woods Harvard Forest LTER site, Petersham, Massachusetts, United States - Inc-BW-C-4-M | ecosystem: Environmental > Terrestrial > Soil >... | reverse complement strand
GATCGCGGCGGCGGTGGTGATGATCGTGCTGATGGTGCCGGTGATCCTGATCTTCGTCGGGCGGCCCCCGCTGCATTCAATCGCAAATGCGGCGGCGGCCGCCGCCGACGCGCCGTCGTCCACGCAAATCCGTGCGCGCGCACTGCGCGATATCGGTTTCCTCTCGGTCTCCGGCGCCTTCGCGCTGGTGCTGTTCGCGCAGGTCGGCTTCATCGTTCATTTGATCTCGTTCCTGGATTCGGTGATCGGACGCGAGCGCGCGGCGGTCGCGGTGGCGCTGTTGACGGCGATGGCGGTGATTGGGCGCGTGCTGTTCTCGTTCGTGATCGACCGGCTCAACCAGCGGCTGGCATCGTCGCTGTCGTTCGTCAGCCAGGCGGCGGCGCTCGCCGTCATCATCAATGTGCACAACGACATTGCCTTGATCGCGGCCTGCGCGCTGTTCGGATTTTCGGTCGGCAATCTGATCACGCTGCCGTCGCTGATCGTGCAGCGCGAATTCGACCCGCGTTCGTTCGGCGTGCTGGTCAGCCTGATCACCGCGATCAACCAGATCACCTATGCGTTCGGCCCCGGTGTGGTCGGGGTGCTGCGGGACGCCTCGGGAAGCTATTCGCTGCCGTTCTACGGCTGCATTTGTCTCGAATTGACGGCCGCCGTGCTGATCATGATCCGCGGGCGTCCCTGAGTCGTCATTGCGAGCGAAGCGAAGCAATCCATTTCACCGAGCAAAGGAAGAGTGGATTGCTTCGTCGCTTCGCTCCTCGCAATGACGGCAAAAACTACGCCTGCCGCTGCCGCAACAAATCGTCGAGGTCCAGCCGCTTCGTGAACATCGACAGCGCGCCATCCGGCGTGCGTGGCCATTGCTCCTTCGGCCGGTCCCAATACAGCTCGACGCCGTTTTCGTCGGGATCGCGCAGATAGAGCGCCTCGCTGACGCCGTGGTCGCTGGCGCCGTCGAGCTCGATGCCGGCGCTGATCACGCGATAGAGCGCATCCCCGAGCGCCGGGCGGCTCGGATAGAGGATCGCGGTGTGAAACAGCCCGGTGGTGCCCGGCGGCGGCGGATGGCCACCTTTGCTTTCCCAGGTATTGAGGCCGATATGGTGATGATAGCCGCCGGCCGAGATGAACGCCGCGCCGGATCCCAGGCGTTGCATCAGCTCGAAGCCGAGCACGCCGCAATAGAAGCCGAGCGCGCGGTCGAGATCGGCGACCTTGAGGTGGACATGCCCGATCCGGGTACCGGCGACGATGGGTGGGTTGTCGGGCATCTTGTTCTCCATTCGAATGGTCCCGTGCCCCGGATGGTGCGCAGCGCGTCAGCGGTGCGCTGCTAAGCCGGGCCCCCATATTGCGCGCCGGCCTTGGGTCCCGGCTACGGTGCACCGCTGAAGAAGCGCTGCACCGCGTCCGGGACCCGTAAGAGGTTATTCCCCTCACGCAAGATCGGACACCTCTCCTGCCGGCAGTTCGAACTCAAAGGTGTTGAGCGTCATCGACACCATCGTGTAGTAGCCGCACAGTCCGATGATCTCGGTCACGCCGCGCACGGTGAGCACCTTGACGGCGTCGTCATACAGCGCCTTCGACACGCCATGGCCCTCATGCAACGATTTGGCAACGTCGTAGATCATTTTGCCCTTGGGATCGTCGAACACAGGCGTGCGGCGGTCGCGGATGTCATCGATGATTTTCGGGTCCATACCGCCTTTCAGTGCGAGGCGCTTGTGTGCGTACCATTCGTAATGCGAGGTCCAGTGCCGCGCGGTGACGAGGATCGCGATCTCGGACAATTTGGCCGGAAATATCGTGTCGAAGCGCAGCACGCCGCCAAGGCGCGTGGCATGCCGGGCCATTTCGGGACTATTGAGCCAGGCCATCATCGGCGCCGGCGGGGCGCCCCGTTTGCCCGCAATCGACTCGTCGTAGGTTTCTTTTTGGTCCGCGCTCATTTCGCCAGGCGAAAGCAACTTCAGGCGCATGTCCGTTTCCTCTTGTTTTTCAGTCGTTACGCGCTTTGCGAATACACCTGATCGCGCGGTATGACCACCGCCGCTCGGGCATGGCATGACGCAAGACATATTGAATTCTGCGGTGCGGTGACTAAGGTCCTTTCCAACTCGCCAATATGGAAACGCACCATGCCCGATCTGGAAAATTTTCGCCGTGAAACCCGCGCCTGGCTGGAGGCGAACTGTCCGCCCGAGATGCGGCGGCCGATGACCTCGGACGCGGACACGTTCTGGGGCGGCCGTAACGCCAAATTCTCCTCCGAGCCGCAGCGCGTCTGGTTCGAGCGGATGCGCGACAAGGGCTGGACGGTGCCGCATTGGCCGAAGGAATACGGCGGCGGCGGCCTCGATGGCGAGGAAGCCAAGATCGTCCGCCAGGAGATGGCCGCGATCGGCGCCCGCCAGCCGCTGGTCTCGTTCGGCATTTCCATGCTCGGGCCGGCGCTGCTGAAATACGGCACCGACGCGCAGAAGAAGGAGCATCTGCCCAAGATCACGGCGGGCCTGATCCGCTGGTGCCAGGGCTATTCCGAGCCGAACGCCGGCTCCGACCTCGCCTCGCTGCAGACCCGCGCCGAAAGCGACGGCGACGATTTCATCATCAACGGCCAGAAGATCTGGACGTCATATGCGAACTACGCCGACTGGATCTTTTGCCTCGTGCGCACCGATGGCGCGGCCAGGAAGCACGACGGCATCAGCTTCATCCTGTTCGACATGGCCTCGAAGGGCGTGTCGACAAAGCCGATCCTGCTGATCTCGGGCTACTCGCCGTTCTGCGAAACCTTTTTCGACAATGTGCGGGTGCCGAAGTCGCATGTGGTCGGCACCGTCAACCGCGGCTGGGATGTCGCGAAATATCTGCTGCAGCACGAGCGCGCGATGATCTCGGGCATGGGCGAGCGCGGCGTCGGCCGGCCGCTTGGCCAGGTTGCTGCCGATTCCATTGGTACCGACGAGCAGGGCCGGCTGGAAGATCCGATGCTGCGCGGACAGATCTCGACCTTCGAGATCGACGAGGCGGCGCTGTCGGCCGCCGCCGAGCGCGCGGTCGATCTGGCCAAGGCCGGCCAGTCGCATCCGGCGTTTTCGTCGGCGATGAAATATTACGGCACTGAGTTGAACAAGCGCCGCTACGAAATCCTGATGTCAGCCGGCGGCATCGATGCGCTGGAATGGGAGAGCGAGCGCTCCAAAGGCGGCGCCCGCCCGCGCGCCTGGCTGCGCACCAAGGCCAATTCGATCGAGGGCGGTACCAGCGAGGTGATGCTCGGCATTGTCGCAAAACGCATCCTCGATCTGCCGGGGGCCTAAAATAGCCCCACCGTCATGGCCGGGCTCGTCCCGGCCACCCACGTCTTGCTTTTGTCGGTGCACCAAAGAAAGACGTGGATGCCCGGCACAAGGCCGGGCATGACGAGCTTCATGTGTACTCACGCTAACGCACAACACAACTGACCGGAACTCCCTCAAATGGCCCTCGTCCTTACCGAAGAACAATCCATGCTACGCGACAGCGCGCGCGGCCTCATCAGCGACAAGGCGCCGGTGTCGCATCTGCGCGCACTGCGCGATGCCAAGGACGCAGTCGGATTTTCCCGCGATCTCTGGAAGACGTTTGCCGAGATGGGATTTTCCGGGCTGCTGGTGCCGGAAAGCTTTGGCGGCAGCGGGCTCGGTTGCGTCGAGGCCGGCGTGGTGATGGAAGAAATCGGCCGCACCTTGATGCCGTCGCCGTTTCTCGCCACGTCGGTGCTGGCGGCGTCCGCGTTGTCGCGCGGCGGCAGTGATGCGCAAAAATCCCGGCATCTGCCAAAAATTTCCGACGGCTCGCTGTTGGCGGCGCTCGCGATCGACGAAGGCGCCAAACACCGCCCGTTGCAAACCAGGATGCAGGCGGTGCGCTCCGGCAACGGTTTCAAGCTTTCCGGCGACAAGGCCTTTGTCGTCGACGGCCACACCGCCGATCTCCTGATCGTCGCGGCGCGCACCGGCGGCGCCGCCGGCGAGCGCAACGGCCTGACGCTGTTCCTGGTCGATCCGAAGACCAAGGGCATTGCGACCGAGCGCACGGCGATGGTCGATTCACACAATGCGGCACGCATCGTGTTCGAAAATGTCGAGGTCAATGCCGATCATGTGCTCGGCGAGGTCGATCAAGGCGGGGCGTTGCTCGAGGGCGTGCTCAATATCGGCCGCGGCGCGGTCGCCGCCGAAATGGTGGGTCTCAGCGAGGAAGTGTTCGGCCGCACCGTCACCTATCTCAAGGAGCGCAAGCAGTTCGGCAAGCTGATCGGCGAATTCCAGGCGCTGCAGCATCGCGCAGCCCAACTCTACATCGATATCGAGATCACCCGCGCCGCGGTGCTGAAGGCGCTGCAGACGCTCGACGGCGATTTCGATCGCGCGGGTGCAGCGGTCGCCGTCGCCAAAGCGCGCGCGGGCTCAACCGCGACGCTGGCGGTTCAGGAAGGCGTCCAGATGCACGGCGGCATGGGCATGACCGACCAGTTCGACATCGGCTTCTTCATGAAGCGGGCGCGGGTCTGCCAGGAATTGTTCGGCGACAGCAACTTCCACGCCGACCAGCTGGCGCGGATGAAGAATTATTGACGGTCTCACCCCGTCATTGCGAGCCACCGGGTCGCGCGAATGCGCGCCCGATGACAGGCTCCGCGAAGCAATCCATAGCGCGGCATGACGGATAGATGGATTGCTTCGCCGCTTCGCTCCTCGCAATGACGTCTGAGGGACCTACCGGATCGGCGGCGCGTACTGAATTCCGCCGGCGCTCCAGAGCTGGTTCAGCCCGCGCGGGATCTTCAGCTTCGATTCGGCGCCGATATTGCGCTCATAGACCTCGCCGTAATTGCCGACGTGGCGGATGATGCGGGCAGCCCAGTCCTTGGTCAGACCGAGGTCCTCGCCGTAGCTGCCTTCGGTGCCGACCAGACGCATCACCTCGGGCTTCTTCGACTTCAGCGCCTCGTCGATGTTCTTGGAGGTAATGCCGAGTTCTTCGGCATTGATCATCGCATAGAGCGTCCACTTCACGATCATCATCCAGTCGTCGTCGCGCTGCCGTACCACGGGCGCGAGCGGCTCCTTGGAGATGATGTCCGGCAGGATGATGTGGTCGTTCGGCCTCGAGAGGTTCAGCCTGAGCGCATAGAGCTGCGAGGCGTCGGCGGTGAAGGTGTCGCACTGGCCGGAATCATAGGCTTTGACCACATCCTCCAGCTTGGGGAATTTCATCTCCTGGTATTTCATGTTGTTGGCGCGAAAGTAGTCCGCGAGGTTGAGCTGCGTGGTGGTTTCCGCCTGCACGCAGATCTTGCTGCCATTGAGGTCGAGCGCCGAGTCGATCTTGCGGGCCGCGGGCAGCATGAAGCCTTCGCCGTCATAATAGGCGACCGCCGGGAAGTAGAGATCGTAATTGGTCTCGCGCGACATGCTCCAGGTCGAGTTGCGGGAGAGGATGTCGACCTTGCGGTTCTGCAACTCCTTGAAGCGTTCGCTGGCATCGAGCGGGATGAATTTCGCGGCCTTCGGATCGTCGAAGATCGCCGACGCCACCGCGCGGCAGAAATCGACGTCAAAACCGCTCCAGTTGCCCTTGTCGTCGGGGATCGAGAAGCCGGGCAGGCCGGCATTGACGCCGCAGAATACCTCGCCGCGCCGGATCGTGCGCTTCAGGGTTCGGGTGTCGTATCGCTCATAGGTGATGGCAACGGCCGCGACCGCGACTGCGACCGCCAGGCCAACCAGGAGGCCGCCTCGAAATGTGCGCATGATTTATCTCTCACCAATGATCGGGAAAACGGATGTCAGCGAAGCTGGAGGGCGGTTACAGTTCGGGCTTCTGCCGGATAATTACCTTGGTTCCGACGGGTACGCGATCGTAGAGATCGGCGACGTCGGCATTGACCAGCCGGAAGCAACCGGATGAAACCTTGGTGCCGATCGTGTCGGGACGGTTGGTGCCGTGGATTCGGTAAACGGTGGTGCCGAGATACATGGCGCGTGCGCCGAGTGGATTGCCGGGTCCACCGGCCATGAAGCGCGGCAGATAGGGCTGGCGCGCGATCATTTCCGGCGGCGGCGTCCAGTCCGGCCATTCCGCCTTGCGGGTGATGTTGACCAGGCCCTGCCACTGGAATCCGTCGCGCCCGACGCCGATGCCGTAGCGCAGCGCGCGGCCGTTGCCTTGCACCAGATACAGATGGCGTTCGGCGGTGGAGATGATGATGGTGCCCGGCGCCTCACTGGTGCGATAATACACCATCTGTTTGCGGTATTCCGGATCTAGCTCGACGCTGTCGTCCGGCAGAAGCCCCGGCTCGTCGCCCACGTCGGGCTGCTGGGCATAGCTCTGCGAGGCCGAAAGCATCAGGGCGCCGAAGGCGACGATCATCCAGATCAGGTGACGAAGTCTCGTCATTGCAAAGCTCTCCTTCTTGGCGCTTGAGCCAAATCCTTGGAACCATCAAATCTCAGGGCCAGCTTGATGGCAAGTTCAAGGCGAGTGCGGCGGATACGTCACTGATATGTCACGAATTTTCAAAGGCTGCAGACGGCCCGAAATACCTCATTTCGGTGCGATCCAGAGCCGCAGGCCAAAAGAGATCAAGGCGACGGTGCCGACGCCGCCGAGCCAGAGGGCGGCGAACCACAATAGCCGCTGCGTCAAGGGACGTGGATTTTCCTCTCGTGGCATCAATGATAGCCGCTCCCGTGCCTGACCTTGCCGCGGAACACCCAGTAAGCCCATGCGGTATAGCCGAGGATCAGCGGCACCAGCACGCTGACGCCGAACAGCATGAAGATCTGGCTGTTCGCGGGCGAGGCCGCCTGCCAGATCGTGATGCTCTGCGGCACGATGTAGGGGTACATGCTGATGCCCAGGCCGGCATAGGACAGCGCGAACAGCGCCAGCGCCAGGAAGAACGGCTGGTAGTCGTATTTGTTGGCAAGGCTGCGCAGCAACAACACCGTCACGCCGGCCACCGCGATCGGCACCGGCGCGGTCAGGATGATGTTGGGCCAGGCGAACCAGCGCTGCGTGTACTGCACGTGGAGGAACGGCGTCGCAATGCTGACCGCGCCGATCGCGCCCAGCATCGCCAGCAACAGCACCCAGCTCAAATGATAGGCGCGGTCGCGCAAACTGCCTTCGGTCTTCATCACCAGCCAGGTCGCGCCCAACAGCGCATAGCCGATCACCAGTGCTGCACCGGTCAACAGGCTGAACGGCGTCAGCCAGTCCCACCAGCCGCCGGCATAATGCCGTCCCTCGACATGCACGCCCTGCAGGATGGCGCCGAGTGCGATGCCCTGCGCCAGCGTCGCCACCAATGAACCGCCGGCAAAGGCGATGTCCCAGCGGTTGCGCTCGCTCTGCGTCGTCCGCCAGCGGAATTCGAAGGCGACGCCGCGAAAGATCAGCCCGACCAGCATGGCGATCATGGGCGTGTAGAGCGCCGGCATCAGCACCGAATAAGCCAGCGGGAACGCGGCCATCATGCCGCCGCCGCCCAGCACCAGCCAGGTTTCGTTGCCGTCCCAGACCGGCGCGACGCTGTTCATGATGACGTCGCGATCGGCTTTCTCCGGGAATAGCGGAAACAGGATGCCGAGGCCGAGGTCGAAACCGTCCATCACCACATAGACGAACACGGCAAATGCGATGATGAAGGCCCAGATGATGGCGAGGTCGATGGCGATCATCGCGCGGCTCCCTCGACGACGACGCCGGCGGCGGGCGTGATGCCGGCGGCGCGGGCAGGCGCGTCATGCGACGGCCCCTGTTCGCCGGGATGCGGCGGCGCAGCCATCAGCCGCAGCAGGTAGATGACGCCGGTGGTGAAGACTGCGAAATAGACGATGATGAAAATGATCAGCGAGGAGCCGACCGCGGGCGCCGCGAGCGGGGAGGCGGATTCGACCGTTCGCAACAGCCCGTACACCGTGAACGGCTGGCGCCCGGTCTCGGTGGTGATCCAGCCCGCGAGCACGGCGATGAAGCCCGCCGGGCCCATCGCCATCGCGAACAAATGCAACGGCCGGAATTCATAGAGCTTGCCGCGCCAGCGCATCCACAGGCTGAGCAGGCCGAGCCCCATGATCAGGAATCCGAGACCAACCATGATCCGGAACGACCAGAAGGTGATCGGTACCGGCGGCCAGTTTTCGCGCGGCACGGTGTCGAGTCCGGCCATTGGTGCATCCGGGGAATGTTTCAGGATCAGCGAGCCCAGTTTCGGGATTTCGACGGCGTATTTGACCTTGCCGGCGGCCTGATCGGGCAGGCCGAACAGGATCAGCGGCGCGCCGTCCTTGTGGCTCTCGTAATGGCCTTCCATTGCCATGATCTTGGTGGGCTGATGCTCCAGCGTGTTGAGGCCGTGCTGGTCGCCGGCGAGAATCTGGATCGGCGCCACCAGGGTTGCCATCCACATCGCCATCGAAAACATCACGCGGGGGCCTGCCAGATGCTGGTCGCGCAATAGATGATAGGCGCCGACCGCGCCGACCACGAGCGCGGTGGTCAGATAGGCCGCCAGCACCATGTGCACAAGGCGGTAGGGGAACGACGGATTGAAGATCACCTGGAGCCAGTCGGCTGCGACGAACTGGCCATCAGCATTGATGGCGTAGCCCGCCGGCGTCTGCATCCAGGAATTGGACGAGAGAATCCAGAACGCCGAAAACAGCGTGCCGATCGCAACCATCAGGGTCGCCAGGAAATGCAATTTGTGACCGACCCGTTCGAGGCCGAACAGCATCACGCCGAGGAAGCCGGCTTCGAGAAAGAACGCGGTCAGCACCTCATAGGCCATCAACGGGCCGATCACCGGCCCTGTCTTGTCGGAAAACGCCGACCAGTTGGTGCCGAACTGGTAGGACATCACGATGCCGGACACCACGCCCATGCCGAAGGCGACGGCAAAGATCTTCAGCCAGTAATTGAACAGGTTGATGAAGACCTTGCGCCCGGTCCACAGCCAGAGCGCTTCAAGCACCGCCAGATAGCTCGCAAGCCCGATCGAGAAGGCGGGGAACACGATGTGGAACGACATCGTGAAAGCAAACTGCGCCCGGGCCAATACTACGGCGTCCCAGCCTTCGAACATCGCGCACCATCCATCGCCGGTCTCTTGGGCGCGATCTTGTCCGAAAACCGGAAATCCACTTTTCGGAATCGTGCCACAATCCGGCGCGAACCTTATCACGCCGAATTTGACGATAGTAGCCGCGCTGCCGGAATTGATCAGCTATTGGCGTTGAGCAGCCGGGCAATGGTGCGATCGATCTGTTCGTACTGGCCTTCGCCGTCGTGCTGGAACACGATCTTGCCGTTCTGGTCGACGATATATTGCGCCGGCCAATACTGGTTGCGGTAGGCGTTCCAGGTCTGCGACTCATTGTCCTGCCCGACCGGATAGGTGATGCCGTGACGTTTCAGCGCCGCCTGCACGTTGGAGGCCGAGTGTTCGAACGGAAATTCCGGGGTGTGAATGCCGACCACGACGAGGCCGCGATCCCTGTATTTGGCATAGAGCTCGGTGACGTGCGGCAACGTGTTGACGCAGTTGACGCAGCCATAGGTCCAGAAATCCACCAGCACCACCTTGCCCCGCAGGTCGGAAATTTTCAGCGGCTTCGAATTGAACCAGTTGCTGATGCCGGTGAATTCAGGCGCGGCCTGCTGTGCCGCCGCGACCGCGAACGGAGCATCCGGCGCACGCGCTTCGCCACTGATGCCGGGGAGGGTCGTGCCTGTCAGACTGAACGCAACCAGTGCGGCGGATGCGGCGAGCGAGCGTAGGGTCATGGAGGTCTCCTTGAGGGGTTCAGAGGCCGATCTGGCCGTTGGGGTAGAATCCGGTCAGCCACGCCACGATCAGCGTGTCGTATTGGAAATAGGAGGCAATCGCGAAGGCGATCACGACGACGCCGAAGGCCTGCTGCAGCCTCGGCGTGATCCGCGCGATGCTGCGAATACGGGTGGTGACGGCCTGGCCGCCATAGGCGATCAAGAGCATCGGGATCGCCGCGCCGATGGCGTAGACCACCAGCAGCAGGCTGGCCCATGCGGTGTCCTTCGAGGTCGCCACGACGGTCAGGATCGAGCCCAGCACGGGGCCGGCGCAGGGTGTCCAGACCAGGCCCAGCGTCGTGCCGAGCACGAAGCCGCCGATCATGCCCTGGCGGGACCCCGCCATGGAGCTGCTGCCGAGCCCGCTGAACCGGACCGACAGCCGCTCGAACGGTGCCGGCCAGATCATCAGCAGTCCAAATCCGGCCAGCAATACCGCCGCGCCGGTTCGCAGCGCGTTGGGATCGAAATCGAACACCCGGGTGATCGCGCTCAGCGCCAATGCCACCATCGAGAATGACATCACGAAACCAAGCGCGATCATCGCCGGCCGCGCCCTGCCGGTCTGGCCGACCGATGCCCCGAGCAGAATAGGCAGCATCGGCAGGGTGCAGGGTGCAGCGACGGTGACGACGCCTGCAAGCAGCGCGAGAACGAGGTTGAACATCGGACCGGTCCATCAACGGCTCCCGGCAGCGCCATATGGCCACTGCGGGGAGCTTGATGTTCTTCGCGATGACGGCGCGGGCCGTTACGCCGGCCGCATCCCGGGCCGCGTCACGTCTCTGTGAGCCCTTCGAGGCGCGCTCACGATAACGCCTTCCCCAAATACAGAGCGACCCGGCTGGGGGGCATCCCGGCCGGGTCGTTGGAGGTTACTTGGGAGTTAGAACCTGGAAGGTCTGGTCGTCTGGAAACTGGTTCAACGGGCTCCGTTGGGGATCACACAGACCTCAGCGGCGCTCTTGGTGCTGCAATCGATCACTTGTTCGCGCACGACCATCGAACCGGCATCGCGCTGGGCGCGGGGGGCGATGTTCTGGGAGGACAATGAGGCCAGGGTGGCGACGGCGCCGAGCGGGATAATGAAAAAGCGCAAGGACGGCTTCAGCATATTCGCTCTCCTGTTCGGCGTTGGTGTTGCATTGTTGATGATCGTTGTTGATGATCGTTATAGGGAGGGAGTTTTTCCGGGTGATGTCGTCAATTGTTTCATTTGTTTCGCCGCCGGTAATCTTTGGCGTCGAAATCAACCCCGATTTTCGTCCCCGCCCTCTATTTAAGTATCT
>Ga0210410_10005349_pt1 | contig 11189 bp, 10 predicted proteins | sample IncBWC4MmetaG_FD_161058 | JGI IMG/M metagenome (GOLD analysis project Ga0210410, IMG submission 161058) | Forest soil microbial communities from Barre Woods Harvard Forest LTER site, Petersham, Massachusetts, United States - Inc-BW-C-4-M | ecosystem: Environmental > Terrestrial > Soil >... | reverse complement strand
TTCCGATCGCGTTTTGCCCGGGCCAAAAGCGCTGCGCGAAGGTTTCGTTGATGACTCCTACTTTGGGTGCTTCATCTTTATCGTTCGCTGTAAACTCGCGTCCTGCCACCAGCGGAGTCCCTACCGCAACGAAATAATCCGGTCCCACGCTTTTGGTGATGGCTTCGAGGACATCCCCGGCCGCCGGCCGCGGTTGTCCCTCCGGATAAACATCGTTTGTGTCGATGCCGACACTGAGCGGCAAACTGTTCGCCCATGCCGCAGATTGCACGCCCGGCAACGCGCGCACATGCTCGACCATCTGCTGATAGAACTTCTGCCCCTTGTTTTGGTCGTAGCCCTGCAGCCCCACATCCACCGACAGAATCAGCGCGTGCTCCGGGTTGAATCCCGGTCCGAGCAGCTCCGCGTGCTGCAAGCTGCGCACCGTCAGGCCCGCGGTGATCAACAGCACCAGCGATAACGCCACCTGCATCGTCACGAGCACGTTCCGCACTCTCACGCGCCGGCGGCTTCCAGAGGCGCTCTCTTGCAAGCTCGACACCAGGTCGGGACGGCTTGCTTGCAACGCAGGAATCAGTCCGAATCCAATGCCTGTCAGCAACGCCAAGGACGCCACAAAACACACCACCCGCCAATCCAATCGCAAATCCAGCGTAATCCCAACGTCCGTAGCTGGAATCGACGCCAGAACGATGCGCACCAGGAAAACGCCCAGCCCCAATCCCAATAATCCGCCAGTCAAAGAGAGCAACACGCTCTCGGTCAATAGCTGCCTTGCTAGCCTCATTCTTGTCGCTCCAATCGCCAGGCGCACGGCAATCTCTTTTCTGCGCGAGGCCGCCCGTGCGAGCAGCAGGCTCGCCAGATTCGTACAAGCGATCAGGAGAACCAGCGCTACCGTCAGCAGCAGCGCCCCGCTGAACGCGATGATCGCGTTGCGCAGACTGGGAACCACAAGCCCCGGAGGCGTGAGCAGGAATCCCATTCCTTCATTCACCTCTGGATGCTCTTTCGCGAGTTGTTGCGCCACGCCATTCAATTGCGCCTGCGCTTTGCCGGCATTTACTCCGGTTTTCAAGCGCCCAAAAGCAAACCACTGCCCGTCGCTTCTCGATTCGATTCCACTGAAGTTCGGTTCGATCCACGGCTGCATCATGCTTGGAACCCAGAATTCCGGCTTGAAGAGGTTCTCCGTGCCGCTGAATTCTGGTTTTGTAACGCCGATCAGCGTAAAACTGTGCCCGTTCACGAGAATGGAGCTTCCAACCACCTTGGGATCGGCGCCGAATCGCCTCTGCCAGCAGCCATAACTCACCACCACCAGGGGATGCGCGTTGACTCCACGGTCTTCCTCCGGAGTGAAAGTGCGTCCAAGAAATGCCTCAACGCCAAGCACCTCGAAGTAATTCCCCGACACCAGATATCCCCACATGCGTTCGCTGCTGCCGTTGTGGCTCACGCTCATGGGCGCAAATCGAAAAACCGCCAAACCGGAAAGCACTTCATTTCTGTCGCGGATGTCCTTGTAGTTCGGGTAGGACATCGATTGCATCGCTGACAAATTTCTTTGTCTTATCTGGTGAACTGCAAACACCCGCTCCGGATGGGTTATCGGCAATGGCCGCAACAGGATGGTGCTGATCAAGCTGAAGATCATCGCGTTGGCCCCGATGCCCAGCGCCAGCGAGAGCAGCGCTACTGCCGTGAACCCCGGGCTCTTTCGCAATTGCCGGTAGCCAAATCGCAAATCCTGCCAAATCGTCTCCGCCAGACCGCCCCCTCGTTCGTCCCAGCTCAAATCCTTGATGTATCCGCTATTTCCAAAATGTGCGACCGCCTGGCGCCGGGCTTCTTCTGTGGTCATTCCTCGTCGCATGTTCTCTTCCGTGCGCTGCTCGATATGGAATTCCCATTCATCCGTTATCTCGCGGTGCACGTCCTCTCCGCGCCGCAGGGCCCGCCAACGCATCGTCAGATTCGCAAGCCACCCCATATCGCCCTCCTACGCCTGGAACCGCAATCTCCGCCGGAAATCTCACGCCGTCCGCAGCACCTTGCCGATGGCCGCCGAAAGATGCAACCAATTCGCTTCTTCCACGTTCAATTGTTTGCGCCCCGCACCCGTCAGTTTGTAATACCGCGCGCGACGGTTGTTCTCCGATACTCCCCATTCGCTTTCAATCCACCCGCGCCGCTCGATGCGGTACAGCGCCGGATACAACGTGCCCTCTTCCACCTTGAGCATCTCTTCGGCGAGCTGCCCGATGCGCTGCCCCACTCCGTAGCCGTGCATCGGCCCCAGCGACAGCGCTTTCAGCACCAGCATGTCCAGCGTGCCCTGCGGCAATTCCGGTTTCTGTTTTCCCATTCGGCCCGCGCCTCCTATTGGCTTCTAGTGGAGATGAGGGTACGCCCCTCTCCCTAGAAGGTCAAGGGAAGAAGTCGGTATCGATACTTACGAGTTGAACTTGGAAAAGGTTCCGTGAGTTATTTCAGTGCGTAGGAGCGGTACAAGGTGTCCCGCTGCGCGGGAATGAATCCCGCATCGGAAATAATTCGCCGCAGTTCGCTTTCGTTAGTACGGTTTTTCACGCCCGCGGCAAACACCACATTTTCTTCAATCAGAATACTGCCCACATCGTCCGCGCCAAACTGCAATCCCACCTGGCACACTTTGATGCCCGGAGTCAGCCAGCTCGATTGAATGTGGTCGAAATTGTCGAGGTACAATCGGCTCACCGCCAGCGTCTTCAGGTAATCCACGGCCGTCGTTTCCTGCACCTTCTTTCCGAGCGCCGTATTCTCCGCTGCGAACACCCACGGGATAAACGCAGTGAATCCGCCGGTGTCTTCCTGAATCCGCCGCAATCTCTCCAAGTGATTGACGCGGTGCTTCAACTCTTCCCCGCACCCGAACATCATCGTCGCCGTCGTGCGCAGCCCCAGCGAATGCGCGATGCGATGCACCGACTCCCAATCGTCGCTGGTGCATTTCAGACGCGCGATCTTCCCGCGAATTTCGTCATCGAGGATTTCCGCTCCGCCGCCGGGAATCGATTGCAGCCCCGCGTCCATCAGCCGCTGAATCGTCTCGCGCACGCTGATCTCGCTCACTTCCGCGATGCACAGAATTTCCGGCGCGGAAAAACAGTGCAGGTGCACTTGCGGAAAACGCTCCTTCAGCGCGCGCAGCAAATTTTCGTAATAGCCGATTTGCAGGTCCGGGTGCAGCCCGCCCTGCAGCAGCACGCCCGTTCCGCCCAACGGCAGCATCTCTTCAATCTTTTGGTAAATCTCCTCGAACGAAAGGATGTAACCATCCTTCGCGCCCAGTGGCCGGTAAAACGCGCAGAACGAACAATACTCCGTGCAGAAATTCGTGTAGTTGATGTTCCGGTCGATCTGGTAAGTAACCACGCGCGGATCGTTCTTCTTCAGGCGCACCCCGTGCGCCGCCATCCCGATGCCCACCAGGTCATCGGATTCCAGCATTTCCAGCGCTTCTTGCTTGCTCAGTCCCACAAAGGTTCCTTCTTCGTACGCGTCCTTAGTTTAACCGCCTTCCGCCAAAAGTCCGAATTTCAAATCGCCGCTTTCTGTCCGGTCACCGCGAACGCAAAATCCATATACCGCACTGGTTTGTTGCGGGCGGCGGCGATGCCGATAGTCTTCATCCCCGGAATCAGCCCCATTTGTGCCGCGTAGCTGAAATAGGCCGTCAGCCCCCGCAAATTCTCCTCATCCAGCGAGAAATCGATATTTTCCGTCAAGTAGCGTTTCAAATCTTCGGCAGGAAGCTTCATTTCCGCCGCCGCTTGTTCGCTAATCTCTTTCAAGTGCTGCAATCCCATATCCCGCGAACTCTGGAAATCCTCGATCACGTCAGCATTCGCAACCTCCGCTCGCGCCGCCCACACCGCCAGCACCGCCGGAAGCTCTGTCAGCGCTCTCCACTCCTCCACCACGTCATATACGTGCAGTGTGTCGACAGCCGGAATTCCGGCCCTGGCTCCTGCACAAATCAAGTCTCCTGTTGGTCCGCTCTTTGCCTCATCCTCGATCGCGATAGCCAGTCGCAGTGCCGGATCTCCAATCAACAGCGCCGCGTCCGCTTTTTCCAGCATGCTCGCCACATCCGGCGCCATCTCAAAAAACTCCGGCGCAATCTTCCAATGCCGGTCGCACAGAATCCTCGTCAGCGCCTGCGTACTGCGCGAACTGCGGTCCAGCGCAATACTCCGCGCCTCGGCGATCGGCTTCTTCGAAAGAATCAGCAGGCTGCGCACCCGCCCCTTCGACGCGATAGCCATGTCCGGCAAAATCATCAAGTTGTCGATGCGCTGGTATTCAATCGCGGGAATAATGGCAATGTCCGCCGCCTCGCTCCGCAACGCTTCAGCGCACTGCGAAGGCACCGTAAACGACAACTCGTACTTCCCCCGCAGCGGCCCGTTCGTAAATCCCCAGACCAATGGCGCGGTATTCAGATATTGCACGATGGAGATGCGAAGTTTGCTCAAGTCCGAAGTTCTCTCGCGGAACCTTCAGTATAGCAGACCAAAGCCGTTAGATTTGCTTCCGGCAATCACCCAATCTGGAAGAATTATGTTCGGAGCTTATGAAACCGTCGGTATTTCCGACGAGTAAGGCAATGGAGGAAAATCTGGTAGGGGCGCAGCACGCTGCGCCCCTAGTGCCCAGGCGTACTGATTTGCAAGTCTGCTCGTGACCTTATCGCTTCTGCTGTCGCGGATTTTGCGCCGAGGCCGATGGCGCAGCCCCAGGAGCGGCAATCGTCTTCGCTTCCTGAAAAGCGTCGCGCTGCAGTTTCACGTCGCCGTCGATCGACGCCGTAAACTCAGTCCCCTGCGACAGTGCCACGTCCTTGCCGGAAACCATAGGCAGAACGGTCGCCGTGGTCGAATCCGCTCCTTTAGCCTCATGATACCCGCGTGCCGGAGCATCCGCATTGTTGCTCAAATGAACGGAGCTAACGCTGACTCCAACCACACCGCCGTGCCCCATGCGTTTCTTGGCGGACACCTCCGTCACGCTTCCCGTCGCCGCGGCCCCTTTGGCGATCACTAAGAGCCCGTCAACCACCACATCATCCACCACTTCCAGCTGCACCTTGTCGCCCAGATGCGTGCTCGTCGAAGAGAGCGTCTGCAGCACTTTCAGATGAATAGGCGTGTTATTTCGCAGCGTAAACTCGGGGTTGGGTATGCTCGAAGTCGCCGCACTCCCCGCCGGTGCGTTTCGATCATCATACGGTGTTAGCTCTCTCGCGGGCCTCTGGGCCAGCGGCAGTGGACCGGCCTTGTCCCTCAGAACTCGCACGCTGTTTTGCGGAATGTAGCCGTCTTCGCCCTTGGCGGTCCGCACGCCGAAATAGCCCTGGTATTGCCCAGTGATTTGTACCTGCTCGCCGCACTGCACGGTAGTGCGTACATCGAGGGTCGTCATGGAACTGTACAGATACACATAGCCGCCCGCACGCGGACAATCGATCTGGCCGATGCCCTGAGCCTTGCCAACTGCCGGCAAGAGAAAAAACAACGCGAGAACCGCGCATGTTACCCGAAATTGCATATTTCACCTGTTGATCCGAAGGGTCCTGAAACTTACAGTACCATCCCAACCCAATTTGCCATCGCTGGCAAGAAGCATAGCCAAGATACTGTGCACAAAAGGATACGCGGGGAGTTGACTTCATGCCGGGCGGCGAGGACGTCTTCACGGCCCGATGCCGGGTGGAGTTTTCCATTGCTTTCCGGTGCACAATATAAGAACATGGTCTCAGGTTCATATTATGTATCTTCACCTCACCCTATGCGGTTTTGCCATCTGGCTCCTTGCTACCCTGGCTTTGCGCTTTGCAGGCCAGCGCTTGTTTCATCCCGGCGACTGGGTAGGGACGCTCATCCTCTTTGCCGTAAGCTTTCCGCTAATGGCCGGGCTCGTTCGTCGGCTTTGCCGCCGCTTCCAACTCCCGCGCCAACAGTGGCTTGCCGGTGCCGTCTCGATTGCGCTACCCACGCTTCTGCTAGATCCCTTTTCCAGTGCCTTCTTTCACGTCATCTTCCCTAACATGGCTCCTTCGGTAGCAGGCGTCTTCGGGGGATGGATGCTTTGGTGCTGCGCTGGCGCCCTGTTGGGCGTAATTGATTTTCGTCAGAGACTGCCTTGAGCGTACGACCAAAGTTGCTCGAAGGAGAAAACTTTCCGCGGGCACCCCAGCAAAAGCGCAGTTTGGACAAACAAGCGCGTCTGAAAGAGGCGGGGCTTCTTCTCTTCGGCAAGTTTGGTTTTGAGCAAACCTCCGTCGATGAGATCGCCCTGCAGGCCAAACTCGCCGCTGGCGGTTTTTACCAGCACTTCCGCTCCAAACGCCAGTTGCTCCTCGCCCTCATGGATGAACTCCTCGAGAAACTAAGCCGTCTCGATTTTCGGCCCGGAGCCATGACCGACGTTCGCGCTGGCATTCGCGAACTACTGTGGCGCGCCTTCTCCTACGATCTCGACTACCTGGGCGCCTACCGCGCCTGGCAGGAAGCCGTGCTTTCCGATCCCGGCTTGGCGCGAAAACAGCAGGAAATTCACTCCTGGACGACCGCGCGCGTCACCGCGGTCTTTCAGTTGCTCCAGCAACTTCCCGGCGCCCGACCCGGCGTGGACATCGTCGCGCTGGCCCGCGTCATGGACAGCTTTTTCTGGGCTCTACTAGCGCGAGCCATGCAAATGCCGAAAGAAGAGCTGAATCAGTGGATTGATTCCGCCACCCACCTCATCTATCACGCCTTATTCACCGACGCTCACGAAAGCAAAGCGCCAGAGTCTTAATTCACAGTGAAAAAATGAGCTTGGTTGCTATCGATGTGGCATAGTTTCCCGCGCACGCGAGCTTCAATTCTTCAGGCCCAAGGAGCCAACAATGAAATTGAATCCTTATCTGACATTTGACGGCCGGTGTGAGCAGGCTTTTAAGTTTTACGAGAAGTGTCTCGGCGCCAAAATCCTGATGATGCATACTTTCGAAGGCTCACCGGCCGCCGCCCAGGCGCCCCCCGGCTGGGGGAAAAAAATCATGCACGGTCGCATGAGCGTCGGGGATGACGTACTGATGGGCTCCGACGCCACGCCCGAGCACTATCAATCTGCGAAAGGCATCACCGTGACCCTCGGTATGAACGATCCAGCTGAGGCAGAGCGCGTATTTCACGCGCTGGCTGAAAACGGGAAGGTCAACATGCCCATCCAAGAGACCTTCTGGGCCGCCCGCTTCGGCATGCTCGTCGATCAATTTGGAATCCCATGGATGGTAAACTGCGAAAAGCCAGCCGCTTAAGCGTACCTAAGGAGCGAAAGAACCATGAGCAAGGTCAGATTGTTGGTAGGCACGCGCAAAGGCGCGTTCATCCTTACCTCGGACGGCAAGCGCGAAAAATGGGATGTCAGCGGGCCGCACTTCGCCGGATGGGAGTTGTATCACCTGAAGGGCTCCCCGGCTGACCCCAACCGCCTCTACGCCTCTCAGTCCAGCGGCTGGTTCGGGCAGATTATTCAGCGTTCCGACGATGGCGGCAAGACTTGGACCCAGCCAGGGACCCCGCCGGGCGAACAGACCACGCCAGAAGGAATGCCCAAAGGAGAAAGCAACAAGTTCGTTTACGACGCCTCCTCCGAAACCGGCAAACCCCTGACCACCCATCAGTGGTACGACGGAACCCAGCATCCGTGGGAGTTTAAGCGCGTCTGGCATCTTGAACCTTCGCTCAGCGATCCGGACACGGTGTACGCCGGAGTGGAAGACGCCGCGCTGTTCCTTTCGAAGGACGGCGGCAAGTCCTGGCAGGAACTTTCCGGATTGCGCGGTCATGGCACGGGGCCCAATTGGCAGCCAGGGGCGGGAGGAATGTGCCTCCACACCGTAATTCTGGATCCGAAGAACCCCGGCCGCATGTATATAGCCATCTCGGCGGCCGGCGCATTCCGTACGGACGATGCAGGCAAAACCTGGCGGCCTATCAACAAGGGGCTATATTCTCAATATATTCCCGATCCCAGAGCCGAGGTCGGCCACTGCGTCCATCACATTGCCATGAATCCGTCGCGTCCGGATGTGTTGTTCATGCAGAAACATTGGGACGTGATGCGCAGTGACGACGCCGGCGACTCCTGGCGCGAGGTCAGCGGCAACTTGCCCACCGACTTCGGGTTCGCGATCGACGTTCACGCCCACGAGCCCGAGACCATCTACGTCGTGCCCATCAAGAGCGACTCGGAGCATTTTCCGCTCGAAGGCAAGCTGCGTGTCTATCGCAGCCGCACCGGCGGAAACGAGTGGGAAGCGCTAACCAAAGGCCTGCCGCAAAGCGATTGCTACGTCAACGTGTTGCGCGACGCCATGGCCGTCGACACGCTCGATCAATGCGGCGTCTATTTCGGCACCACCGGCGGACAGGTCTACGGATCGGCGGACGCTGGAGACAACTGGGCGCCTATCGTGCGCGATCTTCCCGCGGTGCTCTCCGTCGAGGCGCAGACGCTGCGATGATCCGGGTCATGCTTCCGTCCCATCTTCGCGCCCTCGCGCACGTTACCGGCGACGTGGAGCTGGAAGTCGTGGGTCCGGTCACCCAGCGCTCGGTCCTCGACGCCCTCGAAGCCCGCTATCCCATGCTGCAAGGCACCATCCGAGATCACGTCCTCCAGCAGCGCCGCCCGTTTCTGCGTTTTTTCGCCTGTGGGGAAGATTTCTCCCATGAACCGCCCGACGCCCCGCTCCCCGAGGCAGTCGCCTCAGGGAAGGAACCCCTTCTCATTATCGGAGCCATCGCCGGCGGCTAGCACGCGGCCTGGATGCTCACCTCCGTCTTGGACGGAGGCTTGCCTCTCACTATTTCTTGCTTTCGACATAATCCACCAAACAAATGACGGTCCAATTTCGTCTATGTAGCCAGGGGGAATCCTCATGCGCATAAGAACCTTGATTTCAGTTGTCTGTGTCTCGGCATTTTCCGCCATGTGGGTGGTGGAGGCCGGCGCTTCCACTCACAAGCATTCCGTAAGCACTTCGGCAGGGCACAATAGCCCTGCATCCGGCTGTTCGGATCTTCATATTCGCATCGACGACCGCGATGCCGTTGTGAAATCCGAAGAGCGCACCGTCTCCAAGGCCGAAGCACCGACACTGCGCGTTCATCCGCACGCCAATGGCGGCGTGCAGATTCAAGGCTGGGACAAGGACGTCTATTCCGTAACGGCTTGCAAGGCTGCGGCAAGCTCGGGCGGAGAAGCGGACCGCCTGCTCTCCCAAATCACTCTATCCATTCAAAATGGGGAGGTGTCCACAAAGGGCCCCGGCAATGACGACCAATGGACCGTCTATTTGCTCATCCGCGCACCCAAAGCCGCGGCCATCGACTTGCATTCCGACAACGGCCCCATTTCTCTTTACAACGTCGACGCCAAGCTCACCGCCAAGACGACCAACGGGCCCATCAGCCTCCATGACATTTCCGGCGACGCCGAAATCACCGCCGTGAACGGTCCTATCGAGATTGCGGGCGGCAGCGGCAACGTGCACGTCCACACGCAGAACGGACCCATCTCCGTCTCTCTCCACGGGACGTCCTGGAATGGCGCCGGCCTCTCCGCGGACGCGCAGAACGGTCCTTTGACATTGCACGTGCCGTCCGACTATCAATCCAGCTTTGTCGTCGAGTCCAAAGGCTATTCTCCGGTGAGCTGTCATGCCAGCATCTGCGATCAGACGCGCAAGACTTGGGACGACGATCACCGCCGCATCGAATTCGGCAATTCCCCAGCGGCCATCCGGCTGTCCACCGTCAATGGACCCGTGTCGGTGCAGACTCTTTAGCCGGGTTCTTCACGCAGTTTTGACATAACAAGAAATACAAATCGCATCGCCGCGCAGTCCGGGTCGCGGACAAGAATGGACGCACTCCATCCATTCCCGGTAAAATTCGCTGCATGCTCCTCGATTCTCGCGTGGCCCAGCCGATTACGCAGACGGAAGCCGCTCGGCTTGCTTCAGAGCTATACGGCCTGGTGACGGCAGCCACAGCCTTGCCCGGCGAATACGACGCCAATTTTCATCTGAGGCCGTCTGCTATCCAGAACTCTCAAAGCTCAGTCGCTGGTCAGGAATTCGTCCTCAAGATCATGCACCCGGCGCGCGAGGAGTCGTTCATCGACATGCAATGCCGCGCCCTCCAGCACCTGGCCCAGCGCGCGCCGCATCTTTCGCTGCCGCGCGTAGTTCCTGCGCGAAGCGGGAAAAACTTCGCTACGATCAGGGCGGCGGATGGTTCCGAACGCTTCGTCTGGCTGCTGACGTTTGTGCAGGGAACAACCCTTGCCAAAGTCCGGCCTCACACCTCCCAACTCCTTGAAGATCTGGGACGGCAACTCGGCGAAATGGACGCGGCGCTCCAGGATTTTTCGCATCCCGCCGCGCACCGCGAACTGAAATGGGATCTCTCGCGTGCAAATTGGATAGCGGAATATTTGCATTGCATCGAAGGCGCTGCCCGCCGCGCGCTCGTCGAGAGATTCCTGAAGTTGTATCAAACCGAGGTAATTCCCGCGTTGCCACGACTGCGCCGCAGCGTTATCTATGGTGACGCCAACGATCACAACGTGCTCGTCGGTGCCCCGTGGCCGCAGCCGCGAAAAATTGCCGGCGTCATCGATTTTGGCGACATGCACCACGGCATCACCGTTGCCGAGCCGGCCATCGCCGCGGCCTACGCCATTCTCGGCAAGAACGATCCCCTGCAAGCTGCCGGCGCGCTCGTGGCGGGTTACCACCGTGCGTTTCCGCTAGAAGAATCCGAAATCGCCGTTCTTTACGCGCTCATCGGTGCGCGCCTCGCGGTAAGTGTCACAAATTCCGCGCATCGCAAAACCGTGAAGCCCGATGATCCCTACGTAACCGTCAGCGAAGAGTTCGCCTGGGAGGCCCTCGAGCGTCTCGCGCAAATTCATCCGCGTTTCGCGCATTACAGTTTTCGCGCGGCGTGCGGGCTTGCGGTAGTTCCACAAAGCGAGAACGTGCAACGCTGGCTCCAAGCGCACGGCAACTCCGCCGCTTCGATTCTGGATGAGGATCTGCGCACCGCTCCGAGCCACGTTTTTGATTTAAGCGTGGGCAGTACATT
>Ga0210410_10005348_pt1 | contig 11190 bp, 7 predicted proteins | sample IncBWC4MmetaG_FD_161058 | JGI IMG/M metagenome (GOLD analysis project Ga0210410, IMG submission 161058) | Forest soil microbial communities from Barre Woods Harvard Forest LTER site, Petersham, Massachusetts, United States - Inc-BW-C-4-M | ecosystem: Environmental > Terrestrial > Soil >... | reverse complement strand
CCGATCTGCCGAAATCACCGGTCATGCTGATTCCACAATTTAAAGGTGCTTAACCCGCGGATGTGTTAATCGTTCCGGTGGGCAGATGGTCGGACGAATCCGCTGCCCCGGTCATGAAGGACCATTTCAGGTAGAAGCAGCGCACTCGTCAGTCTAACTTCGAGTGACAGGAAGTCGAAACGAGAGAGCAATGCGAGGTCCCATAGTGAGCGCCCGCGAGATTCAGAATCAGAAGGCCGTTGCACGTGAGATGATTGTTCAACAAGCTGCTCACGCTAATGGGGACGTTTCGGCCAGCCCACCGCGGAGGGAAACGATTTGCTCCACCAAGAGCAAACGGGAATGCACTCTTGAATCGACAGCAGAAGATGGGTCGTACGAACCTGTAGATGCATCATCGCTTCCCGTAACCCAGGTTGATGCTGCAAACCTCATCCGGGCCTTGCAGCAGTTGGAGGTTATAGCAAAACGACAGGCGCCACGAATCGCGTTCAAGGCAAAGGGTAGAATCCTATTCTTGGATTTAGCCGAGATCGTGGCTGTGCAAGCCGAAGGTAACTATGTTTCGTTGCGACACCAACCCAATCCCTATTTGCTGCGCGAGTCCCTCACGTCCATGGCGGAGAAACTCAAGCCCTACGGTTTTATTCGCATCCACCGCTCGGTCGTCGTGAATATTTCGGCCGTGGAGGAGATCCAACCTTTGCCGACAGGAGAGTACAGGTTGCGTGTAAAGGGTGGGGAACAATACTTAGTAACGCGTACATACAAAAATAACCTCAGAGATCTGGCTCAACTATGGGTGGGCTCAGAGCGCCTTTGCGGCTAACAGCCAGCCAGAGGTATTACCTCCTTATTCCATCCTAGCAATCCCGATCATCCCTCGCGAAAAGTCAGTCCCTAAACTCAACCCAATTCTCATAACTTGCAATCGGGATAGGGGGAGCAGTCACCTGCTCTCCCCTCCCACACCACCCGACATGCGGGTCCGCATCGGGCGGTTCAGTAAGTTGAGCCCTGACGGGCCGGAGGTTCGAGTCGTCGTTCGCCACAAGGGCTTCGCCACTCTGCAGGTTTCCGTTTCGGCTTCACCGTCTTCTGAACCTGCAAAGCTCAGCCGAAGCTGATTGGCTGGCGCAGTGCCACCCATGAGTTCGACGTTCTACTACTCACTCTTACTGTTGGGGCCTTCCTCACTCGCGTGAGTACTACGCCCGCTGCTGACTTCTGCTGCAGGGTCAGGATGAATTACTCCACCCTCAGTCCCGAATCCGAGACGTGCAGCAGATCTCCCGCGATAAGCTCGACTGCTTTCCACGCGCAACCACCGGATTTACGCTTTGCGTCCTTGATAGATATGGGCTTCGCGACCATTGGCCCGCTCGCCCGACGCTCACGCCTCGGATCCGGTTCTTGTACATTGGCTCGCGTTTTTGCTCCACGCTTCCTTCAGACCCCGCCTCGCAGCGACGCCCTTGCGCTTCGCTATCACTTCACCTCTATCAGGTTGTGAAGAGGACTTACACCTCCAAGCTGTCGAACATGCGCGGCGTACCAAAAGAAAAGGCCGGAATCCAGGATTCCGGCCTTGTGGATCACGAAATGGTTGCGGGGGCTCGCAACCATCCGAATTGTTTAGTGCTGCCCTTTAGGTTGGGATTGATCCGGCTCGCAGCGTAACCAGCGTGCAAGATCATAGCTTGGCAATTGTTTCAGGGTAGATCGACAATCCAACCGGAACTCGGAATGATTGATGCGGGCCGAGTGCATTGGTTGTTCTCGCCGAATGACACTCACGGCATCCGACTCGTTGCCGTCGGAGAGCGCGTTCTTGATGCAGAGCGTGGAGAATGACTTTCTCTCTGCATTTGTAAGGAGTTTATCGATCAAATAGAGTCAGCATGCTAGTTATGTGGAGTGTTCAGTTTTGAACAGTGCGCTATAATGCAAAGATGCCGCGCAAGCTAGAATGGATTAAGAGCCAGAATTTTCAGAGCTTCGGTTGCTCTGAATGCAACTGGAGGTTTAGCTCTTCAGGTGCGCTCTCGGGCGATTCGCTTGATGAAATGAAGAGGAAATACGAAGCCGAACGTGACAAAGAGTTTGCTGCACACACCTGCGTTAAACGCACAATCTCCACCGATCGAATGACCAAGTAGGTTGGCCCCCGTTATTCTTGCGGACCGGGCCAACACCTCGGCTCAACCGCCTTGTACATAAGTGGGATCAACAACAATGACAGGGGCCAATGACTACGCGCAAAACAAGGAGCGGCCTTACGGCTTCATTTGACAATGCAAATGGAAGAGATTCTTTGGTGAAAAAACGCTCACTAGCGTGCATGGCCGGTGCCTGAACCTGCGGTAATCTTGGCCATGTTCGTGGCGTGTCTTGCGGCCAACGTGCGGCTTCCGGTCCACACCAGCTGTAAGCCCGCAAAGATGGCCACCATGGCGACAGCCGTTTTTTCAAGCACTACGGCACTCGCTGACTGAAGGGATTCAAGACGGCCACATCGAAGTGCGCGAAATCACGTTCGTTCCGAGTGGCCACGGTGAGACCATGAACGCGAGCCGTGGCGGCCATCATGGCGTCTTCACCTAGGGAATCGGAACGGCGATGCATTAGGCGGGCATATTCGCGAAAACACGCTGCATCCATGGCCAAGACTTGTGAAGCGCGTTCCAACTGTGCCGCCCAAGCTTCGATTTCGCTCGCCTTTACAGGATCCTGTCGACGCGTGAGTTCCACACCCTTTTGAATTTCCCCGAACGTTACCGCCGAGAAGAATCCTTGGCCCACTTGAAGACCTTGCAACCAAGCGACTGCCGCGCCGTGGGGCTTGGGCTTGCGCAATTCGGACACCACATTCGTGTCGATCAGGTAGCGGATCAATCGAACACCGTAGGCTTGCGGGATTTGACCGTGCCACGTTTGGGGAGCGGGATTTCGAATCGCGGACCTTCACCCAAAAGTACATCCTTCCAGGTCAAACGGTTTTCGTCTTTTAACTTATGCCATTCGTCGATGGAAACGACAACCGCGGTATCGATTCCCCGACGTGTCACGACTTGTGGACCCTTCTCGAGCGTGTCATCGATCAGTTCACTGAAACGCGCCTTCGCTTCCTGTAGTTGCCATTTGGTCATGAAACACTCCAAGGGTCGATTGTATGGCTAGTCAGATGTCTAGTCAAGTCCGGGAAAGCTTCCAGCCAAAATGATCGAAAGTGATTTAAGCTCCTGGAGGCTGATAGCGATCGCATCCTCGGGCTCAGCGGCCTTCGGTGTCGGTGCCGACCGACATTATAATCTGTCGATCCGCAATTGACTCTGCGCAACTGATTGAATATGAGGCGTTTAACAATAAGATAGCACAATATACTTGTATTAACGCTGCTGGCGACAAATGGCACCTGTCGCCGGAGCAGTCCCTTTTTTTGCACGGCGAGAGAGCGGTGATCCCGGATCAACTTGTTGGGCACAGTCCGAAAGCGACGAATAACGATATCTCCGGCAACCGTAGCCCCAGCCAATTAAGCCTAAGTCCTGGTAAACGCGGTCATCGGAGAAGTGAAGTCTAATCGTGTAAGCTTCTGGGTGGCGTTGTCGGTGCAGCAACGGAGGTTTCTTTGGAGAAAAACCCAAGTGCTATGCTTGCACTGCTGTGGGCTGGCTTTGCCTGCGGCGTCCTAGACATTACTGCCGCGCTGGTGGTCTATGGCTTCTTCGGGCTCAAACCTATGCGCCTCCTGCAAGGGATTGCCAGCGGATTGCTGGGGACGAAGGCTTTTTCCGGCGGGCTCGCGACGGCAGCGCTCGGCATCCTCTGTCACTTTTTCATCGCCTTTGGGGCGGCAGCTGTCTACCTTGTGGCGAGCCGGGCTCTTGGTTTCTTAATGGAACACGCATTCGCTTCTGGAGTTCTCTATGGTGTAGCCGTCTATTTCTTTATGAATCGCATTGTGTTACCGCTCTCCGCCGCGGCCAAACGTCCGTTTTCCCTTCAGATGATGATTGTCGGCGTGGTCATACACATCTTCTGTGTTGGGCTTCCCATATCTCTCAGTGTGCGCCGATTTTCGAGATGATCGGGGCTCGTTGCTTGACGGTACCTCGCTCTCGTTTGACAGAGTGATCTGGTCGGTACCTCGCCAACGCCTGATTACGCGCCTACCGGACAAATGAAGCTGTTCCAAAACTACTTGCCTCGTAACGCGATACCGGACATCTGCTCTCTTGACCTTTCAAGCGGGATAACCGGAAGCGTGACCTCTCAATTGACTCTAACCCACGCTGTCCGACTGGGCAATTTTGAACACTGTCCCTCCGTTCTATTCGCAATTTCTCCCCGCTTCCTTATAATTCGCTTCCAATCAATCCCAGCCTGATGCTATCGGTCCACATCCATGGGTTTTGGATCAACTCGTTTCGTTCACGGAAGGAGTTCGCTCATGCCCGCGAAAACCCACCTCGCATCCTGGCAGCTAATTCTTACGTCCTTTACAATATTCCTTCTACTGGGTCTCGCATTCGTACCGCAAGTCCGCGCGCAGTCCCGGGTCACCGTTGCGGTCTCCCCAGCAACCGCTAGTGTCCAAGCGGGGGGTGGCTCCCAAAAATTCGCAGCTACGGTTCGCAATGACCGGCATAATCGCGGCGTGCGCTGGACGCTTTCCGGCGCAGGTTGCAGCGGCAGCCCCTGTGGAACTATTTCCGCCACCACAAGTGCTTCCGGAACTCCCATTACCTATACGGCTCCCCCGAATGTGCCAAGCCCCGCCACGGTGACCCTCACGGCCACTTCCGTCGCGAACATTGCCAAAAGCGCATCTGCAACCATTACGGTCACAGGATTTTCTGCCGCTCTTAGTGTCGCGATTTCTCCCAAACGCAGCGGTCTTGCAATCACGCAGACACTGTCCGTTATTGCAAACGTGCAGAACGATGTCGTTGCTGCCGGTGTGACGTGGTCGGCTTCCGGCCCAGCTTGTTCCGGAACCTCCTGCGGCACCTTCGCCAATGTAACCTCTAACTCTGCTACTTACGTCGCCCCTTCCACCTCAGGCATCTACTCCATCACCGCCACCAGCGTTGCTGACGTCACCAAGAGCGCCTCAAACTCCATCGGCGTCACCGATCTATCAGGAGTTCTCACCTATCACAACAACCTCTCCCGCGACGGCACGAACACCCACGAGTTTGCCCTTACCGCTGCCAACGTCAACGCGTCTACTTTCGGCAAACTCTTTTCCTGCCAAGCCGACGGTGCAATTTATGCTCAACCACTCTGGGTCCCGAACTTGAGCGTGGCTGGTTCTTCTCATAACGTCATCATTGTGGCCACGCAGCATGAAAGCCTCTACGCCTTTGATGCCGATACCACTCCCTGCACGACGCTTTGGCACGTCGACTTGATCGACTCCGCACATGGTGGTACTTCCGGCGAAACTTCCGTTCCGTCCGCCGGAGCAGGCGCGCTCGTCGGCAGCGGTTACGGAGATATTGCCCCCGAAGTCGGTGTTACTGGCACGCCTGTCATTGACCCAACCACGAACACGCTTTATGTTGTGAGTAAATCCGTCAACGCCAGCACGCAATTCTTCCAGCGCCTGCACGCGATTGACCTGACTACTGGCAACGAACGGGTCGCGCCCTATAGCATTGATTCCTCCATTTCTGTTCCCGGCACTGGAGCTGGCTCCGTGGCAGGACAAGTCCCTTTCGATCCGCGCAATGAAAACCAACGCCCCGGGCTGGTTCTTTCCAATGCTGTGGTTTATGTTGCTTGGGCTTCCCACGAAGACCACGATCCGTACCACGGGTGGGTGATTGGCTTTAATGCATCCACACTCGCTCCGGTGTCCAACGCCGTGTTCAATACCACGCCCAATCAAGTTGGCACGCTCTCCTATTCCCGCGGAGGCATCTGGATGGGCGGCGGCGCTCCCGCCGTCGATTCTACCGGCAATCTCTTTTTCATCACCGGCAACGGAACTTTCGACGCAAATACCGGCGGCTCGAACTATGGTGATAGCGTCGTAAAGCTCAGCACCGCCAGCGGTCTCTCCGTGGCGGATTACTTCACTCCTCTCGATCAAGCTTCCCTCGACGCCAATGACACCGATTTCGGCTCCGGAGCCGCAACAATTCTCGTTGATCAGCCCGCGGGTCCGGTAGCTCACCTCATCATCGGAGGAGGGAAGCAGGGCTATCTGTTCCTTCTCAATCGCGATAACCTCGGAAAATTCAGCAGTTCCTCCAACAATGTCATCCAAAGCATCAACGTCGGCAACTCCGTCTTCGCTACGCCTGTCTATTGGCAGAATAATCTGTATGTCGCCGGTGTCGGCGCCCTCAAGCAATTTGTATTCAACAGCACCACGGGCAAGTTCAACGGCGCTCCTTTTTCTCAATCATCCACGAGCTACGGATTCCCTGGTGCTACCCCGTCGGTATCCTCCAATGGGGCGACCAATGGCATCATTTGGACGCTGGACAATAGCCTCTATTGCACTCCTCAATCCCCAGGTTGCGGGGCTACGGTACTCCATGCCTACGATGCTACCAATCTCGCTACCGAACTGTGGAATAGCTCACAAGCCCCGGCGAGTCGCGACATTCCAGGACACGCCGTAAAATTTACCGTGCCCACCGTTGCCAATGGCAAGGTCTACGTCGGCACTCGGGGCAACGGCTCTTCTGTGCTGGGAGAACTAGAAGTCTACGGCCTAATTCCCAACTGAGCCGAGAGAGCATAGCAGGATTCTCTCCCTCCATTGTCCGGCGATCCCTTTCTGGAGCCGCACAGATGCGATCCGAAGTTGTGCCTTCTCAAAAAACCTGACTGGAGCATTGCATGTTGGCAGGATTGCCTGTACGTTATCGATCAGCCGGGAAGTCAAAATGGAAATTCCGGTCTACATCCCTAGGAAGGCGCCATGGATCCCCGGCAGTCGCATGTTTAACCATGGTGGCGCCCTCGCCTACCTCTTTCTCACTCAGACAATCGTAGGAGAATCGCATGCGCATTTGCCAGTGTGTTTTTGTTTTGGTGGCGGCCCTCTCCCCGTTAGGCCGTGGGGCATCGGCCACACAGGCACCGCAGGAGCGCCAGGGCCAGATCATTCCGTGTTCTTCCGATGACGGGGAGAAGCACTACTGCACGGCGGACACGAGGTATGGCGCGCGACTGGTGCGGCAGCGCGGCGAGGCGCCGTGCAAAGAGGGCGAGTCGTGGGGCTACGACGAAGAAGGAATCTGGGTGGACAAGGGCTGCGGCGGTGAGTTTAGTTTGGGGCGCCGCGAAGTCGGGGGTGATGCGCGCGGCGAGGGTATTGGAGAGACGATACTGTGTGCGTCGGACGATGGCCGACGAAAAGTTTGCCCGGCGGACATCAGCAACGGGGTGCAGCTCGTGAGACGACGGAGCGACGCGAAATGCAAGGAAGGCTCCTCGTGGGGACACGACACTCGAGGGATCTGGGTAGATAAAGGATGCCAGGCGGATTTTGTGGCGGGCGTACCGGGGCATCCGGCCGGCTCCGGGAGAGCTGAGGGCAAGAGCCAGAGGATAAGTTGCACTTCGTTCGATGGTAGAAAGAATTATTGCGACGTGGATACGCAGGGGGCCAAGGTGCAACTGACGAGACAGATAGGCACGGCGACATGCGAAGAGGGTTCGACGTGGGGGTACGATCGCAGGGGCGTGTGGGTGGATCGGGGATGCAATGGGGAGTTCCTGGTGCATGCGGAAAGCGAACTAGGTTCGGGGGATTCCTCAGGGAAGAGTTGTGAGAAAACGGTGGGCAAGCAGGTGGCGAATGAGTTGGTGAAGCAGTGCCTGCAAGTATCGCCGGCAACGCATCCGCCATGCAACGCGCAAAACTCGTGCAAGCTGATCGAGGGCGAAATTCAGCGCGGATGTGGATTGTTGGGCGCGAATGCGCCGGCACTTTGTGGTGAGAACAAATGAGAGGAGTTCTTCGTCGAGTTCATGGAAGCCGGACTCTGTCATGTGGAAATCCGCCAAATCTCCGAGAGCCTTCAAGTTAGGCATAACTATATGCCATTACGTGGTTTAGGAGGATATCTGCTAAATCTGCCAGGTCTCCTAAGTCCGTGTAGAACCCGGCAAACTGGACGCTAAATAGACGCTAGACGCTAAACCAGGAGCCCTTTCGAGCTCTCCTTGATAGGGGTTAACTCGGCACTCCGCCAAGTGCCTTATAAAGAGCGATGACCGCGACATAGACATCTCGCTCGCTTTCGGCGACTGCGTCCTCCGCTTGAAGTTGAGTACGCTCGGCATCCAGGAGCGACAAGAAATCGATTACGCCTTCGCGGTAACGTAGTCTCGCGATGTCGGCTGCGCGTTTGCTCTCCTGGGCTTGCGTGTTCAGCTTTACGAGCCGATCTTGTTGCGCGTGGTAGTTGGAGAAAGAATATTCCGTTTCTTCAAGGGCGCGTAAGACAGTTTCATCGTAGGAAGCGAGAGCTTCGTCCGTGGCTGCGCTCGAACCACGCACGCGCGCACGCGCGCGGCCCAGATCGAAGGCCGACCACGTGACACTGGGCGAAGCCGTTGACGCAAAGGATTGCGTCGTGAAAAAAAGACTGCCCCGCCCCGCCAGGAACCCAACGAACGCAGAGACGCTGACCTGCGGAAATAGTTGAGCAACGGCAACTCCTTGACGCTCGGTAGCCGCAGAAAGACGCCGTTCCGCCGCGCGTACATCCGGGCGCCGCCTTAGTAAGTCAGAGGCGTTGCCAATGGGCAAGGCTTTATCGATCGGAGCGTAGCTCCGCGGAGATAGATCTGCGGAAAGTTCACCTGGGCGTGTCCCCGTCAGCACGGCAAGCCGGTATTCCGCACGTTTCGTTTCAAGCTCCAGCAAGGGTATCGTTGCATCAGTAGCGGCGACACGTGCCGCCGCGCTCGCAACGTCTTGCTCTTCTCCCACGCCCGCATCGCGACGGAGCTGCGTCAGTCGCAGCGTCTCGCTTTGATTCTTCAAACTGCGCTGCGCCACGGCGAGGCGCCATTGCGCTCCGCGCAACTCAAAATAGTTCCGCGCCAGTTCGGCTACAACACTGACTTCGACGTCGTGCAAATCTGCTTCGATCGCCTGATCGTCGCTCACGGCGGCAGCCACGCTATGACGAACCCGTCCAAATAAATCAACCTCCCAATAAGCGTCGAATCCGGAGCGGAACGTGTTTATGGTTGCCGGATTGTTAAAAAATCCAGGAATCTGCTGTTTTGCATAGCTGTAACTCGCATCCGCGGGAACCGTAGGATAGCGATCGAGTTTTCGCTCATCAAAGACGGCGCGTGATTCCGCAAGCCGCGCTTCCGCCACCCGAATACTGGTGCTAGCCGTAAGCGACTTTTGGATCAGCGAATCGAGAACCGGATCCTCGAATTGTTTCCACCAGCGCGGATCGAATGGCTCGTCGGTGACAAGCTGTGGATCCGCGTCGTGATAGGTTGCCGCCGCGGGTTGTGGCGCCTTGTAGTGCGGGCCAACCGAACAGCCGGCTACGCCAAGGATGGCGGCGAAAAACAGAGCGTGTTTTAAGAAGCGCATGGACATGGTTCTACGCCTCCGCTGAAGCACCGGGCGAGAGTTCTGCGCTTACAGTCGATTCCTTTACCTCGCGCCCTTCGACGAATCGCTGAACCACTACATAGAAGACTGGAGTGAGCACCAAACCAAAGGCGGTGACGCCAAGCATCCCAAAAAACACGGCAACTCCAATGGCACGGCGCATTTCCGATCCGGCTCCGGTCGAAAGCATCAGGGGAACGACGCCCATCGTGAAGGCTAGAGAAGTCATCAAGATTGGACGCAGGCGCAACCGGCATGCTTCCAGCACCGCGTCGACTCTGTTCATCCCCGCCTGAAGCTGTTTCTCCCGGGCAAACTCCACGATCAGGATGGCGTTCTTGCAGGCCAGCCCGACGAGAACGATCAAACTGATCTGGGTGAAGACGTTGTTGTCGCCACGAAGGACCCAGACGCCGGCGATGGCGGAGAACAGCGTCATCGGAACGATGAGTATGATCACCAAGGGCAGCGACCAGCTTTCGTACTGAGCGGCAAGCACGAGGTACACGAGGAAAACGGAAAGCGGAAAAATGTAAACCATGGTGTTGCCGGCAAGAATCTTTTGGTAGGTGAGCTCGGTCCATTCGTATTTCATTCCGTTTGGCAATTGATTGTCCAGAATCTTGGCAATGGCGGCTTCCGATTGGCCGGTGCTGAATCCCGGCGCAGCCGCCCCATTGATTTCCGCGGCTGGATATCCGTTGTAACGCATGACGCGATCCGGTCCAAAAGTCGGCTTGATGGTGACCACCGATCCCAGCGGAATCATTTCTCCGGCCGAGTTTCTTGTTCTGAGGTGACTGATATCTTCAGGCTGCAGGCGGTACGGCGACTCGGCCTGCACATTGACCTGATATGTCCTGCCGAAACGGTTGAAGTCATTCACATAAAGCGAACCGAGGTAGACCTGCAGGGTGTCAAAGACATCGTTGAGGGGAATCCCGTAGGTCTTCGCCTTTTCGCGGTCCACATGCGAATCGATTTGCGGAACGTTGATGTCGAAGCTGGAAAACACTCCCATCAGCCCGGGTGTCTGGTTGCCGTTCTGAAGTGTGGAAGAGGTTTCCTTGTAGAGCGATTCCAAACCCGTGCCCCCCCGATCTTCTATGTAGAGTTTGAAGCCGGCCACGGTGCCCAAGCCCTGAACGGGCGGTGGAGGGAAAATTGCGATAAACGCATCCTGGATGGACGCATATTGTTTGTTTAAGTCGGCTGCGATGGCATTCGCGGAAAGCTCAGGTGACAATCGCTCGTCTGAAGGGTTCAACGTTGCGAACACGATTCCGGAACTCGGGCTGTTTGTGAAGCCATTGATCGAAAGACCAGGAAAGGCTACGGCGTTCTGCACTCCCGGATGTTTCAACGCAATGTCGGACATCTTGCGAATCACATCCTCGGTGCGGTCGAGTGTCGCACCGTTCGGCAACTGCGCGAACGCCACGAGATATCCCTTGTCCTGAGTGGGAACAAATCCTGAGGGTACGCGCGAGAAGCCGAGAACGGTCAGCGCGATGAGCCCTGCATAGACCACAATGGCAATCAAACTCGACCGCAAAGTGTGCGTCACAAGCTTTCCGTAA
>Ga0210410_10005347_pt1 | contig 11191 bp, 11 predicted proteins | sample IncBWC4MmetaG_FD_161058 | JGI IMG/M metagenome (GOLD analysis project Ga0210410, IMG submission 161058) | Forest soil microbial communities from Barre Woods Harvard Forest LTER site, Petersham, Massachusetts, United States - Inc-BW-C-4-M | ecosystem: Environmental > Terrestrial > Soil >... | reverse complement strand
ATCGTAACGGGGCTTCATTGCCCGAACAAGGTCCTTGCCATCGTTTCCATGAGCGGCTATGTCCCGAATCCGGCGGAAAATTTGAGAGACCTTAAAGCGCCAAGATCGGTTCCGATCTTGATGGTACATGGGCAAATGGACCAAACAATCCCGATAGCCGACGCCCGTTTTGGAGAGACAAGTTTGAATGCCCAAGGCTATCACCCGGTCTTCAAGACCCTTTCCATGGGACATAGGATCTCCAAAGAGTCTTTAAATAGTGTTCGTGATTTTTTAGCCCAGGTCCTGCCGAAGAACTAGCGGGTCAGAAGAAAGATCTGACGGGTGCGGAGGACACGTTCGAGAGGGACCTATTCCTGGCCTCTTGGACTCCAGATTTAATCTGAGAAGATCTGTCCTGCGGCCCTGGTCTTCGTTTCGATTAGTGTTTGCCGCGCCAAAGCCGGGCGATGAGCACAAAGGTGACCATCGCAGTCATCTAACGAGAACGAGCTGAGCCACCGCTGACTGCAGCGAGCGTGGCTTGCATTGGACGTGTTTTCATAGAGTGAAGCGAGGCATCAGAGCGGCCAGCGGTTGGCTGCATTGTTTTGTTAGATGGAAAGGGTGAGTGAACAAGCGTCACGGGACCAACGAAAGGTTCCAGTAATTCAAAAGGCGGTAAGCGATTAGCGCGAGAACCGCTATGTAATGAAACCAGCGAGAGCGAATCATCGCGAGCAACACAAAAACTAATAGCGGCAAGCCAACCCAGATCCCAGAAAGAAGCGGCGGCCATTGGCCGCTCATGTGGAGCCGGGCAAAATAGATCCAGTGAAGAAAAAAGGACGTCTGAAACAACGCGAATAGTGACCATAGGTAGGTTCTGTTCCTCTCGTAAAATGCGCCTAAGTCACAACTCTGCTCTGGCTCGTCCGGGAGGCAAGCCGCACAGACGAGGAAAAGCACCATGAACTCAAGAAAAAGCGATAGATAGAATGGGTACGAGAGCACTGCCTTAACGCTCCGGATCGACCAGACCTCAAACCACATCCCGGTGATGGTGATGATCACCAAAACAACGCAGAGAATCACACGACCGTCCCACCTCACCAGCCGCGCCTGTCGCAGTAACCGATGAAGGCTTGCTGCAACATCAGCCAAAGCAAGACCCACGAGGATCGACACCAGCCCTAACCCGTAATCAAAGGGGCCCATGGCGTGACTAGTTCACCATCTGACGAGAAAGAGATAAGCCACGGGCGGGGTCAGTGGCAAACGCACTGAGATTATATAGTCGAGGGGTCGTTGGCTTCATCGATTGGTTAGGTCTGTTGTGAAGTGGCATCGTGAATGTATCCGAAGTAGCGTTCCCGAACGCGCAATAGCCAGACAAGCGCAGCGGCAAGAAATACAACCTGAAATAGGATGCCGATGAGATCGCCCGCCAACGAGTGAACCCGCGGTTGATAGGGCGCGTATCCACTGAACCGGAGAAGCCAATAGAGCAAAGAGGGGACTGGCACCCACGCTACGACCCAGTGCCATGCCCAGCGAGACTTCGACTGGTAAAGGATGAGAAACACCAGGGCAACGGAAATGGAGAGAATGGTGAGTGCGTCAAACGCGCGACGGAACATGAATGGCGCGCCCAGAATGACAGACATGATCGCTACGATTGCAACGAAGCGCAGCGGATTTCGTGGCGCGGCGGGATCGGCGCCCCAGTGGTCACCGTAGCGTTCTTTCTGCCAAACCTGGAATCGGTAACCGAAACGCTCAATAAGCTCGCGCATAGGACCTAACGAGAACAAGATAAGTCACCGCACGGTGCTTCAACAACTTCGCTGAAGTCGCATCGCAAAGGGGCGGTTGGCTTCATCGTTTGGTTAGATCGCTCGTGGCCATCACAAACAGCTACGAAATGCCGCACAGGACAGCCACAAGCTCCAGATGAAGCAAAAAACAAAACCTAGAAGAACAGAGAAGGTTCCAAACATAACTCGACGCCACGAACTGATCGGAAGGGCGACCACGAATGGAAGACCGCTGGCGATGGTGACAACCGCCGAAGTAATGTCGAGAGCCCGGCTACCAAACGAAACGCCGCGCGTCAGAATCACAACCAGCGTGGAGCAGAAGAAAGGCATAAGCACCGCGGATGCTGACAAAACGAGGAGTTTAGTTTCGTGCTGCATCGTGCGCTAACCATCTAACGAGAACAAGCTCAGCCACCGCTGGCGATAGCGACCTTTCTCAACCCCTTTCTACTTTCTAATTTCACGTTTGCAATTTTCTTCTCGGCCAGCGGTTGGCTGGAGCGCATGGTTAGGTGCCTTACGTTAAAAGGTCGAAGTCGCACCACTTCTCCACACGGATGTCAACGAGCTTCTCATCATCGAAGCCCCACATGGCACGAACATGGCAAGGAACAGGAATCGGGAACCAACGGTAATCACCGACGTGCGCTTGTAACCAGTGAATGCCTTTTACCTTGCGAAACGCCTCACCACCCCAGCCTTCCTGGGCCGCCCATTTGTGCCGCGCGATCACGGACTGGACGTCAGCGAATGATGAACCGACCGGAGCCTGTCTAAGTAGCCATCCACGCACAGACTCTCGCGGCCAGCGCAGCGGATTCGTCAGCAGCACGCCAGCGATGATGACGACCGCGATGATAAGTGCAAATGCAATACGACGAGCGCGCATGACACCTAACGAGACCAAGCTGAGCTGCGGCGACTGGCGCCGAGCGGAAAATGCGAGCTGGAGGGTTCAGTCATCAAAAATGAGCTTACACGACGGTCGCCGTTAGCTCCAGCGCTTGGTTAGGCCAATTTTGTGTAGACTCTGCGCTCTCTATCATCGGAATTTTCCTGCAATAAGAAGAAGACCAAGAAAATCCAGCAACGAATGCGCAACAATGAGTGGCCAAAGCTGGCGATCCCTCCAAAAGAGATAGCCGAACACGAGTCCCATGACGAGAGGCCCCCCCACAGCCACGCCGAGATGCACGTGACATAAAGAACGAAGAAGCACGCTGAAACCAATCGCCACTCCAGCCCCCTTCTTGGCGAGCCTCTGGATAACATAGCCGCAGAGAAATACTTCTTCGAACACGGGATTAATAATGCCCGTCGCCAGTATCCCTACAAAGGACAAGCCAATTGCAATACTCGGCCGATGATCAAGTGAGTTTGGCACTAGCATGATCGTTCCAGCGGCAACACCGCCGGTAATAAGAACCACCGCAAAAAAAAGAAGGACTCCAATGATCGTTTGACGCCAGTTTGGATGAAACCCGAGCTGTCGAATCGACCAACCGCGGACTCTGCTTATAAAAAAAACGAATCCCAAGACCGCCAGTTCCAACGCGGAAGAGACTAATCTCTCACTGTCACTAATAACGAGTCGGGCGTGTGGGTGTGTTGCAAGTCTATATGCGCTCGCAAATGAGGCCGACATCGGGAGAGCGAATGCTGCAATCAGCACCAGCCAAAACTCGATTCGATCTGACATGCCCGACACTAGCTTGCTGATCCATGAGGCTCCTTTCAAGAGGTCTAACGAGAATTAGACGAATATTCGTAATATAAGGCGAACATTTTTCGTCTAACACTATTCGGGCTAGGCTGATACCGGCTTCGGCTCGGCGGACTTGCGGGAACCGAGCGCGGCGCGGACGAAATTGTTGCCGAGTTCCCACATCGGACCCGGAAATTTGCGGCAATCGGTAAGCACGTCGTCGAGCGCGTTGACGAACATGTCGACCTCGCGTTCGCCGATGATCAGGGGCGGCAGAATCTTCATCACGTCCATCGCGTGACCGGCGACCTGAGTTAGGATGCGATGCTTGCTCAGCATCTGGGTCACAACCATTTGCGCGAACAGCACTTTGTCGATCTTGTGCAGAAGCTTCCACGCCATCTTTAATTTGAATTCGGTCGGCTCATGGAACTCGATCCCGATCATGAGCCCTTTGCCGCGCACTTCTTTGATGAAGGAATGTTTCGCCCGCAAGGCGTCCACTTTTTCCATCAACAGCGCGCCCATCTTGGCTGAGTTCTCGATTAAGTTCTCGTTATCGATCACTTCCAGCGACGCCAAGCCGCACGCCATCGCCAGATTGTTGCGGCCAAAAGTGGTGGAGTGAACGACGCACCGGTCCATTCGCGAAAAGGTTTTTTGATAAATCTCGCGCCGGGTCACGATCGCGCCGCACGGGACGTACCCGCCGCTCAAGGTCTTCGCGAGCGTAATGATGTCCGGCTCCAAGTCCCAATGTTGGAATCCGAACATTTTCCCGGTGCGGCCGAGTCCGGTCTGCACTTCATCGGAAATGAGGAGCGTGCCGTATTTGCGGCAAAGTTCCTGCGCGCGCTGAAAGAAATCCGTCTTCGAGGTTTGGCAGCCTTTGCCTTGCACGGTTTCGATCACGAACGCTGCGACATCTTGCGAACGCAGTTGTCGTTCTAACTCGTCGATGTCGTCGAGCGCAACTCGCGCATCGAAACCTTCCATCAAAGGCCCAAAGCCTTCGGTGAAACTCTCGCAGCCCATCAACGAGAGCGAACCGAGACTCAGTCCGTGAAACGCGCTCGCGAGCGAGACAACGCGCTTTTTTCCGGTCGCGGCGCGCGCAAATTTCAGCGCACCTTCCATCGCTTCAGTCCCGGAGTTGCAAAAGAAAACCGCGTCGAGGTGCGGCGGAGTTCGTTTCGTGATCGCTTCCGCGAGCAGTCCGCTCAGGAGCGAGCAATCCATCTGCACCATGTTCGGAAGATCGAGATCGAGCACGTCGCGAATCGCTTTCTTCACCACCGGATGGTTGCGGCCGATGTTGAAAACGCTGTAGCCGCTCAAAAAATCGAGATACGCAATATCATCCATGTCGTAGAGATAGGCGCCCTCGGCCCGAGCATAGACCTTGTCGAAGCCGATGACGCGCTGGGCCGAAACCAGCGTGCGGTTCAAATGCCGCTCGTGCAGTTGGTAGTTCTCGCCCAACCGCGATGCGATGATCTCTTTCAAGTCAAAAGCCATCACGCCAACGTTCTTCGATTTACGCTCGAAACGCAAATGTTCCGGGATGGGGCTTTGACCACGGATTACGCGGATGTCACCGATAGACAACGAATCCAAAGAGAGAAAAAGAGGGTCAGATCTTGAAACCGGAAGATCTTTGCCTGGGGATTTTTTCCGATCCGTATAAATCCGTGTAATCGGCGGTTATTTGATCGTTTTTAACAGTGAGATCGGCCCATCACCAAAGAAAAAGCCGCAGGATCGCACGACCCTGCGGCTTTCGGTTCGCGAACTACGTTCGCTTAATCGTCAACTTCAACGTGCTCGACCACTCGCGTTTCACCGGTTCCGCTGTAATAAACGCGGACCTTGTCCTTAGGTGTCAGCGCGCGTTTCACGACGTGACCTGCCCTGTCCACGATTCGGACTGGAGCCTTGAGTGCGAAAGAGACTGGTCCTTCTCTCTCGTCCCTGACCACGATGGTCTTGTCCGGCTCATACGTCGTCACGGTGCCGGCCGTGTAGGTCGTGCTGGTCGTGGTTGTGGTTGCCGGAACGGTTGTCGTTTGTTCAGTTGTGGTTGTGCTGGTCTGCGCAAACGCAAACGGCGCAATAACGGCACAAGCTAATCCTATAATAATCTTCTTCATGTTTTGCCTTTCGTTTTGTTATCGTTTTTCGACTAAGTTCGGGTGGAAAATATTCGAGCTGCGATGCCTCAGTGGCAGTGATGCCGGACTGACTGTAGGGCCGCACTGCCACTATTTTTCTGTTCGCCCGCAGCCGCCTCAGGGCAAGTGGCGAGCAATCCCGTGTCTGACTGGATGGACCACGTGATAGTTAATATTGTACGCGACTCTGTGAGCGAAATGCGCCGCCCGGTAGGGCATGCGCTCGCCCGGAAATGCCGCGGCTGGCTTCGCGCTGAGCAGCGTCGCCAACGCGATGACCGCCAACAATGCAATGGATCGTTTCATCTTCTCTCCCTTCCTTAATAAATTAGACAGGATCCGCGCCGCTGGTATTCGAGTTGATTCCAACAAATCTGCAGCGTCCGACCCCTCACCCTACCCTGTCCTTGTGAGGGATTGTTCACCAATTGGCTCGAAGACGAGTTGAGTCGCGTTTTAGTTCAGCTAACGTGCGCTGTCGATGATCAGCGCCAAACCGACCACCGATCCGAAAGTTACCCCGGAGCTGGTCGCGAAACACGGTCTGACCCCGGAAGAATTCGAGCGGATCAAGAAAATTCTCGGCCGCGAACCCAATTTCACCGAGCTGGGCATCTTTTCGGTCATGTGGAGCGAGCACTGCTCCTACAAAAATTCTCGACGCGAGCTGAAGAAATTTCCAACAAGCGGACCGAACATTCTGGTTAAAGCCGGCGAGGAAAACGCCGGTGTGGTCGATATCGGCGACGGCTGGGCCATCGCCTTCAAGATGGAGAGCCATAATCACCCGAGTGCGATCGAGCCTTTCCAAGGCGCGGCTACCGGCGTGGGTGGAATCATTCGCGACATCTTTACAATGGGCGCGCGCCCGGAATTTTGCCTCAACTCGCTTCGCTTCGGACCTATTACCGATGGAGGGACACGCGCCGTCGTGTCCCAAAATGAAGAGGCGCCGACAGCACGGCGCCCTCCAGAAGATCGACAAAAACAAATTGCGGCGAACCGCCGTCTTTTCACCGGCGTGGTTTCCGGAATCGCGCACTACGGGAATTGCATCGGCATTCCCACGATCGGGGGCGAAATTTATTTCGACGAAAGTTTTGAGGGCAATCCACTGGTGAATGTTTTTTGTCTCGGCGTATTGCGACACGACCAGCTCGCGCGTGGCGCGGCCCGCGGCGTTGGAAATCCGGTCTTCTATGTCGGCGCCGAAACCGGACGCGACGGCTTGGCGGGCGCTGCGTTCGCGTCGCGCGAATTGACCGAGCAATCGAAAGAAGATCGCCCGGCCGTGCAAGTCGGCGATCCGTTCAAAGAAAAACTGTTGCTCGAAGCTTGTCTCGAACTGCTGGCGCGCGATGCCGTCGCGGGAATTCAGGACATGGGCGCGGCCGGTTTGACTTGCTCCACTTGCGAAACGGCCAGTCGCGGCGGCACCGGGATCGAAATCGATCTCGCCAAAGTTCCGAAGCGCGAACCGGGCATGACCCCTTACGAAACTCTCCTGAGCGAATCGCAGGAACGAATGTTAATCATCGCGAAACACGGGAAAGAAAACGTAGTCCGGGAGATTTTCGATAAATGGGACGTGCCATGGGCCGAAATCGGTCGCGTGACCGATGACGGAATGATGCGCGTGCGCAACAACGGCAGTATCGCCGCGGAAATTCCGGCAAAGCCTTTGGCTGAAGAAGCGCCGCTTTATTCCAGAGAATCGAAGAAACCGACCACGGATTACACGGATCAAACGGATGTCTTAAAGAAAATATCCGGGTCATCCGTGAAGTCCGTGGTTCAGTCTCTGCCGGAATTGCTACGCGATCCGACGATCGCGTCCAAGAACTGGGTTTATCGTCAGTACGATCACACCGTACGCACCGGCACGGTGGTGAAGCCGGGTTCGGACGCCGCCGTCTTTTTTGTCCGCTACGCCAACAAAATTCTCGCGGCAACGAGTGATTGCAATTCACTCTACTGCGCGCTCGATCCCCGCGAGGGCGCCAAAATCGCAGTCGCCGAAGCTGCGCGCAATCTCACCTGCTCCGGCGCGAAGCCGCTTGCGGTCACCGACAATTTGAATTTCGGCAATCCCTACAAACCTGAGAACTTCTGGCAGCTGCGCGAAGCGGTCGAAGGCGCGGCCGAGGCTTGCCGCGCGTTCGGCACGCCGGTGACCGGCGGAAATGTCTCTCTATATAATGAGAGCCCGGCCGGCGTGGTCGATCCGACGCCGACGATCGGAATGGTCGGTTTGATCGAAAAAGAAGAACACATCACCACCCAATGGTTCAAAAAAGCCGGCGACGTGATCATTCTCGTCGGCAAGATCGGCGACGAGCTTGGCGGCTCGCGTTTTCTCAAAGTCTGCCACGGGAAAAAACTTGGACCGCCGCCACATGTCGATCTTGCCCACGAAATTAAAATTCAAAACGCGGTGCGTGATTTGATTCGCGCAGGTTTGGTCAAGAGCGCCCATGATTGCAGCGAAGGCGGGCTAGCCGCGGCGCTGGCGGAATGTTGTTTCAGTCCAACCGGACTCTACGGCGCCGAAGTCGATCTTGACGATTGTAGCCACGGCCCTGCGGGCCGTCCCGAAAAAACGTCGCACAGCGACGTGGCTACACTTCTCTTTAACGAATCGCAGTCGCGCATCGTCATTTCGGTCGCGCCAGAAAACCTGGAGACGACGCTGTCGATGTTGTCCGCCACGGCGGATTCGTCCGGTGGCGAACGTGACCGCGGCGTTCCATTTCAACAACTTGGAAAAGTCGGCGGCGACGAATTGCGTATCCAGGTCAAGGATCAGAAATTCGTCTGGCCGATCGCCGATCTTTACGACGATTGGTGGAATTCCATTCGCCGACTCGTCGAAAGCGATTCCTGCGCCGAAGGGATTCCGAGCTTGTAATGGAGCGCGATCGCAACGTTCTCTTTCAGGGCGCGATCCCGGAGAATTATGATCGCTACCTCGGGCCGGTGATTTTCGAGCCGTACGCCGAAGATTTGGTTTCTCGCTTGAAGGGTAAGAGATTCGAGCGCGTCCTCGAAATTGCCTGTGGCACGGGAATCGTTACGCGTCGTTTGCGAGATGTGGTGCCGGCCACGACTGAAATTGTCGCAACCGATCTCAACCGGGACATGTTCGAATTCGCGAAGGCGAAATTCAAAAATGGCGAAAACGTGCATTGGCAACAAGCCGACGCGAGCGCTCTTCCGTTCCAGGATGATTCGTTCGATGCAGTCGTGTGTCAGTTCGGTTTCATGTTTGTTCCGGACAAGCAGGCTGCAATGCGTGAAGCGGAACGCATTCTGCGCAGCGGCGGCGTTTTTCTCTTTAACGTCTGGGATTCATTCGAAGCCAATCCATTCGCCCAAATCGCGCATACGACGATTGCCTCGTTCTTCGATCGCGATCCGCCGAAGTTTTACGAAATCCCGTTTAGTCTTCACGATTCCAAGCTGGTCCGCGAACTCTTACAGAGTGCGGGCTTCGAAAAAATTGAATCCTTCGTGGAAACGAAACCCTGTCGAAGCAGGTCCGCCCGGGAATTCGCTACTGGCTTAGTGCGCGGCAATCCAGTCGGCGCCGAGGCAACCGAGCGCGGCGTCAACCCGGAGGACCTGATCGACGCGGTCGCAAAACGAATCGCGAACAGCTTCGGCGCGGCGCCGGCAGAGAGCATGATGCGGGCGATCGTTTGGCAAACAACGAAATCTCAAACGCGCGTTTGAATGAACCCCGATATCGTGGAAGTTTTCGTGTGATCTCTCCAGACAACACCGAACTCACCCAGCCGGGGGACGTTTATCCGCAGCACGAATGCGGCCTTTTCGGCGTGTTCGGCCATCCAAACGCGGCGGTCCTGACCTATTACGGACTTTTCGCGCTCCAACATCGCGGCCAGGAAAGCGCTGGAATTGTCACGAGCAATGGCCCGCGCACTTCGTTTCTGATTCACAAAGACATGGGGCTGGTTTCGCAGGTTTTCGGTCAGACTGAACTGGAACAATTGAAAGGGAGCCGCGCGATCGGTCACACCCGCTATTCCACCACCGGCACCAGCACGATCAAGAACGCCCAACCGTTCGTGGTCGATTGCGTCCGCGGCCAAATGGCCATCGCGCATAATGGCAATTTGATTAACGCCGATGTCTTGCGCGACGAGCTCGAGCGCAAAGGCTCGATTTTCCAAACCACCGCCGACAGCGAAATCATTTTGCATCTGCTCGCCCAGCCCTTGGGCAACGGCGGCAGCGCGCTGGCGCCATTGCGGCGAATCGAAGGCGCGTTTTCCTTGCTCATCATGAGCGAACGCGAACTCATCGCAGTTCGCGATCCGTTTGGCTGGCGGCCGCTCTCGCTCGGCAAACTCGACAATGCCTACATCCTCGCGTCCGAGACCTGCGCGTTTGATTTGATCCACGCCGAGTTCGTTCGCGAAATCCAACCGGGTGAAGTTTTGATTATCGATGAGAAGGGAATGCGTTCGGAATTTCCGTTTCAACCGCAACAGCCAGCCTTCTGCATGTTCGAGTACGTTTATTTCGCCCGGCCCGACAGCATTATCGGCGGTGTGAACGTCGGCAAAGTCCGCACCGAAATGGGTCGCGAACTTGCCCGCCAATTTCCGGTGGAAGCCGACATCGTTGTGCCGGTGCCGGACTCGGGCAACTACGCCGCGCTCGGTTTCGCCGAAGAAATGAAGATTCCGTTCGAACACGCGTTCGTGCGAAACCACTACATCGGCCGAACGTTCTTGCAGCCGAGTCAGCTCATTCGCGATTTCGACGTGCGGGTGAAATTGAATTTGATCAAGGAAATGGTCGCGGGGAAACGGGTCGTGGTGATCGACGATTCGATTGTGCGCGGCACGACGGCGCGTGCACGAGTCGTCAATTTGCGCGAAGCCGGCGCCAAAGAAGTGCACATGCGAGTGAGCTGTCCGCCGCACCGCTTCGCTTGTCATTACGGCATCGATTTTCCCGATCCGCAAAAGTTGATCGCGAATCAGATGTCGATGGAAGAAATCCGGAAATATCTCGGCGTCGACAGTCTTGGTTATCTTGATGTCGAAGGAATGGTGCGCGCGACCGGAAGACCGATGAACGAATTTTGCCTGGCCTGTTTTACCGGCAATTATCCACTCCCCGTCGATCCCGCGCTCGACAAGTTTATTATGGAAAAGCGTGAAGCGCGCGCCAAAGCGTTGGTCGACCAGGAACGGCATCCCACGCTGTTCGCGGACTTAAAATGATTGGAATGACAAAGCACGAATGCCGAATGACGAAGGAATGACGAAGCCCGAATCGTCTCGTCATTCGTCATTGGTCATTCGTCATTTCGCCCGCGCGCCAAGGGGAAGCCAAAAGCAAAAGGCGTACGCTCGCGCGGGCGTGGATGTCGATCTTGGAAATAAGCTCAAGCGCCGAATCCAATCGCTCGTTAGACAAACTCATCCCGCGGCCGCGGGACAAGTTCTCGGTAAGATCGGCGGCTTCGGCGGTTTGTTTCGAGC
>Ga0210410_10005345_pt1 | contig 11200 bp, 9 predicted proteins | sample IncBWC4MmetaG_FD_161058 | JGI IMG/M metagenome (GOLD analysis project Ga0210410, IMG submission 161058) | Forest soil microbial communities from Barre Woods Harvard Forest LTER site, Petersham, Massachusetts, United States - Inc-BW-C-4-M | ecosystem: Environmental > Terrestrial > Soil >... | reverse complement strand
GCTCCTTCGTGCCGTTCACCCAGCCGCCGCCGTGAATGATAATGACGCCCGGCCGTTTCTCCTTCGACGGTTCCTTGGGCTGCAAAATGTCGAGCACCGTCTCCTTGTACTTGTCATAGGGAATATTGGCTTCGACCGAGACCGAATCCGGAATCGCCGCCGGCCCTGTGTACTTGTGGTCGATCGGAGCCTGCGCCCAGCCGTAGACGGCCAGTACCATCGCCAGGACGCATTTCTGTATCCGCATGATGGACAGTATAGTAGAGAATTATGAAGTTCATTCTGCTACTGCTGGCCGCGCTGCCGCTCGCCGCCGACGGGCCCGGCGTGATTTTGAGCAAATACGTGAAGAAGGATTTTCCGATCACGGCCGATCCGAATGCGCCCGAGTGGAAAGCCGCGAGCCCCGTTTACGCCGCGAATGGTCCTAAGGGAGACCCGACGCCGGGCCATCGCACGGAGATTCGCTCGCGATGGTCGGACCAGAATCTTTATTTTCTTTTCATCTGCCCGTATGAGGCCCTGAATCTCAAGCCGAATCCCGTCACTGCCGAAGAGACCAACAAGCTGTGGGACTGGGATGTGGCGGAAGTCTTCATTGGGACGAACTTTCAGAATATCCGGCGGTACACCGAATTCGAGGTGTCGCCGCAGGGTGAGTGGGTGGACCTGGATATCGACCGCGATCATCCGCTGCCGGAAGGTGGCTGGCTATGGAACTCCGGCTTCAAAGTTGCCGCGCGCATCGATTCGGATAAGAAGGTCTGGTATGGCGTGATGCGCATTCCGATCGCCAAGGTTGACGGCCGCCCGCCGGAGCCCGGCCGCGAAATGCGCGTCAATTTCTACCGGATTCAAGGGCCCGGACCAAAGCGCAAGGGGATTGCCTGGCAGCCTACCAATACCGCAAGCTATCATGTGCCGGAGGCATTTGGGCGGTTGAAGATGGTGAAATAATTGTGGGGCAGGCTGGCAGCCTGCGGCCGATTGTCAATCGGCCTCTTGTAACTGAGTCCAACTTGCGGCAGCGCGCCGATTGCCAATCGGCGGCAGGATACCATCCTGCCCCACAAACCTTGGCATTTCACAGGTGAGCAAAGAATGGTCTCGAAATCGCTTCGCATCTCACAAGTCGGACTCCGCGGCATCGTCGGCACGGGCTTGACTGCAGGGCACGTCCTCGATTTTGCCTGCGCATTCGGCACGTTCCTGGACTCACCGGGCGTCGTGCTCTTAGGACGCGATCCGCGCTCGAGCGGCATCATGATCCGCGAAGGAGCGATCTCCGCGCTGCTGGCCTGCGGGCACGAAGTGATCGACCTCGGCGTAGCGCCGACGCCAGTCATTCAGCACGCCATCAATCGCCTGGACGCCGCGGGCGGAGTTTCCATCGGGGCCAGCCACAACGCCTCGGAGTGGAATGCGCTCAAATTTTTCGGCGCCCGCGGCAGCTACCTTTCCAGCGCGCAAGCCGACGAGCTGCTGGACATCTATCACCTCAAAAAGTTCGCGCTCGTGGACTGGACGCGCGTCGGACGGCTGCGCCAGGTAGGGGACGCGATCGATCGATATCTCGACGAGCTTGCCTCCGTCTACGATTTCGACGCGCTGCGCCGCTTTCGGGTAGTAGTGGATTGTTGCAACGGGACCTCGGCGCTGATCCTGCGCCGCCTCAACCAGATTTTCGGCTTCAGTTTCATTCTGATAAACGAGAAGATCGAAGGCGTAACCTTCGCGCACGAGCCATCCACCACCAGGGACGCGGTGGCGCTACAGTTGGCCCCGCTCATGGCGCCGCTGCACGCCGACGCCGGCTTCCTGTTTGACGTGGATTCCGACCGTGTGGCCATGGCGGACGAATCCGGCGCTCCGATTTCCGAGGAGATGATCCTGCCCTTATTGGCCGATTACCTGCTGCCGCGCGGCGCGGGCAAGCTGATCATCACCAATTTCTCGACCACGGCTCTGCTGGAAGACATCGCCGCCAGGCATGGTGGCAAAGTGCTGCGAGTGCCGGTAGGCCGGCAGGCGGCTATCGACGCGTTAGGGGCCCATCGTCCGGAGCAGATCGCCCTGGCCGGGGAAGGAACCGGAGCGGTGATGATGCCGCGTTTTCGGTTTGTCTACGACGGTATCGCTTCCATGTTGGCCGTGCTCTCCATGATGGCGGAGCGCGGCGAAAAGCTTTCCGGAATTTTGTCGGGTTACCCAAAGTATTCGATTCTGAAGGGCCAGGTTCCGCTGGTTTCCCAACGCATCCCCGCGCTGCTCTCGAGCCTGCGAGAGCGTTTTCCGGATGGCCATGCCACCGCGATTGACGGTCTGCGCGTGGTCTGGCCGGATCGATGGTTCCATGTCCGTGTCAGCCAGACCGAGCCGATTGTGCGGGTGATTTGCGAACAGCACGGCGATGCTCCGCGGCAATTATTCGAGACGCTGATCGAGCAAGTGAGGAGCTTTGCATGAGGGAGCATTTGCTCAAGGTCGGTGTTTCCGGCATTCGCGGCGTGGTGGGCGAATTCCTCACGCCCTCGCTGGCCTGCTCCTTTGCCCAGGCGTTTGGCGCGTACGTCGGCGCGGGGCGCGTGGTGGTGGGACGCGACACGCGGTCGAGCGGACCGATGTTGCAGCACGCCGTCACCTGCGGCCTGCTGGCCTCAGGCTGCGAGGTGATTGACGTGGGTGTGATGCCCACGCCAACCATTCAGATTTACGTGTCGTCGATTCGCGCGCGCGGCGGCATCGCGCTCACAGCCTCCCACAATCCGCCGGAATACAACGCGCTGAAATTATTCAATGCCCAGGGGCTATTCTTCAATAATTACGAGCGCAGTGAACTGCTCGACCTCTATCACCAGAGCGATTTCCGCCAGGCAACCAACGCCGAGATCCGCCGCGTTTCGAGCGATCGCGAGAGCCCGGCCCGGCTGCACATCGAGCGCGTGCTCGGCCACGTGAACGCAGAAGCCATCCGCCGGAGCCGGTTTCGCGTTGCGCTCGATTCGGTGAACGGAGCGGGCTCGCTGATGAGCAGCGCGTTTTTGCGCGATACGCTGGGCTGCGAGCTGCACGCCATGTCGGTCAATCCGGAGCTGCCATTCCCTCGAATCGCCGAGCCACGCGCCGACACGCTGGGAGATCTCTCCGCGCTGGTGGTTCAGACCAAAAGCCAAATCGGATTCGCGCAGGATCCCGATGGCGATCGTCTGGCTGTAGTCGATGAGACCGGTCATGTGCTCGATAACGACGACGTGCTGGCGTTAGCCGTAGACGCCGTACTCCGGCGCTTGCCGGGCGATGTGGTGGTGAACCTGACAACCTCTTCTGTGATTGACGATGTCGCGGCACGCTACGGCTGCCGCGTCTGGCGCACTCCTGTTGGCGAGGCGAATGTCGTGGAGACGATGCAGGCCGCGCGGGCTTCCATCGGCGGGGAAGGATCCAACGGCGGAATTATTTTCCCCGCCGTGCATCTCTGCCGCGATAGCTACACGGGCATGGCGTTCTTGCTGCATAGAATGGCAGAGACGGGCGAGTCAATCGCGACGCTTGCCAGCGGCTTGCCGCGATACTTCCGTAAATTGGGAACCGTCGCTTATGCGCATGGCCGGCTTGGTTCACTGATGCAGGCTCTGGAAGAAAATTTTCCCAACATCCCAAGCGACCGTTCGGACGGACTGAAACTGAGCTTGGCCGACGGGTGGATCCACGTGCGCGCCTCCAACACGGAGCCTCTGCTCAGACTCGCCGCAGAGGCTCGCTCGCAGGAACAGGTCGATGAGCTATACGCGCGCGTGGTCCACCTGCTGTCAAACCCTGCCGAGTAGGAGCAATATTACCAGCACCAAAAGTATCGCGCCGAGACCGCTGCTTGGGTAGTAACCCCACCCCGAGCTGTAAGGCCATGTGGGCAACACGCCGATAAGCAAGATCAACACGATCAGAAGTAACAGCATATCCATCCTCCCTGGTTGATTATTTAGCACGCAAATTACCAAACGGAACCGCCTTGCGTTAGCATGCGGGCCGCTCCCCTGACTGAACCGCATGGCGGTTCTGTAGCCTCTGCTTGGTAGGATGGTTTCACACTACATGTCGTCCCGTCCTATTCGTGGTCTGCGCTGGTGGATCGGATCGTTGTTGATGGCATCGACGATCATCAATTATGTCGACCGCCAGACGCTCTCGGTACTCGCGCCATACCTCAAGCACGACTACGGCTGGAACAATGGCGACTTTGCCAAGATCGTCATCTCCTTCCGGCTGGCATATGCGATCGGGCAAAGTGTTTGCGGCAGGCTGATGGATCGCGTCGGCACGCGGCGTGGACTGACGCTCTCGGTCCTCTGGTATTCGGCGGCCGCCATGCTCACTTCCCTTGCCAGTGGACTGCGCAGCTTCTGCGCGTTCCGTTTTCTGCTTGGCCTCGGTGAATCGGCGAACTGGCCGGCGGCGACAAAAGCGGTGGCCGAGTGGTTCCCTAGCCGCGAGCGAGCCTTTGCCGTTGCCTTCTTCGATAGCGGGTCGTCGGTTGGCGCGGCCATCGCGCCGGCGCTAGTGCTGTGGCTCTATCACGGGTTCGGAGGCTGGCGGCCGGCCTTCATATTGACCGGCACACTGGGTGGCCTTTGGATCCTGGCCTGGCGCTGGCTCTACCGCCCACCCGAGCAACATCCGCGAATCAGCCCGGCCGAAAAGCAGATGATCCTCAGTGACCGGGAACATGCCGAAGCTTCCGAAGCCGGCCAGTCTCGCCCGAGTTGGATCGAGCTGCTCAAGCTACCCCAGACCTGGGGTACGATCGCCAGCCGCGCCCTCACCGATCCGATCTGGTTTTTCATTACGGATTGGTTCGCCATTTTTCTGGTCGCCAAAGGATTCAAGCTCGAGGATAGCCTGATCGCTTTCTGGATCCCTTTCGTGGCGTCGGACCTGGGCAACTTCGCCGGCGGCGGATTCTCGAGCTGGCTGGTCCGGCGGGGATGGCCCGTGGGGCGCGCGCGAAAAGCTGTAGTTGTGCCCGGAGCGATCGGAATGGCTCTATTGATGCTGGCGCTGTGGGCGTCCAATATCTACGTGATCGCCGGCCTGTTCGGACTCTCCACGTTCTCCTACGCCGCGTTCTCAACCATGGCGAACACTTTTCCGGCGGACTTGTTTCCCAGCGAGTCGGTGGCAACAGTGAGCGGCATGAGCGGGACGGGAGCAGGTATCGGAACCATCCTCTCCACCTATCTGATCGGCTATGTAGCGGACCGCTATTCGTTCGGTCCGATCCTGATCGGCGCGAGCCTGGTGCCCTTGGTCGGGATGGCGCTGGTGTTACTGCTGGTGCGTAACACAGCGGAAAGCGGCCAAGGGCGCGTTAGGCGGATCTAACCCTCGATACAAGAAACAGCCCCGCCAGTGCTTGCCGATGCGCGCGGCTCTGACAGGGGTTGGTCTACTAGCTTCTGCCCATGAATCGCAGCCGCACGGCAACAGCGCGGCGCTGGCCTCTGCCATAGGTGAGGAAGTTCGGCGAATCGATATTGTTATTGACAACATTCGGATTGCCGCTGTTGGTGAGATTGTTCAGGCCAACACGCCAGGCCCAGAGGTAATGCAGAAAGCGAAAGCGGCGCTCGAAGTGGAGATTGATGTCGAAGTAGGAGGGCAATCGCCGAGCCTCGGGGTTGCCGACCAGGAATCCATCTTCGTTCACGACGCTGAACGGAAAACCGGTCCGGTACTCGACAAGGTAAGCGACGTCGGTATCGCGCGTGAGGAAAGACAAGGCCGGGGGCAGGATGGATTTCGGAACCGGCGCCCAGCCCCAAGTGAGGAAGCGGTTTGGGGTATCCCAAGCAAGCCGGCCCGGCTCCTGTCGCGCGAAGATGGGATTCTCCAGGCTGTAATCGACCGCCGCATCCGTTCGGGCACTGGAGCGCGTATAGCCGCTAACCCACTCGAACTTGCCTTTGAACGTGCGGTGGACGGTGAGCTCGACAGCGTCGTAACGGTCGTCGCGCCAGTTGCGCAGATGGTAGACGCCGCCCACGGGAATCGCGCCCGCGCCCACTATCGGCTGCGGCGGAGCAAAGGTGAAGCCATTCTGCCCCGCCCTCCCGATATAGGACGCCTTTCCGTAGAGCTCGAAGGGCAGCTTCCGCTCCACGCTCAGGCTCATAATGCGGTAAAGCGGCACGCGCAGGCCGCGCGGATCCACCACGAAGGAAGTCTGTACCGGCCCGCGCACGATTTGGCCGTTGGGATCGTAGAACGTGGACAGGCTGACCTGATCTTGCCTGCCGAGAACTTCCAAACTGAGCGCATCGTGGAACATTCCGATTCCACCGGCCAGTTTGGCTCCACCCAGCCACTTCGGCGCATAAGCCAGAGCGAAGCGCGGCGAGAATTGCAGAGTGCGCACGATGTCGTCCCAGTCGACGCGGGCGCCTGTCTCGATGACCAGATCGTCCGACGGCGTCCAGTGGTCCTGCACAAATTCGGACGTCTGGGAACTGGTCTTGGAGGTAAATCCGTTGCCCAGGAACTGCACGAAGCGCGCAATGGACAGGTCTTCGCGGAGGACCTGGTAGTCATGGCGAGCGGCAACTTGATCGAACCCGGAGCGCTGGACATCGACGCCGAAGCGCAGATGGTGCGCGCCGAAGGCGTGCATAGCGGGGAGATAGGTATTCCAGACGATTTGCTCACGGTCGGCGTGCTGGGTGAGGTCGCGGAAGAAATTGCCGCGCTGGCCGCTGGGCAGGATCTCGAAGGTTTGCTGGCCCTGCGGGCTCTCCCGCAAGTACTCGCGGCTGGAGGCGAAACCGACCTCGGTCAGCGCGCCGCCGGAGAAGTAGATTTGGTCTTTGATCGAGGTGAAGTACAAATTCTGGCGGCGGTTGAGGGTGGTCTCGACCGGACTCAGGAAAGATAAGCCGCTGCGGTCCTGATCGATATAGTTGTAGAGCAGACTAGCGGTCAGAATATTGGAAGGCGCAAGGTTCACCTGGAAGCGCGTGAGATTGCTGGCGGTGAGGTCGCGGCTGCGATTTTGGCCGCGGGGCAATTGGCTGATGGTATTCACGTCGTAGAAGGTATCGAAGGCGTTATAGAACCAGGCCCGGCCTTTGGCGATAGGTCCGGAAACCCGGATACGCGGTGTCCATTTATCGATGTGGAGACCGCTTTCGGAACTGACGCCGGGGAAGAAATTGGTGACGCCGAATCGCCACTTGTCGTCGCCCATGCCGGTCTTGAGGTCGACCGAGCCGGCTGAGCCGCGATCCTTATCGGCCGAGTAGCCGGCGCTGTCCAAGTCGACGGAGCGCACCGATTCGATATTGAGGCGCGCATCGAAGCGGCCGGTCACCGGGTCGGAGATATTGAATCCATCGAGGGTAAAATTCGTTTGGTCGGTGGCGCCGCCGTTCACGTGCAGACGGCCGTTGACGTCCTGGATCACGCCTTGCAGCAGAGGCAGAGCATAGCGCAAATCCTGCGAGTTGGGGTAAGGCGCTTTCAGTATCTCGACGCTGTTGAGCTGCTTCTGCTCCGCAGGCTGGGCGGGATCGATGGCGGGCGGAGAGTAGGCGACATCGACGGATTGAAAAAAATCCTGCAGATGATTCAGGGTCAGATGAAGTTGATTCAATCCCGCCTGAAATTCCGGATGCGCGTCGAACACGAAGAAGCCGGGACGCTCGGCATGGACCAGATAAACACCCGGCGACGGAAGCCGCAGGAGAAAGGCTCCGCCGATATCGGATATGGCCGTCGACGCCGGAGCGGATGGCGACGGCCGCGCTTCCACTTTGGCGAAGGCGACGGCCAAGCCGTTTTCATCGGCGATCTTACCGGCGACCTCGACTTCGGCCGCTGGGGCAGCCAGGCAAAACGTCAGCGCCGGAAACAAGATGGTGGAGAGCAGCGAAGGCTGCATGGGTCCTCTGGCGGACGCGGATTTTACTATTCTACATGCAAACCGCCGACGCATGTTCGGCAACCGCTCGCTGACGCGCGCGGCTCTGTTAGTGTAGTTAGAGCTATGAAGATTGAGACGTTATTGACTGAGGCGGAAATCAGCGAAGAGTTCGCGGAGGCCATGGAAGCGCGCGACGTCCCGGAGAAATTCTTTTACTGGCATCCACTATGCGTGCGGGCGTGGCTGGCGCTGTCGCAGGGCGTAACGTATGAGAGCCGGCTGCATTCCTGGAACCTGCTGGTCGACGATACCGAGAACATTTCCAGCCACCTGGACTCCATCGTGGCGGTGATCAGCCTGGGGGCCGGCGACGGGGCGCAGGATGTATTGCTGCTGAAAGCGCTGCAATCGGTGAAGCTGGACGTGGACTATTTTCCGGTTGACGCCAGCCAGCAACTGCTGGAAATGGCCTGTGCGGCCGCCGAAGACGAAGAGGTGGATACGCTCGGTCTGAAGGCCGATATCTCCAGCCCCATGCACCTTGTATTGGCGGCGGACGCGTCGGAACATCCAAAACTGTTTCTGCTTTGCGGCAATACGCTGGGCGGTTTCGATCCGCTGGACGAAGTGAAGCATTTGAGTCAGGGAATGCATGAAGGCGACAGGCTCATTGTGGATGCGGAGATTTACGATAAAGCGGCGGCTCTAGCGTCTCGCGATAATCCTGTGGGCCGCCAATTCGCCTTCGCGCCGCTGGCCGGCTTCGGAATCGGCAAGGACGACGGGGACATCCGCTTCGAGGAGCGCCACGACGAGCGTCATGAGGGACTATGCCTGATCACGCGGCGGTTTCAGACGGCGCGCGACCTGCGTCTGACGGTGGCCGACCGGGACATCACGCTGCAACGTGGCGAGCGCGTCAGCTTGAGCTTTAACTACACCTACTCGATCGAGGCGTTCCGCTGGGTTTTGACCAAGCATGGCGGGTTGACGATTCTGCATGAATATCCCAGCCCTGACGGGCGGTATGTCACGGTGGTGTGCTCGCGGTAAAGGCAAGCGGTCGAGACGAGTCTCGGACCTTCTGAGGTCAAGGAATTCGGCTGAGGCATGTGGGGAGGATTGGAGGACACAAACGAACAAGCTAAAGCATATTCCACAACGCAAAACGTCGGCATGAAAGCCGACGTAGCAGGCTTGAAAGCCCGCTCCACGAGAAAGGCCGCGGGCCTGCGCCACAAAAGACTGTCAGTTTGAGTTCTTGGCCGGGGAGTACTTGTTGAGCACCGAAATGAGTCCGCCCGCGGCGTTGGGAACGGGCATCGAGGAGTGAACGATCTCTTTGTTGGTGATCTTCCGGCCGTAGATAACGGCGTTATCGGAGAGATCCTGGCGAAGCGTGGCGCCTTGCAGGGAGACGCCGGCGAACAGCCCCTGGCTGCGCGACCAGGAGAGAATCTCGGCGTGCATCATGGCGTCGGTTTGCGCAGTCGCCTCACGCCCCACCGGCCCGGCAGCGACTGCGCCTTCCCCTCCCAGCGTGAATTTGCTCGCGAGCAGTTTGTTCACACCACGCTCGTTCATCACCAGCATGATCACGTCGGACTCGGATCCGCCAATCTGCAATCCGACACTTCCGCCTTCCACGCGCACTGTACCTGGCGCGCTCCACCCGTCACCCCTCTTGCGGCAACTGATGTATCCCTTGCCATACTTGCCCCCCAGAATGAACGCGCCCTTCTTCAAGCCCGGCACGATAACAATACACTGGGCCTTATCGAGCAGGTCCTGCGGGATGGACCGGTCCGGGGTGGCCATGAGTTCCTTGACAACCGCAGTGGCTTCATCCAGCCGCTGCAAGGGCTCCGCTTTCTCCTTACCTGCCAGCGCGGCCGCAGTCATAAATAATAGAAAAAAAAGAGGCAAGGTGTACGCTCCTTTTCGCATTATCCTCTTTTTCCGAGACGATGTAAATTTGTCAATCCGGCTGCGGGTAATCAATAGGGAAGGAGGATGGACGAGCCGTGGTCATCCGATTGCAGTTAATTTAACGGAGGTTTTACATGTACAAATATGCGCTAATCGCTTGCCTTGCCACAGGAGTGATTCTAGGGCAGGAAAGCAGGCCTGACAAACGGCTGCAAGATGCGACCGCAGTCGTGAATGAAATGATGGGAATGCCCGATAAGGGAGTCCCGCAATCCGTGCTGGATAAAGCACAGTGCATCGTGGTTGTTCCCGGCCTCAAGAAGGCTGCCTTCATTGTTGGCGGACAGTTTGGGCGGGGCTTCGCATCGTGCCGCAAAGCCGGCGGATGGGGCGCTCCGGCAGCCATGAAGATCGAAGGCGGAAGTTTCGGACTGCAACTGGGTGGGCAATCGACCGATGTAATCCTGTTGGTGATGAACCAGCGGGGGATGGACCGCCTGGTATCCGATAAGTTCACCATTGGAGCGGATGCGGCAGCGGCTGCTGGACCAGTGGGCCGCGACGCGAAGGCCGATACCGATATTATGCTGAAAGCGGAGATACTTTCCTATGCGCGTTCACGCGGCGCGTACGCGGGCTTGTCTCTGGAAGGGGCCACGATGCGCCCCGATAACGAGGAAAACAAGAAACTCTACGGCCGGGAGGTCAGCAACCAAGACATTCTGGTGAAAGGAATGGAGACGCCAGAAGTAGCTCGAACATTTACGCGGGCGCTCAATCATTCTTCTCGATAAATGGGCGATTTGATCCGAGAGAGCGTGGCTTTACTGAAGCCCCCGCTCTCTCGATGAGGGCAGAGTTCAACGGCGGAGAAGAAGGTCTCCGAGATCCAAGCGAGTCTCCCAACCGTGGCGAAGGAGCTCGGGGTCCGGAGTTTCCTCCTCGGGGTAACCGATACAGAGGTAAGCTATCAGTTTCCAATCTTCCGGTACTTCCAAGCAGCCGTTTGTCCCGGCAGGATCCAGGATCGATACCCAGCCTACACCCAGGCCGTACATACGAGCTGCCAGCCACAGAGTGTATACAGAGAGGACGGTAGAGTATTCCATTGTCTCGGGCATGGTGGCCCGGCCTAAACCGCTGCCGCGGCTTGTGTGCGAATCCAGGAACACTGCCAGGTGAACCGGAGCGTCGCGGAGGCCTGCCAGCTTTAATTTTGCATAGAGCTCCGCCTTCTGGCCTTCATAGGAATTCAGCGCGGCCTGATTGCAGCGCTCAAAATTCAGTCGGATGCATTCGCGGCGATCGGGCGATTCAACCAGGATGTATCGCCAGGGCTGACTATAGCCGACTGATGGC
>Ga0210410_10005341_pt1 | contig 11202 bp, 10 predicted proteins | sample IncBWC4MmetaG_FD_161058 | JGI IMG/M metagenome (GOLD analysis project Ga0210410, IMG submission 161058) | Forest soil microbial communities from Barre Woods Harvard Forest LTER site, Petersham, Massachusetts, United States - Inc-BW-C-4-M | ecosystem: Environmental > Terrestrial > Soil >... | reverse complement strand
AGCGCGCCACCGCCCCCCTTGATCAGATGGAGCGAGGGGTCGATTTCATCGGCGCCATCGACCGTGAGATCGAGCCGGTCGATGTCATCGAGCGTGGTCAGGGCAATGCCGCACCGCTCGGCCTCCGTGCGGGTTGCTTCCGAAGTCGGCACGCCGATGACGTTGAGGCCGGCGCGAACCCGCATGCCCAGAAGTTCGACGAAATGTTTCGCCGTCGAGCCGGTGCCAAGTCCAAGCTTCATGCCGTCGCGCACCTGTTCGAGCGCCCGCGCCGCCGCCTGTCGCTTCAATCCGTCCATATCGACTTGCAAAGGATGCCCCAACCGCCGCCGCGCGACCCGAAGGGCCGCGGCGGGGGCATATCTAGCGTCGTTTGGCGGCAAGGAACAGCGCTATAAGGTGCCCGGATACGCGACTTTGGGTCAGCCGGCGACCTTGTCCATCGCCGCCTGGATGGCGGCAAACCGCCCGTCGACCTGTTCACGCATCTGCGGGTGGGTGAACACGTAAAGCTCGTCGTTCCGGATGGCGTCGAGGACGCGCGCGGCGACCGCGGCCGGATCGAGGCCGGTCTGCAGCCGCGAGGCGATCGCGGCGACGATGGCGGCCGCCGGGCTGTTCGGATCCAGGCTTGGCGTCGGACCGTAACGCTGCGGCCGGTTGCGCCCGCTCTCGCCGATGCCGGTGCGGACATAGCTCGGGCACAACACGCTGACACCTATGCCAAGCGGGCTGAGCTGCGCCGCCAGCCCTTCCGACAGGCCGACCACCGCAAACTTGCTCGCCGTATAGGGGCTCAAACCCACTCCGCCGCTCATCCCGGCCATCGACGCGGTGTTGACGATGTGGCCGCCTTCGCCGTGGCCGCGGATATGCGGCAGGAAGCTCCGGATGCCGTAAACCACGCCCATCAGGTTGACATCGATCACCCAGCGCCAATTGTCGGGCGAGATATTGTCGATGCCGCCGGCGGCGGCGACGCCTGCATTGTTGCAGACCACATGGACCTTTCCGAAGGCATCGAATGATGCCTTCGCCGCAGCCTCGACGCTGGCGGGATCGGCGACGTCGCAGATCACCCCGCTTATGTCGGGCCCGAACTCATTCAGGCTCGCGACGGCGGCCTCGAGCGCGCCGGCCTCGATATCGGCGAGCATCACTTTCATGCCGGCTTGCGCAAAGGCCCGCCCCAGCGCCAGGCCGATGCCGGCGGCGCCGCCGGTCACGAACGCCGTCTTGCCTGCGAATTCCCGCATGATGTCCCCGCTGCCTTGAGAGTTATGTTCCATCCCTACTTGCATGATTGGATGCGGACCGATAGCGGTTTCCGGATGACCCCTGCCCGCCTTGTTGTGTTCGATCTCGACGGCACGCTCGTCGATACGGCACCCGACCTGATCAACGCGCTCAATTTCGTGCTCGACCGCGAAGGCCTGCCGCCGGTGCCGCTGCAATCCGCGCGCAACATGATCGGCGCGGGCGCCCGCAAGCTGATCGAGCGCGGCCTGGAGTTGGATGGCAGAGCCTATAGCGTCGAAGAAATGGATCGGTTGACAAGCGACTTTATCGATTACTACGCCGCCCACATCGCCGACGCTTCGCGCCCGTTCGAAGGCCTCGAAAACGCGCTCGATGACCTCGGGGCGCTCGGATATCGCTTCGCAGTTTGCACCAACAAGCTCGAGTGGTTGTCGAAGCTGCTGCTGCAACAGCTTGGATTAAGCTCGCGATTTGCCGCGATTTGCGGCGCGGATACCTTCGGGGTCTCGAAGCCGGATCCGGCCATCCTGCGGCAGACCATCGCGCGCGCAGGCGGTGAGCTTAAGTCCGCCATCATGGTCGGCGATGCCGGGCCGGATATCGGCGTCGCCCGCCGCGCCGGTGTCCCCGTGATCGGCGTCGAATTTGGCTATACCGATGTCCCGATCGCCGAGCTCAAGCCGGATCGGCTGATCAATCACATGCGCGAGTTGCCCGCTGCCGTGGGTAGTCTGACCGCTGCACGGAACATCGTATAAGATATTGACATTACTGTCATATTTTTTGCCGGCCCAGCTGTTAACCATTAATTAACGATACCGCCCCGCCCGGTTGCACGGCTGTCCCGACGCTCCTATGGTCGAGACGGGGATTGTGGCAGGTAGCCGCAATTAAGTGTGACGGATTGATCATGCGTCGTGTCATCGTGATTGCCGTGGCGGGAACTGCCCTGGCTGGCTGCTCCTCGTTTCCGTCGTCATTCTCTCTGGACGCCTTCAAGTCCGCCCCGCCGACCGTTCAGGTCCAGCTCGACTCGACACCGCCGGGGGCCGATGCCCGCACCTCGGTGGGTCCGGGCTGCAAGACACCCTGTTCCGTTTCCGTGGCAGCCCCCGATGCCGGTTTCTCCGTCACCTACACCTTGAACAAGTACCAGCCGGCAACGGTCCCGGTGCAGGTGGTCCGCAATCCCGGCGATTTCACCAACCCTGCCACGACGATGGTCGACCCCAATCCGGTGGTGGCGGAACTTCAACCGACCGCCCCGCCGCCCAAGGCCACCAGGCTGAACCCGAAGCGGAAGAAGCCGAAACCGCCCAAGGCAACGGCCGCAGCTCCGGCCGGATCGCCGTTCCCCGATCCGGGGCAAGCGCCGGCCCGCTGATTGCACTGCACCAGATGAGGTGCGGATTGTAGGCGGATTGCATGATGCTTAGATTGTGACTACGGAACTGGGCGCCATACCGCATGGCGGCTGCCGCAGTGACAAGGCGCGTTGAATGACCGGACCCTCGTTAAGCCCACCGCTGGCCCGCCCGATGATCGATCCGTTCGGCCGGACCATCAGCTATTTGCGGGTATCGGTCACCGATCGCTGCGACCTGCGCTGCTTCTACTGCATGTCCGAGGACATGACATTCCTGCCCAAGGCCGATCTGCTGACGCTGGAAGAACTCGACCGGCTTTGCTCGGCCTTCATCGCCAAGGGCGTGAGGAAGCTGCGGCTGACCGGCGGCGAGCCGCTGGTCCGGCGCAACGTGCTGTCGCTGGTGCGCTCGCTGTCGCGCCATCTGAAAACCGGCGCGCTCAACGAACTGACGCTGACGACCAACGGCTCGCAACTGGCGCGGTTCGCGGGCGAATTGGCCGACAGCGGCGTGCGCCGCATCAACGTGTCAATGGATACGCTCGATCCCGCGAAGTTCCGCGCCATCACGCGCTGGGGCGATCTCGACAAGGTGCTGGCCGGCATCGAGGCCGCGCGGGCGGCGGGGCTTGCCGTCAAGATCAACGCGGTGGCACTGAAGAATCTGAACGAGGACGAAATTCCATCGCTGATGGAATGGGCGCACGGCAAGGGTATGGCGCTGACGCTGATCGAGGTGATGCCGATGGGCGATATCGGCGAAGGCCGCATCGACCAGTACGTGCCGCTGTCGCTGGTGCGCGCGCGCCTCGCCAAGCAATACACGCTCTGCGACCTCGACGACGACACCGGCGGGCCGGCGCGCTACGTCCGCGTCAGCGAGACCGGCGGCAAGCTCGGCTTCATCACGCCGATGACCCATAATTTCTGCGAGTCCTGCAACCGGGTGCGGATCACCTGCACCGGAACGCTGCATACCTGCCTCGGCCACGAGGATGCCTCCGATTTGCGCAAACCGTTGCGGGCCTCCGCCGCCGACGAGTTGCTCTCCGCCACAATCGACCGCGCCATCGGCCTGAAACCGAAGGGCCACGACTTCATCATCGACCGCCGCCACAATCGCCCGAGCGTCAGCCGCCATATGAGCGTCACCGGCGGCTGAGGCGTCAGCGCCCCGCCATTGCGTTGGCCGGATATTCCCCTTCATTATCAACAAACTTCCAATTGACGCGGGGTCCGCGCACTGGTTTGGTGCGACGGCTTTTATGCCTGCTCGGCTGGATAAGCCGCTGCGCCCAACGGGCGCGGTCAAGACGGCGATAGCAAAAGTTGGGGAGGACGATCGTTGCAATCGCTATGGATGATGAGTCGTGGCTGGACGCGCCTGAGGCGCGAGGCGACGCTTGCCGAAACGATCAGCGCAGCTTGATGGCGACTGCCGAGGGAGAACACGATGCGTCCATTTCTGGCGGTTAGCGAAGCGATCGACAAGCTCAACGAAAAGATCGGCTACATCTGCAATTTTCTCGTGCTGGCGGCCTGCGTGCTGAGCGCGGCCAATGCCATGATCCGCTATGCCTTCGGCTACAGTTCGAACGGGTGGCTCGAGCTGCAATGGTACATGTTCGCCATCCTGGTGATGTTCGGCGCGGCCTACACGCTCAAGCGCAATGAGCATGTCCGCGTCGAGATCTTCTATTTGTTCCTCACCGAGCGCGGCCAGCTCTGGCTCGATCTGATCGGAACGCTGTTCTTCCTGATCCCGGCCTGTTTGCTGCTCGCCTATCTGTCATGGCCGTTCTTCTATCAGGCCTACGAGGTCAATGAATATTCGGGCAATGCCGGCGGCCTGATCCGCTGGCCGATCAAGTTCGTCATCCCGGCCGGTTTCGTCATGCTGGCGCTGCAGGGCGTGTCGGAAGTGATCAAGCGCATCGCGGCACTTCAGGGCGAGATCACGATCGATGCGAAGTACGAGAGGCCGACGCAATGATTACGCTGGAAATGATGCCGCCGCTGATGTTCAGCGGCCTGGTGCTGGCGATGCTGATCGGTTTCCCGGTCGCCTTCACGCTCGCCGCGGTCGGCATATCGTTCGGCTTTCTGGCGATCAGCCAGGGCTTCTTCGACCTCAACTTCCTGCAGGCGATTCCGGGCCGCGTTTTCGGCAGCGTGCTTTCCAACGAGCTGTTGCTGGCAATCCCGTTTTTCACCTTCATGGGCGCGATCCTCGAACGCTGCGGGCTGGCCGAAGACATGCTGGATTCGATGGGCCAGCTGTTCGGACCGATCCGCGGCGGGCTCGGTTACTCCGTCATCATCGTCGGCTTCATTCTCGGCGCCATCACCGGCACGGTGGCGGCGCAGGTGATCGCGATGGCGCTGATCTCGCTGCCGGTGATGATGCGGTACGGCTACAACATCCGCTATATCACCGGCGTCCTGGCGGCCTCCGGCACCATCACCCAATTGGTGCCGCCCTCGCTGGTGCTGATCGTGCTGGCCGACCAGCTGGGCAAGTCGGTCGGCGACATGTATCTCGGCGCCTGGGGACCCTCGGTGTTCCAGATCGCGCTGTTCGCCGGCTATACCTTCCTGCTCGGCATCTTCAAACCCGACCATGTCCCGCCGGTCCCGGTCGACGCGCGCACGCTGACCGGCTGGGCGTTGTGGAAAAAATGCCTGCTCGGCATCATCCCCTCTGCGGTCCTGATCTTCGTCGTGCTCGGCACCATGATGCTCGGCCTGGCAACCCCGACGGAGGCCGGCGCGATGGGTGCGATCGGCGCCATCGTGCTCGCCGCCATGCACCACAAGGACTTTTCTACAACAGGCCGCAAGCTGCTCATCATCGGTGTGATCGCCGCGGGCATCGGCACCATGATCGGGGTCTTCTTTACCGAAAACCTGATCTTCAAGCTCGCCTTTGTCGTCACCTATTTTGCGATTGTCTGGATCTGCCTGGAAGCGGTGCGGATTCCCGAACTGCGGGATCTGATCAAGCAGGGCTATGAAACGACCATGCGCATCACCACCATGGTGGTGTTCATCCTGATCGGCTCAAGCTGCTTCTCGGTGGTGTTCCTGGGCGTCTCGGGCGGGGTCTGGCTCGAGCACATGCTGACCTCGCTGCCCGGCGGCGTCTGGGGCTTCCTGATCTTCATCAACCTGTTCATCTTCTTCCTGGCCTTTTTCCTCGACTTCTTCGAGATCGCCTTCATCATCCTGCCGATGATCGCGCCGATCGCGCAGAAAATCCTGGCGCCGGTGGTCGGTCCCGACTACGCGCTGATCTGGTTCGGCGTCATGCTGTGCGTCAACATGCAGACGTCGTTCATGCATCCGCCGTTCGGTTTCGCGCTGTTCTACCTGCGCGGCGTGGCGCCCAAGGAAGTCAAGAGTTCCGACATCTACTGGGGCGCCCTGCCGTGGGTCGGACTGCAGATGATCATGGTGGTGCTGGTGATCGCATTTCCGATCACCGTCACCGCGCTGCTCGACAAGCCTTCGACCGTCGATCCGAACAAGATCCAGATTGACATTCCGCAGATCGAACTGCCGCCGCTCAATTTCGACGCGCCGAAGAATTGACCGCGCAAAAAAAGCCCCGGAGCCATGCTCCGGGGCCGCCTTGTTTCGTCCAAAGAAGATCAGGCGTGCGCGTGGCGCACCATGAATGAATCATAGCCGAGCTCGGCGACCTGGAACCACTGGTAGGTGTTGTTGGTGTAGTCGGTCAGCGAGTCATAGACTTTCTTGAAGCTGGCGTTCTTCGACGCGATGTCGGCGTGCAGCTCCTTTGCCGCCTTGTAGCAGGCCTCCATGATTTCCGGCGAGAACGCGTGCAGCTTGACGCCGTTGGCAAGCAGCCGCTTCAGCGCCGCGGGATTTTGCTGGTCGTATTTGGCCATCATCCACTGGTTGGAAATAGCGCCGGCCTGCTCGAGCACCGCCTGATACTGCTTCGGAAGCGAATTCCATTTGTCGAGGTTGGTCCAGGCCAGGAGGATCGGGCCGCCTTCCCACCAGCCGGGATAGTAATAGTGCGGCGCGATCTTGTAGAAGCCGAGCTTCTCGTCGTCATAGGGACCAACCCACTCGGCCGCGTCGATGGTGCCCTTTTCCAGCGCGGGATAGATGTCGCCGCCGGCAATCTGCTGCGGGATGGCCCCGAATTTCTGCAACACGCTGCCGGGAAAACCGCCGATGCGGAATTTCAGGCCGTTGAGATCGGCCACCGTGTTGATCTCCTTGCGGAACCAGCCGCCCATTTGGCAACCGGTGTTGCCGGCAAGGATGGTCCTGACATTGTACTTCGCGTAGAACTCGTTGAGCACTTCCTTGCCGCCACCAAGGAGATACCATCCCTGATTGACCCTCTGGTTCGGCCCGAACGCGACCGAGGTGCCGAAAGCGAACGTCGGGTCCTTGCCGAAGTAGTAATACGAGGCGGTATGACCCATCTCGACGGTGCCATTCTGCACGGCATCGAGCACCTGCAGCCCGGGGACGATTTCGCCGGCGGCAAACAACTGGATCTGGAATTTGTTGTCGGTCGCTTCCGCAACCGCCTTGCACATTGTCTCGGCGCCGCCGTAGAGCGTATCGAGCGATTTCGGCCAACTCGCCGTCATTCGCCATTTGATTTCCGGCGAAGATTGCGCGATCGCCGGCGCGGCTATCGTTGCCGCCGCGGCGCCTATTCCGGTGACCTTGATGAAGTCACGACGTTTCATAGAGTTCCCTCCCCTGGATGATGTGATGTGTCGGCCAGCCTTCTTTTCGAGGCTTTTCCTCAGCATGGAACATCCGGTCCGGGATTTCCATACCGAACTGAACCGCCGCAGCGCAAAAAAGCCCGGCCTCCTGCGGAGGCCAGGCCCTTGCTCTACGACTTAAGGCGTAGGCTGAAAACGCTTCCAGATCAGCCGCGGGTGCGCGAGCGGATCATGAAGCTGTCGAAGGTGTATTCCGCAACCTGCCACCACAGATACTGATCGGACCGATAGGCCTGCATCGAGTCGATCGACTTCTTGAAGTCGGCGTTCTTGGCAGAGATTTCCGCCCACAATTCATTGGTCGCCTTCAGGCAGGCTTCCAGCACTTCGTTGGTGAAAGGACGAAGCTGGGTGCCGCCCGCCACCAGCCGTTTCAGGGCGGTCGGGTTCTGCATGTCGTAGCGCGCGGCCATCCAGCTGTTGGCGTGCGCGCAGGCGTTTGCGAAAATCGCCTGATAGTTCTTCGGCAGCGAATTCCACTTCTCCAGGTTGACCAGCGCATGGGCCGCCGTGCCGCCCTCCCAGAAGCCCGGGTAATAGTAATATTTGGCGACCTTCTGAAAACCGAGCTTCTCGTCGTCATAGGGCCCGACCCACTCGGCCGCATCGATCGTCCCCTTTTCGAGCGCGGGGTAGATATCGCCGCCGGCGAGCTGCTGCGGGATGACACCGACCTTCTGCAGCACCTGGCCGGCAATTCCGCCGATGCGGAATTTCAGGCCGGAGAGATCGGCAACCGTCTTGATCTCCTTGCGGAACCAGCCGCCCATCTGGGTGCCGGTATTGCCGGCATGAAATCCGATCACGCCGAATTTCTTGAAGAACTCGTTGCCGAGCTCCTCGCCGCCGCCCTGATACCACCAGGAGTTCTGCATGCGCGCATTGAGGCCGAACGGCACCGAAGCGTAGATCGCAAACGTCGGATCCTTGCCGACATAGTAATACATCGCGGTGTGGCACGAATCGACGGTACCGTTGGAGGTCGCGTCCAGCGCCTGCAGACCCGGAACGATCTCGCCCGCCCCAAACACCTGGATCTGAAACTTGTTGTCGGTCATTTCGGCGACGTATTTCGCCACCTCCGGAGCGCCGCCGTAGATGGTGTCCAGCGACTTCGGGAAGCTCGACGTCATGCGCCATTTGATCTCGGGCGAGGATTGCGCGATCGCCGGCGAGGCCACCGCGGTCGCTGCGGCACCCGTTGCCGAAACCTTCAAAAAATCACGACGCTTCATCTTAAGGCATCTCCTTGTTGGGACGTTTGCCGCATTTGCTGCGGCCTTTCTCATGGCGAAGCATTATCTGCCTCAACCGAAGGCGCATCTGGCGGGCGGTCTTTAACACGGAAGGTCGGCCGCGGAATACGCGACGAAGGCATGACAGCACTGTTTAAACGAAAGTCGCATATTGCGGCCGGAAGCCGACTTTAGGCGGCGGCGATCACGCCCTGAAGCTGATCGCGGACCTTGGCGCCGATCGCCCGGTAGATCGCCGCATGCGGACCGTCGGGTTCGCTTTCAACCACCGGCGTTCCCGAATCCGAGGTGGCGCGGATCGACATGTGCAGCGGAATCTCGCCGAGGAACGGCACCTTTAGCCGCTCGGCCTCGTGCCGCGCGCCGCCGTGGCCGAAGATGTCGGATTTGGTGCCGCAATGCGGACACTGGAAATAGCTCATGTTCTCGACGATGCCGAGCACCGGCACGTTGACCTTCTTGAACATCGCCAGTCCGCGCCGCGCGTCGATCAGGGAAAGGTCCTGCGGCGTCGAGATGATCACCGCACCCTTGAGCGGCACGTTCTGCGCCAGCGTCAACTGCGCATCGCCGGTGCCGGGCGGCATGTCGACCACGAGAATATCGAGCGTGCCCCAGGCGACGTCGCGCAGCATCTGGGTGATCGCCGACATCACCATCGGCCCGCGCCAGATCATCGCGGTGTCTTCCTCGACCAAAAAGCCGATCGACATGATCGCAAGCCCGAAACGCCTGATCGGAATCATTTTCTTCTCGGCATTGAGCTCCGGCTTTTCGCGGATGCCGGTCAGTCGCGGCACCGACGGCCCGTAGATATCGGCATCGAGCAGGCCGACGCGCAGACCGAGATCGCGCAGGCCCAACGCCAGATTGAGCGCGGTGGTCGATTTACCGACGCCGCCCTTGCCGGAGGCGACCGCAATGACGGCGGCGATGCCGGGAATTTCCGCCTGCTTGGACATCGGCGATGCCGGGCTTTGCGGCGGCCGGTGCGAGGCGACCGGCTGCACGCCATGCGCATGGCGGTGCGGCGGCGGTGGCGGTGGCGCCGCTGCGCCGGCCTTGCGTTCGGCGGTGAGCGCGATCATGGCGACGGTAACGCCGGGAATGGCGCGCACGGCGGATTCGGCCTGCGCGCGCACGCTTTCCCAGGTGCGGGCTTCAGCGGCATCGACATTGATCGAGAAAAACACCTTGCCGTCGGTAACGGAAATTGCCGACAGAACACCGGCGTCGGTCAGGGCGGCGCCGCGCGGCGACGCCACCCTGGCCAATGCATCGAGAACCTGTTGCTGCGTGACGCTCAAATGCGCATCTCCGAGAGCCTTATCGGTTCTGATTGCATCAGAACCGGGCTCTATTCCTTTGTTTTGACGCGTTTTCTTTACGCGAACCGAAGTCCACTTCGCTCGAAAACGCTACGCACTAACAGATGCGACCCATAGAGCGTTGCTGCTCAAAAGGCTACCTCACTCCGACGTCGTCCGCCCGCTCTTTGGGCGCCGCTACGCCATCCTCCTTGGCGGCCTCGTAGTTGAGTTCGATCATGACGCCATTGGGGTCATTGACGAAGATCTGCCAGAGATCGCCGCCCGGCACCTGCCGCGAGTCGTATTCGAACCCGCCGGACTCCAGCCGTTTCTTCATGCCGTCAAACCCCCGGCTGGCGAAGGCGACGTGATGGACCACGCCGGAATCGGGTTTTTGCGGCTCCTCGGTCTTGGAAATATCGACCAGGTGCACCACCGCCTTGCCTTCCGAATACATCCATGCCCCGGGGAAGGCGAAGTTCGGCCGGGGGCCCTTCTCCAGGCCCAGCACGCCCTCGTAGAACCGGACTGTATCGGCAAGATTGCGGGTCCGGATGTTGAAATGGTCGAGCACGCCAACGCTGACGCTCATGTGATGTCACTCCCTTTTTTATTGATGTCCGATGCACCCATCCTAGCACAAAACCCGGGCCGTCCGGCAAACGGAGGCGTTGCCCTTCGCGGGCCAGCGTTTATTGTGCCCGTTCCACCTCCCAAGCGGAACCTGTTTCGGCGATCGAGACAGCTTCACCGCCCTCTCCAGAACACGGTCCGGCTAGCCCAAAGCCGGCAAAACCCCAAGGTTTGCACACATGGCTAAAGTCGCTTTTCTCGGTCTCGGCGTGATGGGTTTCCCCATGGCAGGACATCTGGTGAAAAAGGGGGGCCATGAGGTCACGGTGTATAACCGCACCCCGGCCAAGGCGCAGGCCTGGGTCGAGAAATTCGGCGGCAAGAGCGCACCGACACCGAAGGCCGGCGCCGAGGGCCAGGATTTTGTGATGTGTTGCGTCGGCAACGACAACGATCTGCGCGCCGTCACGCTCGGCCCGGACGGTGGCTTCTCCGGCATGAAAAAGGGCGCGACCTTCGTCGATCACACCACGGCGTCAGCCGAGATCGCCCGTGAACTCGACGGCGAAGCCACCAAACGCGGCTTCAAATTCGTCGACGCCCCGGTGTCCGGCGGCCAGGCCGGCGCCGAAAACGGGATTTTGACCGTGATGTGCGGC
>Ga0210410_10005340_pt1 | contig 11203 bp, 9 predicted proteins | sample IncBWC4MmetaG_FD_161058 | JGI IMG/M metagenome (GOLD analysis project Ga0210410, IMG submission 161058) | Forest soil microbial communities from Barre Woods Harvard Forest LTER site, Petersham, Massachusetts, United States - Inc-BW-C-4-M | ecosystem: Environmental > Terrestrial > Soil >... | reverse complement strand
TGATCGCGAGCGCAGCTCTTTCCATTCGAACCCCGCTTCCTCCGCGCCAGGCCCCAGAATCACTCGCCTGCCCGGAGAAGTCCTGCAAGCCCAAATGGAAAGCTAGCTCAAGGTTCCTGTTTTTTTGAGGGTCCCCAGGTGCCGCCGTTGCACCTGGGGTTCTTATTTGGAGTGCGCAAGCAACGCTTCCGCTTTTACGATCTAAGTCGCACCTCGGTGCATCCGAAGCTAGGCGGATCGTCCGCCACAACGGATTAGTGCCAGAGGCGCGAAAGACGTTAGCCCAGCGCGCCTGCCCTGAGCGAAGCCGAAGGGTAAGCGCTGGGATCCGAAAGAGAAAAGTCGCAAGCGCCGTAGGTGCGGCAGATTCTCTTGCTCGCCGGGAACTCCCGGCCGCGCGTAGCACTCAGGCGAATTATTGCCCGCCGCCCCGAACGTTCCACGTGCAACTACGCCAATCCGGCCCCAAAACTCCGCCTCCAGCCTACCTCCCCATCTCCAACGGCCGCTCATACCCCGTCATCTCCAAATACCCGCCGCCCCGAATGCTCGCGCTTCCCCGTGTACCCTCAATCCCAATCGCCCCTTCCCAATAACTGGGCGCAATCTTGCTGCCGCCTGCGAGTTCTTGTGATTTCAACCGTATCGTCGCTGCCAGCTTCAGCCCAAGCTTTGGTATCTCCATTCTCCATGCCACGGGATACTTTGCCCCGGTGACGTCGCTCGTCCAGGTTTCTCCCGTGGCAACCAGCCGGAAATCCGCCGCCGTCAAATGCACCGGTTTTCCCCGCTCATCCACATACGTTCCCGACGAAAATGGATCGGTAGATCCGTCCTTCCTTCGAAACTGGTACAGCATCAGCTCGGTATCATCCTCAAGTTGCACGCTCAGCCAGTCCCACCCCACCTGCTCCGCCACCATCGAATGCGTGAAAAATTCATGATCCATCCAGGACGTCCCGCGCACGTCGATCGTTTTTCCCGCCACCTCAATCTTTCCCCCGGTTTGCAAGCGCGTAAACGAAACGTAGTGCGAAGCGTGCCCCGCCCCCGCCGCCTTCTGGCTGACCCCATTTTCTCCATGAACCACCGGCGGCTTATCGCTGTGAAGCGAGAAAGTCAGCGAGAATTTCTCATCCACCACGCTTAATGTTTCTTCTTCACCCCGCCACCGGATTTCCCAATTGCCGTTCCAGATGCGCTTCTGTTTTTCATCGATCCCCGCAAGCCCGGGCCCGGCGCGGTTCGTCCGCTCCGAGTGATAAAACTTTCCGTCGTCCAGATCGCTCAGCGCCAAGTGCGCCACGTACAAATCCTGGATGTCCCAGGTCTCCTTTTTGCCCGGCCCCCTGTCCACTCCCTGGCGAAAAAATGTCAATTCAAATCCATAGTGGCGCCCATCCGCAGCAATCAAATTTCCGGTCGTATACCACCACTCCGTCTGAAATTCCGGATGACTGAAATGATCGTGCGGGAATTCAAACCGGTAACCCGGCAGCGCCGTCCTGTATTGCGCCGCCGCGCCAGGCAGCCATACAAAAAAAAGCGCGAAGAGCAGCAGCCTACTCTTCATGGATCACCTCAAGCGGATTCAATCGCACGGCCACGCGCGCCGGATACAGCCCCGACACCACCGTCGCCGCGTATACCACGCTCAACGCCCCCAGCAGTACCGCCACCGGCCAGTGAAACCGGATCGTCCATCCAAATGACTGCTTGTTGATCACGAACACCAGAATCAGCGAAAGAAAATATCCCAGCACAAATCCCGCCAGATTTGCCAACAACCCAAGCAAACTTGTCTCCACCAGAATCATCTTTCGAATCTGCCCCGAGGATGCTCCCAGGAACCGCAGCAATCCCAACTCGCGCCGGCGATCGATTACCAGCGCCATCAGCGCCCCCGCGATGCCCATCACCGCCACAATCACCGCCACCGCTTCCAGCGCGTACGTGATGGCAAACGTCTGGTCGAAAATTCTCACCGCCTCTGTTCGCAAATCGCGGTCCGAAAAAATCAGGATGCGGTGTCCCGCCGCCGCTTGCTGAATCTCCTTCCGCACCTCCGCGGCCTTCGCGTCGGGCGCCACAAACACCGCAAGATTCGTAGGCGTTTCATCTGGCAGATATTTCAAAAGCACATCCCGGTCCATCAGGATGTAGCCGCGCTCGCTCGCGTAATCGTAGTAAACATCCACAATCTGAAAGCTCGTTCGCGCTTCCCCCAGTGCCAGCGTAATTGTGTCCCCAGTCTTCACCTTGTGCTTATAGGTAAAGGGTTCGCTCACGATGATGTTGTTCTTCCCGCGCAACTGATCCAGGACCTCGCTTGTTGGCCGCCCGGAGAAAAAGTCCGACTTCCGTTCGGCGCGCGCCACTCGCAAATCCACCGAAGCCAGCGTCGCGGGCATCCCGTCATAATTGATTTCGTACGCCCGCAGGCGCTGCACAGCCGCCACGCCCGGCAACGCCGCGATTTTCTCCACGAGTTTCAAGGAAATCGTCGGATGCCGGTCCGCCGCCGCGTCACCCGCGGGGCGCAGATACAAATCCGCCGGCAACTCGTTCTCCATCCAACTCACCACTGTCTGCCGGAAGCTTCCCACCATGATTCCGACAGAAACCATCATCGCCACCGCCGTCGCCAGCGCCCCCACCAGCACCGACGTCCGCCGCAGCGAAGCCGCCAGGCTCCGCGAAGCCAGCATCGCTTCCACTCCGAAAAGCTTTCCCAATACTCCCGCGGCAATTCGCGAAATAAAATTCACCAGTGCGGGGATCGCGTACGCCGCCGCCGCGATCAGTAAAATCGTCGCCAGATATCCGAAAAGCGGCTTGCCCGCAAACGCAGGCATACGCGCAGCCAGAGCTGCGAGCACTGCCAACACCCCAGCGATCGCCAAATCCCGCCCCTTGTGCGCACGCGCGAGAAATTCCCGTCGGCCCTGAGCCATGGCATCCACCGGAGAAACCTGCATCGCTTCCCGCGCGGGCGAAATCGCGGAAACGACCGCCACTCCCACTCCAACCAACAGCGCCAGCGCCATCGAACCTGGTGTCAGTGCAATCGCCTCAGGCCGGCTGCTCACGTAGAGCGCCTCCACCGTTGCCGCCATCAGCTTCACCGCGCCACCGGCCATCATTCGCCCCAGCGGCAGGCCCACCAGCCCGCCCGCCAGCCCCAGGCATGCCGCCTCTCCCAGAAACGCGGCCAACACGTCTCCGCGATCCGCGCCGAGCGCCCGCACAATTCCAATTTCGCTGCGGCGCCGTACCACCGAAACGGAAATCGTGTTGTAGATCAGAAACGCGCCGACCACCAGCGCGATGTAGCTCAGTAGCCGCAAATTCCACCGGAACGCCGCCAGCATTTTCCGGTTTTCTTCCGTCCCTGCACCTTGCGGACGCACTTCCACGCCCGGCGGCAATACGCCGCTCAATTTCTTCTGCCATTCCTCCAGATTGCTGTTCGCCGGCAGCTTGATCAGGATACGGTCCACCCGGCCGAACCGGTTCACCGCGCGCTGCGCTCCCGCAATGTCCATCAATATTATGTTTTCGTTCCCCGAAGCATTTGGAAGCACGCCGCGCACCGCGCAATCCACAACGCGGTCGTTGATCAGCAGCGAAATGTGCTCGCCCACATTTTTGTTCAGGTTTGTGCTGACCCACACGCTTTCCGGATTGCCCAGATCGCGCACGCTTTGTTCCATCTTTTCTTCGTTGCCGGAGTCTGCGCTGCCTGCGCCGTCTTGCAAGGCGTATCGGCTGCCCTCTGCGATCAAGTCCAGCCCGATCAGCGGCAGTGTTTCATGCGTCTGCGTGTCCACCACGAAATCTTCCATGCGCGGAGAAATCCGCAGCGGATACGGTTGCGCCGACAGTGTAGCCACCACCGCTTCCGGCACTCCACCCGAGGCCACAGCTTCCAGGTCATTGTTTCCAGCCAGGCTTTCCATCGAGGAGTGAAACGATCCCGCTGCCGCGGTTCCCGCCAGTTCAATCGCCAACACCACTGCCACGCCGAGCCCCACCGACAGCACCATCAGCCCAAGCCGCATGGGCTCGCGAAACAGCGGCCGCAGCATCAACCGGTAAAAAAGTTTCCATCGAGGCATGTCAGCGCCGCGTCACTTCTTCCACGCGCCCGTCGCGCAACTTCACCAGCGTGTCGCACACGCTCGCCGCTTCCAGGCTGTGTGTCGCCATGATCGTCGCCGTTTTTTGTTCGCGCGTCAGCCGCAGGAGCAATTCCAGGATCACGCTGCCCGTTGCGGTATCCAGGTTTCCCGTCGGTTCATCCGCCAGCAGAATGCGCGGAGAGTGCGCCAGCGCCCGCGCGATCGCAACGCGCTGCATCTGCCCGCCGGAAAGTTGATGCGGATATCTCGCGCCATATCCGCCGAGCTCCACCCATTGCAGACGCTCCAGCGCCAGTTCGCGCGCTCCCGCCTTGCCCGCCAGCAGCAGCGGCAGCTCCACATTTTCTTGAACCGTTAAGGTGTGCAGCAGTTGAAAGGCCTGGAAGACAAACCCGATCTTTTCTCGCCGCAATTGCGTCTGCCGGGCGTCATCCAGATCCGAGGTGGCTTTGCCTTCGATCCGCACCGTGCCAGACGTCGGAAAATCCATCGCTCCCGCCAAGTGCAGCAGCGTCGATTTGCCGCACCCGCTCCGCCCGACCAGCGCGACAAACTCGCCCTCGCCCACATCCAGCGTGACTCCATCCAGCGCGCGAACGCGCTGTCCGTCACTCGGATATTCCTTGCTGACGGATTGGAGCGAAAGAATCGCCATGCCTCGAACCGCCGCACGCGCGGCTCCTACCTCAGGCTGTTGAGCGCCTTTTCGATCGCCGACGTCAGATCCTTTGCGTCCGGCTCGACTTCCGAATCAAACCGCGCGATCACTTTTCCGTCCGGCCCAACCAGAAACTTCGTGAAATTCCAGCCAATCTCCCCGCCCGTCTTCGGATTCGCCGATTTGTCCGTCAGAAACGCGTAGAGCGGCGTGATGTCGTTGCCCTTGACCGAAACCTTCGCCATCATCGGAAACGTCACGTGATATTTCGACGTGCAGAAGGTCTTGATCTCCTGGTTCGATCCCGGCTCCTGCGCGCCGAAATTATTCGCGGGGATCCCCACAATCACAAAGCCGCGGTCCTTGTATCTCTCGTAGAGCGATTCCAGGCCCGCATATTGCGGCGTGAATCCGCACCGGCTGGCCACGTTCACCAGCAGCACCACTTTCCCCTTGAACGAAGCAAGCGGCGTGGATTGGCCTTCGATCGAATTCAACGTAAAGTCGTACACCGTCTTTTCCGCTGCCATGAGTGTCGTCCCCAGGAGTGCCAGTAGCACAAAAATTCTTTTCATCGTCGTCTCCCGAATCGAATTTGCGCGGAATCTGGAAAAATCAGCATGAGACATCTGGCTTCTCTTCCCATAGATGGGCCGCATCAATCATAGGCTACCTGCCCGGCTATGCCCACTTTCCAGCTTGTCAATTCCGCGTAAATTGTTTACCCACGGGGAAGTGCGCGTTACTGCAGCAAAAACACGCTCACGCTCTGGCCCGGCACGTGCAGCCTCAACGTCTTTCCTTCCACCGCTGCTTGCCCCAGTCCGAAAATCGCCAGCGCATGCGTGGCTTTCTGATCCGGAGAATCCGGCAGCGGCACCGCAATCTCCCGCGCGCCTTCGCCCGCGTGGAACGCCACCACGATCCGTTCCTCGTCGGTTTCCCTCAGGAATACAAATGTCATGTCATCCGAAGCGAGGCTCCACAATTTGCCTCGCCGCAACGCGGAATGCTGCGCCCTTACCGCCAGCAATGCGCTCACATAGGAATACATCTCCTCTTGCTCGATGGTGCGCCCGATTTTCGTGAATGCGTTTCGCGGATCCGCTGTCCATCCCCCGGGGAAGTCTCGCCGGTTGTCCGGGTCGCGCCCGCCTGGCATCCCGATTTCGTCGCCGTAATACATTTCCGGGATTCCTCGCACCGTAAAAATCAGTCCGAACGCCAGCTTCAACCGCGCGGACGTTCCCTCCGGCGTTCCCGCAAAGCGCGTCGTATCGTGATTTCCGAAAAAGGGCACCAGAAATTCCGGATGCGGGTAGAGCGAATCCTGCCTGAGGATGTTCGCCAATTTTCCGACCGGAGCGCCGTTCAGCAAAACCTCTCGCAGCGTGAAATAAAAGGGAAAGTCAAACGGCGTCGTCAGTTGTGTATCAATGCCGTCCCACCCTTTTTTCCCGCCCTGGTAAAACGAAGTCACGCTAGGGTCGGGGTGGAACACTTCGCCGATCGTCGAGAGCCGCGGATAAATTTTTCTCAGCGCTGTGTGCCACTGCTCCCAGAACTCCCGCGAAACATACGGAAACGTGTCGATCCGGTAGCCGTCCAGTCCCGTGCTCTCCGCCCACCAGATGCCGTTCTGCTCCAGGTACTGCACCACCACCGGATTTTCCGTGTTCATGTCCGGCAAAAGTCCCGCGAACCACCCCTCCGTCAGATTTCGCCGCAACTGCGTTGGCGTATGCGGGTCCACCAGCGATTCGAAAATATCGTTCGTGATCTCCTTCTTGTCCGGTTGCCCGTAGAACGGTGCTTTCAACGGCGATGATGCCGTCAAGTGGTGCTCGGGTGTTCCGTGAAACCAGTCCGGCATCGGCGGATGCGTTGCCCAGGGATGCCGCGGCCCTACGTGATTCGGCACCACGTCGAACAGAACTTTCATGTGCTGCTTGTGAGCAGCCTGGACGAGTTCGCGGTAATCCGCAAGCGTTCCCAGGTGCGGATCCACGGCATACAAATCCGTCGCTCCGTACCCGTGATAATCCTGGGCAGCTCCGTTCTTCACCACCGGAGTCAGCCACAGCGTCGTCACACCCAGGTCCTTCAAATAGTCCAGATGTTGCTCCACGCCTCGCAGATCTCCGCCGTGATACGCGCGCGGCTTGCTACGGTCGTGCGAACCTGGAAATTCCGCCGGCTCGTCGTTCAGCGGGTCGCCGTTCGCGAATCTGTCTGGCATGATCAGATAAATCACGTCGTCCAGTGAAATCCCCTGGTTTCTGCCAAGAATCTGCGCTCGCGCCGCGATGGGCAATTCAAACGTGGTCTCTCCCCGCGCCGTCGTGATCCGGCAAACCGCCGTGCCGCTGCGCAAATCCGCTCCCAGTTTCAGCCACACGAACAGGTAATCCCCGTCGCCGCTCGATTCCGTCCTGCCCACAATCACATCATTGAGATTGCAGCTCACATGCGTCGCTCGCAGGTTTTTTCCGGAAAGCAGCAGCATCACGTCCGGTGTCAGCCCCACCCACCAGTTCGGTGGCTCCACTTTTTTCACCACGGGAGCATCCGTGCTCGCGCTTTCCTGTGCCCGCAGCGGAATTCCGCTCACTATCCCGGCGAGGAAAATCATCCCAGCTAAGCCACGAAACCGGGTGCCCCAGGTGCCGGTGTTGCACCTGGGGTCTCCTCCACCCGACACGAAACGCAAACCACGAATCACGTCTCTCCTCCTACTCCGCTTCGCGAAAAATCAAATACCCGAACGCCTCCGGCACATGAAAATTCGGCGTCTGAGTTAACGTCGGGCTCCACGCCGAATAAAATCGCGGCTCCGCTTTGCCTTCGACTCTAAAAAAGTTTGCCCGCCAGCTCCGCTTCGGATCGAACGCCGTCGTAAGGCTTCGCATCGGCACTGCAAGTTCCGCCGTCCAAGTTCGCGCCGCCGCATCCTGCGCCACCCGCCGTCGCAATCCGCTGCGCATCTCTTCTTTCCTGCCGCGCGCAATTTTCAGGTCGATCCAGTATCCGTTCGGGCTCACTTCCAATTCTTTATACACGGGCGCCTCGTTCTCATCCGGCTGCAAAAAAGCCTCCGCCACGTCGCGCTCCCACAATTCGTCGCGCCACCCGTCCGCCCGCGCATCCGGAAACACATGCAGCTCCCGATAACTGGCCAAAAACCGCAGAAACAGCGCCTGCTCGTTCCACAGCAGCCGTACTTCCGTCGCGCGGTGCGGGTCCGCATGCTCGCCTCTCCAATCGCGTTCAAATCGAATCGCCGGCGCCCGCTTCCACCACGCCTCCTCGGGAAATCCCTCTGTCCCCACGCTTTCTTTCAACAGCAGCGCATAAGCCGTCGGCAGCTCACCGAACTTCGAAACAGTTCCGCGATTCATGGTCCCGATAGTGTAGTCCACCCTGCACCGGTTCTTCTCATCCTTCCGGCCACGGGAGGCAAACCACGCGCCATGCGGCTTCCCCGTCTCTTCGGCCAGCAGACTCTTTGCGCACTTCGCTTCAGCACCAACCGGCCGCCATGCTCCCTGCGTGCTACCATCCGCTCTGGACCTATTTCCCGAAGGAGAAACTCCCGTGGAAGCACGCCGCACCACCCTGGCCGACCGCAACGTCGAGGTTCGCACCGAACCCACTCGCCGCAATCCCGCGGATTTTCAATTTCTAAAATTGCGAATCGAAGCCGGCGTCGCGCGCATGACCCTCAGCCGCCCCGACCACAATCTCCTCAACGAAAATATGCTCCGCGAAATGGCCGACGGCATTGCCCACGTCGGCGAGCGCCTTGACGTCAAACTCATCGTCCTCGACTCCGCCTGCAAAGTTTTCTGCGGCGGCATTGACGTCGGCGAATACACCTCCGAGCGCGTTTTTCAGATGCTCGATGCGTTCCACTCCGTCTTCACCGGCATCCTCGAAACTTCGAAGCCCGTCGTCTGCGTCGTCAATGGCCCTGCCATCGGTGGCGGCGCGGAACTCGCCGCTTTCGGCGACATGGTTATCGCCACGCCAAAAGCCCGCTTCGCTCAACCTGAAATCACGCTCGGCGTTTTCCCCCCGCTCGCCTCGACCATTCTTCCGTTCCTCGTCGGCCCTAAAGTCGCGCTCGAACTCGTTCTTCTCGGCGAACCTATCACCGCCGAACGCGCCCTCGACCTCGGCATCGTCAACCGCCTCGTTCCCGAAGCGCAGCTTGAATCCACCGTCAACGACCTGTGCGCCCGCATCGCCGGCCATTCTGGCCCGGTCCTCACCATGGCTAAAAAAGCGATTCTCGGCGGCATGGGGCTCTCGCTGCGCGACGGCCTCCGCAATTCCATGAACATCTTCCTCAACGAACTTTATCGCCTCGAAGATTCCCAGGAAGGCCTCCGCGCCCTCAGCGAAAAGCGCAAGCCCAACTGGAAGAACCGCTAGCCACTCGGCACAAATTCACGCATGATGAGTCTTGATTTGATTAGCTGCAGCTCCTTCGGTTAGAGAAGGTTAGGCCCAGCGCAATTTCCCCGTGTCGGATTACCCGGCACGAATGATTTCCTGGACCTGCAAACTCCCATGCTGTCTACAAATGCACAGACTCGCATCCCGTCGGTGGCTATGATCCTCTTGGGGAAAAAGGGCTGCTGTGTGGCCGGTTCATCTTCTTCAACTGGACATCGAGCTGGCCGTTCCTTGCGGGAGGCCTGCGGGATAGATACCTCTCTCCAGAGGACCAGTTCTCGTGCAACAGGAACCGTCGAAAGTAGTTGATCGGAAGAGTGGTGCAACGACAAGCAGCTCACAGCCCTGCTCGTCACACCCCCAATCACCGGCATTCTGGAGGTAACCGTGGCAATCCGGCGAAAAACCGGTCTGATCGTTGCTGGAATCGGCGCGTTGCTCTTGCTCGCGCTCATTTTCGTTGGGCCCGCGCTTATTCGAGTGGATCGCTACAGGCCTCAGATAATCTCGTTTCTCCAGGAGCAAACTGGAAAGCAGGTCGAGATCGGGCGACTCGCACTCACCTTTTTCCCTTTATCCATTCACATCGATGATTTCGGTGTGAAGAACCCTCCCATATTTCCCCTCGGCTATGTCGTCCAGGTGGCGCACATCGATGCTGAACTTGGCCTTGGTGCGCTCCTTCACCGTCAGGTGGTCATCAAGTCGCTCGTCCTTGCGGACCCGATCCTGAATTTGACTTCGGATCCAGACGGCCCGTGGAATTTCGAGAATCCACAAGCGCAAGCTTCACAAAATGCCCTTCCTCTCGGAGTGATCTCAAGGGTGCAAATCAAGCGGGGGAAATTGATCGCCTCGAATCTATTGCCCTCCGACGCGGCGGGCCCCATCTTTTTCGAAGCCCACGAGATTTTCTGCGACCTGGAAGATGTAAATCTGATAGGGATCATCAATCCTTCGTCTGCCTCGAAAGATGGGCAAGGCCGCCTGAAGGCGGGCCTTATGCGCTTTGGCTCGGTCGAGGCAAGAAATCTGGAATCCACGTTGCGGCTGGGGGAGAGGAAGGTTTTTTTTACGGGGATTAAAGCGGAAGTTTACGGCGGGAGTGCCGCGGGTGACCTGACGTTCGACTTCTTAGCCAAGAACGTGAGATTTAAGGCCAATGCGCGACTGCGGGGAATCAATGTGGCCCAACTCCTGGCGGCCTTCCCAAACGGCGGTGGAAAGATGACCGGGAAGATGGAAGGGGAAGTGCAATTAGCGGGAGAAATCGTGCACTCGCTCCGCCCGCTCGCGGGAATGCACGGCACCGGACACGTGACCGTGCGCAACGGCCAGGTGCCAAGCCTCAGGCTCAACGCGAATTTGATGAAACTGGCGCACTTCAATGATCTCGGCCCGGCCAGGAATGATCCCTCCGCATTTAACTTGATAACTACCGACCTGGAACTGGACAATCAGAGGATTTCGAGCCGCGTGATAGACATTGACGGTTACGGAGTCGATGTGGATGGCTCAGGCAGCGTCAGCGTCTCAGGCTCTGACGAGCTGAACTATCGCGGCTTGGCGGAAATTACAACCAAAGAGGGCTTCTTCACCAACACCGTCGCCCGGCTGTCCGGAGCCACACTAAAAGATGGCAAGTTGCAGTTTCCCTTTCGGATCGCCGGAACGATTGATAACCCGATCTTCTCCAAGGGCAAGGGCGATCAGGATATAGACGCGGCAAAAAAACCCCGGTGATTGAAGCGGCCCGGCAGTTCTGGATGTGTGACCGGCAAATCGGATCGATTGCCAAAGCAATTTAAAGCAAAAGGGATTTCACGACGGCAACAAATGAGCTGCTCGCTTCAGGCAAACCTGACCTTCCCTTCTCAATAACCTCTTAAGGCTGCAAAAAACTCAGGTATTTTCCGGCAACCATTTCCGGTGTTCACCCGATAGA
>Ga0210410_10005339_pt1 | contig 11204 bp, 7 predicted proteins | sample IncBWC4MmetaG_FD_161058 | JGI IMG/M metagenome (GOLD analysis project Ga0210410, IMG submission 161058) | Forest soil microbial communities from Barre Woods Harvard Forest LTER site, Petersham, Massachusetts, United States - Inc-BW-C-4-M | ecosystem: Environmental > Terrestrial > Soil >... | reverse complement strand
CTGCACGCTCTGGAGAATTTTCAATTCGCCCGTGCCCTTGTTCACGGCGACGCGAAAGCCCTGCACGTTGAAGGCCACCGAGCGCGGCGTGCCGCCGGAATTGCCGTGTGCCGAAAGGGTCGTGCCGTGCTCGCGCGCGGTCCGTGCGATCAAGGCAAAGGGCAGCCGCTGGCTGCCGTACACGAGTTCGTCGTGAGCAAGCACGCTGGCGTTCGCATCGATGCCCATGGCGCGGGCGGCAAAGGTCTTGATCGCGGCGGCCAGATTTTCCGCCGCGACCTTGGTCGCGAGACCTGCCACGAACGTACCTGCGGAGCCATACGCTCCGGTGTCATGGCCGCCATTTGCGGTATCCGATTGCTTCAGGTGAATCTGGTCCACGGTCGTGGCAAGCGCGGTCGCGGCGATCTGGCGATGCACTGTCGCGGTGCCGTTGCCGAACTCGGCGGTGCCGACGGTCAGCTCGAAGCCGCCATCATCACGGAGCGCGACGAAGCAATCGGCGAGATGTCCGGCCGGCGGCACGGTATCGATCATGGTGAGCGCGATGCCTTCGCCCACCAGCCAGTCGGCTGATAGCTCGGGTTTCGGCGCGTCCGCCTTCATCGCGCGCTCGACCAGATCGAGGCACTGGTCGAGCCCGTAGGAGCCATAGAACACGTCGTGATATTCGGACTCCGACGGCGACAGCATGGGATCGCCGGGCTTGACGACGTTACGGCGGCGCATGTCGAACGGCGAGATGCCGAGCTGCTTTGCAAGCTCGTCGATCGCGGCTTCGACCGCGATCAGCGTTTGCGGCAGGCCGTAGCCGCGGAAGGCGCCAGCCGGCACGGTGTTGGTGTAGGCGGCGACCGCATCGACCTTCTTGTTCGGGCAGTTATAGACGCCGATGCACTCGCCGACGGCGTGGAACAGCACCGGGCCGCCATGATTGCCATAGGCGCCAGTGTTGGAGAGCACATCGAGCTGCAACGCGGTGAGCTTGCCGTCCTTGTCGGCGCCGGCCTTCACCGTGACGCGCATCGGATGGCGGGTCGAGGTGGAGATGAACTGCTCCTCGCGAGTCAGTTCCAGTTTGACCGGGCGGCCTGTCTTCAGCGCGGCCAGTGCCAGGATATCCTCGACGAACATCTCCTGCTTGCCGCCAAAACCGCCGCCGACGCGCTCGCAGAACACGCGGACCTTGTCGGACGGAAGGCCGAAGAGATCGGCGAGCGTGCGCCGGGTCAGGAACGGCACTTGCGTCGAGCAGCGGACCGTGAGCACGCCGTTCGCGTCGACATAGGCGAGGCCGCCATGGGTTTCCAGCGCGGCATGCTGGACGCGCTGGGTCGTGAAGGTACCCTCATAAGTGACGGCGGATGTCGTAAGCGCCGCCGCGACATCACCGAATTCGCCATGGGTTTCCGCGACGATGTTCCGTGCCGAATTGGCAACGCGATGCTCTGGCGTCTTGTCGGGATGGATCAGGGGCGCGGCCGGCGCAATTGCCGCCTGGGGATCAACGACATGCGGCAGGATTTCGTATTGGACCTTGAGCCGGCGACAGCCTTCTTCCGCGGCACCCTCGCTGTCGGCGACCACGGCCGCGACCTTCTGCCCGACAAAGCGCATGACATCGTCGAGCACGCGCGTGTCGTCGGGGTCCATCCAGTCCTTCTCATGCCGCGCCGTCGAAAACAGGGTCTTGGGCGCATCCTCATGCGTCAGCACCGCATGCACGCCGGGGACGGCCAGCGCCGCGCTCTTGTCGATCGAGATGATCCTGGCGTGCGGGTGCGGTGAGCGAAGCAGCTTGATGTGAAGCAGGCTTTTGATCTCGGTGTCGAAAGTGTAGCGCGCGGCGCCCTTCACCACCAGCGGGCCGGCGGGGGCGGGCAAGCTGCGGCCGAAGGCTTCGCCGGCGCCAACCTCTTCGATGTTGGTCTTGCCGTCGAGCGCGTCCTCGATCGAACGATAGCCGGTGCAGCGGCAGATATTGCCCTTCAGTGCTGCGCCAAGGTCCTGCCGCTGCGCCTGGTTCAGCGAGGCGCAGGTCAGGATCATGCCGGCGGTGCAGAAGCCGCACTGAAAACCCTGCGCATCGAGAAAGGCCTGCTGCATCGGATGCGCGCCGGTCTCGCCGCCAAAACCTTCGATGGTCGTCACCGCATGGCCTTCGGCGCGGAAGGCGGGGATCAGGCAGCTATGCACCGGCTCGCCGTCGAGCAGCACGGTGCAGGCGCCGCAGTCGCCGGCGTCGCAGCCTTTCTTCACGCCGAACTGGCCGAGCTCGCGTAGGAACGTGCGCAGGCACTGGCCCGCGCGCGGCGCCTGCGAGAAGGTCTTGCCGTTGATGTCAAAGCTCATGCGAGCTCGCCGCGGATTTCTTCAGCAAGCCGAAGCGTCATGTGCTTGCGCCAGAACGGCTTGCCGTGGACATCGTCATGATAGAGAGCGTCGGGAATGGTTTGCGCGATCGTATCGCGCAGTTCCGCTGCATCGGGCATCTTCGCAAACGAAAGTTTGACCGGCCGTTTGGTCGAAGCAGTCACCGTGAGCGCAAAGGCGCCGCTGCCATCGATCGTGCCGATCAGGAGCACCGCCGAACGTCCGACCGGCGTCAGCGACAACTGCCGAAATGCCGAGCGGCGCTTGAGTGCGGCGAGCGGAATGTCGATCTGTCGCAGTAGATCGCTGGATTTCAGCACATTGGTATTGTTGCCGGTGACGAAATCGGAAACAGCGATCTTCCGCTGACCGCCATCGGCCTGCCAGATCGTGCAGACGCCGTCGAGCGCCGAGGTCAGCGAGATCATCGGCCCCGCCGGCAGCGACATGCAGAGATTGCCGCCGACGGTCGCCGTCTTCCAGATCTTGAACGAGGCGAGGAAGGCACGGCAGCATTGATTGAACAGCGGCGCGGCCAGCCATTCCGGCGGGCTGGCGAACGCGTCGAGCTGCGCGATGGTGCAGGTCGCCGCGATCGAGAGCCCGCGCGCGTCGATGGTCAGCGCCGGCCATTTCAGGTCGGTCAGGTCGATCAGCCGGTTCAGATGAACCTGCGGCTCCGAGAACAGCCAGGTGCCGCCCGCGAGCCAAGCATCGCCTGCCGCCCAAACGGGCAGCTCGGCGCGCGCGCTCGGCCGGGCGACTTCTTGAATGGTGTTCAGATCCATGAAACAGCCAGCACTTTCAACGCGATCGGTCTTTCTGTAACAGTCTTGCAAGACCAGCGCCAACTGGATGGCGCTACAATTGCAACGACCGCGTTAAAAGGACGGCGCTAACATGACGCAGGCGATCTGGATCAAGGACCCCATCGGCATCCTGGCCGAGGGCGCGGGCCGCGGCGTCGTGGTCCGCGACGGCAGGATCGCGGAGCTGGTGCCATCAGGCGGAACGCCCGCGACCGAGGCGGCGGTCTTCGACGCCTCGGCGCATGTGGTGCTGCCGGGTCTGATCAACACCCACCATCATTTCTATCAGACGCTGACGCGCGCAGTGCCGGCGGCGATGGACCGCGAGCTGTTTCCCTGGCTGCAGGCGCTCTATCCGGTTTGGGCGCGGATGACGCCGGTAACGCTCGAGCTCGGCGTCACGGTGGCGATGTCGGAACTGCTGCTGTCGGGCTGCACCACGACGACCGATCATCACTATGTCTTTCCGGCCGGCCTCGAGGAGGCCGTCGATATCGAAGTCGGCGTCGCGGGGCGGCTCGGCATGCGGGTGCTGCTGACCCGCGGCTCGATGAACCGCTCGCAGCGTGACGGCGGACTGCCGCCTGATAGCGTGGTGCAAGATGAGGACACTATCCTTGCCGACAGCGAACGCGTCGTGAAGCAGCATCACCAACGCGGCGCGGACGCGATGGTGCAGATTGCGCTCGCGCCATGCTCGCCGTTCTCGGTGACGACCTCGCTGATGAAGAAGACCGCCGAGCTTGCCGAGAAGCTCGATGTCCGCCTGCATACGCATCTGGCGGAGACCGAGGACGAGAACAAATTCTGCGAGCAGATTCATAACTGCCGGCCGCTGGATTATCTCGAAGATTGCGGCTGGCTCAATGCGCGGACCTGGCTCGCACACGGCATCTTCTTCAACGCCGGCGAGATGAAGCGGCTCGGCAAGGCCGGGACCACCATCAGCCATTGTGCTTGCAGCAACCAGATCCTGGCGTCCGGCTGTTGCCCGGTCTGCGAGATGGAGGAAGCCGGCGTCGGTATCGGGCTCGGTGTTGACGGCTCTGCCTCGAACGATGAATCCAATCTGATGCAGGAGGTGCGCGCGGCGTTCCTGCTGCAACGGGCGCGCTATGGCGTGACCAAAGTGAGCCACAAGGATGCGCTGCGCTGGGCGACCAAAGGCTCGGCGGCTTGCGTCGGCCGACCGGAGCTCGGCGAGATCGCAGTTGGGAAGGCCGCCGATCTTGCGCTGTTCAAGCTCGATGAATTGCGCTTCTCCGGCCATGGCGATCCCCTGGCCGCGCTGGTGTTATGCGGCGCGCATCGCGCCGACCGCGTGATGATCGCGGGAAAATGGGCTGTGATCGACGGCGCCATTCCCGGCGTCGACGTGCCCGATTTGATCCGCCGCCATAGTGCTGCGGCGAGGAAGATGCAGGCGGGCTGAAACGAAAAAGGCCGGGCGTTGTGGCGCCCGGCCTGCTCGTCTGATACCGCCGCGCTTACTTCCCGGGCAGCTTGTCGTCGATGCCCTTGATGTAATAGTTCATGCTGAGCACCTGCTCGTCGGCGAGGTGATCGCCGCCCTTGCATTCGACGTCCTTGCCGTCCTGACCGACAACCGGGCATTTGAACGGCTGCAGCTTGCCGGAGGTGAGGGCGGCCTGGGTATCCTCGGCCATCTTCTTCACATCATCGGGCATGTTGGTATAGGGCGCCATTTCGAACATCTTGGTGTCAAGCCCGCCCCAGACGTCCGATTCCTTCCAGGTGCCGTCCATCTCGGCCTTGACGCGGGCGATATAGTAGGGCGCCCAGGTGTCGAGGATCGAGGTGAGCTGCGCCTTCGGGCCGAACTTGATCATCTCGGAGTCCTGTCCGAATGCGAACTTGCCGCGCTCGCTGACGATCTGCATCGGCGCCGGCGAGTCCGTATGTTGCGTGATGATATCGGCGCCCTGGTCGAGCAGCGCCTTGGCGGCATCAGCCTCCTTGCCCGGATCGAACCAGGAGTTCACCCAGATGATCTTGACCTTCATGTTCGGATTGACCGACAGCGCGCCCAGCATCGTGGCGTTGATGCCCGAGACCACCTCCGGAATCGGGAACGAGCCGATATAGCCGAGCACGCCCGCCTTCGACATCTTGGCGGCGATCTGGCCCTGGATGTAGCGGCCTTGGTACCAGCGCGCCGAATAGGTCGACATGTTCTTGTCGCGCTTGTAGCCCGAGCAATGCTCGAAATGCACGTTCGGGTATTTCTTCGCGACCTTCAGCGTCGGGTCCATGTAACCGAACGAAGTGGTGAAGATCAGCTTGTTGCCGGCGCGGACGAGCTGCTCGATGGCGCGCTCGGCGTCGGGGCCTTCGGGAACGTTCTCGAGGAAAGTCGTCTCGACCTTGTCGCCGAATTCCTTCACCAGCGCCTGACGCGCCAGTTCATGCTGATAGGTCCAGCCGAGGTCGCCGACCGGACCCAAATAGATGAACCCGACCTTCAGTTTGTCGGCGGCCGAAGCATCGCCGCTCACGCCGGCGAGCAGCAGCGCGGCGGCAGCGGCAAGAATTGTTTTCCTCATCATCGATCTCCACACAGTCGGGGTGAACCTTGATCCAGGACGCGGCCCCCATACCGCACGCCTGAAAGCGAAAATCAGCGGTCGGGTACGAACACGGTGCCGAGCGCCGCCGGCGCGGTCGAGCCGCCGCTGCGCGTGCGCGACAGCAGGACCAGCACGATGACCGTGGCGAGATAAGGCAGCGACGACATGAATTGGGAGGGGACGCCGAGGCCGAGCGCTTGCGCGTGCAATTGCAGGATGGTCACGGCGCCGAACAGATAGGCTCCGATCACGAGGCGCCCCGGCAGCCAGGAGGCGAACACGGTGAGCGCGAGCGCGATCCAGCCGCGGCCCGCGGTCATGCCGGGAATGAAGAACGGCGTATAGGCGAGCGGCAAATAGGCGCCCGCAAGCCCCGCGCAGGCACCGCCGAACATCACGGCGTAGAGGCGGATGCGCAGCACGGGATAGCCGAGCGCATGCGCCGAGACGTGATTGTCGCCGCAGGCGCGCAGGATCAATCCGGCGCGCGTGCGATAGAGAAACCACCAGACCGCGACGACGAGCGCGAGCGACAGGTAGACGAAGGCGTCCTCGCCGAACACGATGCGGCCGACCAGCGGAATGCCGGTGAGGCCGGGGATGTAGAGATGCGGTGCCGGCGCGATACGCTCGCCGACAAAGCCGGCGCCGATCAGGCCGGACAACCCGATGCCGAGAATGGTGAGCGCAAGGCCGGTCGCCACCTGGTTGACCGCAAGCCCCAGCGTCATCAGTGCGAAGATCAGCGACATCAGCGTGCCCGCGATCATGCCGCAGATGGCGCCGACGATGATCGAGCCGGAGAGCCAGGCGGCGCCGAAGCCGCAGGCCGCGCCCATGATCATCATACCCTCGACGCCGAGATTGAGGACGCCGGAACGTTCGGTCACGAGCTCGCCGGTGGCGGCGATCAGAAGCGGCGTCGACGCCGCCAGCACCGAGAGGATGATCGCCTCAACCAGCTCCATCAGGCCACCTGCCGTGTCGAGGAGATGAGCCGGAAGCGGTAGAGGATCAGGGAATCGCAGGCGAGCACGTAGAACAGCAGGATGCCCTGAAACACCTTGGTGACGTCCAACGGGATCTTCATTGCGATCTGGGCCTGCTCGCCGCCGATGAAAGTAAGCGCGAGGAATAGCCCTGCAATTAGTATTCCAATCGGGTTCAGCCGCCCGAGAAAGGCGACAATGATCGCGGTAAAGCCGTAGCCGGGCGAAATGCCGGGCTGCAAATGGCCGACGGGGCCCGCGACCTCGATAATCCCGGCCAGGCCCGCCAGCGCGCCGGATATAGCGAAGGTCAAAAGAATCAATTGGTTGGCATTGAAGCCGCCAAAGCGGGCAGCGCGGGGGGCAGCCCCCACCACGCGGATTTCAAAGCCCTTGATGGTCCGCCCGAGCAGCACGGTCGCGGCCGCCACGACCAGCAAGGCAATGATGGCGCCGAGATGCAGCCTGCCGCCTTCGATCAGCACCGGCACGGTGGCGACCGGATCGAACTCGGCGGTGGTCGGGAAGTTGAAGCCGTGCGGGTCGCGCCAGGGACCGCGCACGAGATAGTCGAGGAAGAGGTCGGCGACATAGACCAGCATCAGGCTGGTCAGGATTTCGCTGGCACCGAACTTCACCTTGCAGATCGCCGGGATCATCGCGTAGAGCGCGCCTGCGATGGCGCCCATCAGCAGCATCGCCGGCAGCACCCAGGCGCCGGCGTCGGTGCCTTGGGTCTTCACCGCGATCCAGCTTCCCGCCACCGCGCCGATCAGGAATTGGCCCTCGGCACCGATGTTCCAGGCGTTGGCGAGATAGCAGAGCGACAGCCCGACCGCGATCATCACCAGCGGCGTCGCCTTCACCGCGATCTCCTGCAGCGAATAGCTGTCGGTCAGCGGATCGATGAAATAGACGCCGAGCGCGGCAATCGGGTTCTTGCCGAGGATGGCAAAGAGGATGCTCATGGTAACGATGGTCATGCCGATCGCGATCAGCGGCGAGATGAGCGCAATCGTGTTCGACCGCTCGGCGCGCTTCTCAAGTACGAGCTGCATGCGTCGCCTCCTTCTGATCGAGGCTGCTTCCGCCCATCAATAATCCCAGTTTTTCGCGCGAGGCCTCGGCGGTCGGTAGTGCCTCCGACAAGTGGCCGTGAAACATCACCGCGATGCGGTCGGTGATCTCGGCAAGCTCGTCGAGGTCCTGGCTCGTCACCAGCACCGCGGCCCCGCCCGCTGCAAGATCGAGCAGCGCCTGCCGGATCACGGCGGCCGCGCCGGCATCGACGCCCCAGGTCGGCTGGCTCACGACCAGCACCGCCGGATTGCGCAATATCTCGCGGCCTACCACGAATTTCTGCAAATTGCCGCCGGAGAGGCTCGCCGCTTCCGGATCGCGCTTGGCCTTGCGCACGTCGAAGGTCTCGGTGGCGCGGTCGACGGTCGAGAGCGTCGCGGCCGTGTCGACGAAGCCGTGCTTGACCATCCCGCTGGCGGCGTGTCCCGTCAGCAGCGCGTTCTCCGAGAGCTTCATGCGTGGCGCGGTGCCGTGGCCGAGCCGCTCTTCCGGTACAAAGGCCGCGCCGAGCTTGCGGCGCTGGGTGATCGACAGATGCCCGGCCGCGATGCCTTCGATCACGATCGTGCCCGGGTCCTTGGCGCGCCGCTCGCCGGATAAGGCTGCGAAAAACTCGTCCTGTCCGTTGCCGGCGACGCCGGCGATGCCCAGGATTTCACCACCGCGCAGCTCCAGCGAGATGTTCTGCAGCCGCACGCCATGGGGATCGTCGGGCTCGAGGCTGAGCTCGTTCACGACCAGCCGCGGCACCGTGATTTTCCGCGCTGCTGCTGCCTTAACCTCCTTGATCTCGGTGCCGACCATCATCCGCGCCAGCGAGGCCGCGGTCTCCGCCTTGGGATTGCAGGTCGCGACCTTCTTGCCGCCGCGCAGGATGGTCGCGGTGTCGCAGAGCCGCTTCACCTCCTCGAGCTTGTGGCTGATGTAGAGGATGGCGCGACCCTCTTCCTTGAGCCGCTCCAGCACGATGAAGAGCTGGTCGGCCTCCTGCGGCGTCAACACCGCGGTCGGCTCGTCCAGGATCAGGAATTTCGGGTTCTGCATCAGCGCGCGCACGATCTCGATGCGCTGGCGCTCGCCGACCGAGAGCTGCCAGACCTCGCGGCGGGGATCGAGCGGAAGCCCGTAAACATGGGACACTTGCTCCAGCCGGGCCGACATGTCCTTGAAGGATTCCTTGCCGTCGAGCCCGAGCGCCACGTTCTCGGCGACGGTGAGGTTGTCGAACAGGGAGAAGTGCTGGAACACCATGCCGATGCCGCGGGCGCGAGCTTCCGACGGGCCGGACAGCACCATCTTCTGGCCCTCCCAGAGCATCTCGCCCTCGCTCGGCTGGATCAGGCCATAGATGGTCTTGACCAGGGTCGATTTGCCGGCGCCGTTCTCGCCAAGCAGGGCATGGATCTCCTTCGGCCTGATGTCGATGTCGATCGCGTCATTGGCGAGGAAGCTGCCGTAACGCTTGGTCAGGCCGATGGTTTGCAGCAGCGGGGTTTCGCCGGAATGCGGGCTTGAGGGCGTCGAATCTGACATTCGCTTGAGATCATGGATGCAATGAACGAATGCCTCAATACTGGGCTAGTTTGCGCCAGTGCGTAAGGTGTGAAAAAGCGCCAGCCTTTGCCCAACGCTTCGGCAGTGGAAATGGCCGGTGATTCTGCTTGTGGCGCGATCCCAGGACATCACCAAGACATCACCAGGACATCAGCGGCGGCCAACCCGATGCGCAGGCTGCAGTACGCTGTTGCAAATTTGTGACGGTTACGACAAATCGGAACCCGCGTATCACACTTGCCGCTGAGATGAGCAACATCATCCCATGCTTCGCAAGCGCAACAGAAGGTCGCTTTCACCGCGACGGCGTGGCCCTGCCCCGATCTCTGGAAATCAGAAAACCCAATAAATACAGGCCTAACTGAGGCTTCCTTCGCTTACATGCGGAGGTTGTGTGCGCTGCCGAAGCGGCGGGCGATGGAAACGGATTGCATATCCGTCGGCATTTCCTGCCGAAATCTGCGGCAGGCCGTGTGGAAAGTTGAGGCTTCGCATCCCGCGTGAACAGCGCAACTGTCAACTCAAGGGCCTGTGATCGGTTCGCTTTTTAACTTGGGGGTACTGAAGGATGTCTCTACGCAAAACTCTCCTCGCAGCCGCGGCTATGTCGTTTGCCGCGCTGGCTTCAACCGGGATGGCAAAGGCCGCCGACCTGCCGGTCAAGGCCAAGGCGAAGCCGGCGGAACTGCCGTTCTTCCTCCTGATCGACGACCGGGTGACCTTCTCCTACATCTTCACCGGCACCGATCCGGGGGTGTGGACGCGCAAGCCGGACGGCTCGATCAACGGCAAGACGGCGAAGGAAGTCTACTCCTTCACCCATTTCGACATCTGGCAGTACGGCACCAACTTCTTCACCATCTCGATGTTCAAGTCGGATCATAACGATCCGGCCAATCCCTGCTTCAATAACGCAGCCGGACAGATCGTGAGCTCGACGAGTGGCTTGCTGGCCTCCTGCGCCGGCGCGACCGAAGTCTACGGCCTGTTCCGTTCGACCATCGGCTGGAACCAGCTCGCCGGCGACAAGCGGTTCGCAATCGGCCCGCTGACCAACATCTCGTTCGAAGCCGGCATGGACGGCAATACCGAGAACAACTTCCTGGCGCCCGCCAAGCGTGACGTCGTCGGCGGTCTGCAGTTCGAATTTGCGCTGCCTTACAAGGGCTACTTCAACGTATCGCCGTTGGTGTACTGGGAGTTCTACAACCACAACGCCTTCGACCAGTGCAATGTGTTCGCCGCTGGCGGCATCCCCGGCGTGACCTGCCTGACCGACGGCAACACCTCGTTCAAGCCGACCTGGGCAGTGGAAACCAACTACTACATGGACCTCGGCTTCCTCCCCGAGAGCGTGCAGTACTTCTCGATCTCCGGCCGCATGGCCTGGTACGGCAAGAAGGGCACGGAGAACAACCCGCTGCCGCTCTCGCCTCCCGGCACGGTCAACACCGCGGTGGAGTTCAACTCCGAACCGATCCGTCTGACCTTCGACGCCTCCAAGGCGATGTGGGGCGGCAAATATTCCCACTTCGTCGACGTCTGGGTGGCCTATCGCTACTGGCAGAACAAGTTCGGCCTCGACCACAGCAACAGCACGGTCTGCAACGTGACGCCGGGTGTGAGCAACAACTCCTGCACCGAGAGCTCGCTCTACGCCGGTATCACCGCGAAGTTCTGATCGCCTGATCTCTCTCCAAGTGGAAAGCGATGGCGCCGCGATGTTCCCGCGGCGCCATTTTCCTTTTTGGGGCAGTTCCTTTTGGGACCAGCGTTACTTGGCGGCGGCGTTCACCTCCGGCGGCGGGGCG
>Ga0210410_10005338_pt1 | contig 11205 bp, 7 predicted proteins | sample IncBWC4MmetaG_FD_161058 | JGI IMG/M metagenome (GOLD analysis project Ga0210410, IMG submission 161058) | Forest soil microbial communities from Barre Woods Harvard Forest LTER site, Petersham, Massachusetts, United States - Inc-BW-C-4-M | ecosystem: Environmental > Terrestrial > Soil >... | reverse complement strand
CAGCAAGGAAGTTTCGTCTAGCGCGCTCACGGAAATGTATTTGGAAAGATTAAAGCGCTATGACGCCAAACTGAAATTTACCGTGACCCTGACCGACGAGCGTGCGCGGGCGCAGGCCAGGGATGCGGATCGCGAGATCGCCGCCGGAAAATATCGCGGTCCGCTGCACGGTCTGCCCTGGGGCGCAAAGGATTTGCTGGCGGTAAAGGGATACCGTACGACTTGGGGCGCGGCGGGATTCGAGAAACAAACAGTCGACGAGGACGCGGTTGTTGTGCAGCGGCTGGACGCCGCTGGTGCGGTGCTCGTCGCGAAGCTTACGCTGGGGGCGCTGGCGGAAGGCGACGTATGGTTTGGCGGAAAGACGCGCAATCCTTGGAATCCGGCGCAGGGCTCGAGTGGATCTTCCGCGGGGCCGGCGTCGGCGACGGCGGCCGGCTGCGTGGCGTTCAGTATCGGGTCGGAGACGCTTGGCTCGATTTCTTCTCCGTCGACGCGGTGCGGCTGCACAGGGTTACGCCCGACGTTTGGTTTAGTGCCGCGCACCGGGGCGATGGCTTTGTCGTGGAGCATGGACAAGCTGGGGCCAATCTGCCGCTCGGTCGAAGATTGCGCGCTTGTGCTGAGTGCCATTTATGGCCCGGATGGAAAAGACCGCACGGTGAAGAATGCTGCTTTTAATTGGGATGCGGCAGTCGATTGGAAAAAGTTGCGCGTCGGATATTTGAAGAGCGATTTCGAACGGGCGCCTCAGCCGCAAGAAGATACGCAGAAGGAAGAGCCAGCGGTCTCCGAAGAAGAAAAAAAGAAACGTGAAGAGCAGCGGAACCGACGGGCGGCGTTCGAGGAGCGCGCGAAATATGACCGTCGGTTTGCTGAGGCGGCGCTAACGAAGCTGCAACAGATGGACGTCGCGCTCATCCCTGTGGAAATGCCGAAATTTCCTTACGACCCGATGGTCACAATGCTCACGGCGGAAGCCGCGGCGGCATTCGATGAGCTTACGCGCTCGGGTCGGGACAAGCTGTTGACCGCGCAATCCGCCGATGATTGGCCGAACACGTTTCGCTCCGCGCGCTTCATCCCCGCGGTTGAATACATTCAAGCTAGCCGCGCGCGGCGATTGGCAATGGGCGAAGTGGCAAAAATTTTTGACACGGTGGACGTCATTGTCGCGCCCACCGGCAGCCAGCAATTGGTGATCACAAATTTGACGGGGCATCCGGCACTCATTTTGCCCAACGGATTTCGCGGCGACGATGCGCCGAAGCCTCCGACGGAAGACAACGGCGACGACGATAACTTTGGCGGTCCGGGAACGCCGGTTAGCCTGACGTTTCTTGGAAATTTGTATCGCGAGGCGGAGTTGTTGGCGTTTGCGCGCGCTTATCAAGACGCCACGGGTTTTCACCGTAAGTACCCTTCACTGAGCTGAATTGAGCCGTGGGCGGGTCGCAAGTGGGCTCGCGAAATGCACGCATTCCCATGCGGGCGTGCACCCAAATTACCTTTTGTTTTCCTGCCGCTGCCGTTGAAGTTTGTTCGCCGTGGTGCGCAGCGTCTCTGGAATGTTCTTGTTTGTGCATAGGCGCTTGAGGTCTAGCGGATTGAGCATGGGAAGCATGTGCAGGCTTATATCCAGCGGCGTTTTCGGATTGTTCATTAAATTGCGGACGACCACATAGTTCTTGCGGAAGTTGCGGTTCTTAGCGATCAGCCGAAGGATCTCATCCGTCAGGCTGGACATTGCCGCAAAAGCTTCCACCTCTTGGTCCGTTAAACGCGGGGATTGCAGCACCGCGCGCTGAACCACTTTGTTTGAGTCGCGAATCAGGGTGCGGCGCGCTTCGGAGCCTCCCTTGATGGCGAATTGCACGCGCTGCGCAACGGTCATAGTGGCCAGCCGCTGCAGCAAGGTTTGGCGCTTACCGAGATCGGGTTCAGCCTCCAGAGCGGCTTCGGCCAAAGCGCCGTTATCGATCGCAGTGCCGCGCAACTCATGCAATTGTGCTTTTTGCTCGGCGGTAACCGAGGAGCTGTGCTCGAGAGCGGCAGCCAAAGCAGGAGATTCGCTGACGCGCTCAAGTTCTTCCATCAGTAATTGAATGCTCTCCGTAGAGAGCGAGCGCACCATAGGGACCAGGTATTCCGCGCCGCAGTTCTTGTTGTGCACCATGGCGTCGCCGATGCCGCTCTTATCGGCCAGGTTTTTCGAGGCGTATGCGAATAGCGCGGGAAGAGCGGTTTCGCGCGCAATGGCTTCAATAATCGATTCTGTGGCTTCCGAAAGCAGGGCGTCTTGCGCGCGGTTGGCGACTACCTCATCCGCATCATGCGCCAGCACTGCCAGAATTTCTGACCGATCCGCCGCGGACACATGCGCGCCACCACTGCAAACGGCGATCTTGCGCTCGCGCGTGGCGCGTCCGTGGCGCAAAGCTTCGATGAGTTCAGGGCTGAGAGTTTCCACCGGGTGCCAGCCTCAAATTCTTTTGACTGAGTACTATTGTACCGGAGGCGCCCGGCGAACCAATGGGCGGCATCGCCTGGCCGTTCAATTCCAGCAACACCGCACTGGAGTCCCCAGCAGTGACTGCGAAGACCGTTTGTGCGGAGAAATGGCGGGTCTGTCCTGCGGGAATTTCGGCGTCGAGCGCCAGCTTGCCATCTGCAAGGATGCGTACGCGCGTCGCTTTGGAAGTGGAGACGGAAAGATCCAGCTGAGCGAAATTCGTCGGGGGCGAGCCGCTGGCGGTCAGAGAGATGGGCTGCGCCACGGATTGCGACGTAACCGCGGAAGACGGCTTGCCGCGCCGATACGCTGAGTATCGGCGCCAGCCGTAAACCCCGGCCGCAACCAGCGCGGCAATTAATGCCAGCGCGCCGAGCGCGAATGCCACCGCAATCCATTTCGATGGCTGCGGGATGCGGTACTCAGGATTCGATGGAGCTTCCGCGGATTGATCGCCGCGGGCAAGATCGTATTCCGCCAACAGGTGTTCTTCATCGAGTCCCAGATAGCGGGCGATCGCGCGCACGAACCCGCGGTTGAAGACGCCGCCCGGGAGCTTGCCCCAGTCTTCATTTTCCAGGGCTTCCAGAAAGCGCAAGCTGATGCGCGTGGCCACAACGACTTCGTTGGGCGAAACTTCGCGCAGCTCGCGCTCGCGCTTTAAACGTTCTCCGAAATTCCCCTTGGCCATGGATCGAACCTGTAGGTGAAGCCGGCGCCGACCAAGGCGCGGTCGACGAGAAGCGACGAGGCGCGGCGGCTGACGGCGGCGCACACTCGCGGAAGGTGTGGGCTCCCCTCGACGGCACTATAGGCGGGGCCGCGAAGCGTGTCAAACAAACGCTACAGCGTTGGAAACGTTTGATTTTCGGCTAGCTCACTCGAACCGGATGAGCACAATCTCCGGCCTGCTGCCTACGCGCATGGGAGGGCCCCAGGTCCCCGCTCCGCTGGAAGTATAAATCGTCAGCGCTCCGTGCCGGTTCAAGCCGTAGGTATACCGACGGAAAATTCTCGATGCTATCCAAGTAAAGGGGAAAACTTGGCCGCGATGCGTGTGGCCCGAAAGCTGAAGCGACACTCCCATCTTCTCCACAATGGATAAATGATGCGGAGCGTGAGCCAGCAGGATACTCGCTGTGTTTGGCTGCAACGCCGCGCTGCACAAAATGGATTGGAGACGCTCCGGATGTGTAAGTGTGCTGTAAGTCACGCCTACGAGCGGCAGGCCATCCACAATCACCTTCTCATTCACCAAAGCGCGAACGCCGCATTGCTGGAGCGCTTCGATGTATTGGTTTGGATGAGAGAATTCCTCGTGATTTCCCGTCACAAAGAATTTGCCGAGCGGCGGAGCCACATTCATCCAGGGCGCCGCCAGGTGTTTTGGCTCTACCTTGGTTCCGTCGTATAGATCACCGGCGATGAATACGATGTCCGGCCGAAGCTGGCGCACCATGGCCACGATGCGAGAGATAAATGTGTAGCCTCGGACGTGGCCCAGATGGGTGTCCGAAACCAATGCAGCCACCCTTCCACGCCACGATTTTGGCAAACCTGGCAGGCTGACATTTACGCGCGCAACGCGGATCCATGAAGCATTGGAGATTCCGTAGAGGCTAACCAGGAGAGCGCCGCCAAACAGCGCGGACGGCAGAACGGACCTCTGCACATGCAAGCCCGACAAACTGAACCCCGCATTGAGTACCCAGCAGAGGATTGCCGCCATGAACAGGAAATTCAGCGTGCCTAGCCAAATACTGGCGATCGTATAGAAAAGCCGCACAAAGGCGTTGTAATAACGAGCGGCAAGAAGTGATGCGGTGACAAAGATTATAGACAACAGCAGGAGGGAGATGCGCACAAATGTGGTCGTTGCTGGATCGGATGAGGGCGAGAAATACCGCCAAGTTTCATAAACGAAGAGATGCCCAAGGAAGAGAATCAACTGAACTGCACCGACAAAGACCGCGAATCGAGCGCTCAATCAGGCATTCCTTAGAAGTCGATTGGATGCAGAAGAATCGTTAATGGTGCGTCCTGACCCCGTCTGGCACGACAATGCTCGGTAGCACTGGGCAATGCCAAGGAACCTAGGTAGGGAGCTGATGGCAACATGGCAACGCCTGTACTACGAGTGTGTTGCGCTGCTTTTTGCGGGGAGCCTATACTTGCGAAGATTTGCGGGTGGGTCGAGCCGCAGAAGCGGCAAGGTCGTAGAGGTTTGCCAACGCACCCAGTTAATCTCTAAGGTCAGGTCCAATCGAACGTGGAGGAAGTCAAGCCATTTCCTGCCGTCGAACGCCGCCGCAACCCGGCGGTGCCTTCCCAACATCGTGAAGCGGGCGAACTCGCCATCTTCCAAGAACTCGGGAAAGCGCTTACCTCTTCCCTGCAACTCGATCAGGTTCTCCGCACCATCATGGAGAAAATCGACGAATTCCTGCGCCCTGACAACTGGTCGCTCCTGCTGCTCGATGAGGCCAAACAGGAGCTTTATTTCGAGCTGGCGGTGGGCAAAGCTTCCCAAGCTCTGAAAGATGTGCGAATCAAGGTAGGGCAGGGTATTGCCGGCTGGGTGGCTCAGAACGGCGAAGCGGTCGTGGTGCCGGACACCTCGAAAGATACGCGTTTTTTCGGGAAGGTCGACGAAAAGACCAAGATGGAGACGCAGTCCATCGTTGCTGTGCCCGTAAAGTTTCGCGACACCTGCCTGGGCGTGATCGAGCTTATCAATTGTTTCGGGCCTGAGGGCTTCGATGCTCGCGATCTAAATTTGCTCGAGGCGTTGGCGGACTTTGCCGCGATTGCCCTCGAAAACGCCCGGCATGTGAAGCGCATTCACGAGCTGACCATTACCGACGATTGCACCACGCTTTACAATGCCCGGCACATGGGATTCATCCTGGAGACGGAAATTTACCGCTCGCAGCGCTATAACTACGAATTCTCCTTAGTCTTCATCGACCTCGACCACTTCAAGGAAGTCAACGATACACACGGGCACCTGATTGGCTCGAAGCTGCTGGCCGAAATCGGCAGCGCTCTAAAAACGCATTGCCGCCTGATTGATTTTGCGTTTCGTTATGGTGGCGACGAATTTGTGATCTTGTTGCCGCAGACGTCCAAGGACAATTCGCTGAATGTCGCTCGCCGGTTGCACAAAATGATACGCGAGACGCCCTGGCTCGAGCGGACCGGCTTAAAGGTGCGGATAACTCCGAGTGTGGGCGTAGCATCCTATCCCGTGGACTCAAAGACGAAAGAAGGACTGCTGCATCTCGCGGACGAAGCCATGTACCTGGTCAAGAATACCAACCGGGACAGCGTAGCGGCAGCGAATATTGGTGTCTTGCCGGATACTTTGGCCAATGCTGAATCCGCTAGTTAAAGCAGCAACGCCTTCCGCTATACAGCCTCCCAGAAGTTTGCTTAACTGAATCTATGTTGCGAAGTGAAGCGGCGAGGTACGCGCGCTGGTCGGCCATTGTCGCACTGGTGCTTGCGGCGGTGACCATCGTGGTGTATGTGCGGCGCGATTGGCTGCGCCGTGTGGAAAAGAAGAACGCGCCTCCGGCCGCGCCCATTGATGTCTCAAGGCAGTCCGCGGGACTCAATTTCAAAAAGGTCGAGCTGAAGCAGACCATTTTCGAGGTGGCTGCTTCGAAGTCAACGGAATTCAAAGGACAGGACGCAAGCCTCCTTGAGGACGTGCGCATCACGATTTACGGCAAGCTGGGAGACCGCCACGATGTGATTCACACGCGAAGCTGCCGGTACGGAAAGGAAAACGGGAGCATTGAGTGCAGCGGCGAAGTGCAAATCGACCTGATGAGCGCGGCTGACGCCCAGCGTACGGCGGGTCACCCGGAAGCCGCCAACAACGTCACCACGCATATTGAGACACGCAGCGTGCAATTCGATCGCCCCACTGGACTGGCGCGCACCGATCAGAAGGTTAAGTTCGCATTCCCGAGCGGAAGCGGAGAAGCGATCGGCCTGGAATACAAATCGGAAGAAGGCACGGTGCGCTTGCTTCGCGATGTGCAGTTCACGTTGAAACAAAACGCGCCGAGCGTCAAGCCCAAAGCAGCTAATTCGCAGGCGCGTCCTCCTGACGAAGTTCGGGTGAAAGGGTCGAGCTTGGACTTTGGACGTGACTCGCGTTTACTCCGCCTATTCGGACCAGCGGAAGCGGAAACGGCGGCCGAGCGGCTGAGCGCCGGCGAGATTAATTTGTTGCTCGACAAGGAGTTTCACGCGCAAACGCTGGTTGCATCCACAACCGTCGGCAATCGGCCGGCTGTCATGTCACAGGGCACACGCGAACAAATAAACCTCGAGGCGGACACGCTGACTGCACACTTTTCGGCGGAGGGTGCCGTCACGCGACTGGATGCGGCAGGGGCCGTGCACGGCACACGCAATGGCCCACTGGAGCAGGATCAGGCGAGTGCCGAGTATGGCACCTTGGAATTGTGGCCCTGGCTGGGCCGTCCAAAGGAAGTGAACCTAGAGGGCAACGTGGTCCTGGAAACGCGGGGAGCCAAGAGCGAGTCGCGCATTCTGCGGACGAATGCATTTCGTATGGAGTTCGGCAAAGGCGAAGGAGAGCAATCAGCCAAAGTACAAAAGGCGGAGACGCTCGCCGCTGGAACCATGGAATGGACCGACGCGCCGGCTCAACCAGGTGCTGCTGTCGCAAAAACGAAATTGCAAGCGGACAAGCTGGTGATGGACTTCGCCTCGTCGGGCAAAGCGCGGCACCTCCAAGCGATCGGAAATGTGCAGACGGAGCGCGCTATCGCAGGGCGCCCTGCGCAGAGCGCAACGGCTCGTAATGGCGTCGCCGAGTTGCAGTCGACTGGCGGCTGGTCGCAAATGGATTTGGACGGCGATGTAAAGTTGAAAGAGGGGGAACGCAGCGGTCAGAGTTCCCACGCAGTTTTTGTTCGCTCATCGCAGACGGCTACGTTGACCGGCAACGCCCTTGCGCGCGACGCGTCCACGGAGACGCACGCACAAAAAATCACGTTTGAGCAGGGAAGCGGCGATATTCGCGCGGAAGGCGGCGTGCGCTCAACGGATTTCGCCTCGCGCTCCAGCGTCGTCCAGTTGGCGCCCGCGGCCGCGAACATCACGGCGGACGCTCTGCAGGCAAACTCCAAAGCCGGCCGCGCTTTCTACTCCGGTCACGCGCGGCTGTGGCAGGGCGACTCCGTTCTCGAAGCGGAATCCATCGAGTTGCTGCGCGAGACTCGCGTGCTGAATGCCGCCGGCAATGTCCGTGCGGTCTTTCCGCAAGCGGCGGCGCAATTAGGAGAAAATCCCAACATTCGCCAGCAGGAGAGAGCCACGCTAACTCCTGCTTCCGCAACGGCTCCGCAGACCGCTGCAAGAAAGCCACATCTTTGGCACGCCAGTTCCGGAACCCTGACGTACAGTGACAAGGAAGGTAGCGCACATTTGGAGCAGAACGTTGTCGTGCAGTCGGCGGAGCAGCGCATGCACGCCCCAAGCCTCGATCTTTATTTCACGCGCGCCACGCAGCCTTCCCCAAACAGTGGCACAAGCACCCCAAATTCTCCCGCGGGCGCGCAGCAGATCAGCCGCGCCGCCGGAACCGGTGGCGTGATCGTGGAAGAAGGTACCCGCAAAGCCACCGCAGAACACGGCGAATACGTAGCAGCCACAGGGAAATTCATCATGAGCGGCGGAAATCCCACACTTTATGACGGTTCCGCGGGCACAACGACGGGCCGTCAATTGACCTTCTATTTAGCGGATGATACGATCATCGTCGACTCAGAAAATGGTTCACGGACTTTGACGAAGCACCGAGTCGAGAAATGACGAGGTATGCTGAAGCTCCAGGCTGTCGAGTTGAGCAAGTCGTATCGCGGACGCAGGGTCGTGGACGACGTGGAGCTGGAGATCGGACAGGGTGAAGTTGTTGGGCTCCTGGGGCCCAATGGCGCGGGAAAGACAACAACCTTCTACATCATCGTAGGTCTTGCCCGTCCTGATTCCGGCCGTGTTCTTCTCAATGGCGATGAAATCACGGACCTCCCCATGTACCTTCGGGCCCGTAGTGGCATCAGTTACCTTCCTCAGGAACCCTCGGTTTTTCGTCAGTTGACTAGCGAAGAAAATTTGCTTGCGGTGCTGGAGACTTTGCCGTTGACCCCGGAACAACAGCGGGACCGGCTCGAAGAATTGCTCGTGCAAATGGGACTAGAAACCGTGCGGCAAAATAAAGCGTACACGCTTTCCGGCGGTGAACGCAGGCGCCTCGAAATCGCTCGCTCGCTTACCCTGCAGCCATCCTTTATTTTGTTGGACGAGCCGTTTTCCGGGATTGACCCGCTCACCGTAAAAGATCTGCAAGAAATTATCCGTGAGTTGAGCCGCTCGGGAATTGGCGTGCTGATTACCGATCATAACGTGCGCGAAACACTCAACGTAACCGACCGCGCGTACATCCTCAGAAGTGGCAAGATATTCAGGAAGGGCCGCCCCGCGGAGTTAAGCGAAGATCCAGAGGTGCGGCGTGTTTATCTAGGCGATCACTTCCGGTTAAACTAGGAACAGACAAGAAAAAACCATGGCGTGGCAAGGGCTCAAACTGAATCTGAGGGTGGCGCAGAAGCAGATTCTGACGCCCGGTCTGGTTCAGATGGTCAGCGTGCTCGCGCTCAATCGGCTCGAGCTGCGCGAGATGATCAACCAGGAGATGATCGCCAACCCTGTTCTCGAAGAGCAGAGCGAAGAACCCACGCAGTCCGATAATTACAGCGACGAAACCTTCCTCAAGGCCGAAACCGAAAAAGTTCCAGAGAAGCCCGAAGCCAATCCCTTTGACGAGTTCGATGTCGGCACTTTCTTCAATCAATACCTAGACTCCGGCGGAGACGGTGGGCGTTCGCAAGAGCGTGAAATATCGGAGCGGCCTTCCTTCGAGAAGTTTCTTTCCTCTGCGGCCGGCCTTACCGACCATCTCGCCTGGCAATTGAGCGTGACGATTTGCTCCGACGCGGTGCGCGAGTTGGCGGAGAGCATCATCGGCAATCTCGACGAAAACGGCTATCTCACCGCCTCTGTGGAAGAGCTCATGCAGAGCGGCAAGTATTCGCAGGACGACCTCGACGACGCACTCGCCGTCGTGCAGGATTTCGATCCCATCGGCGTCGGCGCCAAGGATCTGCGCGAGTGCCTGCTTCTGCAACTCAAAGCATTCGATCCGCAGAACACTCTTGCGCAGCAGATCGTCTCCGAACACTTGAAGCAAGTTCAATCGAACCAGCTGAAGGAAATCGCGCGCGCCCTGAACCGTCCGCTCGAAGTCGTAAAGCGCGCTCTCGATGTAATCAAGAAGCTCGATCCGCGCCCGGGACTTCGCTACAACAAAACCGAGCCCCGCCTGGTCGAGCCCGACGTTTACTTCCGCAAGGTCGATGATCAGTGGCAAGCCTTCCTCAATGAAGACGACATGCCGCAGCTCCGCCTCAGCCCCACCTACCGGCGCCTTCTGGTGCGCGATGCAGCCGATCGCGACGTCCGCAACTACGTCAAGGAGCGTTTCACTGCCGCCATCCAGCTAATGAAAAATATCGAGCAGCGCAAGCACACCATCCTGCGCGTCTGCCAATCCATCATCGCGCGCCAAGGCGAATTTCTAGATCACGGCCCCGATGCGCTGAAGCCCATGATGATCAAGGAAGTCGCGGAAGAAGTCGGCGTGCATCCCTCGACGGTCAGCCGCGCCGTGGCCAGCAAGTACGCGCACACGTCGCAGGGCGTTCTCGAATTACGCTCGTTCTTCAGTGAATCCGTCAACGGTCCGGAAGGCAGCGGCATGTCGCTGCTTACCCTGAAACGCCTCGTGAAAAAAATGATCGAAGAAGAAGACGGCACCAAGCCGCTCACCGACGATCAAATTGCCAAGAAGCTTGACGACGCCGGCATTCACGTCACGCGCCGCACCGTTGCAAAATACCGCGAAGACATGCGCATCCCCAGCACTCACCAGCGCCGGGTAAAAAACTGAGCGGCCCCGCCCTGTGAAACGGACAGCGAGACGCGAAGCGCGCCAGCTGGTTATCCTCACCGGACTTTCCGGCTCCGGCAAAAGCACCGTGCTGAAGGCCTTCGAAGACATGGGCTTCTACTGCGTCGACAATCTTCCCGTAGATCTAATTCCGATTTTCGCCGAACTGCACTCCGCCGGCGAAGGCGATTTCGCGCGCGCCGCACTACTTGTCGACGCCCGCGAAGGAGCGCAGCTCGAGAAATTGCCGCCGCTTCTCAAACACTTGCGCAAGGATCATCCCATCGCCCTCGTGTTCATCGATGCCACGGAAGATTCGCTCTTGCGCCGCTACAGCGAGACGCGCCGCCCGCATCCGCTCGGTAAAGACGTTTCCGTGCGCGAAAGCCTGCGTCAGGAACGTCACATGATGGAGCCCATCCGCAAACTCGCGGACGTGGTCATTGACAGTTCGCACTTCAACGTCCACGAGCTGCGCCACTTCGTCACCGAGCGCTTCAAAAATCCCGACAAGCGCCCCATGCTCGTCTCTGTCGTGAGCTTCGGCTATCGTTACGGAGTACCTACCGATGCGGATTTGGTTTTCGACGTCCGTTTTCTTCCCAATCCTCATTTCGTTCCCAGCCTGCGGCGTTTCACCGGCAAA
>Ga0210410_10005337_pt1 | contig 11206 bp, 7 predicted proteins | sample IncBWC4MmetaG_FD_161058 | JGI IMG/M metagenome (GOLD analysis project Ga0210410, IMG submission 161058) | Forest soil microbial communities from Barre Woods Harvard Forest LTER site, Petersham, Massachusetts, United States - Inc-BW-C-4-M | ecosystem: Environmental > Terrestrial > Soil >... | reverse complement strand
GCCTGCTGTGTTGTACTTCCTAACGGCGCGGCTGGGCGATAAAGATATTGCGGACATGCGCAAATTGATTCCTCGCAAGGATCTGGTGGCGGCGTGGAAAGATCTGGAAGACAACGCCAAGGATCTGGCCAAGCGCTTGACCGGCAAGGAAGCCGCGACGCCTTCGCGGACTTGGAAGTTGCTGTCGGAAGCGCGGCCGGAGATGGTGCTTTTCCTGGATGTGACCGCGAAGCAGCAGGCGGTGGCGCAGAAGATAAAGAACTTCTTGGGCAAATGGAGGCAAGTCCAACAGAAGCTTCCGTTGCTGGAGATGACGGAGCTGCGCATCACGCCACAAATGCCCGAGTATCCCAAGATTGCTCACGATGTATTCATGCTGTTGCTGGACGGAAAGATGCACTCGCGGACGGAGATTCTGAAATTCCTGAAACCGCTGGCGCCACCGCCGCCCCCGCCACCGCCGCCTCCGCCGAAACGAGGGCGGGCAGCCAAGGCGGCTGCTGCCGCGTCGCAGGCGGCTCCCGTGGCAGCTCCGGCTACTAAGAAGAAGGGGAAGAGCCCAGCCGTCGCGACGCCAACACCGCCGGCAGCGAAAGTCGAAGTTCCAAAAACTCCGGATCCGCCGAAGCCCGAGAAGCACAAACCGCTGAAGAGGGTTGCAATCCCGTCGAAGAAAAAGGGCAGCACGAAGAAAAAGGCGTCTGGGAAGAAGAAGCGTTAGCCGCGCTCTCAGGTTTGCCGAGTAAGAATCCAAATTGCGATCTGCCAACCTTCTGAAACAGCTTGGTTAAACTTGCCTGCCTCGCTGGTTTCAAGCAGGTTTTGACGCGCCTGTAGCGTACTCGATGAGAGGGCCTGCTCGGAGCTGGGAATGCTATGAACCGCGATGCTGATAACAAAGCAATTCTGCGGAGTTCGCTCCCGTTGCAGTCAAGTAACCTTTCCCGGAATGTAGTCGGCATCGCGAGACTTGAAAACGCTCCAATACATCGGCGCGACGCCTGCTCTTTGCGGTCGCAAGGGAGAACTGTTAGGCCTCGCCCCTCGATCCCAACGCAGAACAGTTCGGCTCACGTGAAAACATAATAGAATGGCGGCTACGATCAGGTTGCGTGCGGGGGCGTGCAATGAGAACGTTGGGGAAGACGCTTCTCTTCATCGGGATTGCTGTCGTAGTTCTCATAGTCGCCGGCATCAGCCTGACCGTCGGCTGGCGGCCGTTTATTGGGCCGAAAGCTCGTCCTCTCACCTCGCGGAAGTTTGAAGCGACGCCGCAACGGCTGGAACGTGGGGGTTATCTTTTTCAACTCACAGGCTGTGGCGGATGCCATTCGCAGCACGATTGGCAGACGCATGGGGCGCCTGTGACTGCTGGCACGGAAGGCGGCGGGCAGTGGCTGAACATGCCTGACCTGCCCGGACACGTGGTTGCCCCGAACTTAACCCCCGACCCGCAGACCGGCGCCGGTGCGTGGACCGACGATCAACTGGCACGGGCGATTCGCGAAGGCATCGGGCACGACGGACGTGCCCTGTTCCCCATGATGCCTTATCAACCCTTCCGCAAAATGTCGGACGAGGATCTTGCCTCGATTATCGTTTACCTGCGCTCCCTGCCGCCAGTGCATAGCCAGTTGGAGAAGACGGAAATTATCTTCCCCGTGAAGTATCTGATTCGCAGTGTGCCGGAGCCTCTCGAAGCGCCGGTCGCCAGCCCAGATCCCGCCGACCGCGTGAAATATGGGCAGTACCTCGCGACTATTGGAGGCTGCGCGGATTGCCATACTCCGCAACATCGCGGTCAACCCGTCGCGGGGTTCGACTATGCAGGTGGAATGCTGATGAGAGGTCCGTGGGGAGAAGCCGCCACCGCGAACATCACGCCCGATCCGTCAGGCATCAGCTATTACGACGAGGCCCTGTTCATTCAAGTGATGCGCACCGGCTATGTGAAGGCGAGAAAACTGAACTCGATCATGCCCTTCGGCGCATTCAAAAACCTTACCGACGACGATCTGAAGGCGATCTTCGCATACCTGCGGACCGTGAAGCCGGTGAAGCATCGAGTCGATAACACGCAGCCGCCGACGTATTGCAAGCTCTGCCGGTTAAAGCACGGCGGCGGAGATCAGAACTAACTTAACGTTAGCTTGCGCAGTGGCGCTATAATGTCGGTATGCGTCGCTGGCTGGCAGTTGCGGCCCTGGGCGCGGCTTTGCTCACGCTTCCGGCGTGGGGACAACGCCGCGGAGGAGCCTCGGGAGGCTTCGGTGGACATGCCGGATTTTCCGGAGGTCACTCCATGGTTGGCAGCCATGGCCCGATGATGACCGGCCACTCCGGCTTTACAAATGTTCAACGGGGCGGCGTGCACTTCGGGACTGGTTTTAACCGGTCATTCGGTTCGCCATTTTCCCATCACCATCACCACTTCTTCCGATCGTGGCCATACGCCGGTTATTACGGCTATCCGTATTACGGCTATCCCTGGTATTACGGAGACGATTCTTACTCCTCTGATTTTTATCAGAACTATCCAGTCAACGATTATTCAGCGGCACACGACGACAGCCGCGAGCGGGCTGAAATTGATCGTCTGGAGAATGAGGTCGACCGCTTACGTGACGAGCGAGAGGCTCGGGAATCTCGGGCGTCAGCATCGCAATCGCGCCCCAAGACAGATTTGCAGCCGACCGAACTTGTTTTCCGCGACAAGCGAACTGAGGAAGTACAGAACTACGCCATCGTCGGACAAACATTTTGGGTCTTCAGCGAACAGCGAGCTAGAAAAATCCCGCTCGCCGATCTGGACATTCCTGCCACTAAGAAAGCGAATGATGATCGCGGAGTGGAGTTTCAGCTACCCAGATAATCGGCGTCACTGCTAATCCGTATCACCCCGAGGAACGAAAGCGACGAGAAATCTCGGCTTCCTTCCGGCGCGGAGAACCGACAGCCCTCGCTGCGCTCGGGATGACAAAATCGGGGACGGTCTGTGGATAACTCGCCGTCTTCTTCTATCAATCTCCAATTAGAATGCGCATGATTTAGAATCAACTCCGAGCCCTCATGTCCCAATTCGTCCATCTTCATCTTCACACTGACTATTCGATGCTCGACGGCGCCTGCGACGTGGATAAACTCTGCGAGCGCGCAAAAGAATTGGGCATGCCCGCCGTTGCCATGACCGATCACGGCAACATCTTCGGAGCCGTGCATTTTGTAAATGCAGCCAAACAAGCGGGGATCAAGCCGATCATCGGTTGCGAACTTTATATCTGCAAGAAGGACGACCACAACATCGAACGCACTCCACCCGACGGCGACACGTACAACCATCTTCTGGTGCTGGCGGAAAACGAAGAAGGCTATCGCAATCTGGTCAAGATTACCTCGGAAGCCTCGTTGCAGGGTTTTTACTACAAGCCGCGCGTAAGCAAGAAGTTTCTGGCCGAGCACTCGAAAGGATTGATCGGATTATCCGGTTGCCTCAAGGGCGAAGTGGCCGAAAGATTGATGGAAGAAAAGTACGAAGCCGCGCGCGATGCGGCAGTGTTCTATCGCGACATCTTTGGCAAAGACAATTTCTTTCTGGAGATTCAGGATCAGGGTTTGGAGATGGAACACCGCATCCATTCGAACCTCTTCCGGTTGGAAAAAGAATTGGGCATTCCCATGGTGGCTACAAACGACAGCCACTACCTCTGCGAAGACGACGCCCACGCCCAGGATGTGATGCTCTGTATTCAGACCGGGAAGTCCATCCAAGACACGAACCGGATGAAGTTCCAGGGCACGGACTTCTACGTCAAGAGCCACGACGAAATGTTTCGCGTATTCAAAGATGCGCCCGATGTGCTTTCGCGCACTCTGGCCATCGCCGAACGCTGCAGCACGCGACTGGAAAAAGTCAGCAATCCTTTTCCGCACTTCGATGTACCAGCCGGATATACGCTGGACAGTTACTTCGAACATGTCACGCGGGAAGGCTTCGCGCGGCGGTTGGAATTGCTGCGAAACCTGCAGGCCCAGGGACGGGTGAAGCACAGCATCACGGAATACGAGCAGCGCCTGGCGCGGGAACTCGCCATCATCCAGCAAATGCAGTTCTCGGGATATTTCCTGATCGTCTGGGATTTCATCCGCTACGCGAAAGAAAACCATATTCCGGTGGGCCCGGGCCGGGGCTCGGCGGCAGGATCGCTGGTGTCGTATTCAATGAACATCACCGATCTTGATCCGCTTCAGCACGAGTTGTTTTTCGAGCGCTTCCTGAATCCCGAACGCATTTCGATGCCCGACATCGACATCGATTTCTGCATGAACCGCCGCGGCGAAGTGATCGATTACGTTACCCGGAAATACGGGCGGGAAAACGTAGCGCAGATCATCACTTTCGGAACCATGGCGGCCAAGGCAGCGATCAAAGATGTGGGCCGCGCCATGGATATTCCCTACGCCGACGTGGATCGCATCGCTAAGATGGTTCCCACCACGCTCAACATCAAGCTGGAGCAGGCGATAAAAGATTCTCCCGCGCTACAGTTGGCATATGAGAGCGAACCGCAAGTGCGCCAGTTGCTCGACACGGCGCGCAAGCTTGAAGGCCTGGTGCGAAACGCGGGCGTTCATGCGGCTGGCGTCGTGATCGCTCCGCGCCCGCTTACCGAGCTAGTCCCGCTGTTCAGAACCAAGAACGACGAAATCGTCACCGCCTTCGACATGGTGGCCATCGAGAAGATGGGCTTGTTGAAGATGGACTTTCTCGGCCTGACTACGCTCACCATTCTTGATGACACGCTGAAGCTGATCGAGCAGACGCGGAACCAGAAGCTCACCTTGGATGAAATCCCGCTCGAAGATAATAAGACCTACGAAAGCGTTTTTCACAAGGGACTGACTTCCGGCATCTTCCAATTTGAATCCCACGGCATGCGCGACGTCCTGCGCCGCTACCAGCCAAACTCGATCGACGATCTCACCGCGTTGAACGCGCTCTACCGTCCAGGCCCGATTCAAGGCGGCATGATCGATCACTTCATTGATCGCAAACACGGGCGCAAGAGCATCGAATACGAACTGCCGGAACTGAAAGAAATCATCGAAGGTACGTGGGGCGTGATCGTTTACCAGGAACAGGTAATGCAGATCGCCAACCGGCTGGCAGGCTATTCGCTGGGTGAGGCCGACTTGCTGCGCCGCGCCATGGGCAAGAAGAAGCCGGAAGAAATGGCCAAGCAGCGCGAGCGCTTTGTCGAGGGCGCAGTCCAACGCGGCTATCCGTCCAAGAAGATCGAAAAAATCTTCGACTTGCTGGCCAAGTTCGCCGAGTACGGATTCCCCAAGGCCCACTCGGCTGCTTACGCATTGCTGGCTTATCACACCGCCTATCTCAAGACTCATTACTCTGTCGAGTTCATGGCCGCGCTGCTGACCTCGGTGACCGGCAGCACCGATGACGTGGTGAAGTACATCAACGAATGCCGGGAAATGGGAATCGCCGTCGAACCGCCCGACATCAACGTGAGCGACGCCAACTTCACGCCGCACGGCAGCGCCATCCGCTTCGGTTTAGCCGCCGTGAAAAACGTGGGCCACAACGCCATCCAGTCGATCGTGGCCGGGCGCAAAGAACTGGGACGCTATCGCTCCATCTATGAATTCTGCGAGAAGGTGGATCTGCGGCTGCTGAACAAGCGCGTCCTGGAATCTCTGATCAAGAGCGGCGCCATGGATTCGCTGGGACATCGCGCGCAACTGATGTTCGTGTTGGACAAGGCGGTGGAGCGCGCGGAAAAAGCCCAACGTGACGCCGAGTTCGGTCAACACGGCTTGTTCGGCGTGTTTCCGCAGGATGAATCTCCGCTTAACAACGATAAGTTACCCGACATACCGGATTGGGATGAGCACACTCGCTTGGCGGCTGAAAAAGAGATACTAGGCTTCTTCATCACCGGCCATCCCCTGGAGAAATACAAAGACAAGTTGGAAGATCTGCGCGCCCTGAGCACGGCAGATATCGCCGGTATCAAGGCTTCTACCGGAAAAGATGAAAACATCTGCACCGCTGGAATTATCACTAACCTGCGCGTGCTGAAGTCCAAGAAAGGAGACTTCTACGCGCAAGGAGCGCTCGAAGATATGTTGGGCTCGGTAGAAATGATCGTGTTCCCTGAGGCCTACCGGAAGCTGCAAGATAAAGTTAAGCTCGAAGTGCCGGTGCTGGTGCGCGGCGGCTTGCGGGTCGAAGAGGGCGTGAACCCGAAGCTCACGGCCAACGACATTATTCCACTCGAAGATGCCAAGGTGCCATTGCCGCGCTCGTTGCGCATCCGCATCCCGGTGGAGACGGGAAACGAAGCCGTAGTCGATGAACTGCACTCTCTTTGTGTCCAGCGAAAAGGCGAGGCAAAAGTATTGTTTGACGTGGAACGCCAGGGCGATTTCATGGTGGTGATGGAGGCGGAGGGCTATAATGTCCATCCAGACCGCAACTTCGTGGCCCGGGTCGAGGAGTTGTGCGGCCGCGGGGCTGTGAGGGTCATTGACTGAGATGTGCGCGTAGAAGCATAGCTGGCTATGTTTTTACAAACGGGCTGAGACATGCGGCGGATGAGAGCCATTCACAGGAGTGCGGGTTTGCAATCGGCGACGGCCCCGGCGGCCACCAACGCGATGCTGGTCATGGCGGGCACGGATTTTCTCCTTTCGATGGTGGAGGCCGGATGGGCCGCCAAGAACGGTGATGGCAGGAAGATGGAGTCACAACTAAAGGCACAGCAGGAACTGGGAAGAATCGAGCAGCAACTTGAGCGGTTGCAAGCCTTGCCGGGGCAGGACCAGGACATCCGCAGTCAAATCCAGCAACTTCATGATCGCATCCGCGACTTGCGGGCTCAGGTGTCGGCTCACTTTAGTGCTTGGCAGAAAGCGGAGTTGGCGAGGAATCCGCAGCGCCCCCTCATGCTCGAGTATGTCGAGCGCATCTTCACCAATTGGAGCGAGATTCACGGCGACCGCGGTTTTGCCGACGATCACGCCATGGTTTGTGGCATGGCCCGTTTTCACGGTCATGAGGTGGCAGTCATCGGCCATCAGAAAGCTCGCGACACAAAACAGAATGTTTACCGCAACTGGGGCATGACCAATCCAGAGGGCTATCGCAAGGCTCTGCGGGTGATGAAGATTGCGGAAAAGTTTAAGCGTCCGGTGTTTACTTTCGTGGACACGGTTGGCGCCTATCCGGGGCTGAGCGCCGAAGAGCGCGGCCAGGCGGAAGCCATTGCCAGAAATCTGCGTGAAATGGCGCGGTTGCAAGTGCCGATCATTACAACGATCACCGGAGAAGGCGGCAGCGGCGGCGCGCTGGCGATTGCGGTCGCTGATCGCGTGCTGATGATGGAGAATGCCATCTACTCGGTGATCTCTCCCGAGTCCTGCGCCGCTATTATGTGGCGCGATGCCACCAAGAAAGAACTCGCCGCGCAGGCGTTGCGCATTACGGCTTCGGACCTGGAGGAATTCGGCTGCATCGACGCCATCGTACCCGAACCCGAGGGGGGCGCACATATCGATCACGAAGCAGCGGCGGCTCTGCTCGACGCTGCGCTGCAGAAACACTTCGCAGATCTCACAAAAATGACTACCCAGGAATTGGTCGCATCACGATATAATAAGTTCCGCAACATGGCGCAGTTCCTGCGTTTGGAATAAGGGAACAGGGCAACGGTATTTCCCAGACAGGTACCTTTGTACTCGAATTCCGCTGTCCGCGCCTGTTCGCAACCACTGCCGTGCCGTATAATCAAAAGTTCGCCTCATTACTCCAAAAGCACGCCGAGCGGACCAAACCCGCTCCAGTCAAAGGAAGGATCAAGGAATGGCTACCACGGATGTAGCGCTCCACGAAGCCCCCGGTCAGCGGGAGCCGAAGCGTGTCGTCAACAACATGAGCATTCAGGTTGCGACCGTGAACGGATCGGGATCGCAGAGCTCGAACACGGTGCTGCTGCGCAGTATCTTTCAGATGGGGGTTCCGGTTTCCGGCAAGAACCTGTTTCCCTCGAACATCGCCGGCCTGCCGACCTGGTACACCATTCGCGCTAACAAAGATGGGTACATTGCGCGCAAGAAAGAGATCGACTTCGTTATTGCTATGAACGCGGAGACGGCCCAGGAAGACGTAATGTCGCTGGCGCCCGGCGCGGCTGTGCTCTACGACGAACCTTTGAAGCTGAATGCGCTGCGCAATGATTTGATTTTTTACCCGGTTCCTTACGACAAACTGGTCGCGCCCGTCTGCCCGGAAGCCAAGCTGCGCAAACTCGTCAAGAACATGATTTACGTCGGCGTAGCCGCGCAATTGCTCGGCGTCGATATGGTTGAAGTGGAAAAAGCCTTGCGCAAACAGTTTGCCAAGAAAGTAAAGGCAGCCAATCTGAATCTGGCTGCGGTCCGCGCGGGCTTCGACTATGCCGTGGCCAATCTCACCAAGCAAGACCCCTACTTCATCCAGCGCATGGACAAGAACCAGGGAATGATCATCATCGACGGCAACTCGGCAGCCGCGCTGGGCTGCATGTTCGCCGGAGTCACGGTCGTCACGTGGTATCCCATTACGCCGTCGTCGTCGCTGGTCGAGACTTTGATCGATTATATGAAAGAGTATCGGATCGGCCCGGACGGCAAGGCGACATTCGCCATCGTGCAGGCCGAAGACGAACTTGCTGCGATTGGCATGGTTTTAGGCGCAGGCTGGGCAGGTGCGCGTTCGATGACCGCGACTGCCGGACCCGGCATCTCGCTGATGGCCGAATTTGCCGGCCTCTCCTATTACGCGGAAGTCCCCGGCGTAGTGTGGGACATCCAGCGCGTCGGCCCTTCCACCGGCTTGCCTACGCGTACTTCGCAGGGCGACATTCTTTCGACCGCGTTCCTTTCGCACGGCGATACCAAGAACATCCTGCTCTTGCCCTGTTCCGTGGCCGAGTGTTTCAGCATGGCCCAGGACGCCTTCAATCTGGCCGAACAGTTCCAGACTCTGGTGTTCGTCATGTCGGATCTCGATCTGGGTATGAACAACTGGATGTCCGACCCATTCGAATATCCCAAGGAGCCGATCAACCGCGGCAAGGTGCTTACGAAAGAAGATCTCGACCGGTTGGGAGGCTTCGAGCGTTACAAGGACGTGGACGGCGACGGCATCGGTTATCGGACCCTGCCGGGCACCGAGCATCCGGCGGCCGCATACTTTACGCGCGGTACTGGACACAACGAAAAATCGGGCTACAGCGAGCGCCCCGACGACTTCGAAAAGAATATGGAGCGCATCAACAAGAAGTTCGAGACAGCGCGCTCCTTTGTACCGCGCCCTGAACTGATCAAGGGCAATTCCAAACCGAAGATTGGCATTATTGCTTACGGCACCTCGCACTGGGCCATCGTCGAATCACGCGACCAGTTACGTGACGAATACAACATCGAGATTGATTACCTGCGCCTGAAAGCCTATCCCTTCTCGCGCGAGGTTCACGAATTCATCGAACAGCACGACCGGGTTTATGTGGTCGAACAAAACCGCGATGCGCAGATGCTTTGCATGATCAAGCTCGACATCAAGCCAGAGTTGGTCACGCGGCTCCGCAGCATTGCACATATTCACGGGCTGCCGCTGGACGCGCGCTCGGTCACTGACGAACTCACGAGCATGGAGGGAAAATAAGATGGCGACCACGACCAGCACGCCCACACCCGCACCCAAGATTAATCGCATCGGCCTGACCGTCCTCGACTACCGCGGCGGCAAAACAACTTTGTGCGCTGGTTGCGGCCACAACGCGATCTCAGAACGCATCATCGATGCCATGTACGAGATGGGTGTGCAGCCCGAACGCGTCATCAAGCCCAGCGGCATCGGGTGCTCCTCCAAAAGTCCGGCGTATTTCATGAGCCGCTCCCACAGCTTCAACGCCGTGCATGGCCGCATGCCCTCAGTCGCAACCGGAGCCATGTTGGCTAACCACAAGCTGATCGCGCTCGGCGTCAGCGGCGACGGCGACACCGCCTCGATTGGCATCGGACAATTCGTCCACCTGATGCGCCGCAACCTGCCGATCATCTACATCATCGAAGACAACGGCGTGTATGGCCTTACCAAAGGCCAGTTCTCAGCCACCGCCGACCTCGGCTCGAAATTAAAGACCGGCGTAGTCAACGATCTTCCTCCGATCGACACCTGCGCCATGGCCATCACCTTGGGCGCCACACTCGTCGGCCGTTCGTTTTCCGGCGACAAGCGGCAACTGCACAGCCTGTTGAAGGCCGCGATTGCCCACAAGGGCACAGTCATGCTCGACGTGGTTTCACCTTGCACCACTTTCAACGATCACGAGGGTTCGACCAAATCCTACAAATACATGAAAGACCACGAAGAGCCATTGCAGGAGATCAGTTTTGTTCCCGCGTTCGACGAAATTAATGTGGACTACGATCCCGGCACAACTGTCGAAGTCACCATGCACGACGGATCGCGCCTGCGCCTGAGCAAGCTCGAAGAAGATTACGATGCGACCAATCGAATCAAAGCTATTACCCGCCTGCACGAAGCCCACGAAAAAGGCGAGGTGCTAACTGGATTGTTCTACGTGAACCCCGAGGCGCCCAGTTTTCTCGACATGCTCAACGTGACCGAACACCCGCTGGCGACCCTGCCAGAGTCGGCAACCCGCCCGGGAAGGGACGTACTTGAGCAGGTGATGGAGGAGTTGCGATAACCGGAGGGCACGGAACCTTCGCCAAGCGAACTTTTCCGACCCAGGATCTCTGCACGTGCCTGGCTAAGAAACGCCGGCTAACCGCCCTTACGCGGCACTACTGTCGTGTTCCGGTTCGCCGGTATGCTCCGGACTTCCACCCGGTTCAGGGAAGTCTGTATCGGCGTCTTTGAGCATTGGATCCTGGTCCCGGTGTCCGAGCTGCCCCTGCATCGAGGTGTTATCGGTTCCACCCTTTTCTTCCGCTTCCACAGCGCCCTTAAAACGGTCTTGATCCTTTGTAGCAGACATAATAAAGTCTCCAGTCAGGCAATGAACCACGCCTGTCATTAGCCTACGCTGAAACTCTCAAAGCGCGTACCGTTTTTCTCTGTGTATAGTAGAAAGAAATTTTGTATGGAATTGGAGGACGCATGAAGCGATTGATCCTGACC
>Ga0210410_10005336_pt1 | contig 11208 bp, 8 predicted proteins | sample IncBWC4MmetaG_FD_161058 | JGI IMG/M metagenome (GOLD analysis project Ga0210410, IMG submission 161058) | Forest soil microbial communities from Barre Woods Harvard Forest LTER site, Petersham, Massachusetts, United States - Inc-BW-C-4-M | ecosystem: Environmental > Terrestrial > Soil >... | reverse complement strand
CGGGATCGGGCCGGTGCCCATGATCTTGGGATCGACGCCGGCCTGGCCCCAGGAGACGATGCGGCCCAAGACCTTCTTGCCTTCCTTGGCGGCCTGCTTGGCGGTCATCAGCACCACCACGCCGGCGCCGTCATTGATGCCGGACGCGCTGCCGGCGGTGACCGTGCCGTCCTTTTCGAAGGCCGGCTTGAGCTTGGCCATCGCGTCGATGGTGGCGCCATGGCGCGGATATTCGTCGTCGCTGACGATGATGTCGCCCTTGCGGGTCTTGATGGTCACCGGGACGATCTCGTCCTTGAACCTGCCGGCCTTCTGCGCGGCCCGGCCTTGTTCTGCGATGCGACAGCGAACTCGTCCTGCTGGGCACGGGTGATCTGGTACTGTCGGGCGACGTTCTCGGCCGTGTTGCCCATATGATAGCCGTTGAAGGCGTCCCACAGGCCGTCCTTGATCATGGTGTCGACGAACTCGATCGGGCCCATCTTGACGCCGCCGCGGAGATATTGCGCGTGCGGAGCCATGCTCATGGATTCCCGGCCGCCGGCGACGACGATTTCGGAATCGCCGTTGAGCAGGGCCTGATAGCCGAGCGCGACCGTGCGCAGGCCACTTCCACAGAGCTGGTTGACGCCCCAGGCCGGGCTTTCGACCGGGATGCCGGCCGCGATCGAGGCCTGGCGGGCCGGGTTCTGGCCCTGCGCCGCGGTCAGGATCTGGCCCATGATGACCTCGGAGACGCGGCCCGGCTCGATACCCGCCCGCTCCAGCGCCGCCTTGATGGCGACGGCGCCGAGATCATGGGCCGGCATGGTGGCGAACGCGCCGTTGAAACTGCCGACCGGGGTGCGGGCGGCGCTGACGATGACGACATCGTCTGACATGGACATCTCCTTTGCCTTGAGCACGATAGCTCGTGTGGACAGATCGAACGCTTGATCTGCTTAGTTCGCTTTCATTTTTACGTAACGACCGGGTGCCGCTTCCACCACTGGGTAATTCGCATTACCGGCCTCCTTCGGTGCGCGCACTGTGCCGCTTGAGTGACGTTTCAGCCAATCATCCCAATTGGGCCACCAACTTCCTGGTCGCTCCTTGGCGCCGGCAAGCCAATCTGTCGCGTCGCAATCGAGATCGTCATTAAGCCAATAGCTGCGTTTGTTCTTCGCAGGTGGATTGATGACACCGGCGACATGTCCACTCGCCGCCAGCACGAACCGCGAAGACGTCCCCATTATATCCTTCGAACGAAAAGCGCTCTTCCATGGCACGATATGGTCCTCTCGCGAGGCCAAAATGTAGAGCGGCGCCTTAACGTCCGACAAATCGATTGGAACGCCACATTGTGTGGTCTTACCGCGATCCTTTATCTTGTTTTCCAAATAGGTGTTGCGGGTGTACCAGCAATACATTGGGCCGGGCAGACTGACACTGTCCGAGTCCCAGTAGAGGAGATCAAATGCCTCCGGTGTCGCGCCCTTGAGATAGCTGTCCACCACGTACCGCCAAATCAGATCGTTCGCACGCAGCGTCCCGAATGTGAATGCCAATTCCTTTCCAGGAAGTATGCCACCCTGCCCGATCGTCGCTTCGCGCAGCGCGATCGACGCCTCGTCGAGGAGCAGTCCAATATCTCCGGAATCGGAAAAGTCCAGCATTGTCGTTAGAAGCGTGACGCTCGCGAGATTGTCGTTGCGGTTTGCAGCAAGTACGCCAGCCGCACAGCTCAGTATCGTACCGCCAACGCAAAAGCCGAGTGAATGAACCTTGTCGACGCCGGCAATTTCGCGGACGATATCGATGGCTTGCAATGGACCGAGCTTCAAGTAGTCGTCCCACGTGAGGTGCTGTGTCTCAGCGACAGCGCTACGCCACGATATCAAAAAGACCTGGTGACCTTGAGAGACCGCATACTCGACGAACGAATTCTCTTTTCCGAGATCGAGCAGATAGTATTTGTTGATGCATGGCGGGACAATCAGAAGCGGCGTCCTCTCCACATCCTCCGTTTTTGGAGTGTACTGAATCAACTGAATGAGCTCATTTTCGAAGATCACCGATCCAGGCGTTACCGCAAGATTGCCACCAACTTCGAATGCTGCTTCGTCGACCCGCGTAATGCGCCCCTTCTGAACGTCTTCGATGAAGTTTTGCATACCGGCAATCAGACTAGCGGAACGGCTCTTGATGGCCGTTCTGATCACGGCCGGATTGGTAAGCGGAAAGTTCGATGGACTCATCGCATCAATGAACTGCCGGGCGAAAAATCGAAGCTGAAGTTTCGATTTTTCATCGACTTGAGCCTGCTCGACGAAATCCTTCAGTTGCTTCGAGCTCAGCAGGTAGGACTGCTTCAATAAGTCGTAGTACGGCACCTCCCGCCACGCCTCGTCCTTGAATCGCTTGTCTCCACGCGGCGGCTCGACCGAGGAATAGACACCTAGCGTAATCGTCTGAATAAAAGTCTCGGCCCAGAACCGAGACGCGCGCAAGAGGTATTCACGATGCATTTCGGTGACGAACGCTATCATCGATGAGATTGCATCTGATGGTGCGCCACCTTCGCTTCCCATGCCCATGGCAAGCAAAAGCGCCTCATCGAACCGCTTGGCCGACTGCTGCCCCGCCAGCATCAGATCTTTCAGATGGGAAGAAAGATCGCCTGTGAATGATCCGCCGTAGTCCATCTAACTCTCCAACAGAGGATAATGTGTGTCGGCCGTCGATACTTTCATCGCTTTCCGCGCCCGGAGAGCTAAGGATCGCCCCCACGGCCTAGGCAGAACAACGACCGAAAGAGCTCTTTTGCGGCAACTACGGCAGAAGGATTGTACAACCGACCGTTCTCCTCATCTCAAGGGCTCGATGGGCATCCGCCGCATCGGCCAACTGATGCGTTTGCAAGACCGGAATTCCAATACAGCCGCTTTTTACCATCTTGAACAGACTACGGGCGCCATTCAGCAGATCCGAGCGCGTCGACGTATAGGCGGACAACGTCGGACGCGTCACAAAAAGAGATCCCTTCGCAGCGAGCAGTCCGAGATCGATAGGTCCCACCGGGCCCGAGGCCTGCCCGAAGAGTACGGCTAGACCAAGGGGTCTTAAGCAGTCGAGCGATCCAAGGAAGGTCTCCTTCCCTACGCTGTCGAATACGACGGAAACTTTCCTTCCCCCAGTGATGTCCATTACCTGCGAGACAAAGTCACTTTTCGTGTAGACGATCACATGATCGCAGCCGCAAGACCGCGCGAGGCCGGCCTTTTCATCGGAGCTCACGGTCCCAATAACGGTAGCGCCGAGATGTTTCAGCCATTGACAAACGATCGATCCTACCCCTCCGGCCGCGGCGTGGATCAGCACCACGTCGCCAGCCTTTGTGTCGAACACCTGCCGGACAAGACACCAAGCCGTCAGACCCTTGAGCATCATGCCGGCAGCCTGCCGATCAGAGATCTCATCTGGTAGCGGGACTAAGGCATCCGGTTTCAAAAGACGAACGCTCGCATACGCGCCGCCATAGACATTCGCATAAGCGACCCTATCTCCTACATTGAAACCACGAACTGCGGATCCAACTGCCTCGATTATTCCGGCCGCCTCACCCCCGATACCGCTGGGCAGGGAGAGCGCAATCGGAGAGACCCCACGTCGCTGCACGATATCGATAAAGTTAACGCCGATTGCAGTCTGCCGAAGACGTACCTCGTTGGGACCGGGATCGCCCGCATCGCTGCGCTCGACACGCATCACGTCAGGACCGCCGAACTCGTGTAATCGTATGGCGCAATCCATCGTTATCGGCCGCTGATGACCTCTCCGAACGGTACCCAACGGTCTCCTTGGAAGCGGACCATCTGGAGGCTGTCCATGGGAGCATAGTCCGTCGGGCTCGTGTCAATGGTTATCCCTGGCAACAGCCCACTGGGCTTGAAGTCCTTGATGTTCGCGGCCTGGCGCATGACGTTATCCCGCGTCAGGTCATCGCCGCACTGCGTCAGAACCCGCACAATCGTTTGGGCTTGATTGTACGCTCCGATCGCGAGCAGATCGTTGGGATTGATCGTAGGGACGTATTTCTGAAGAAACTGCTTGTAAGCCAAAATACCTTCGTCGTTTTCCCATCGCGGATCGGTGGCATCTTTGTTGTAGGCGGTGGAAACGATTCCTTCCGCGTATTCCAGACCTGCAGGCTTCAGAACCATTCCAATCGACGAACTGACGCTATTTATTACGTGGAGTGGCTTCCACCCGATTTCGCCCACTTTGCGTATCGCCTGCGCGGCGAATTTTGGCGGAGTGAAATCGAGCAGAACGTCCGCACCGGAATATTTCAGTTTGACGATGTGGGTGTCGATTGTAGGTTCGGTAATTTCGTAGCTCTCCTCGGCGACGATCATGGACGCCTTCTCGCCCAGTCCCTCCTTGACCCCGGATAGGAGATCTCTCCCGTAGTCATCGTTCTGATAGATAATAGCGATTTTAGCATTCGGCTTGTCACGCAGGATCCAGCGCGCGTAGATCCGTCCCTCAGCCCGATAGCTCGTCACGTATCCCATCGTCCAAGGAAATGTCTTCGGATCCTCCCAACGCGAGGAGGCTCCGTTTATGAAGAGTTGTGGCACCTTCTTCGTGTTCATGTATCGCTGCACAGCAAGTTGGAGCGCGGTGCCGAGCGAGCCGACGGTGAAGAGCACCTCGTCGCTTTCGATGAGCCTGCGCGTCTGCTCCACCGTTTTGGCCGGGTTGAACGCATCGTCGTACGAGATGAACTTGATCTTGCGTCCGCCGATACCGCCCTGGTCGTTTATCATTCGGAAGTAACCGTCGATGGTTTGGCCCACCACCGCGAACGAGGAGTTGGGTCCGCTGTAGGACATCGTTTGGCCAACCTTTATCTCGCTGTCGCTCGCGCCCGGACCGTACTTCCTCTCGGCAGCCGAACCAGGCGTCGATAGAATCGCTAACGTGAGAGCGATCGGCGCAGTCACTCCGAATGTCATCCGTGCAGCAAAATGCATCTACTTGAATCCTCCAGGCCGCATCAATTGCCGTCGCGGCTATAGAACCAATGGAGCTGCCGCCATTTTGGTCAGCCCCTTCCCTCGTCAGACCTTTCGCGAGACAGGACGGGATTGTCGAATCGTCTCGCACCAAGGACCTTTCGCCCTCGACGAAGGCCCGACCTCAGGCCAGTTCGACTACGGTGCACGATCTCTGTACGCAAAAAGACATTCGTCAATAGAGAACGACTGCTTTGAAGGGTTCGGTGGTACCCAGCTAAAAGCGCCAAAGGCGACTCCGAGCAATTGGCGTATCCTTCGGGTTATGGAGAGGCGTAGGCATGGACGAAATCGTATGCGACGTACTCGTCGTCGGCTCGGGTGCTTCGGGCTTTGCCACCGCGTTGACGGCGCGACATCTAGGCCTTGATGTTCTCATCGCGGAGAAGGAGCCGTTGTTTGGCGGGACGACCTGCTTCTCTGCCGGCGTAATCTGGGTACCCTCAAGTTCGCCAGCTCGACGGGCGCATATCGAGGACTCTCACGAACTTGCGCTCGGCTATCTCAAACAGGAAGCTGGCAATCGCCTCAACGAAGCGATGGCATCGTCATATTTGACGAATGCTCCGAAGATGCTGGATTTCTTCACTGCAGAAACACACGTGAAATTCGATCTCTTACCAACTATGCCGGACTATCATCCAGCGACCGCGGGTGGCGTCGCCGGTGGTCGCTCACTTCGACCTAGAGTCTTCGACGGACGGCGCCTTGGCAAATGGTTCGACAAACTACGTCCGCCGATCAAGACCATGACGATCTTCGGTGGAATGATGGTCGGAAGCGCGGATTTGCCCCATCTCCAAAATGTAATGCGCTCTCCTCGGTCTATGCTATATGCAGCTAAGATGGCCGCACGCCACGCGAGGGACAGACTAACTTATTCGAGGGGAACCCGGCTGACGAACGGAAATGCGCTCATCGCAAGCCTTGCGATGAGTGCGTTGGAAAGCGAAATTCCGATTTGGTTATCCGCCAATGTCAAGCATCTAAAGATAACGGATGGTCGCGTGACTGGCGCCATTGTCGAGCGCGACGGCAAATCTCAGACTATCCTCGCCAGACGAGGAGTAGTTCTCGCAAGTGGCGGCTTTCCAGCCGACGAAGATCTCCGTCGTCCCTTTGATGCGAAGATAAAAAATGGTCGCTACTGGCACAGTTTGGCACCGGTGACAAACACAGGCGATGGCCTCCGAATGGCTCGGCAAATCGGCGGCGCTTTCGATGACAATGTCCATCACCATGTCGCGTGGACACCCGTTTCATTAGTACCCCAGCCCGATGGCTCGAAGATCGGCTTTCCGCATTTCAATGATCGTGCAAAGCCTGGCTTTATCGTGGTCGATAAAAGCGGGCGGCGCTTCGCGAATGAGACTGCCTCCTACCACGACTTCGTACCCAGCATGATCGAGGCATGCCGGGACCAAGATATACTTGAGGCATTTATCATCTGCGACCACAGTGCGATCCGACGGCACGGCGTGGGAGCGGTACCTCCCGCTCCTCTCCGCCTGCAGCCATTCGTCGATAACGGATACATCGCCCGCAGTTTAACGATACGAGACTTGGCGCGCGGGGTCGGAATCGATCCCGATGGACTGGCGCGCACGATCGAACACTACAATCCTCCCGCCCGTTACGGCAGCGATCCCCAGTTCGGCAGGGGCTCCGACCCATTTCAGCGAGTGCACGGTGCGGCGCACGATCGCGGCCCCAATCCGAACGTGGCTCCCATCGAAGAGGCGCCCTTTTACGCCCTCAGGATAATCCCAGGCGACATTGGCACGTTCGCAGGATTAAGAACGGATGAGTTCGCGCGCGTTTTGGGTGAACGAAACGAGGTCATTCCAAATCTATATGCGGTGGGAAACGATATGGCGAGCGTTATGCGGGGCACCTATCCGGGCGCAGGCATTACAATCGGACCTGCGATGACCTTCGGATACGTTGCAGCACAGCACCTTGCTGGTCGCAGCGTGGGATAATTTCGAATGTACCAGCGACACTATAGATCCCGAAAAGCAACTCTGGCCGAGGTTCGCGGCGCGGCGATCGAATCGGACAACTTGCGCGAGGGCACCGCACGCCCTCGCATGCAACCTAGATGTGCTGCACCGACGCCCCCAAAACGTAGGTCGCGTCGGTGCCGGCCGACCCCCAATCCGGACCTAGGACCGCGAAACGCCGAACTTCGGCACATCAACATCATCGAGAAGCGCTTCGGGGCCTTCCGCCGGCCGTTCCTTGGCGTAGTTCAACGCAGCATCGATATCGTTCTCCCAATCCTCCCGCGGCAATTCGTAGAGCAACTCGACTCCATACCCGTTCGGATCGTTGACGTAGACGCTGTGGGACATGCCGTGATCGATCTTCCGGCTGAATTTCACTCCACGACTCTGCATGAAAGCCAGCTGCTTGAGCCAAGTTTCGCGGTCCGGCAATTCGATCGCGATATGGTTGATCGACGTCGGCGAACCGTACATGCTCCAACCCTCGGCCGGCTTGGGAGGCAACTTCGGATTTTCGACGAACGCAATGTCGTGATGGCTCCGGCGGCCCTCGTCGTGGCCGCTGTAGAACTGCATTTTTGGCTTCTGCTGCCCTTTGTAACCGACGCCTGACTGCAACTTGCCCACCAATTTAAGACCGATGATTTCCGTCCAAAAGCGGTGCGTCTCCTCCATGTTGTAAACGTTCACCACGAGATGGTTCATGCCTCTTGGTGTAACTGCGACGGTCGGAACCGCGATGTCTTCCTTGTTGCTCACGTTGGCTCTCCTCGCTGTGGAATGGGAATCGCGCAGTTCGTTGATTCGCAATGTCAACGAACCGGCGAGAAACTCGCAGGCATCACAATGATGCTTTCTTGGCGCTGGATCGATGCTTCGGCCGGAAGCTTCGGCGGCCACACGCCGCGTTTCACTGACTCTTCGCGTATGCGCATGCGTTCGGCGGCATCCTTGTAGCCCCAAATATGGATCCATTGGTTCAGCGGACCGATTTCGGTGCGCCAAGCGCCGACCAATGGAGACATCGCCGTTCGTTCTGGCATCCGCTCGCCCCAAGCCTTGATCACGTGCGGTATCGACCCGAGCGAGTACGTGAACGTGCTTATCTCGAATACAGGACCGATCTCGCGCGGCTCCAAAGGAGGTGAGTATGGTGCGGGAATAAGTATCTTGGTCTCCATCTCAGTTACGAATTCGCGAATGTCCGGCGGCCATCCCTCGAGCTTGTAGCCCTCCTCCCGGCAACGATCGCGATCCGCCGTACTCTCATAAGGCCAAAGGTGAATGACCTGGTTCAACGTCCCCACCTCGGTGTGCCAGAACGCGCCGAGCGGAGACAGCTTCAACCGGTTGGGAAGGCCTTTCTCAAAGTTCACCTCGAATTTTGCGGTGGTGCCCGGCTTGAGGGTATAGATCCGCATTTCCACGATCATGGGACTTCTCGCATTGGACTCAGTGATCTGCTACTTGGCTGTAATAGGTCTCCCTGCGTTCCGCTGTCGAATCGTGATGTAAAAAGCGCCGTTCGCAGTCTGAGAACAATCCAACAATGCGGCAGACTTTTACGAGTCGCAGCTCGCCGCGACCACTGTGGATCGACCGACAGCTCACGGCGAAGTCAACGGCGCATCGGTCGGACAGGCGACTACAAGGCTTACTATCTCGTTATCACGTGGCCTTCGCTATTTCTGCGTATTTGCCGGAGAGCTGTGGGGCAGCCGTATTGGAGTGTCCCTTGTTGTGCCTCTCGATTCTCGTTTCACGCGACCAGGTGCGCTTGAGCTCATCCTTGATCTTGACGCTGAGAACTCCGAGGCCCTCCCCTTCCAGTTCCACGACATCCCCGTCCTGGAAAGCATTCAAGCCACAATGATCGGTGCCGGTCGCGATGATGTCGCCCGGCATCAAAGTCTGCATCGCACTCAGCCAGGCGATGCTGTTCTTGATGTCGGTGATCATCTTTTTCGTATTGAAATCCTGTTTGATTTCGCCGTTCACCGAAAGGCGTATTCTCAGGTTCTGAGGGTCCACTATCTCATCGCGCGTGACGATGTATGGGCCGATGGGAGCAAAGGTCTCCCTCGACTTCACTACAAAGAACTTATCAGTCGCAGGCGGCAGGCCGCGCGCGGAACCATCGATGAAGTTCACGTATCCAAAGACGTAGTCCATCGCCTTGTCGACGGGTACGTGGCTCGCCCGCTTGCCGATGACCACCGCGATCTCGGCCTCGCCTTCGAACACGATGGCTGGCACATCAGGCAGAACCATCGTGTCGCCAGGGCCGATGATTGCCGACGGCGTCTTGTGAAAGGCGTTAGTGTGCGATGATTGAACGAGCCCGTCATCGTAGTTGACTGCCATGCAAACGATGTTGGCGGGCTTCGGAAGAGGAGCCCGAAGCCTCACCTGACTCAAATCAACCCCGGGCGTTCGAGCCACGAGGGCTTCTATCCGGTCACGGTAATCTGCAAACCGCTCGATCAGGAGCGGCATCAGATCTTCCGGGCCGCGACGTGGCACGTCACGCAGTTCCTCGGTGATATCGAATATCTGATTTTGAACCACCACACCCAGTCGGAAATCGTCGAAGAAAGCTAGTTTCATAGTCTGAACCTCTTGCGCTTTAGGGACAGATCAACACTCGGGGCCTAGCCATCGATGGTGATCTGCGTCTCGCCCTCGACCGACCCGCGGAAAAGGATCTCCGTCAGCACGTTACGAAGGGCTTGCACGGGGTCCGCCGGCAAATCGTGGGATCGCCAGGCGACGAAACGGTCCGGCCGCACGAGAATGCATCCGCGATCGTCGATTTCGCGCTTTCGAGCCCAATCGCCGTTCACGTCGTCGTTCAGCTGGCGCATACCCACCGAAAGAGCCGCGATCGCCACGCCGAGCTCGCCCGCCACGACCGCCGCCGCATCAATCCATGCGTGGCCTCCCGCGCCCGTGAGCAGCGTGAAGCGCGAATAATCGGCTAGGTCGAGCGTCGATACGCGCTCAGTTCCTTTCTGCAGCCAGACATGCGGCAAGTTGGCGCCGGGATGAGTCGTCTTGTGGTAGTAGAGTTCCGGGTCGCGTACATAGGCGGGGAATGGCGTTCCATCGCTGACGAGAGCCCCGGAAATATACCTTTGGCCGAGTTCGACGCCGTGCGCGTTGAATTGCCAGTGCAGACCGTCGAGAGCCGCGACGACGGCCGCGCGACGCTTGATGGCCTCGTCTGTGGCGCCGAAGAGATGTCTAATGTTCTCCCAGCCCTGCTCGGGCGTGGCGCCGGGGCGCAATCCGACAGCGTCGGACCACGGCAGAAGCTCCTTCTGGCTCTTGATCGCCCGATCGATCACTTGACGCCCGACCGGCTGCCGTTCGGAATTGTAGGAATCAAGGAATGCGTCGTCGGCTTTACCCTGAAGGACGAGAGCGAGCTTCCAGACGAGGTTATAGGAGTCCTGGATGGAAGTGTTGCTCCCCAAGCCGTTTGCGGGCGGGTGACGGTGAGCCGCGTCGCCCGCAAGGAACAGTCGACCTTTCCGGTAGCGCGACGCCACCATATGGTTAACCTGCCAGCGCGTGATCTTCTTGATCTCGAACTTGATCGACGGGTCGCCGATCGCTTCCGCGATATGCTTCGTCAGCGTTTCCTCGGACGCATCGCCACGGGCGCGGGCATATCGCAGGAAGAAGGGATTCCATTCGTCCCAGGCATTCACGCACGGCCAGCAGCTGAGCCAGATATCGCTGCCCGGCGGGCAGATATAGGTCAAGGCGCCGGATCGATGTTTCGTATATTTCGTCAGGTCAGCTTTCAGCCACACGCTGATCGCGTCGCCGAGAGCGACTTCGCCCTCATAGTCGAACCCGGCCTTGCTGCCCACTGTGCTGCGGGCGCCGTCCGCGCCGAGAACGTATTTGGCCTGAATTGTGTACTCTTTGTTGCCATGGCGCTCGCGAACTTTCGCGTAGGCCCAGTCCGAATCTTGCGAAATTTCGACGAGTTCGGTTCCGAACCGAATCTCCGCGCCATTAGCCTTGGCTGCGTCGAGGATGATTGGTTCCAGCACGTGCTGCGGGATATTGCACATCGCGCACGGGCTGCCCTGCTCATAATCGCCGCGACGCTCGACCCCGCCGCCCCAAGT
>Ga0210410_10005334_pt1 | contig 11209 bp, 10 predicted proteins | sample IncBWC4MmetaG_FD_161058 | JGI IMG/M metagenome (GOLD analysis project Ga0210410, IMG submission 161058) | Forest soil microbial communities from Barre Woods Harvard Forest LTER site, Petersham, Massachusetts, United States - Inc-BW-C-4-M | ecosystem: Environmental > Terrestrial > Soil >... | reverse complement strand
CCCCACCTCCCCCCCTTTTTTTCATAAGTGTTCATTCTAAAGGAAGTTAAAGTCGTTTGTTTTGATACACTTTTGCAAGTGTTGATTCTGCGGCATTTAGGTCTGGCCCTTTGGCCCACCTACAAATAGACCGATTCATTCCGCGAAAAGAGACGGTTCGTGTAGCCGAAGAGCTGCCTCAAGCTTCATCTTGAGCGAGGAGTTTGACGCTTAGCTGGCTGGTTTTACGCCTGGGTGATGTTCCGGGGCTGAAGCCCCTAGCCTACATGGAAATAAAAAAGCGCCCCATGGGAGGGACGCAGGCGCAGTATTAACCAGAGATAACTATATATCGCTAGTTGAATATTGTCAAGGCAAACTTTGGGAGCATAGTTGCTTGTGGAGCAAGGTATACTGTAGGCATCCGTACCTCTGCTGCTCGCATCGCAGGACAGCATGGAGGATAACCGTGACCCGCACGCGCTCGCTTTTTGCTCTTCACCTCTTATTTTTCACGTCGTACGGCTTGGCCTTCGCGCAGCAACCGGAAGGCCCGCAAGCCTCCGCTCCACCGCCTATTGCTCCCGAGGCCCGTTCGTCGGCAGAGCGGCGGACGACCAACGACAAAATCACGGTTCCTGCGGGCACGCGCGTTGCGGTTGTGCTGGAAAACGGCATTTCCACGCGCAGCGCCAAAGCGGGTGATTCTCTCTATTTCCGGACTTCTTTTCCCATCACACAGAATAATCATGTGGTTGTTCCGGTCGGTTCCTACTTACGCGGCGAACTGCTCGAGTCCAAGCGCCCCGGGCGCATCAAGGGCCGCGGCGAATTTCGCATAAAACTGAACACATTGATTTTCCCGAACGGATATACGGTCGATCTGAATGCCGCGCCCCGTAGCGCGGATAGCGGCGGCAACGAAACGATGGATCCGGAGGGCAAGGTAACCGGCCCAGGCGGCAAGGGGAAAGACGTCGGAACGGTGGCGACCACCACTGTAACGGGTGCGGGCATCGGAGCCATCGCGGGAGGAGCGAAAGGCGCGGGGATTGGAGCGGGCATCGGCGGACTTGCTGGGCTTGGCGCCATATTGCTGACGCGCGGGCCAGAAGCGCAACTGCCGCGCGGCTCAACGCTGGACGTGGTTCTCGAACACGCCCTCATTCTAGAGAGTGACCAGGTTCAATACCGGCACGTGGGCGATTCTTCGCCGATTGTCGCACCACCTTCGCGGCCTGACTGAATTTCTCCTAAGCCGTCGTTTCCTTGCGTACTTCCACGAAGCGCGATGGACTGAAGCGATCCCAATCGATGGAGACGCGCTGTTCCGTGACCCATTCACGAAGAAGCCGCGCGGTAATGGGCGCGAGCAAGATACCGCTGCGAAAGTGGCCCGTTGCCAGTAGCAGGCCCTCGAGATCCGCGGGCCCCAAAATCGGCAGGTGATCGGGAGAGTCGGGGCGAAGGCCGGCCCAGGTTTCTTCCACTTGAGCGGTTGCAAGTTGCGGAGCAAGTTCGATTGCGCCACTTAGGATTTTCTCCAGTGCGCCAGCCGTGATTTTCTTATCGAACCCGACGTACTCGACGGTGGCGCCGGCCAGAATCCTGCCGTCATTTCGTGGCACCAGATAAATTTTATCGGACCACAGCACTCGCTCAATTTTCGCTCGCTCGCTTCTGAGCGAGGCCATCTGTCCTTTTGCGGGACGCACCGGCGCATACGTGCCCACTCCAGCAATGCTAGCGGAGAACGCGCCCGCGGCGATGATGGTCCACTTGGCGGAAATCTGCTCATTTTTGAGGAGCAAACCTGCACAGCGCTCTTTCTCGCGCCAGACGCCTTGCACTTCGCGATGAGAGAAAATTTCGGCGCCGCTTTTTCTCGCCGCGTCGAGAACCGCATGAGTCAACAAACGGTTGTCTACCGACGCTTCGTCGGGCCGCAGGACCGCGGCTTCCAGTTCCGGACTGAGCGCAGGCTCGAGTTCGCGGGCGTCTTCCGCGCTCATCGCTTCGGCTTTCAATCCCAAACCATGATGAAGAGCAACATGCGTGCTCAGCTCGCGCGCCGCGTCGCGCGAAAACAATGCTTCGAGGGCCCCTTTGGCGCGGAAGCCGACGCCCAGGCCGGAAATCTCTTCAACACGCGCGACGAAGTCGGGGTAGAGCGCCATGCTGGCCTTACCGAGCGGCACGAGTGGAATGGTTGCCGGATTTTCCGGAGCAGGCGACAGAATTCCAGCGCCGGCCCAAGACGCTTCTCGCCCCGGCTCGCCTCGGTCAAAAATGGCGACGCGGACTCCTGCGAGCGCCAGTTCGAGCGCTATGGCTCCGCCGATGAGCCCTCCACCGGCGACGACGGCCTCAAAAGTTTTTGTCATTTTCTTTGCCAGGCACTTCAGCCTGCTGCGCGACAAATTTAATCGCTCAGAGTGAGCTTGCCAGCTCCTGCGAGAGCACTTCCGCTTTCTTTGCGGCGGCGCGCGCGCGCGTCCAGTCTCCGCTATTCGCTGCATCACGCGCTTCGGCCATGAAGCTGCGCACTTTCGACGCGAGATCTTGCTGCGTGGCGTTCAGCGATTTTCCCTCGGCCGAGCCAATATTGCGTTCCGCGACACCCAGGCTCTGACTGGTTTGCTGCTGTGCCGCGCTGGCTTCCGCGGTGGTCAGTTGTGGAGCTAACTGAGGCACATCGGGCTTGCTGCTGCCATTATCGCTTGGCGGAGAATTGCCGGCGGGCACGCGGGGTCGCGCAGGAACGCTGCGTGCGATAGCCACCCCTGAAGGGGGAGGCGCGACATCGAGCGTGGCGTCCTCAAGCGGATCGTCTTCATCAATTTGGATTTGCTCTGGGGGCGGCGGCACGGGGTGTGCGTACGCAAATGTACTCCACGGAAATGTCTTGGCCTTCACCTTGCGTTCGGCACATCCACTCAGCAACAGAATCAGCGCGCACGAAATAGCCACGCCAAATCGCGTGGACCGTTGTGAATGCAGAGAGTGCTGAGTGGTTCCCGTCATTCTTTTAGGTTTAGGCCGCGAGCGGCAGCTCGATACGGAATGTCGTTCCCCGGCCAACCTCCGATGTAAAGTCTATCGAACCGTTATGGAGCTGTACAATTCGGAAGGTACTTGCCAATCCGATGCCGTTGCCGCCGGGTCGCGTTGTAAAGAAAAGCTGGAAAATTTTTTGGCGATTTTCCAGCGGAATTCCCTTGCCCGTATCGCCGACGGTGATTTCAGCCATTTCACCGCGCCGGCTGAGCATTAAGCGGAGCTGCCCTCCGCTCGGCATGGCCTCGACGGCGTTGAGCACCAAGTTGAGCACCGCTTGTTTCAGCAACGCGCGATCGACGTAGACTTCCGGCACGTCAACAGGCAAAAGCTGCGCAACGTGTATTTTTGCTTTCTGCAACTGTGGCTTGGCTACCTCGACCACGTCTTTCAAAACGTCGGCGATCTGGGTGGCCTCCAGGCGCACATCCATAGGCCGCGTGAAATCGAGGAAGCGCTTGACCACCGCGTCCAGGCGATCGATCTCCTTATCCAGCACCTGCACCGCTTGCTGCGAGCCGCTGTCCGCATCATGTGGCAGCGATTCCTTTAGATTTTCGAGCCATAAACGCATCGAGTTCAGCGGGTTCTTTACTTCGTGCGCGACACCCGCGGTGATACGGCCCAGCGCCGCAAGGCGTTCGCTGACTTGCAACTGTGTATTGATGCTTTCAATCGAGTCGAGGTCGCGCAGCGTCACCAGCGCCCCCATGCGCTCGCCATTTTCCTGAATCGCTTGCACACTGACGCCGACGCGTCGCGTTCCACCGACCGTGTCCAGATCCGTTTCCGCCGCGATTTCGCTGAGCTCATCGCCTTCCACGTGCAGCACTTCGTGTAGCGGATGCCCCAGCGGAAAAATTTCATTTACGCGGCGGCCCAGAAAGTGACCCGCAGGCGCGCCGAGAAATTTCTCCGCCGCCGGGCTCACCATGACGGCCCGCGCGTCGCGCGTGAACAGAAGTAAACCGTCCTCCAGCCCGGCCATCACCGAATCCATGTTTTCGCGCAAGGTGCTGAAAATTTCGTGCACACCGCGAAGCTGCTGCCCGACTTGCGTAATCTTCCGGCTCACCTGTCCGAGCTCGTCCGTGCCCCCGGTAAAGGTAAATCCCTTGGCATCGCCAGAGGGTGCGTCGTATTGCCCGGCGGAAATGCGATCCAGTTGCGCGGAGATATCGCTCAACGGAGCCAGCGTCGCCCGGCTGACCACCGCGGCGAGCACGGTTGAGATCACCAAGGCCAGCAAAACAATGGTGCCGAATTGACGGACGCTGGAGGAAATGTCGTTCAGCAGCAGGCCTGACGAAACCACCACGCGGACTTCTCCAAAGGGCTGGTCGCCGTTGGTGAATGGGAGATCGAGTTCGTAGACCTGCGGAGGGCCGGCGAGAACCTTGGCTTGATGCAGGTAGCCGCGCTGGGTCAGTTGCGAGATCTTTGTACGTCGCGCCAGGAATTTTCCGGTTAAAGATTCATCCGTGGAGATTAAAACTTTTCCATCGTTATTGGTGATCGAGACTTCATAAATGGCAGGAGTATCCACCTTCGCGGCTTTCAACTGAGCGCGAAGCCCTTCGCTCATTCGAAATGCCTTTTGAACGTACTCGTTGATGTCGGTTGGATCTTTTGAGGCAGGACGTAGCCCGCGCGCCGCAGCCTCCGTCAAAGCGCGCCGCGCCTGTTCGAACACCTGGTTCGCTATCTCAACGGTGCGCTTATCGGTTTGCTGCAGGACCTGTTCGAACAGTTGCGCGACAAACACCGCGGACAGCACTGCCACAACGAGCAGCACCAGGCCCGTCATAATTAGCGTGAGTTTCGTGCGCAGCCGCAGCTGCATTACGCGTCTCTACACCGTTTCGGCGCGATCGCCGCCATATTCTTTTAGTTTATTGTGCAAAGTCTTCAGGCTGATGCCCAACAAATCCGCCGCGCGAGTCTTATTGTTTCCCGTGGCGTTCAGTGTTTGCAGGATGAGCTCGCGCTCCATGGCATCCACAGTCGTGCCCACGGGGAATCGGATGTTCGACAGATCACTCGGCCCCTTGGCCTGCGACTTGCCAAACTCATCGGGCAAGCAGCTGCGCGTAATCATATCCTTTTCGCACATGATCGTGGAGCGTTCCAGGACGTTGCGCAGTTCGCGGATGTTGCCCGGCCAGGTGTGGCTCATGAAAATGTCCATCACCTCGGCTCCGATGCCGCGGACGTGCTTGCCATGTTTTTCATTTACGTCGTGGAGAATATATTCCACCAGCAGCGGGATGTCGTCTTTGTGATCGCGCAGCGGCGGCAAGTGAATGTGAAACACATTCAAGCGAAAGAAAAGATCCTGGCGCATTTGCCCCTGCCCAACCGCGTTCTCCGGGTCCTTGTTGGTCGCCGCAAGTACGCGCACATCCACGGGAGTTTCGCTCTTGCTACCCAGGCGTCGAACCTTGCGGTCTTCCAGCACGCGCAGGAGCTTGGCTTGCGTCGGCGCAGGCATCTCTCCGATTTCGTCGAGCAGCAACGTGCCGCCGTCAGCCAGCTCGAAGCAGCCGATGCGGCGCTCCGCCGCGCCAGTGAACGCACCGCGCTCATGGCCGAAAATTTCGCTCTCCATGAGCGTTTCCGGAATCGCCGAGCAGTTGATGGCCACAAACGGCCCGCCTGCGCGTGGCGAGAGCTTGTGAATGGTGCGCGCAACGATCTCTTTGCCCGAACCAGTTTCGCCGGTAATCAATACGGAGGCTGAGCTCGGCGCGGCCATCTCCACGATGCGCATCACGTCCTGCATACCTTTCGAGCCGCCGACCAGATCGCCTAGCCGTCCGGTTTCACGCAATTGCCTTTGCAGCACCGCCAACTGGCGGGCATCGCGCGCTTTGCCCAACGCGCGGTCCAGCAGTGCGTGCAACACGGGCCCCTTCAGCGGCTTTTCGATGTACCAGAACGCGCCCGCTTCGATAGCTGCCACGGCGCGTTCGTCGCTTCCTTTTCCGGTAATGATGATTGCCGGCACCTCGTGCAGATCAGAGCCCAACTGCTTCAACAGGTCCAGCCCGTTCATTCCGGGCAGCTCGACATCAGCAATCAGCGTATCCGGCTGGTAACTCGCGAATTTCGCTAGCACGTCTTCGGCACTGGCCACGCCTAACACATCGAAGCCCCATTTCTGCAGCAGTTGCTCGTAACCTCTTCGCGCGTTGTCTTCGTCTTCGACAATCAGAATGCGGTCTTTGCGCTCCCCAGTTTCAACCGCGCGCACCGCCATCTTTGTATCGTCGCCCATGCGGCCCGGCCTCTCTCTTAGTACGCTTGGAGTATTTTTTTGCATAGGCTGGATACTTGACTGTAACAAGCCGAGTAGCCGCTTGCCAAGCACACGCCCTCTTTCGTCGTGCTTTGGGGGGGCGACTTTCGCTTAGAGACTGAGGAGTAGCAAGCCTGGACTCTTAGCTCGGAACGCTTGATCGAAAGTCACCAACCGGAGGTCGGATATTGCCGCGAACGCCGCAAGATAAGCGTCGGCCCAGTCCTTAGGTGAAGGGCGTTTCTGCTGGGAGAGCGCACGGAAAGATGCCTCGATTAGGGGTGGCTCGTCTAAAAGCGAAATGCGATGGTCTCCCACCCAATTATCATAAATACGCCAAGCCTCAGCCTGGCTGAGCACATCCGCACCCATTAGTGCCTCGGTTGTCAGCAAGCGCAGCAGCCCGATTTGCGTGAACCGAGAGAAGCACAGATGAGCGTCACCATCGAGTTGCTCGAACCATTTCCTGGCGACCGCATGATGAACGTGTCTCTCGTAAGAAAGAGCCAGCCAGACATTGATGTCAGGGAAAAGGAATGAGTTCGAAGATTGTCTCATTATCTATGTTGAGAGTGCCTGGCGTCTTCGAATGCACGAGTGGGAGCGAAACCCTTCTGGATTGCCGTGGCTTCCGCCGAACGCGTAATTCCACTTCAACACCGCGCAAGATGAGCTCTTTGACTGATTTCTTCTCGCGAGCAGCAGTGGCCTTCAATTCGCGATACAGGGCATCCGGAATGTCAACCGTGGTGCGCACTACTTCATTCTGCCATATTTATGGCTGTATGAAAAGGGATCTTTGTATCTCACTCCTTCAGCAGGTACAAAGCGCGCTCTAGTTCCAGCTCTAATTTCGCGCCCTTGGGCAGATCGATTTCGTGGCCACGGCCAGACTCCATTAGATACGCCGCAAGCGCCGCAGCGGCCGCCCCTTCCGCAGCCTCTTTTTTGTCCCTGTTCTTTACACCTCTCACCGCTCCCATAGCCGCGCCGGCGGCAGCCGCTTCTGCCGCGGCTTGCTGTGTGCTGGTCCGCCCTTCGATCAAGCCTTCCTGCTGGGCCGTACCTGTTTTTACGCTGTGATCTCCCGGCACGCTGACAACCTCGGCCACAATCGGCAGGGTCGCAAATTTCGTATGGATTTCGTCGAAGGTGAGCCAAATCTTCGCTCGTCCGGCGACACCCGCGGACTCCACGCGGCTCACGTGCCCGCGAATTTGCGCTCCGGGCGGAAGGTAGAGCCCGCTGCCCGCCTCCAGCGGCTCCAGCGTGGTCACTTTGAAGTGTCTTTTCTCACGAGTTTCTTTCGTGTCCAGCTCATCGTCGAGCCGCACCAGAAACTTCGTGCCGGGAACGACCGCGTATGCCTCCACCGGCAGATCGGCGTGACGGCGTCCGTCCGCTGGATGCGCGGGCTGTTCCGCGGGTGGCGCCGCAGGCGTGTCTTGCGGCGGCGGCTCCTGTGCCGCAACTGCGGAAGCCAAGCTGAACCCAAGCAGTGCGGTTGCTCCCGCGTTCCTCAAGAGCTGGATATTCCTCATAGGTGCCTCCTCGTAGTAACCCATGGACGTGAAAGCATGCTGCCGGCCAATGCTGGTCAGCGCTTGCTTTCCTATCTACTTTGTCTAGAGGAGTTTGCAGTTCACACACGCCAGGCGCAGGGCGCGCCCGCCTGAACCTGTCGCCGCCCGCCGCCAAGCCGCAGGGAAATCCCGACACTCACGCTGTAACACTCTTCTTTCGCGAAGCCGGCCCGTTTTGCCGAGACACAGTCCCAGACTGCTCCAAAAATGCTCGGACGCGGCGCAGCACCTTCGCATACATCGCCGGAGTCAGCAGTCCGGTCTGAGTATTCTGTTGGCTTGGATGGTAGACGCCAAATAGGCGCAGTCCGGCGTCCGGAAGATCCACTTCCGCGCCGTGCGCGAAGCGGTATCCCACTCGCGGCGGAATCGCTCCGCGCTGTTTCAGAACTCCAAGAAACACATCCCATCCGATTTTCCCCAGCGCGAGCACGGCCTTCGGGCGCAACAGGTCAATTTCCCGTTCCAAATATCCGCGGCAGTTCAGAAGTTCGGACAGCAACGGTTTGTTGTCAGGCGGGGCGCAACGTGCTGCGGCCGTTATGCGCACATTTCGCAGCGACAAGCCATCGTCGGGAGTAGCCCCCGTCGGCTGGTTGGCAAAGCCGGCGTCGTACAGCGCCTGATACAGGAAGACGCCCGAGCGGTCGCCGGTAAACATCCGACCGGTACGATTCGAGCCATGCGCGCCCGGCGCCAGTCCGACAATCAGCAGTTGTGCCTGCGGGTCGCCGAATCCGGGGACGGGCTTGCCCCAATACGTCCAATCGCGATACGCCAGGCGCTTTTCGCGTGCAACGCGTTCGCGATATTCCACCAGCCGAGGGCACTTCCGGCAGGCAATGATCTCTTCGTTCAGCAAACGCAAAGAACGTTCGTTGTCACTCATTGGAAAGTTGAGTCGTGGCTTCGCCTGGCTGAGTCGCGCAAGCAAGCGCTCTTATCCGTGAGCCTTTTCCGCTGAATTTGACGCAGCTCGTGTCATCAGCTCGGTTATCTCCGTGTAAGGAATCGTGCCGTCGAACACGGACGAATACGTTCCCCTCTCCAGCAATTCCTTCCCGATGCGCCGCACCAAGCCCAATGTCGCTCGCATCACGCCCGAGCCGATGCTCGCGCGCCTGACGCCAAGCGCTTCCAGCTCCGGAATGGAAGGACATCCTGGCGTCACGAGAATGTTGAGGGGTGCGTCGACTGCTTTCACCAGTCTTTCGATCAACGCGCGATCGACTAGACCCGGCACGAAGACGCAATCCGCTCCCGCTGCGCGATAGGCGCGCACCCGCTCGACGGTTCGCTCGAAGCGCATAGCTTCGGGGCCGATCGGCATCAGATAAATGTCTGTTCGCGCGTTGATCACCAGGGAAACGCCCAGCCCAGCCGAAACTTCTCGAATGGTCCGAATCTTTTCCGCCTGTAGTTCAGTATTTACGTGCGAACTCTCCGTCTCACCAGTTACGTCTTCCAGGTTCAATCCCACGGCGCCAGCGGCCACGATCGCCTTCGCCGTCTCCGCCATATCGGCCAACGTTGTTCCGTAACCAGATTCCATATCGGCGGTCACCGGAACGCGCACAGCGCGCGCAATACGCGCCACAACTTCGAGCATTTCATCGCGCGTAACACGCTGCCCGTCAGGGTAGCCAAGGGCGAATGCCACACCTGCGCTCGTGGTCGCAATCGCTGGATATCCCAATTCCTCGAGCACACAGGCGCTGGCTACATCCCAAGCGTTGGGGAGGACCAGCAGGGGCGGCCCGATATGCAGCTTCCTCAATATTTCGGCTTTTCTAGCTTGCGCAGCAATGTCCATAAGAGCCTCGTTTGGAGTGCGGCGGTCTGGCCGCCGCTTTTACAATCTGAACCGCAACGCCGAATTTAAATTTCACTGCAACAGCTTCAACACTTCCTCGTGTATCTTCCCATTCGTGCTCAAGAAATTCCCCGTGTAGATCGTCCGCTCGCCACGCACATTCGTTGAGCGCCCGCCCGCCTCCTCGACAATAATTCCTAATGGCGCAAGATCCCACGGCTTCGATGTCCAATCCAGTGCCGCTTCCGTAGCCCCCTCCGCCACCAGCATGTGCTGCCAGAATCCACCAAGAGCGCGCCCGCTGCGAGCGGAATCGGGAAGCCGCCGGATCTTTTCTTGAGCCAATTTGTCCTTACTTGGCCCCGTGCCGGTGGTAAACACCATAGACTCGCTCAGCCGTGCGACATTCGAGACGTGAATACGCTTTCCATTGCGATACGCGCCATCTCCGCGATACGCCCACCAGCGGCTGCCGAGCCCTGGTGCGCTCGCCATTCCTGCCACGATTTCTCCATCGCACTCGATGCCGAGCAGGGTCCCGAACGTCGGAATGCCCCGCGAAAACTCCTCTGTGCCATCGATCGGATCAATGATCAATCTAGGCCGTTTCGACGTGCGGGGATTCCTTTCTTCGCTGGCGCTCATTTCTTCACCCAGCACATCCAACACAAGGCCGCTCGCCGCAACTTTCGCCCGCGCCATCTCTTCCACCGCGCGATCCGCTAGCGTAACCGGCGTCCCGTCCCCCTTCCGCTCCACCCGCATGCCGTCCACGCGGAAATATTTCATCGCAATCGCGTCCGCGTCCTTCGCGATATCCTCCAATAACCCTCCATACTCCGCTCGATAGCTCATCGTCTTCCCTGCGCTGATTGTCTCCATAGGCTCCTTGACCAAATCTGCTCGCGACCTCTAGCATACAAAGATATCCGCATGTCGGCCTACACCAACACTGGGACCGTACTGGACCGCATCCTGGAGGCGCGCCGCGCCGCCGTCGATCACCGCAAACGCGTCTTACCCGAGACCGCGCTCAAGTACGGCGCAAAGGCAGCCACTCCGCTGCGCGACTTTGCCGCCGCGCTCTCTCGGGACGGACTCAACATTCTCGCCGAACTAAAGCCGGCCTCACCATCTCGTGGCGTCTTGCGGGAACCTTTCGACGCCGTTGCGCTCGCTGGTTCCCTGGAAGCCGCTGGCGCCGCCGCGCTTTCTATCCTTACCGAGGAGGAATTCTTTCGCGGCTCTCTCAAGAATCTCCGCGAAGCCCGCAAATCGATCGCTCTCCCGGTCCTTCGCAAGGATTTTATTTTCGACCCCTGGCAAGTCTGGGAAACACGCGCCAACGATGCTGACAGTTTCCTGCTCATCGTAGCTGCGCTGGACGATGAGCAACTACACGATCTCATCGCGCTCGGCCGGCAGCTTGGCATGGAGCCGCTCGTTGAAGTTCACACCGCCGCCGAGCTCGATCGCGCG
>Ga0210410_10005332_pt1 | contig 11211 bp, 10 predicted proteins | sample IncBWC4MmetaG_FD_161058 | JGI IMG/M metagenome (GOLD analysis project Ga0210410, IMG submission 161058) | Forest soil microbial communities from Barre Woods Harvard Forest LTER site, Petersham, Massachusetts, United States - Inc-BW-C-4-M | ecosystem: Environmental > Terrestrial > Soil >... | reverse complement strand
TCCTTGATCGAGGCGGTGAGAAAGCCGATTTCGCCGGGCCCGAGCTCGGCCGCTTCCTGCATCTTCGGCGTGAACACGCCGACGCGGTCGACCTCGTAGGCGGCGTCGGTGCCCATCATGCGGATGCGCTGGCCTTTCTTCAGCACGCCGTCGACCACGCGGAAAAGGACGACGACGCCGAGATAGGAGTCGTACCAGCTGTCGACGAGGAGCGCCTTGAGCGGCGCCGCAGCGTCCCCTTTGGGCGGCGGCAGTCGGTGCACAATCGCTTCGAGCACTTCCGGCACATTCAGCCCGGTCTTGGCCGAAATGAGAATGGCGTCGGAGGCGTCGAGCCCGATCACGTCCTCGATCTGCTGCTTCACCTTGTCGGGCTCGGCCGCCGGCAGATCGACCTTGTTGAGCACCGGGACGATCTCGTGATTGTTGTCGAGCGCCTGGTAGACGTTGGCGAGCGTCTGCGCCTCCACGCCCTGGCTCGCGTCGACGACCAGGAGCGAGCCCTCGCAAGCGGCGAGGCTGCGGTTGACCTCGTAGGCGAAGTCGACGTGGCCGGGCGTGTCGATCAGGTTGAGCACGTAGTCCCGGCCGTCGCGGGCGCGGTAGTTGAGCCGCACGGTCTGCGCCTTGATGGTGATGCCGCGCTCGCGCTCGATATCCATCGAATCGAGCACCTGATCGACCATTTCGCGGTCGGTCAGCCCGCCGGTCGACTGGATCAGCCGGTCGGCGAGCGTGGATTTACCGTGGTCGATGTGGGCGATGATCGCGAAATTGCGGATGTTTTCGATGGGCGTCGCACTCATGCGGCGCAGATAACATCGGTGCAGGTGAGCGGCAAGCGCACACTCTCTCGGTCAATCCTTCTCCGCAGGGCGCTCTACCGTTGCCGCCAGACAAAGGCGGCGCTGACCACGAAGTTCCAGACCGTGCCGATCGCCGCCCCGCCGAGCCCCGCGATCCACCACACATCGTCGTAATCGTAGATCCAGGTGGCGATACCGACATTGGAGATGGCGCCGATGGCGCAGATCACCTGAAAGCGGATGAGACCGGTCAGGAAACGCCAGCCGGTCAGCCGCTGGTCGCGGTAGGTGAAGAGGTTGTTCAGCACGAAATTCCAGGTGATGGCGCCGATGGTGGCGAGCGCCTGCGCGGTACCGAAAGTGAGCGCCGCGGCCAGAAGCACGCGCAATATGCTGAGATGGATGCCGATGCCGGTGAGGCCGACCAGGCAGAACAGGAGGAAGCGCGCGGAGACCGCGCCCTCGGTGAGCTTCGACGTCACCAGCGCCGCGAAATCGAGCGCGATCTTGCTGTCGAGCTTGCTCTCGCCGTATTGCCGCTCGCGAAAGGCGGAAGGGAGTTCGACGGTGCGCAGGCGGCCGCGCGCCGTCGCCAAAATATCGAGCAGGATCTTGAAGCCTTGCGAGGAGATCGCCGGCGCGACGCTTTCGAACGCGTCGCGCCGGATCATGAAATGGCCGCTCATCGGATCGGTGAGGTCGATGCCGAGAAGGAAGCGCACCAGCGCGTTCGACCAGCGGCTCACGCGCGAACGCTGCTTCGACAGCCCCGCGGCCGAGCCGCCATCGAGGTAGCGGCTGGCGACGGCAACGTCGGCGCGGCCGGCGCGCAGGCATTCGAGCATGTCGGCGAGCACGGCCTCGTCATGCTGCAGGTCGGCGTCCATGACCGCCAGGTAACGCGCCTGGCTCGCGAGCATCCCCTCGAGGCAGGCGCCGGCGAGACCGCGGCGGCCGATGCGGCGAATGCAGCGCACGCGGCTGTCGGCTTCGCCGATCGAGCGCGCGGTCGCCGCGCTCCCGTCCGGCGAATTATCGTCGACGAATATCACCTCCCAATCATGGCCGGCGAGAACGCGGCTGAGCCGCGCGACCAGGATCGGAATGTTGGCTTCTTCGTTGAAGGTCGGCACGACGATCGTGAGTTCCGGCGCCGGCCGTACCACGGCGCCCTTGTCCGGGCGCGGAAGCGCGGCCGCTGGGCTCGCCGGCGATCCCCCGTTTATCGTCGGCTGCGACAAGTCTCCGCGCTCCATGCCACCCGCATTGTTGCTCTGTGCGTAGGCGCAGGCTACTAGCTTTGGCAAGCCCTGGAAAACGATCGGGAATTGTCTGGCTCTGTTTGGCTTGGCCGGCTGGGCTCTGCTTCGGAGAGATTCGATGTCCGCGGCCCGGCGCCATCCCCCTGACCGAGCAAAACCAGGATCCGCTCCATTCGCGGAGCGCCTTGTCCTCGCCGGACGGCGCCTCGTCACGGAAAAACACGAGGGCGTCATCGTCGCCGGCGCGCTTGGCTGTTTCGCCGCGCTGTGGATGCTCTACGACACCATCACGCTGGCGCCGGTAGACCTGCGCTGGGATGCCAGCGAGGCGTCGCTGTGGGCGCAGCATTTTGCCTTCGGCTACAAGCACCCGCCGATGACGGGGTGGCTGTTTGCGCTGTGGTTCGCGGTCTTTCCCCGCGCCGATTGGGCCGAGCACCTGCTCTACCTCACGATGGCCGTCACCACGCTTGCCGTTGCCTGGCGGCTGCTGCGCGATCATCTCGACAAGGAGCGGGCGCTGTTCGGCCTTGCGGCGCTGTTCCTCGTGCCGCTCTATACGGTCAAGACCGCGGAGCTCAACGCTAACACGGTGATGATGCCGTTCTGGGCGGCGGCGCTGCTGTTCTACCTGCGGGCCCGTCGCGGACTCGGCGTCGCCGATGCCTTTCTTGCCGGAGCGTTCGCAAGCCTTGCCGTGCTCGGCAAATACTGGGCGGTGTTTCTCCTCACCGGCATGGCGGTGGCCTCCGTCGTCGGCGCCGGGACGAAACGTTTCTGGCGTTCGCCCGCCCCGTATGTGATGGCGGCCGGCGCGGCCATTGTCCTGGCGCCTCACGCCATCTGGCTAGTCATCGAGCGCGGTGGCGCGAGCTATGCCTTTGTGCGCTCGAACGTGATGGCCGCCGAGTCGTTTGGCGCGGCACTCGCCGGGTCGGCGTACTATCTGGTGGGCGTCACGGGGTACGCGATCGGACCGCTCCTCTTCCTCGCGGCGCTTCGCCCGAGCAGGGCCGCCCTCGCCGACATCGTCTGGCCGGCCGATGACGACCGCCAGCAGGCTGTCTTGTTGTTCGCCGTGCCGCTCGTTCTGCCGGCACTGGTGAATCTGGTCCTGCCATACCGGCTCACGCCCGATTGGACGTTTCCCAACTGGCCGCTCTTGCCTGTCGTCCTTTACGCTTCGCTTGCCCTCGTCATAAGTACGACGACCGTTGCCGCTTCGGGCCTCATCGCGCTGGCGCTGAGTCTCGCCGCGCTCGTCGCCGCGCCTTTCATCGCCTACCAAAAACTGCGAGCGGGCGCCGACCCGAACCGGCCGAGTTCGCATCACGTGGTCGAAGTGGCCGAGCAGCTTACGGCCCAGCCGCCGCTGCTGTTCTGGGGTTCGCCAGAACTGACCGGCGGCCTGCCGTTCTATCTGCCAAACGCGCAGGCGCTGGAGGTGAGCCCGCTGTCGCCGGAGGGCCACGCCGCCATTGACGTCAGCGGCCTCCTCGTTGCCTGCCTCAAGGAGGACGCGCCGTGCGAGGCGACCGCGGCCGCGCTCGCAGGCGGCGCGAGCCGCTCGGCGGACGTGACCTACGCCCGCTCGTTCCTCGGATTGGCCGGCCCGCCAAGCCTTTATCGGGTCACCGTGGTTCCGCGGCGGCCCGGCAAATGAGCCAGGCTCAATACCGGTAGTGATCGGTCTTGAACGGGCCGTTGAGCGGGATGCCGATATAGGTCGACTGCTTGTCGGAAAGCTTTGTCAGCTTGACGCCGATCTTGTCGAGATGGAGCCGCGCGACCTTCTCGTCGAGCTGCTTCGGCAGCGTGTACACCTTCTTCTCGTATCTTCCGGGGTGCGTCCACAGCTCGATCTGCGCCAGCGTCTGGTTGGTGAACGATGACGACATCACGAAGCTCGGGTGGCCCATGGCGTTGCCGAGATTGACCAGCCGTCCCTCGGACAGAAGGATGATGCGCTTGCCGTCGGCGAACTCGATCTCGTCCACCTGCGGCTTGACATTGTGCCATTTGAGATTGCGCAGCGACGCCACCTGGATCTCGCTGTCGAAATGGCCGATGTTGCAGACGATGGCGCGGTGTTTCATCTTGCGCATGTGCTCGATGGTGATGACGTCGACGTTGCCGGTGGCGGTGACGAAGATGTCGGCATGGGGGGCGGCGTCCTCCATGGTCGTGACTTCGTAGCCCTCCATCGCCGCCTGCAGCGCGCAGATCGGATCGATCTCCGAGACCATGACCCGGCAGCCGGCCTGGCGCAGCGAGGCCGCCGAGCCCTTGCCGACGTCGCCGAAGCCGGCGACCATCGCCACCTTGCCGGCCATCATCACGTCAGTGCCGCGGCGGATGCCGTCGACCAGCGATTCACGGCAGCCGTAGAGATTGTCGAACTTCGACTTGGTGACGCTGTCGTTGACGTTGATCGCCGCGAACAGGAGCCGGCCTTCCTTCTGCATCTGATAGAGGCGGTGCACGCCGGTGGTCGTTTCCTCGGTCACGCCGCGAATGGCGTTGGCGGTCTTGCTGTACCAGCCGGGTGACTGCGCGAGCCGCTTTTTGATGGCGGCGAACAGCACCTCCTCTTCCTCGTTGGTCGGATGGTTGAGCACGGCCGGATTGGATTCCGCCTGCGACCCGAGATGCATGAGCAGCGTGGCGTCGCCGCCGTCATCGAGGATCATGTTCGGGCTGCCGCCGTCGGACCATTCGAAGATGCGGTGGGTGTATTCCCAGTAGTCGGGCATCGACTCGCCCTTGACCGCGAACACCGGGGTGCCGGCGGCGGCGACCGCCGCGGCGGCGTGGTCCTGCGTCGAGTAGATGTTGCAGGATGCCCAGCGCACGTCGGCGCCCAGGGCCGTGAGCGTCTCGATCAGCACGGCGGTCTGGATGGTCATGTGCAGCGAGCCGGCGATGCGGGAGCCGCGCAGCGGCTGCTCCGGGCCGTATTCCTCGCGCGTCGCCATGAGGCCCGGCATCTCGGTCTCGGCAATGGCGATTTCCTTGCGGCCCCATTCGGCGAGGCTGAGGTCCTTGACGACATAATCGGCGTGATCGGCGTGCGCGGTCTTCTTGGGCTTGGTCGACGTGGTCATGGTGATCCTTTGGCGCTGCTGGCGGTCCTTCGTGGGTCCACGGACCGGGCGGTGAAACGGCGGCGCTCCAATGGGCGTCGGCGCGGCGACGGTGATAAAGACATAAAGATAACTTTATGTCTATACCTGAACCATGGCCGCGGCAATGCATTGTGCCGTATGGGTCTCGCCGCCGAATCCCCGATAGCGATCAAATCCTTGCGCCAGCTCGCCACGGCCGAGGAAAATTGTCGCCGCTGCTCGCTTTATCGCGACGCGACTCAGGCCGTGCCAGGCGAGGGCCCGCAACGGGCTGCCTTCATGCTCGTCGGGGAGCAGCCGGGCGACAAGGAAGACCTCGCCGGCAAGCCGTTCGTCGGCCCCGCCGGGCGGGTCCTTGACCAGGCGCTGCAGGAGGCCGGCATCGCGCGCGAGGAAACCTTCGTCAGCAATGCGGTCAAGCACTTCAAGCACGAGATGCGCGGCAAACGCCGCCTGCACAAGCGCCCGAATATTTACGAGATCGAGCGCTGCAAGATCTGGCTCGAGGTGGAACGCAGCCTGGTCAAGCCATCGACCATCGTCGCTCTCGGCGCGACGGCTGCGCGCAGCCTGACCGGGCGTGCCGTCACCATCGGCAAGGTGCGCGGCAAACCGCTGCCGATGGCGGACGGGACGACGCTCGTCGTCACCGTTCACCCCTCAGCGCTGCTGCGCATCGAGGACGATGACGAGCGGCACGAGGCCTATCGCGGGTTCGTCGCCGATCTCAAGGCGGCAGCCGCGGCGGCTCATGCCCGCGCCGGCGGCAAGCGGTAGCCGTAGCGGCTCTTCAGCTTGATGGCGGCTTCTGGCCGCGCCCCGGCGCCGTCTTGGCCACGCCAGCCTGGGTAAGGGCCGCTCCGATCTGCTGCATGCGGTTGATGAGCTCGATCGCCGCTCCCGGCGAGAGCACGATGCGGCTCGCCGGATAGCGACGGCCGGAGATGGGCGCGTCGGGCTTGACTTCGTCGACGCGCGTCACGCTGAACTCGATGCGCAGCGTCTGCCCGTCAAACACCAGGCCGGTGATGGAATCGGCGAAAGTCTCGCCGACGTCCGGGCGATCGACGTAGCGGATCGTGGCCGTCTGCCGTTCGCGCGGAGCCGGTGACGAGCCGCCAGCGGCCGGCGCCGATCCTGGTGTGGGCACCGCCAACGGGACCGGGCTGGACGGCACCGGCGTTGGCGCTGCCGCCGCCGCTGCCGCCGGCGCGGCGGCAGTCGGGGGCAAGGTCGCGGCCGACGGCATCGGCGTGCCCGCTTCCGCGGGTTTTCCTTTCTGTTCGGGCTTGCCGAAAATCATCTGCGCTCTCCCTGAACGGTCAATTGCCTTCGCCGAAACGTGAGTCGACGAGAGCGGCCAAAGCCTCGATGACTTCCGCCGCTTCCTTTCCGGTCGCCTCGACGGTGATCGAAGTACCGGGCGCGGCAGCGAGCATCATCAGGCCCATGATCGAGGTGCCGCCGACAGTCTCGCCGCAGCGCATGACGCGCACGTCGGCGTCGAATTTCTCCACCGTCTGCACGAATTTGGCTGACGCCCGTGCATGCAGTCCCTTCCTGTTGCAGATCTTGAGCTCGCGGACGACGGCGTCCGCCGGGGATGCCTGCTCAGCCGCCGAACATTCGCTGCTGGGGTGAGCTGGCGCGCTCATTTCCCGGTAAGCACCCGGCTCGCGATGGTCACGTACTTGCGGCCGGCGTCTTGCGCGGCGGCAACCGCCTCAGCGAGGGGCCACTCGTCGCGGACCTTGGCGAGTTTGACTAGCATCGGCAGATTGATCCCGGCAAGCACTTCCACCTTGGGCCGGCTCATGACCGAGATCGCCAGGTTCGAGGGGGTGCCGCCGAACATATCGGTCAGAATGGCGACGCCATCGCCGCTATCGACGCGCTTCACCGCTTCGATGATATCCTTGCGCCGCTCCTCGACATCGTCTTCGGGGCCAATGGTCACCGCCTCGATCTGGCTTTGCGGACCGACCACGTGCTCCAACGCCGCACGGAACTCGACAGCCAGCCGCCCGTGGGTGACAAGCACTAGACCGATCATGGAACTCCCCGCGGGCGCGTCCACGGTGCACCGCACGAAAGGGTGCTCATCTTGACCATCCGAAGCCCAAGCGCAAGGGGCATTCTGGCCGGATTTCGGTCGTTGGTGCATTGCGGTAGAACAAACCCGAAATGGGTTTCAGGCGCCGCCGAACGGACCAGTCACGCAGCGAGTGTAGCGGCGCTAAGGTTACCAATCTGCAACCAACGAGCGGCGGGGGGTGTCCAGGCATCGACGTTCCGAGCGTTCAAATCCAGTCGTGCTTGGACGAAGTGACAAGGGCAAGCACCAGGGGCAACGCCGTGACGCCGTCCGCGACGGCAAGCCGCGGCAGCTCTATGCCGGCAATCTCCGTCTCTCGGCTTCCCGCTTGCGGAAGCCTCTCGGCGTCTTCGGCGGCGAGGTCCACCACGAAGCCGACCACGGCGCAGGCCTCGTGTGCGAGCCGCAGGATGCCCGCGCCGCGCACCTCCAACAACGCGGCAAGCGTTTCGGCAGGACGCACCAGCAATCGTCCGTTGGCGGCTTCAAGATGGACGCGGTCGTCGGCGACGAGTCGTGCCAACGGCAACGAGCCCGTGCGCGCCGCATGAATGAGATCGAGCGCGAGCCGCGACTTCCCGGCTCCGGACGGTCCGCGGATCAGTGCCGCTCGCGCGCCGACCAGAACGGCCGAGGCGTGGATGGTCGCTGACATTATCGGCTCGTCATTCGCGCGTCTCGGTGGAAGCGAGGACGCGGAGATTCCGCCGCGCCGATGCAGTCTGTTTCTGGATTCCCGCTTGCGGGAGAACGAGCGAAGGGGGCTTCGGCAGCATCACATGGCCGGCAGGCGCACGACGAAGTGCGCGCCAAGCACTTGCGGTGCGCCGTCTGGGCCTTCGGGGCCGATCCGGTTCTCGACCCAGATGGCGCCGCCATGCGCCTCGATGATCTGCTTGGAGATCGAGAGGCCGAGGCCGGAATTCTGGCCGAAACCCTGGTGCGGGCGATCGGTGTAGAAACGCTCAAAAACCTTGTCGAGCGCGTCGGGCCGCACGCCCGGCCCGTCATCGTCCACAAATATCTCGATGTGGCTCTTCACCCGCCGGCAGGTGACGCGCACCGCCCCGCCGGGCGGCGAGAACGAGCGCGCGTTCACGATCAGGTTGTCGACGACCTGGCCCAGGCGCGAATCGTGGCCCGGCACCTGAAAAGCGCGCATCCCACCGCCATCGAATCGCAAGGTCACGTGCACGCCATCGTCGCGCTTGACCTCGTTGGCGACAGTCACCAGCGTGCTGAGCAGCTTGGCGAGGTCGACGGGGGCCGTTTCCTGGCGTTGCAGCTCGGCATCGAGGCGGCTGGCATCAGAAATGTCCGAGATGAGGCGATCGAGCCGCTTCACGTCATGCTGGATGATGCTGAGCAGCCGTGCGCGGCTCTCGTCGGTCTTGGCCACCGGCAGCGTCTCGACCGCGGAGCGCAGCGACGTCAGTGGGTTCTTGAGCTCGTGGGCGACGTCGGCGGCAAAGCTTTCAATGGCTTCGATCCGGCTGTAGAGCGCGTTGGTCATGTCGCGCAGCGTGCCCGAGAGATGGCCGATCTCGTCGCGTCGGCGGGTAAAATCGGGAATTTCGACCCGCGTGCGAATCCGCCGGCGCACGCTCTCGGCCGCATCTGCGAGCCGCCGCACCGGCTCGGCGATCGTGCCGGCGAGCAGGATCGAAAGCAGCACGGTAACGCCGGCGGCCACCAGAAAGACCTTGAGGATGGCCAGCCGCTCCGCTTCCACCATGTCGTCGATGTCGGCGCCCTGGGTCGACAGCATAAGCGCGCCGCGCACGGCGCGGAACCGCTGGACCGGGACGGCGACCGAGACGATCACGTCGCCGTGCTCGTTGATGCGCACCTTCCTGGCGTTCTGGCCGTTCAAGGCCTGGGACACTTCGGGGTAGCCCTTGCCGTTCTCCGCGCCGAGTTCGCGATAAAGCGGCAGGTCGCCGCGCCCAAGCCAGGTGCGCACCGCGATGAAGGAGCGTTCGATCCACCCAGGCTTTTCCGCGTTCGGCGCCGGCAGGTCGAAGCGCAGGACGTCGCCCCGGCCGAACAGGTTGCGGCTGTCGACGAGCAGCACGCCGTCGCGATCGTAGATGCGGGCGCGGGTCTTGGTCGGGGAGACCAGGCGCCGCAGCACCGGGGCTACGCGCTCGGGATTGATCGGGAAGTCGATGCCGTAGAGCGCGTCCTCGGACGGGCCGTAGCTCTCTCCCGGCTGGAGGTTGAGCAATTTGTCGGGGTCGATGGTGATCGAGGAATCGGTCTCGACTGTCGCCGAGGCGGCGATCGCACCGGCGATGATTTCGCCCTGCACCGTCAGGCTCTGAATGCGGGCATCGATCAGCCCGGCGCGGAACTGGGAGAGAAAGATGATGCCGATCGACAGCGCGAGCAGCCCGGCGACGTTGAGCGAGACGATGCGGCGCGTGAGGCTGGAGAAGCTCTGGGTGATGAAGAATTGCCAGGCGCGGCGCAACAGATCGCCGATCCTGCCGAGGCCGTGGTGGGCGACGGGCGCCGCAGTCTCGCCGCGGGTCTCAGCCTCGACGGGAGCCAATGGGGGGGCCGCGTGGGCCTCTGCGATCTCTGCGGTTCGGTCGAGCACGTCGCGTCTACCGGATCCCGGTCATGCAGAGTTCATTCTATCGCGTGCCAGCCGCCCCGTCAGTCTCTACGGGCGGCGGCTTGGCCGGCCCCGCTTGAGGCCGGTTGCATGGAGGCGCCGCTTGGGCAGCAGGGCAACGCGTCCTACGCTTCCTTGAAGCGATAGCCGACGCCGTAGAGTGTCTCGATCATATCGAACTCGACGTCGCTTGCCTTGAACTTCTTGCGCAGCCGCTTGATGTGGCTGTCGATCGTCCGGTCGTCGACATACACCTGGTCGTCGTAGGCCGCATCCATCAAGGCGTTGCGGCTTTTCACCACTCCGGGCCTGCTCGCCAGCGCCTGCAGGATGAGAAATTCGGTCACCGTGAGCGTCACCGGCTCGTTCTTCCAGGTGCAGGTGTGCCGCTCCGGATCCATCCGCAGCAGGCCGCGTTCCAGAACCTTGCTGTCGGCTTCCTTGGGTACGACGCCGTCCTTGGGCGAGGCGCGGCGCAACACGGCCTTGACGCGCTCGACCAGCAGGCGCTGCGAAAACGGTTTGCGGATGAAGTCGTCGGCCCCCATTTTCAGGCCGAACAATTCATCGATCTCTTCATCCTTCGAGGTGAGAAAGATCACCGGCAGGTCGGATTTCTGCCGCAGCCGGCGCAACGTCTCCATCCCATCCATGCGCGGCATCTTGATGTCGAGAATGGCGAGGTCGGGCGGAGCGGTCTTGAATCCGTCGAGGGCCGAGGCGCCGTCCGTATAGGTGTTGATGCGATATCCTTCGGCCTCGAGTGCAATGGACACCGAGGTCAGGATATTGCGGTCATCATCGACCAGAGCGATGGTTGGCATGGCGGCCGCCTTCTAACATGAGTCGGCCGCAGCATCAGCCCCGGCCCCATAAGCCTTTGAATCCCCATGTAGAGGCGGAAGTGTGACAGGACAAGGCAAAGTCGGGGCAATTCCTGTGAGCTAGATTAAAACCGGAGAAAACGCATGGCCGAGGCGGAGGATACGGCCCGTTTGCCAGGCTTCATGCCGAATCGCCTGCCTGAAAATGCCCCACGCCCGGACTTCGACCCGAAATCGACGGCCAAGACCTTGTTGCGGGTGATTCGGTCGGGAGCGCTTGCGACCATCGACCGCAATACGGGGCATCCGTTCGCCTCGCTCGTTAACGTTGCCACTGATGCCGATGGCTCTCCGTTAATCCTGATCTCCCGGCTTTCCACTCACACCGCCAACCTGGAAGCGGATGGCCGCGCCGCGGTGCTGATGGCCTCGACCGGGAAGGGCGATCCGCTCGCCCATCCGCGCCCCACCCTCCTCGC
>Ga0210410_10005331_pt1 | contig 11212 bp, 8 predicted proteins | sample IncBWC4MmetaG_FD_161058 | JGI IMG/M metagenome (GOLD analysis project Ga0210410, IMG submission 161058) | Forest soil microbial communities from Barre Woods Harvard Forest LTER site, Petersham, Massachusetts, United States - Inc-BW-C-4-M | ecosystem: Environmental > Terrestrial > Soil >... | reverse complement strand
TAAAGACGAATATCCGAAGCAGATCGAGATTGCGGACCAGTATCTGCAGAAGGCTCTCGACACGCGCAAGGCCAAGACCGCGCGCGCGGCCGCCAAGGGCGCCGGCGGAATCGTACAGGATTCTCAATAGACGCATCTGCTGATGGTGTTTGAACGCCGTTCCCCATAGCGGGGAGCGGCGTTCGTGTTTTTGGGAAGACGAGTTTTCCAGCGGTTGGATACACAAGACGGTTCGATACACTGGTACTAGCCGATGCCTCCGGAAGCCATCCCCACAACCGCGGTTGTTCCTGTTCAGGCGGGCGTTTCCGCCGCTCCGGCGCTGCCTGAAGAGGTCCAGAGGCTCTACCGGGACCTGGAGGCGCGCATTCAGGAGCTGCGCCCCGCGGAGGATCTCGCGCCGCTGAAGGCCGCTTTCCGATTCGCGGCGGAGCGCCACGGAGTCCAGAAGCGGGCGTCCGGTGAGCCGTACATTGTTCATCCCCTGCTGGTGGCGCGCCAGCTTGCCGACATGAACATGGACATGGTCTGCATCCAGACGGGCCTGCTGCACGACGTCGTGGAGGACACCGGCGCCAAGATTGCGGAAATCAAGAAGCTGTTCGGGGAAGACGTCGCGCGCTGCGTGGATGGCGTCACCAAGTTGAGCAAACTGAACCTGGCGTCGCGCGAGGAGCGGCAGGCGGAGAGCGTCCGCAAGATGCTGCTGGCGATGGTGAACGATCTGCGCGTGGTGGTGGTGAAGCTGGCGGACCGGCTCCACAACATGCGCACGCTCGGCGCGGTGCCGCCTGAGAAGCGCCGCCGCGTAGCCCGCGAAACGCTCGACATTTACGCGCCGATCGCGCACCGGCTCGGCCTGAACAATACCTATCGCGAACTGCAGGACCTGAGCTTCGCGAACTTCAACCCGCACCGTTACGCGACGCTCGAAAAAGCGGTAAAGGCCGCGCGCGGCAATCGGCGAGAGGTCGTCGGCAAGATTCTCGAGTCGGTTCAGCGAGCGATCGCCGACGCCCATATCGAAGCGGAGGTCACCGGCCGCGAGAAAACCATCTTCAGCATTTACAAGAAGATGCGCGACAAGCAGCTGTCGTTCTCGCAAGTGCTGGACGTCTACGGTTTTCGCGTCGTCGTCGGCTCGCCGCTCGAGTGCTATACCTGCGTCGGCGCGCTGCATGCGCTGTACAAGCCTGTGCCGGGCAAATTCAAGGACTACATCGCGATTCCGAAGGTCAACGGGTATCAGTCGTTGCATACGACGCTCGTCGGTCCCTTCGGCGCGCCGATCGAGTTCCAGGTGCGCACGCGCAAGATGCATGAGATTGCGGAGGCGGGCGTCGCGGCGCATTGGCTCTACAAGAACGGCGGCGCCGATTTGAACGACGTGCAAAAGCGCGCGCACCAGTGGCTTAAGTCGCTGCTCGACATTCAGAGCGAGGCCGGCGATTCGAGCGAGTTTCTCGAGCACGTCAAGATCGACCTGTTCCCCGACGCCGTCTACGTTTTCACGCCGAAGTCGAAGATCATGGCGTTGCCGCGCGGATCGACAGCGCTCGATTTTGCTTACTCGATCCACAGCGATCTCGGCAATCAATGTGTCGCGGTCAAGATCAACAACGAGCTGCTGCCGCTGCGCACCGAGCTGAAGAGCGGCGACATCGTCGAAGTCATCACGGCGCCCTATTCGAAGCCGAACCCGGCGTGGCTCGGCTTCGTGCGCACCGGGAAAGCACGCTCGGCGATCCGTCACTACCTGAAGACGATGCGCTTGAACGAATCGGTGCAGCTGGGTGAGCGCCTCGTCGATCAGAGCCTCAAGGGGTACGGTCTCGCGCTGGCCGAGGTGGAACCGGAAATCTGGGACAAGCTCGTGCAATGGACTGGTAACAAGAATCGCCAGGAGATCTTCGCCGATATCGGCCTTGGGCGGCGTGTCGCCGCCGTGATGGCCAAGCGCATCGAAGTGCTGATCAACGGGCGCGAAACCGACGAAGAGCATCCGCGCGATCACGCCAATGTGCCGCACGCGCCGCCGGTCGTCATCACGGGGACCGAAGGTATGTCGGTGCAGCTCTCGGCCTGCTGTCGGCCGATTCCCGGCGACGACATCATGGGCTATATCGGCATCGGCCTCGGCATGGCGATCCATACCACTGATTGCCGGGTTGCTCAGCGCATTCACAGGCGCGATCCGGGCCGGTGGATCGACGTGGCATGGGCGCCGCAGCCGGGGCGTCTGTTCGACGTGGCGATCAAGGTCCTCGTCAAGAACACCAAAGGTGTGTTCGCGCGCGTGGCCGCGGACATTACCTCGGCTGACGCGAACATCGTCCATATCGCGATGGACGAGGACTTGTCCCACGAGTCCACTTTGCTGCGCTTCGTGATTCAGGTGAGCGACCGCGTTCACCTGGCAAACGTGATGCGCCGCGTGCGGACGAATCCCGACGTCATCCGTATCACGCGGGAGCGGCCGAGTGAGGATGGCCATCATCGCCACGATGGCGGCATGCGCGTGGAGCGGGAGCGGGCCGACTATTGAGGGCCAAGACCGGCGGGAGGGCCAAAAACGACGGGAGGGCCAAAAACGACGGGAGGGCCAAAAACGACGGCCCAAAAAAAGGCCTTCCGAACGGAAGGCCCTTTATAGGTGGCGCGGCTGGCAGGATTCGAACCCACGACCCCTTGGTTCGTAGCCAAGTACTCTATCCAACTGAGCTACAGCCGCACGCAAAACGACACGTCCACCGCAATGACGGTGAAACAAAAGAGCCTTCCGTGAAGAAGGCTCTCGAAAAAAGTGGCGCGGCTGGCAGGATTCGAACCCACGACCCCTTGGTTCGTAGCCAAGTACTCTATCCAACTGAGCTACAGCCGCACGCAGAAGCGAAATTATAGCAAACTTCTAAAAAAAAGGAAGAGCCTGCGGCGCCTTCGTACTGAACCCGCCGCCAGCAATGAGATCGGCAAGAACCCATGCCGAATCGTGGCGACGGCATCGCGTTCGCGTTGGGACGTCTTCATGGCGTAGCGGCTGCGCCGATCGTGTACGCTTGTTAATCGATTCAATGAACGTTGGTTGGCATCATGAACAAAGCCTTTGTCAAAGAGTCGGGCGACGACGCCGACGACGATCTCGATATCGCGCAGCCGGACGTGCCGGCCGGCTCAAAGAACTACATTACGCCCTCTGGACACAAGCGGCTGCGGGACGAGCTGCTGCATTTGATCGACGAAGAGCGGCCCGAAGTGGTCAAGCTCGTCTCGTGGGCCGCTTCGAACGGGGACCGCTCGGAGAACGGCGACTATATCTACGGTAAGCGCCGCCTGCGTGAAATCGATCGGCGCATTCGCTTCCTGACGAGGCGGCTCGATCTGGCCGAAGTGGTCGACAGCAGCAAACAAGAGAATCTCGACCAGGTGTTTTTTGGGGCCACAGTCGATTACGCTACCGCTGACGGTGAGACGCATACGGTCACGATAGTGGGGATCGACGAAGTCGATCTCGATCAGGGGCACGTGAGTTGGGTCTCACCCGTCGCCCGCGCGTTGCTGAAAGCGAGAATCGGAGATGTCGTGACGCTGCATACGCCGGCAGGGCCCGAGCAGATCGACGTGCTCGACGTCCACTATCCACCCGCGGTGGCGTAACTGTAAGGCAGGCGGGTAAGGCGGTAAGCCGATTCCGCGGTTCCCTGGCAACTGGAGAAAAAAAAGCGCCGCAAGCGGCGCCTTCAAGCATACAGCGGTTTCTTTAATACTTATTAGAATCGGACGCGGATGCCCGTCGTGACGACGACCTGGTTGGGCGACGACGAGGGTTTGAACGAATTAATCTCAGCTCCCAAGCCGGGGATGCTGTCGTTGTTCACGTGCTGATATTCGCCTTGCAGGTAGATGTCGGTGCGCTTCGACAGGTAGTAGTCGGCCAGGAGGCCTACCGTATGCCAGCTCGGGGAGGATCCGTTCAGCCTGCCGTCGGTGTACGTGTACATCGCGGCCAGGTTCAGAGCCGGCGTAAGCGCATAACGCGCGTTGACTTCATAGTTGTTGAAGCGCAGCGAGCTGCCGAGAGGTATGGTTGCAGCCGTGAAGCTTTCGTTGTTGCCCATAACGTTACTGAGTTGCGTTTGCGCGAACACGAAGCCGGCCGTCGCCGGGCCAAACGTGTAGTTCAGGCCGGCGCCCCATGTGCGTTGACGGGCTGCGGCGAACGGCGCATCGGTGACAGCGCCGCTAATGTTGCCGGCAACGCCGTTGGTATTGGGCGTCGTGATCGAATTGAAGCCGCTGTTCAACTGCATGTAGGCTGCCGCGAAGTTGAAGCCGGCGTAGCTATACGTGGCACCGACGCTGTACTCGCGGTTGCCCGAGAACGAGGTCGAATTCGAGAATCCGTAAGTTGCACCGAGCCTGAAGCCTTCGTAGTTCAGGCTTTGATAGTGAACCGAATTGTTGACACGGAACGTGTTGTCGAGGTTGTCGTTGTCGAACGGGTGGGCGAAGAACGTGCCGCCGCTTTGCGTGCCCGTCAGTGACAGCGGCCCCAGGGACTGGACCACGTCGTCATATTGGCGGCCAAGCGTCACTGAACCGAACTGATCGCTCGTCAGACCGACGAAAGCTTGGCGGCCGAATTCGCGGCCCTGCTGGCTAAGGGTGCCGTTGGCGATGCTGAAGCCGTTTTCCAACGTGAAGATCGCTTTCAAGCCGCCGCCGAGATCCTCGGAACCACGCAGGCCCCAGCGGCTGGTGTTTATTGCGCCGTTCGTCAGTTGCCACAGGGTCTTGCCGCCTACGTTGCTGTTGTAGGTAATACCCGCATCGATCAGGCCGTACAGCGTGACGCTGCTCTGCGCGTGCGCCATCGTTGCAAAAACGCCCGTGAGGGCGCCGACCAGAAGAGTCTTTTTCATCATTCTCACTCCAAAACAGGAAATTTATTTTCGGTTTTCGGGAAGCGAGCAATGCCCCTTACGGCGAGAGGCAAACAGACGACGACGAGCGTACCGGCAAAAAGCCCGTTTGCTTCCCAACCCGACTGAGTGTAAGGATCTCTTCGCGCAGACGGCTATTTCGGTTTTGGCAATACAGTATTGTGGCGGACGCAATTATTCAGGGTAGCCCTGAAGGCCTTGCTGGGAAAGGATTTCGCCGTGGATGGGTCGTTGGTGTGGCCCGGCCACCCGATGGAATTGTTGCGTTTGCGACACAACAGAAGTGACGAAATCGCGTTTTATGGGGTGGATTGCTGTCAAAGTACTGACGTTTTTATTATGGCGCGGCGGGCGCCTCGGCCGCGTCGCGCGTTGCTAGATTGAACCGAAAAGTCTGTCGGGGAGAGCGGAAGCTATGAACGAAAGAGACGCCGATGTCTGGCGGGTTGCCAGCCGCGCTTGTTTCGTATGATCCCGCGCCGGCAGCGTTTGATCGGCGGAGCGCCGCAAACGCTTAATTTCGGCGACGGGAGTGGCGTTGGTCTTTCAACCGCGCGTTATCGGAGGTGTCGAACTCATCGGACGCGGGCACAGCCCAGTCTTCCATGACGTAGTGCCGTGCGTCCATCGGCGAGGCCAGCAGGTTTTGCCAGTGGTCCCCATGCCAGAATGGGTCGAAATCGAGCAACGGCGCGGGGCCGCCGGCGTTGCTGACGCGGTTCGCGGACTGCGGGAATCGCAGCAGTCGGGAGAAAAAGTGCTTCAGATACGTGATATGCATGACGGTCTCCACTACGCAACCCTCGACTCCATGATCCAAGCCGGTGCGGATGGGGACAACCCGGATAAATACTTACACTAGAAACGTTTGGTTGCAAGTCAAGGTTTTCATATTAACATATGACCGATTCGGCATATGGCGTGCGATTATCCGGCCCCTTTGCGGTTGATGCGCAAAGCATCGCTGCCTGCCGAGTTATTGAAAAAACTCTTGACGAGCGCTCGCCATTCCCTTTATAAATGCAGCGCCGGATTAACCTGGCGTGACGCGGCAGGCGGAGAGACTGCCGCCCGCGCCGACAAGGATTTCGGTGGAGGGCGCGGCCCGTCTATTAAAATCTCGAGGGAATTAGTACTATGGAAACTGGTATCGTCAAATGGTTCAACGATGCTAAAGGCTTTGGATTTATCACGGCAGACAAAGGCGGCGAGGATCTGTTTGCGCATTTCTCCGAAATTCAAACCGATGGCTTCAAATCTCTGAAAGAAAATCAGCGGGTTCAGTACGACGTGAAAACCGGCCCCAAGGGCAAGCAGGCGGCTAATATCCGTCCGATTTAATGCTGCGGTTCATGCCGGTGCAGACGCGAGTCCGCTACCGGCCGTGGGTGCTCGGGTAGCGCATTGGTGCATACTTCGGCCATCGAAGCACTCGAGCGTCCTTGTTCATGTCAGATTCCGCATTGCCAAACCCGGCAGTTGATATGCCCGTCGTTTTCGTCGATCTCGAGACGACGGGCGGTTCCCTCGCCGATCATCGGATTACCGAAATCGGCATCGTCGAAGTGGGGCCGCAGGGCGTTTCGCGCTGGAGTACGCTCGTCAACCCGCTTCAGCCGATTCCCCCGTTCATTCAGCAACTCACCGGTATCACCGACGCCATGGTGCGCGACGCGCCGCCATTCGAAAAGATCGCGCCCGAATTGATCAAGCGGTTGGAGGGACGGCTTTTCGCGGCCCATAACGCCAGCTTCGACCGGGGCTTCCTGCGCAGCGAGTTCAAGCGCGCGGGCTTCGCATTCAACCCTGATGTGCTTTGCACGGTGCGCCTGTCTCGCGCGCTTTCCCCGGATGAGAAACGGCATGGGCTCGATGCGCTCATCGAGCGTTATGCGCTCGTGCCCTTGGCGCGCCACCGCGCGCTTGCGGATGCGGATCTGCTTTGGCAATTCTGGCAGCGCCTGCACGGCCATTGGCCGCTCGTTGACCTGCGCGAACAGGTGGAGCGAACCATGCGTCGCTTTCGGCTCGCCGGGGAGATCACCGAGGACCTGCTCGACACCGCGCCCGCAGGCTGTGGCGTGTATGTCTTCTACGACGAGTCGGGTGCCGCGCTTTACGTCGGACGCAGCACGCGGGTGCGTCAGCGTGTGCGTGCCCACTTGGTCGGCGATCGCCGCTCGGCGCGCGAAATTCGCATTGCAGAGCAGGTCCGGCGAGTGGAGTGGCGTGAGACAGGGGGGGAGCTCGGCGCGCTATTGACCGAGGCGCAGTGGATCGCCGCTTTGCAACCGAAGCACAACCGCGCGCCGCGCACGGGACGCGGCGATCCGCACTGCGCGCCTTGGCCGTTCAGCGGGGCAGTCGCGTTCGAGGAGCGCGATGAGGATGCCGCTGTCTCGACGTTCCATGTGGTCGACCGCTGGCGCTATCTGGGCGCTGCGGCGTCCGTCGAGCGCGCGGGTGAACTCGCGTCATGCAACGCGGCGCCGCAGTTCGAGCTCTCGACCTACCGGATCTTGCAGACACGCCTCACGCGCGGCTTGCGGGTGCTTCCGCTCAATGAAACGGCCGCGCGCGCCGCGATGGATTCGCTCTCGACGTGACGAGACGGCTCGGACGATCTCAACCGACGGCGCCAATTCCGCCGGACGAGCAGATATGCGCGAGCGCCGTCGCGAGCGGGCCTGTCGCGCTCGCGTCGTAGCGGGTCATCGTTTTCCAGTTCTGAACGCTGCGCGCAAGCCGCAGTGGGCAATCGGGCGCGTCGCGCAGCGGCTGCACGCGCGCCAGACCTGCGATCATCGATTGGGTCAGCCGATCGAGTGCGGGCCGGGTAGATGTCGCAAGATCGGGCGCGGGGCCTTCGGGCGGCTTCGAAGAGCTCCACTGGTCGAAGAGCGCTGCCTGCATCAGTTTGCTTGCCTCGATCTGGTCTTCAAAGAACGTGTGCGCGAATGCCGGATCGACACCGGCTGCGCGCGCGCGCTTCTCGACGTCGGCGAGCAGCGCGGTTTCGCGCGGCTTGTCGGTGATCGGTTGATGGTTGGCCCATTTCCAACGGGCTACGGGCAGGGCCAGCGCGAGCCGCTGCGATGTCAGGGCCACGAGGTTCATGAGCGGCGTGTCGTCGCCATCGGCCGCGGCGTTGCGCGGGGTGGCGAGCAAAGCGATGCATAGAGCGGCTGTGCCGACGACGGCGGTGCGAATCGAAGAATTCATCGCCGACGCATCAGGTTCGGTGACATGCGTTCATTTCAAATCGCACGATTTGCGTTGCTCGTCGAAGAACGCCCGAACGTGTGCGGGCAACTCGGCCCCCAAAAACTCGACGCCTACTGGCTCCGGATCCGGGCTTGAGACTTTATCGGGGGGCGGAATGTAGGCGGGCTTGGCTTCCATGATTTCTCTCCTGGCACAAGGCGATTATCCGACGCGCTCGCCGATCGATACAGCGCGGAATCGTTTTTTAACGCTTTGTTGCAATAACGGAACAATGGCCGGCCGCTTCCACAAGCCCTTGGAAGCCGGGTGCTCGGTCGGCTGTATCGACGGGTGAAACCATTTCGGAAGCCGCGCTCGAGAACATGGTCCGCGCGGCAAAGAACCTGCGCGAGCGCCTCGCGCTTGCCTGAGCAGTCTCAGGCATTCGGCTTGTGCCCCAGCGCCGAGCCGTCCGGAAGGCGCTTGTCTCGTCAAGTCACCGGCAGGTCGTCGTCCGCACGAGTCGGGGGATGCTTCTCCTCACCCCCCGGAAGCACAAATTTGAAAACGGCGCCGCGAGGCGCGTTTGCGCCGGCCCAAAGTCGTCCCCCGTGCGCCTCGACGATCGAACGGCAGATTGACAAGCCCATGCCCAAGCCCCCCGCCTTGGTCGTGTAGAACGGATTGAAGATGCGCTCGACTTCCAGTGCGGGCAGTCCCGGGCCGCGGTCCCGCACGGCGATAAGCACGCCGTTCGATGGATCGGCTTCTGTGGTGATCAGCAGCTCGCGCGGCCCCTCGCTTGTTGCGCTCAATGCCTCGATTGCATTGACGATCAAATTGAGCAGCACCTGTTGCAGCTGGACGCGATCGCCCCGAATGGCGGGCAATCCGTCACCAAGGACTGCCTGCATGGCGATGCCGTGTTTCACCGCTTCGCCACGGGTAAGTTCGATCACCTCACAGACTGCCTCGTTGATGTCCACGCTGTCCCTTCGCGGGGGCGCCTTTTTGATCAGATCGCGAATCCCGCCAATGATGTCGCCAGCGCGCATCGCATCATTGGCGATGCGAGCCAGCGCCTGCCTGACCTCCTCCAGATTTGGCGGCTGGGCGCGCAACCAGCTTAGAGCGGCCGATGCATTGGCTGCTGTCGCGGCAATCGGCTGCTTAACCTCGTGGGCGATCGACGCCGTAAGCTGCCCCATCGTGGCAGCGCGGTTTGCATGCGCGAGCTCTGTCTGCATCTCGCGGTAGCGCCGCTCGTTCTCGCGCGCTTGGGCTTCGGCCCGCTTGCTCTCGGTCAGATCGAGCACGAACGCAACACCTTGGCGCCCATTTTCTTCGAAGGCCGCCGCGCCTAACAGCACGCACACGCGGCTGCCGTCCTTCCTGAAGAACTCTTTCTGAAAGGGCTCCAGCGCCCCCGTAAGTTTGAGCTGTGGCACCCACCGTTGCTGATCGCGATCGAGCCACTCCCGCGGCGTCAAGTCCGTCCAGCGCATGCGCCCCGACACGAGTTCCTCGCGGTCGAATCCCACGATACGGAGGAATGCGTCATTGGCCTCGAGAATTTGACCTTCGAAGTCCCAGATGAAGATGCCGACAATGTTGGAGTCGACCAGGCGTCGGATCTTCGCTTCCCGTTCCTGAAGTTCGCGGTACAAACGACTGTTCTCGAGCGATGTCGCCGCCTCTGAGGCGAGAAACGTCAGAACTGCGATCCGGGCGGGCGTAAACACGCGCGGAGCGAGGTTGTTTTCGAGGTAGAGGAAGGCGACTGGTTTGCCTTGCTTCATGAGGGGCAGGCAGAGTACCGACCGGGCGTGCTTGCGAAGAATGTACTCGTCGCTTATGAACGAACCCCGGGCGCAGGCATCGTCGAGAATGACGCTCTCCTGCGTGCGCGCGGCGTACCGAACCACTGGCTCCGGAAGCTCGGCGCCGGAGACTGGCGCGTCGCGCAGATCGATCGTGATCGAGCTGCCGCCGGTAGTGGCTTCCGCCTGAATCCGCAGCTCGGCGCCTTGCGGCACAATCAGCAGTCCGCGCTGCGCCCCGGCGTGCTCGACGGCCGTGCGCAGCAGCGTGTCGATGAGCTTTTCCGGCTCGATCTCCCCCGAAACGGCCTGCGACACTTTGAGGACCGTTGCGAGTTCCAGGTGCTCGATCGACGCCCCCATGGTGCGCCGCGAATCGGGTGCCGGCTCGTCTTCGCCGAGGTCCTGATAAAGCTGGTCGAGTTGCCGCACCTTTCCGGCCGCCCCCCAGCGCTGATAGCAGTAGCGGGCGTTGCGGCGGTAGGCGCGGGCGATCGTCTGGAAGCCGCGCGCCGCATAGAACTGCGCAGCGAGCTCGTTGGCGATTCCCTCGCTGTGGACGAAGCCGTGCTCACGTGCCAGGCGGATGGCCTCTTCGTAGAGGTTTTCGGCGTCGAGCGTTCGGCCGTCGAGACGCGCGGTCTCTGCCGCCACCAGGGCGTGCTTGTCGCGGAACGTCGCCGAACAGCACTGCGCCCACTCTCGAAGCTGCACCAGGTGCGCCGCCAGGACCTCGCGCCACTCGCGCTGACTATCGGGCGGGAGCGTCGCATACGCCGCCGCGATCGCGAGCGCGGTGTAGTAGTGGTAATCGAGCAATTGAATGTGGGCATCCGACGACCAGAGAAGCGCCTGCGCCTTCCGGGCGGCTGCAAGGGCGGCCTCGTAGTCGCCCGACATGAAGCGTGCCTGGAGCTTGAGGATCCAGTACCAGCAGACCATGGTGGCCATCCGGTCGCCGGTAAGTTGCGCCTCGAACGCATCTTCATCGAACGTCGCATCGCTGAACGTGGAGAAGTGGGTTGTCCGTCCCCGCATGTTGTTGATAAACCGCTGCTGGCTCACGATGATGTCGATCACGTCGCGGAACTTGGCCTTGCGGGCGAAATCGAGGCCGCGCTGCGACTCTCGCCATGCCTCGTCGAGCAGGTCGCCTCCCGTGAGCAGGTCCGTGACGGTGTGATTGCAGCTGTAGCAGGCGATACCGAGGTCGCTCGTCTCGACGCCGGCTCGGAACGCCGTGCGAAT
>Ga0210410_10005330_pt1 | contig 11213 bp, 11 predicted proteins | sample IncBWC4MmetaG_FD_161058 | JGI IMG/M metagenome (GOLD analysis project Ga0210410, IMG submission 161058) | Forest soil microbial communities from Barre Woods Harvard Forest LTER site, Petersham, Massachusetts, United States - Inc-BW-C-4-M | ecosystem: Environmental > Terrestrial > Soil >... | reverse complement strand
CTGGTAAGGCACAACGCTTGACAAAGTGGCGGACACGGGACAGGAGTTCTTCCCAACATGATGCAGGACCTGCGTCTGGTCCTGAACTGGGATCCCGAATTCGCCGAGGCCCGCAGCATGCTGGCCATGGCTGAGCTCGAGGGCGGCGGCGTTCACGCCGCCATGGATTCCATGCGCGCCGCCATCCTGCTCAACCCCCGCAGCCAAACCTATCTCCTCAACATGGCGCAAATCTATCTCGCGGGAAAAAACTGGGACGCAGCCACCGCAATGCTCGACCGCCTGAAGAGCAGCCCGGACCCCGAAGTAGCCAAGGCCGCCCGCGAACAACTGGAAGGATTGCCCATGCTAAAGAAGTACGGCGTCTCTCCACAAAGGGCAGCCAAGCAGGAGCCGGCCATCCCGCCCGCGCCGTCCTCATCGACCGCCACAACGCAAAAAGAAAATCCTCAACCGGCCGACGAAGCCGATCACCCCGACCAACCTCCGGCGGCACCTCAGCCCGACAAACGGCCGATCAAATTTCTAAAAGGAAAACTGATCGCGGTGGATTGCTCGCAGCCTCCCTCGGCGATCCTGACCGTGTCCGCCGGAGCGAAGGTGCTCAAGCTCCGCGCGGAAAACTACAAGTCGCTAACCCTCATCGGCGCCAACGAGTTCTCCTGCGAGTGGCAGAGCCTCCCGGTCGCGGTCAACTACAGGGCCGGAGGAAAAACTGACGGCGACCTGGTCTCGCTCGCACTCGAATAGAGCGCGCCTAGGCCTCGTCGAGAAAAAACTGGAGAAGTGTTCCACGTGGAACATATTGTTGGTGCGGTTGTGTATGTACAAGTTTATAGATACGAATGGGATAAGCAGCGTGGTTTCTTGGAGTTGCCCCGGCCTCATGGGATGCTGCCGGCACCCGCCCCTTGCAAAGAACGCAAGGAGCGGGGCACCCCAAACCTAATTCCTATCGGCTAAGGTCCGGGCCACCCGCCGCTGGGGATGGTTGGACACCAAGCCAGCTTAATTGTGCCGGCAAAGAAAAGCTGTGACATCCGACCTCGCCGTCCCCACCTTTACAAAAAACGTAAAGGTGGGCCAGCCACCAAGCCAGGAGATGTTGGGATCGCGCCCAGCTTTGGTGTCAGATTGGCGAATCGTTGGCGCAAATTAAAAACCCTCTCAGGGTGGCTGAGAGGGTTTGCGAAATCCGGACTCCGGGTGGTCAGGCGCGGACTACGTTCCCGGCCTGGAACCCCTTGGGGCCCTTCAGCAGATCGAACTCCACGGTTTCGCCCTCGTTCAGCGTGCGATAACCATTCTCCTGGATGGCGGAGAAATGAACGAAGACATCTTCCCCTGTGGACCGCTGGATAAAACCGTATCCTTTAGCCCCATTGAACCACTTTACTGTACCCTTCTCTCTCACAATGAACTCCTTTCGCCTCTGCCAAGATTAGAATTCCACATACTTCGCGAAGCGCGCGCGTTCTTCCCCCTCCTCAAAGCATGTGGACGAAGCGGTCGGGCCTGGCTTGCGGTCGAGAACCTGTTCAACAAGAAAGGCTCCTGAGTTCGGCGCCGTGGGTGGAGAAAACGGCGCAAAGCTCCGGAGCCTGTCGTGGTGGCGCGAGTTTCGACTGCAATGCACAGAATACCGACCCAAACCAACAACATTACTGCCGACATTTCGGCAATGAGCAGGAATAATATTCAGGAATTTTCTTTCTGGCAAGAGAAGAATGAAGATAGCATGAAAAAAATAAATGTGACCCGCGGTTTTTCCGGTGAGAGGGGGAATGAAATGGGTCAGAAGATGAACTTGTTCAGTTCGGTGGAGCATCTGCAACTGTCTGATAATAATGGGAGAATGCTGATTCATCGCACGAAGGAAGTCGCGCCGCGGTGTTTTCAGTCTGCCGTCTTCAGTTTGCTACCGTGGGTTGGGGAAAATAGAGAGCGAGAACAGACCTTCGCCTTGTTCGTCGATGGTGGTTGTGCCGATGCGCAAAGCCATACCGGCAAGACGGCCAATTTAAAACTGCGTCAACTTTCTTGATTTCATTCTCTCCCGCGAATTTGCGCGACGACGCAAACGCATCGTTCACGCCCACGGCCACACACGCGACGGCTTGTCGTCACCGACCGCTCCCGGTTTCCTCGAATGCCTCTTCCGGCTTCTCTTCCAGCATGAAGGCCAGCACCTCCTGAGGCACGGGATTATTCCAGACGGGAGCGAATGACTGCCGATGCAGCGGCGAAGGCCCATGCTGACGCAGAGCGGCGAGGTGGTGAGGCGTGCTGTATCCCTTGTTCGAAGCCAATCCGTAGACCGGGAAGACCGGATCCCATTCGCGAATCATGCGATCGCGTTCGACCTTGGCCAGAATTGATGCAGCCGCAATCGAGGCAGAGAGCGCGTCACCGTGGATGATCGCGCGCTGAGGCAGTTCGCAATCCAGGCGCATCGCATCGATCAGCAAGTGGTCGGCACCCGGTTCGAGGTGCAGGGCCGCTTCCCGCATGGCGACTCGTGAAGCCTGATAGATGTTGATCTGATCGATACGCGCGGCATCCACGGCGGCGATGGCCCAGGCAACAGCGTGTTCGCGGATGCGTTCGGCCAGCACCTCGCGCCGATCCGCGAGCAGCAGCTTGGAGTCGCGCAGCCCTCGAATGCGATAGCTGGGATCGAGGATGACCGCTGCGGCCACAACCGGCCCAAAGAGTGAACCGCGGCCGACTTCGTCTACGCCTGCTATCAGCCGCGCGCCCGATTGCCAGGCCATCTTTTCAAACTTGAGCGTGCAATGCAGACGCTTCAACAGACGAAGCTTGGCAGCAGCCGGGGAAAGCGTTTTCTCGGGAGCGAGTTTGAGTTTCGTGTGCACGCGAAACCGCATCATCGCCCATCATCAGCCTGTGAGGCAAGGCGAAAAACTTGGAGAGTTTCCCTTCTTTCGCAAAAACGCGAGCAGACACGCGCCTCACTTCTTTTCCGGACACTTAAACTTGCCCCGGCGACGGGTGTCGCCGGAGAGCGAACCAATGGCAATCCGATTATTATTTCGCGGGGGCGGCTGCGACAGCGTGCTCGCGCTCGACGTCCTTGAGGCGGGCGGCTTTGCCGCGCAGCGCGCGCAGGTAGTACAGCTTGGCGCGCCGGACTTTGGAGGAGCGCACCAACTCCACCTTGTCGATCACGCGGGAGTTCTCGGGAAAGATACGCTCCACCCCTTGACCGAAACTGATCTTGCGGACGGTGAAACTGGCTTGGGGCCCTCGCGAACGTGAGATCACAACACCTTCAAAGGCCTGCGTGCGCTCCTTGTCGCCTTCCTTAATCTTGACGTGCACGCGGACGGAGTCGCCCGGAGCAAATGTGGGAAGGTCGGTGCGCTTGGTTTTGGCCAGCAGTTTTTCGATGATAAGGTTCGACATAATCTTGTCCCCGTTCTAAGGTCTCTCGCCCTCGATCTGGGCTAGCAGTTTCTTGTCTTCGTCGCTGAGCGCGTCCTCGTCCAAAAGATCGGGCCGATTGCGCAGCGTCTTCTCGAGCGCCGTGCGCCGCCGCCAGCGTCGTATCTCTTCATGATTGCCCGACGCCAGCACTTCTGGAACTCCCATTCCTCGGAAGTCTGCGGGACGAGTGTAGTGCGGGTAATCCAGCAATCCGCCCGAAGTGCACGTTGAGCTCGGGCCGCCTCCAGCTTGCGGCGGCGAGAACGCGGTGAACGACTCCTGCTGCGTCGAGGCCTGATTGCCAACAGCGCCGGGAATCAGTCGCGTGACGCAATCCACAATCACCGCCGCACCCAGTTCGCCACCGCTCAGCACATAGTCGCCGATGGACAACTCACGGTCTGCCAAATACTGACCGACGCGCTCGTCCACACCTTCATAACGGCCACAGATCAGGACGATTCGTTCCAGAGCGGCGAGTTCGTTGGCCAGGCTCTGATCGAATCGCTTGCCTTGCGCCGAAAGCAGGATCACGCTTTGCTTTGCGTCGCCGCGTCCTTCGCGAGGCGCGACACCCAGCGCTTCAATACATTCAAAGATCGGTTCCGGCTTCAGCACCATGCCTTCGCCGCCGCCGAATGGGCGGTCGTCCACAGTCTTGTGGCGATCATGCGCAAACGCCCGCAGATCGTGGACTTCGATTGCCGCCAGCCCGGCTTCCCGCGCCCGGCGGATGATTCCGTGATCCAGCGGTCCGCGAAAGAAGTCGGGAAAGATCGTTACAATATCGATCTTCATCGCAGGGCCAGATCAAAATCCTTCACCACAGAGGCACAGAGTCACAGAGGTTTTTTATTCTTCTTTGTTCCTCTGAATGTGCCGCCTTGTTGCTGCTTTTCCTCCGGCGTCAGCGGCGCGTTCAACTCAAGCATTCCTTCGGGCAGTTGCATGCGAATCTGCTTATGATCGAGATCTACTTCTTTCAGGTACGCCTCAGCGTAGGGAATCTCGCAGCGCCTGCTTCCCGCAACCACAATCAGCAGCGGCGCTTCGCCGGCCCCAAACTGAACGTCTTCAACCTTACCGATTTCGATGTCACCGTCGAACACCACGCATCCGATCAAATCGCTGACGTAATTCCAACCCGGATCAAGCCGAGCCCGCTCACTGCGCGGAACCTGCAATTCGCAGCCGATCAGCGCCTCCGCATCGGAGATCGAACCAATCCCCGTGAACTTCAGTACCAGGAGACCCTTGTGCGGCCAAAGTTCTTCAATCTGCAATTCGCGCCGACTATCGTCCGGCGCCAGAGCGAACAGCTTCAAACCAACTCGGAACCGGTCAGGAACGTCGCTGTGCAACTCGACTGCGACTTCGCCGTGACGCCCTTGCGTTTTCCGCACTCGGGCCAGGCTGATGAACTCGCCGCCGATTCCTGACTCTCCTATTCCTGGTTCTGCTATTCCAGTATCTCCAGCGTGAAACGCTTGTTCAGCCGGACTCCCGCCGCTCCGATCAGAGCCCGCAAGGCGCGCGCCACCCGCCCCTTCGCTCCAATCACTTTGCCTACGTCGTTCGGGGCGACCTTCAGTTCGAGCACATCGCCTTCGAGTTGACTCACCGATACCTGATCGGGTTCGTCAACCAGCGACTTCGCGATCTGCTCGACCAGGGCTCGTACGTCGCCGCTTTGTACACTCATATGCGGTTCCTATCGGGTGGGCGGAGATTTTCTACAGGCTCGTTCGCCGAAATCACGCGGCAGGGACGGCGCTCGGCGCAGCCGGCTTGGCCACAATCTTGCCAACCCGATCCGACATCTTGGCGCCCTTCGATACCCAGTAATCAATGCGCTCGCGCTTCAGTTCGATGCTGGCAGGATTGGTGCGGGGATTGTACGTTCCCACCACCTCAACCGGCCGGCCATTGCGCGCCCGTTCCTTCTCAATCACGACCACGCGATAATGCGGTTGTTTACGCGCACCGGTGCGCGACAGACGAATCATTAGCACAGAACTTTGTTTCCTTTCCTAGTCCAACTGGGCAGGGATAAGACAAACAATTATTTTCACAGAAGTGGCGTGGATTAGCAAGGAGGGACTTGCGGGTGGTGAAGCCGACTTGTTTTTATTGCCCAATGACGAGAACGTTCACCCCGGCTGCCGGGATGATTATGGCTGAGCAAAATGGCCAAGAACCTCTGCGGAAAATGAAGTGGACGATCCGTCTAGACCTGGAGCACATCGCCTTCACGGGCGACCATCTCGTACAACACCGGATTGACGAAGAACCCGATGAACAGGCGGGAGATAAGGCCGGCGACGATGACTATGGCGAATGGCCTTTGTGTATCCGATCCAATGCCGGTGGAGAGGGCGGCCGGCAGCAATCCAAGGCAGGCAACCAGAGCCGTCATCATAATTGGACGGAGCCGCAGCAGCGAAGCCTCGCGTGTGGCCTGGCGAATATCCATTCCCTCCTGCCGCAGCTTGTTGATGTAGGAAACAAGAATGACGGCTGTTTCCACCGAAACCCCAAGCAACGCCAGAAGGCCCAAAACTGAAGACACGCTGAAGGGAGTGTGGGTCAGCTTCAACGCAACCAGCGCGCCCACAGGTTCGGTCATAATTACACCCAGGGCAATGGTGACCGGGAATTTGAAATTTCCGTAGAGCGCAAACAAAATCATGAAAATCAGCACAATGGCCAGTGGACCAATGAAGTACATCTGCGACCTGGCCTCGAGGAACTGGCTGTATTCGCCGCCCCACGCCATCGTGTAACCCTGCGGCAGGGTCACAGCCTTCTTCACGGCTGCCTGGCCGTCTTGCACCGTCCGTTCCAGGTCGCGGCCCTCGATGCTGTACTGCACGCCGATGTAGCGGGAGTTATTCTCGCGATAAATAAACGACGCACCGCTTCCCTGGCCGATATTGGCGAGCTGGCTGAGCGGAATCTGCTGGCCGTCGGGCGTTCCCACCAACAGGTTCCCGATCTCATGCGCGCTGCTGCGGAACTGGGGCTGCATGCGAACAACCAGATCGAACAGCTTCTCCCCTTGAATGACTTGAGTGACGGCCTGCCCGCCCACTGCGGCCGAAATCACAGCTTCGACATCCGCAACGTTGATCCCATACCGTGCGATCTTGTCGCGATCGACGTCGACCAGCAGACTGGGCTGGCCAAGTTCGCGCACGACGGTGAGTTCGGTGAACCCGGGCACAGTGGACAGTGTGTTCTTGATCTGAATCGCTTTGTCCTGCAGCACATTCAGGTCGTCGCCATATATTTTGACCGCCAAAGAACTCTTGAGGCCGGTCAGCGCTTCGTCTACGGCGTCTTCCGCGGGCTGCGTGTAGTTGAAAACAATTCCGGGGAAAGCGCTGAGTTTCTTGTTGAGCGATTCGACGAGCTCATCCTTCTTCTTGATGTCTCCTTGCCACGCTTTGTCTTTGTAGGGCTTCAAGCCAACGTAAAATTCGCAGTTGAAGAAGCCGGTGTGATCAGTGCCATCGTCAGGACGGCCCAGCTCTGAACCAACCACGGTGACTTGCGGATAAGACATCAGGATGTCACGGATTTGAGGAGCGACCTGGCTGGCCTCCTCGAAGGAAATCGTGTACGGCATCGTGGCCCGCACCCACAGCGCGCCTTCATCGAGGTGAGGCATGAACTCACCGCCGATGAAAGGCACCAGCAGCAGGGCGGCACCGAAAATGAGAGTCGCGATCACGATGGTGGTCTTCGGCCGATCGAGTGCCCAATCGAGCTGCACTGCATATTTCCGCTTCATCCAGTCGTATGCGCGATTCGGTTTCTCCCGCACGCCGCTCTTAAACCAGTAGGAGGCAAGCACGGGGATCAGGGTGAGGGTCAGGATGAGCGCCCCGACCAGCGCAAAGGACATGGTCTCAGCCATGGGATGAAACAGTTTTCCCGAGGGCCCGCTGAGCGCGTAAATCGGCAGATAACCGGCGAGGATGACGGCTACCGAATAGAAGATGGGTCGATCAACATCTTTAGCGGCGGCTAGAATAACTTCTTTCAGGTCGTACTGTTGCCCCTCGCGCAACGCCAGCTCGCGGTAAATGTTTTCAATCATCACCACGGTGCCGTCGATAACGATTCCGAAATCAATGGCGCCGATGGAGAGCAGATTCGCGGCAACGTCGTGCGCGTGCAGCACGATAAAGGCGAACAAAAGCGAGAGAGGAATGGTAAGGGCAACAATGACCGCGGCGCGAAAGCTGACCAGGAAGAAAATCAGCACCACTAAAACCAGCACCATGCCGCGAAGCAGGTTTGCTTCGACCGTGTCCGTGGTCAAGGCCACCAACTCGCTGCGGTCGTAAAATGGATGAATCTTTACGTCCGGCGGCAAGATTTGGCGGTTCAGTTCCTCGGTTTTTGCTTCAACACCTTTCAGGACATTCTGCGTCTGCTCCCCACGCAGCATGAGGATGACGCCTTCAACCGCGTCGTCGTTTTTCTGAAAGCCGAATTCTCCCAGGCGCGGCGCGTGCCCGATAGTTACATCTCCCACGTCACGCACCCGGATGGGAACGCCTTTGTTGGCGCCAACTACGACGTTCCCGATGTCGTCTGTGTTGCGGACCAGCCCAATCCCACGAACGTAGTAGAACTGCCCGCCTTGAGAATAGAAGCCGCCGCCGGCATTCGAGTTGTTGGCCGCCAGGGCAGCAGTGACTTGAGGAATGGTCAAGTGATATCCGTAGATACGCGCAGGATCCAGCAGGACCTGATATTGCATCACGGTTCCGCCGAAGCCAGAGTCATCCGCCACGCCGTGAACTGATCGATAAGCTCTCTCGATGACCCAATCTTCAATCGTTTTCAGTTCCTGCGGGCTGCGGTCCGGACTTTCCAGAACGTAGCGATACACCAGCCCGCTCGGGCTGAAAAGAGGCGCGAGCGTCGGGGTCACTCCTGTGGGCAGCGTGGCTTGAGCAAGCCGCTCAAAAACGATTTGCCGCGCAAAATAGTTGTCCGTGCTTTCTTCAAAGGTGAGGATTAAATCGGAGAGCCCGTAGAGCGAGATGGACCGCATCACCTCCATGTGCGGAACGCCGTTCATCTGGAGTTCAAGCGGCAGTGTGACCAGGCGTTCAACCTCTTCCGCGGCGTGGTCTGGCCACTGGGTGATGATTTCAACTTGCGGGGGCGAGAGGTCGGGATAGGCGTCCACGGGCATCCGCTGAAAAGAAATAATCCCTCCGACCGTGATGAAAGCGGTCAGCATCAGTACCAGGAACCTTTGCCGCAAGGCCGCTTGGACTATTCGGTGGATCATTCGGTTGTGGTGGACACTATCCTTGTCAGAGTTCTGGTGACGCTGTTCAAAGTCTGGGCGCTCCGGCTAGCGCTGCAGCGAGTTCGCAAACTGCAGGAACAAGCTTCCGTTTCCGATGACCTGGTCACCCGCTTTCAGTCCGCTGGTGATCTCGGTCTGCCCATTCAAGCTCTCTCCGAGGGTCACGGAGCGCCTGCCAAACTTGTTCGCAGATGCCGCGGCATAAACAAAAGGCTGGTTCTCGCTATCGCGTAGGACAGCTGCATCCGGAAGCGCAATGGCATTGGGGATCGCGCCCGCGTTTACAGTCGCAACCACGTACATATCTTTTTTCAATTTCTCACCGGGATTGCTGGTTTCGATGCGGGCCTGTAGCGTTCGAGTGCTCGGATCCAGCGAGGCCGCGACATAGGAAATACGTCCGTGGAAGACTTCAGCATTTGTATCCGTCTGAATGGTGACCGTATCTCCGACGCGCACGAAGGGCAAATCCTTCTGATAGACGTTGACCAACACCCAGACGGTGCTGATGTCGGAAATGACGAAACATTGAGTGGTGCCGGGCTGGATGAATTGTCCCGCGGACACGTCCTGTTCGACGACCAAGCCGTTTATTGGAGCCTTCACCGGGACCTCGAAAGAAGGTGGGGCTTTTACGATTGCATCAGGATCAGTAATTCCCATGACTTTCAATGCGGCTTGCGACGATGCCAGGTCACCGCTTGCCTGCACCTCAGCTGATTGCGCCTGTTCCAAATTCTGTTCGGCAATGGCGTGATGCTCGTACAAGTCCTCGGCTCGGGATTTGGCCTTTTGGGCCAGGGCGTAGGCATCTTTAGCCTTCAAGTAGTTGGTGCGGAGCTGTGAGTAATCCGGACTGGCCACGTACAGCATGGGCTCGCCCTTATTCACTCTCTGCCCCGGAACGACTACGATCCTGCTGACCGGTCCACTGACCTGGGTGATCACTGGCGTGGTGCGAAAACTGTTGTAAGCTACGGTCCCGGTTAGCCGCAGGGATCTGAGCAGCGTCGTGGGTTGGACTGTCAGCACCTGGACGTGCGACATCTGGTCCTGCGGGATGGTAAACAGTTCGGGAGTATTTGAGCTTTTCGCGTTGCTTGCAGCAGTGGCATTCGATCTCGAACCCTCACAGCCGGCGAGCACGAGCGTGATGGCCGATATGATTATGAAAGCAGCCGAAGCTTGCTGAAAATCTTTATGTCTGGTCGTTGTATGCTCCCTCATGGTAGGTTCCTCGTCCCCACCGCTTCCTTCAGTTGTTCCAATGCGGTCATATAAGAGCTCAAAGTCTGGCGATAGGCCAACTGAACCGACCGGTAACTGCGCTCGGCGTCGAGAAAATCCAAGAGGCTGGCCGCACCCCGTTTATAGGCATACTCGCTGATGTCGCGCGAATCCTGGGCCTGTTTGAGGTAGCCCGAAGTATAGAGTTGCACCACCTCGTCGTTGCTCCTGACCGCCGCATAGGCATTGGCAACATCGGAAAGAACCGTATCGCTGGCCGCTTGCTGTTGTTCCTGCGCCTGGGTGAGCGCGTACCCGGTACGCGCGATCTCTCCCTGATTCCGGTTGAAGATCGGCAACTCGAAACTTGCAAAGATGGAAGCGGCGTTCTCCCCGGAGACGTGGGTGAAATCATAGGTACCGTTTACGTCCACCTTAGAGTTCGCTTTGGCCAGGCGAATTTGGCTCTGTGCCGCCGTGATCCCTAATTCCGCGGCTCGGAAGTCGGGGCGCTCACGCATGGCCTCAGTCTGCAAATCTTCCAGGTTCGCTTTGAGCGGTTGGTATGCCAGATCGCCAATCACGTCAAAATCCGCCGGAACCGTGGTGTAGCCCAGGAAACCTCGCAGCCCGACCAGCGCCTGCACCTTGGCCACGCGCGCGGAAGAAACATCGGTCTGAAACTGCAGCAACTGCAGCTTGATCTTGAGATAATCGCCTTCACCGATGAATCCTGCCTTGAATTGGGCCTCGGCAATATCGACGGTCTGCTGAAAGCTTTGTAGATCCTGAAGCGCGAACTGAAGAGTTGATTCCGCCAACAAGACGCTGACGAACTGTTGGCCGACGTTGAACGCCAGGGTGCGCTCGGCATCGGTGACTTGGGCACGAGTGACGGCGGTCTGATCGCGAGCGGCTTGCAAACGCCGTTGCCGCTTGTGACCACGTTCGAACAGGTATCCGATTCCAATATCGAATTGCTCAGTTTGATTCAGATTGTCCCCGGAGAAATCCTGAGGACTGAAAAAAGGCATGAACTGGCTATCAACCCCAAGGGTCGGATTCGGGCGCAGATTCGCGGTGATCTCCTGGGCCTGATTCTGGAGAATCAGAGTTCGCGTGGCTTTGATGGAATGGTTGTGCGCCAGCGCCAAATCAATGGCTTGATCAAGACTGATCAGCGTCGTATTTTGCCCACTGCCTGCCC